>Ga0206677_10000201_pt1 | contig 54617 bp, 57 predicted proteins | sample M130m12015metaG_FD_155475 | JGI IMG/M metagenome (GOLD analysis project Ga0206677, IMG submission 155475) | Ammonia-oxidizing marine archaeal communities from Monterey Bay, California, United States - M1 30m 12015 | ecosystem: Environmental > Aquatic > Marine > Intertidal zone | place: USA... | reverse complement strand
TGTTTCGAGGCAATCCTTTAAAAATTAGAAAAAACCGTCGCTACAATTACACTCCGCGCTACTACAAAGGCAAGGAGGGTGGCAATCCCTATGATTTCGACTCGAAGTTTGCCCGCTATCGCGACAAGCACAATGCCAACGATTTTGGCCAACAATGGCAAGACGCCCGTGAGAAAATGCGGCATCGTGGCAATCGTTCCGTTTCCCCTTTATTACTCTTAATCATCGGTGTGCTGACCTTAATTGCGTTGTACATCATTGATTTTGATTTGTCCTTATTTACACGTTTCCCCTGATGGCAGATATTATTGCGTTGTTACCCGACCATGTAGCCAATCAGATTGCTGCGGGAGAAGTGATTCAACGACCGTCCTCGGCCGTAAAAGAATTGATTGAAAATGCGGTGGATGCTGGAGCAACAGAGATTCAACTGATCGTCAAAGATGCGGGGAAAACACTGATTCAGGGGATTGACAACGGCAAGGGGATGAGTCCTACCGATCTTCGAATGGCTTTTGAACGTCACGCCACTTCCAAAATTCGACTGGCAGAAGATTTATTTCAACTAGACACCAAAGGGTTTCGCGGGGAGGCCTTGGCCTCCATTGCGGCTGTAGCCTATGTGGAAGCCCACAGCCGGCCGAAAGATGCTGAAATGGCTTCGAGCATTCAGATTGAAGGCACCACGGTTGTCAGTCAAGAAGTATCCGTAGCTCCCAAAGGCACTTCCATTGCGATTAAAAATTTATTTTTCAATATTCCCGCACGGCGTAATTTCCTCAAAACCGATGCCGTAGAGTTGCGGCATATTATTGATGAATTTCAACGGGTGGCATTGGCGCATCCCGATTTGGCATTTTCACTGCTCCACAATGGCAGTGAACTGTTTGACTTACCCAAGGCGAACTTAAAAAGACGTTTGTCCCAAGTGATGGGAGGGAAGTTTGAAGAAAAAATTGTGGCGATCGAAGAGGAAACCCCTTTGGTGCAAATCAAAGGATATTTGGTAAAACCCAATTTTGCCAAAAAATCTCGCGGGCAACAGTTCTTTTTTGTGAACCAACGCTTTATCAAAAGCCCTTTTCTGCATCATGCGCTTTGTGCGGCTTTTGAAGGTTTGTTGAAAGACGGTTATCAGCCTGGCTATTTTATTTTTTTACAGGTCAGTCCGGAGCATATAGATATCAACATCCACCCCACTAAAACAGAAATCAAATTTGAAGATGAGCAAAGTTTGTATGCGATTCTCAAATCGGCGGTGAAACATAGTTTGGGAATGTTCCAAGTAACGCCAGCATTGGATTTTGACCGTGATCCCACTATGGATCCTTCCTATGCAACCACGCAGTCTTCGCCTAAAATGCCTTCCATTGAGGTGGATGCATCGTTCAATCCTTTTCAGGATAAAAAAGAACGCCCAACCAAACAAACCGCCCAGTGGGACAGCCTCTATGCAGGCTTGCAATCCGAGTCGGTGGCTTCCCCTTCTTTGGGAATGGATGTGCCGCAGGAAAGCAGCAAAGTATTTCAGCTTTTTCAAAAATACATTGTCAGTTCGCTGCGTTCTGGTCTTTTGGTGATTGATCAGCAGCGGGCACACCAACGTGTTTTATACGAACAATTCCTAAACCATCTGACTGGACAACCCAGCCCCCGCCAACAGTTGTTGTTTCCCCTTCACAAAGAATTGGCTCCCCACGAGCGTGTTCTTTTGGAGTCGCATCATGATACGATTGCGGCTTTGGGTTTTGAAATCGAATGGGAAGATAGCCAGTTGACCATCAAAGGCATTCCGGCAATTTGCTCCGAATCTCAAATCGATGAGGTGTTGGAAGCGCTCTTGTCGATGGAAGAACAGGTAATCGAAAGCTATAGCCCTTCCGATCTAATGGCTAAAATAATGGCCAAAACCCTTAGTATCAAAAGCGGGGAAATCCTAGAACATCAAGAGCAAGATCGTTTGATTAACGATTTATTTGCCTGTAAAGAAACCCAAGTATCCCCTTTTAACCGACAGATATTTGTTACTTTGGAAAAGGATGAATTGGAGAAAAAATTGAACTAATGCGACAGCTATCCGAAACGGTCAAACATTTACTTATCATCAACGGCTTGTTCTTTTTTGCCACAATGGCTCTAGGACCGGTGGTCTATGATTGGTTTTCACTTCATTATTTTGCCAGCCCAAAGTTTCAGCCATGGCAGTTGCTCACCCATATGTTTATGCATGGGGATTTTGGTCATATATTCTTTAATATGTTTGGGTTGTATATGTTTGGAACGCCCTTGGAACAATTATGGGGGCGTAATAAGTTTATTTTTTTCTATCTCTCTACTGGCTTTGGAGCTGCCTTGCTTCAAATGGGGATCTATTATTTCCAAGTGCAACAGGGGGTGATGGAATTGGAAGGCTTGGGCATGAGTTCCAGTGCGATTCAAGAGTTTTTACAAACCAGTGCGCTGTCTCCAACGGTGATGGAGCAAGCTGATATCGGAAACTTACGCGGAGCGTATCAGGCTTATTCTGCGGTTTTAGTGGGCGCTTCTGGAGCTTTGTACGGTGTTTTGGTGGGCTTTGCTATGTTGTTTCCCAATGCACAACTGATGTTGCTCTTTCCGCCCATCCCGATTCGTGCTAAATTCTTGGTGCCTATTTTAATAGTTGTTGATTTGTTTTTTGGGTTTTCCTCCTATTCTATGGGACCCATTGCACACTTTGCCCATGTGGGCGGAGCCCTTACCGGATTGCTGATGATGTGGTATTGGAAACGAAATCAATTTAACAGCAATCGATGGAATTGACATGAATTGGAACCAGTTGACATACCGCTTAAAAAGTCTTTCCATCGCAGAAAAACTGATGGCACTCAATGGGGTGTTTTTTGTGCTGCCCTTTGTATTGCAAACGATCTTCTATTTGTTTGAACTACCCATTTCGGGACTGCTGAGTTGGTTTCAACTGTCTGCCGATGCAGAACTGCTTTTGTTCCGTCCGTGGACATTGATCAGTTACAGTTTTTTGCATAGTGGCTTTTTCCATTTGTTTTGGAATATGATCCTACTGTACTATACCGGACAACTCTTTTTAAACCTCTTTCCAGCGCGAACGTTTACCAATGTTTACTTTATGGGAGTGGTCTTGGGGGGGGGGCTTTTTGTTGCGAGCTATGCTTTGTTTCCGGTATTTCAAGGAATGCGCCCTTATATGGTAGGAGCCAGCGCAGGGGTGATGGCTACTTTCGTGTTCATCAGTACCTATACGCCCAACCAAGAAGTGCGGTTTTTCTTTTTTAATGTCAAGCTGAAATACCTCGCGATGGCTTTTGTCTTTTTAGATGTGATTCAGATTCCCAATGGGAATGCTGGAGGACACTTGGCGCATTTAGGAGGTGCCTATCTCGGATTTTTATATGCGAGTCAACTCCAAAAAGGACGCGATATTGGTTCTAGTTGGGGGGCTTTTTGGGAACGGTTTGGCAAGATGTTTCAATCCAGACCCAATCTCAAAAAAATATATAAAAATCCAACACCAAAAACGCGTAAGACAGCCTCGGTCAATCAACAAAAAATTGACACAATCCTCGATAAAATAAGTACTTCGGGTTATGACAGCCTAACCAAGGAAGAAAAAGACATCCTATTCCGAGCAGGAAAGGAATAAGCACAACATATGACGAAAAAACCCACCCTGGTATCCCGTTTTCTGGTTCTACTAAATGCCATTCTACTTTTTGCTTTATTCCTTATCATGGGAGGGTATTTCCCAATTAAAGGACTATTGCCTGGGGTTTTGGTGCCTGTTTTGTCGTTTATCAATCTCGGCTTTTTTTTCTATTGGATTTTACGAATGCGATGGCCTTTTCTTCTTTTTATGATTTTCTTTTTATTGAATTTTCAAGAATGGAATCGCTTGTACAAATTTCCTAATAATGCTATCGTGGTAGCAGATGGCTTTAAAGTAATGTCTTATAATGTGCGTTTGTTCAATCAGTACAACTGGCTTAAAGAAGATCAGGTACCTTTGCGAATTGAGCAGTTTATCTACGCTGAAGACCCAGATATTATTTGTTTGCAAGAGTATAGTAGCAGCACCGCTCCAGCCTTGGAGAAGTATCCGTATCGCTATTTGAAAACAGCGGAAGCACTGGGGAATAATGGGGTCGGGATTTTTTCTAAGTTCCCCCTGCTTCGTACTGGGCAATTTGATTTTGAAAACAGTGCCAACGGTGGGGTCTATGCTGATATTCGATACCGACAGGACACGCTGCGGGTGTACAATCTTCATTTGGAATCATTTCAATTGCAACGTACCGATTCTTTGGTGGATCAAAACTCTTCCGCCCGTTTTTTGCGTCGCTTGGATGGGGTGTATGAAAAACAATTGGATCAGATTCTACAGTGGAAGCAGTTGGAAAACTTTAACGTATATCCTAGTGTGATCTGTGCGGACATGAACAACACTGCCTTTTCCAAAGCCTATAAAAACTTACGAGGCCGCCATGAGGATGCTTTCGAAGCGGCTGGAAAGGGCTTTGGCGCTACCTACAGTCTTGGGGGTATTCCCTATCGAATTGATTTTATATTTAGTCCCAGCCGCTTAAAGGTCTTGGAATATACCACCCACGAGGTGGACTTTTCCGACCATAAGCCAATCTCTGCAAAATTTAATTGGGACTAGCCTTGACAATGGTCTAAATACGCTCTTGCTTCAGGCCCTTTGTTGAAGAGCAGATCCAAACTGCTTAGGTTGCTGAGAAAACCACATTTGGATTCAAATACTTGCGTATAATGTGGAAAGACGGGATGAGTCTGCTTTGCATTCAAAAGTGATTCTTGTAGTTGGTGCTTGGTAAAATCCAAAGCAACTTCTTTTTGAGGAATGTCTAGATCCAAGGCGTCAAAGAGCACGTCTAGAAAACGACGGTTAAACTGATATAGGGTGTGAGCAGTTTCCTGATAGAGGGGGGCAAAGGCATCTTCGTAAAATTCAAAAAAAGGAGACGAACGATAGGCCGCTTGTAGGGATTTCCAATGCAGTTGTTGCCAGTGGGAATGGACGTCTGTTTGCACTTCGCTTTCTTTCTGATGGCTTTGCTCTCGTTTATGAACGATGGGGATGGTAAGTGTCAACCGTCCGTTGGCTCCGTAAATATAGGTCCTGTTACGATAGGTCTGTTTATGATAATGGCTGTCCGTAACCCAATAGATGGTGTCTTGCTGTAATAGCCACGTGAAATACGAAACCGGAGGAGCATAGGCAGGGACAACTACCGGGATCATGCCGCTTCTTTTTTGGCTTTTCTTCTTCTGTACCAGCTAAAAGCTTGATAGAGCGCTACAAACACTAAAAAATGAGGAAAATAAGAACGTGATTTTCCATCCAATCCAACAGTGGTAAAGACCCGATTCCAGCGAATTCGCCAATTTTTAATTCCATCGTTGATTCCCTCGATACTAAACCATATAAATACAGGTTTACCCACAATATGATCCTCCGGCACAAAGCCCCAATAGCGACTGTCTTCCGATCTGTGGCGGTTATCTCCCATCATCCAATAGTAATCTTGTTGAAAGGTATAGTCGGTTACTTCTTTTCCATTGAGGTAAAAACGATCTCCTTTTTTGACAAAGTCGTTTTTCTCGTATTCCCGAATCAGCTTTTTATAGAGGGGATAATTTTCTTTAGTGAGTGGTACTCGCATCCCTTCTTTAGGAAGCACCAAAGGCCCAAAATTATCCTCGTTCCAATCATAGGGGAGTGCATTTGGGAAAAAGTTAGTGTTGGGGATTTTTTCCATTTGATTCTTTCGTACAATGGAATCGATCCAAGATTCAGCAGCCAAGGCTTCCGCTTCTTTGAGTGTAAGGGTGAGTTGGCGTTCACGCTCCAGAACCTCTGTGACTTGCAATCGTTGTTCTTGGACGATATCGAGAGGCAATCCTCTGCTGTTGGTGATGAGCCTAAAGTCTTCAACGCTATTCCCGCGGGTGGATAGAAGGTAAGGGCGCAGTGCATTAAAGGCCTGTTGAGTAATTCCCTTGACTTTAAAAGTACGCGTAAAATCCGTGTGTCCAGCGGCAAGGAGTTTTTTAGCAGAGATTCCTTTTTCGTGTAAAAGGGAGTGTACATATTGCACGCGGGCGCGTTCGGGGAGTTGGGTTCGTTCTCCGTCGATATGCACCAGGCCATTGATAATCTCGAGGGTATCCCCTGGAATGGCAACACAGCGTTTTACATAATTTGATTTTTTATCGATGGGTTTGCGAACGCCTGCTTCTTTGACAAAAAACTGACGAACCGTATCTGCCGGCCAACTAAAGACAACAATCTCATTGCGTTCAACTTTTTGAAGTCCTGGCAAACGCATGAAGGGCAGTTGTGGCTTTTTGAGGTAAGAACGTATTTTGAGTACGGGAATGGTGTCGTGAACCATGGGAAAAGAAACCGCTGTTGTGGGCACCCGAGAGCCAAAATGAAATTTGCTTACAAATAGAAAATCACCAATCAAAAGTGTTTTCTCTAGAGAACCCGTTGGAATAATGTAAGGCTGCATGAAGTATGTGTGAACCAAGGTGGCGGCAACCACGGCAAAAAGCACCGAGCTGATCCATTCTCCAAAAGCCGTTCGTGGTTTTAGGCTACGATCTTTGATATGATTAAGCGTTTCACCGTAGTTTTTAGTGGCTGTGTAAAGACCTCCCGTAAGCAATACAAGTGCCGTATCACGACTACTGTTAAAGCCAAAGCTACGAAGTGTTTCCACCCATACAACAGGAATCATCATCAGGTTGATAATGGGGATAAACATTAGGATTACCCACCAACGAGGACGGTAAATGATTTCCATTAAAACCAAGGCGTTGTATAAGGGAATGGCCGCTTCCCATGCCTTTTTCCCTGCCGCTTGGTAAAGTTTCCAAGTACTTAAAAAATGCACTGCATTGAGTGCGATAAACAATACGATCCAGCCAGTCCAGCTCATAATTTTTGGTTCAAATTACTAATCCCTTTAGATTTCTTTTCCTTCTTCAGAAAGATTTAACACATCGTTCATTCCGAAAACTCCTTTTTTTCCCACAATCCACTCTGCGGCAACAATGGCTCCCAAGGCAAATCCCTTTCGATTGAACGCCTCGTGTCGAATACTGATCAGGTCATTGGCTCCTTGAAAATGGACGCTATGTGTGCCCGGTAATTCCCCTTCTCGAATCGAATGGATGGGAAGTTGTCTATTGGATTCTTGGTTTCCTTCAAGAACCCATTTTTGATAGGGACTATTTTCAATGACTCCTTCTGCCAAAGTAATGGCTGTTCCGCTAGGGGCATCAAGTTTATGAATATGATGAATTTCCTCCATTTTGGCGATGTAGTCTGGGTGCGGTTGCATTAGTTGCGCCAGTTTTTGATTGAGGGAAAAAAACAAATTCACACCGATACTAAAGTTAGAGGCGTATAAAAAAGCACTGTTTTGGGTTTGACAATAGGCTTCTACTTCCGCCCTTTGACCCAACCACCCTGTAGTGCCACACACTACAGGAACGCCCATTTTTAAGGCACTTTTGATATTGGCTACCGCTGCATCGGGTACACTAAAATTAATAGCTACTTGGGCTTGTGTCAATGTTCCTTCTTGAGTATCGGGGTCCACAATGGCAACAATCTCATGACCTCGCTCTTTGGCAATGTCTGCAATGGCTTTTCCCATTCTTCCGTATCCGAGGAGTGCAATTTTCATAGGAGCTAAAAAGTTAGATTGACTTGCAGTCCCACTTGATTTTGGGAACGGAGAAAATCGTGTTCAAAATGAGGTCTTAGACTGAGTTTATCGTTCACATTGAATTGGAGTAAGTGGGCGCTTACATTGGCTTCCAAAATATTTAACATATAAGTACCAATAATAAAAATAAACGCAATGTCTTTGTAGCGTTGATGAAATTTCATTCCAAGAAGTAAGTCTTCTTTTACGGGGATAATTTCCGTGTACTCATCGTCAAAATACCCTGCGGAGCGTCTTTTGTAGGCGTTGCGGTATTTTAATAATTCGTCATTGTTGATTTTGTAATAATAGGCAGAGGCACCGATGGCTCCATATACAAGCGGTACCTTCCAATATTTTCCCAAATAGGCTTGACCCAAGCCTGGGAGTATGGCTGAATAGAAAGCAGCCTTCGAGGGAGTTAGCGGGTTGGCAATCAGTCGCTGTTTACGCGAAAGCCTCTCTGATTGAAGACTGTCAAGTTGGGCAAAAAGGGGCTGACTTCCCAAGCAGGTAATCAGTACTAATCCTTGGAGTAGTTGTTTCACTTTTTGATTTTTTCAACCCAAGACTGTAAGGTATCCAAAGAATCAAATGGAATTTGGATGCTTCCTTTGCCATTGGGGTTGGCTTTAATTTTAACACCCTTGTCAAAGAATTGCTGAAAACTTGCCAGCCAATCGGTTTTAATAACCGATGGGGCAGGTTCTTTAAGATCAAAGACTTCGGGTTCTGATTTGGTTTTTTTTACCAGTTCTTCTGTAGCACGAACGGACAGCCCTTTGGAAATGATTTTCTCATAAATCCCCAGTTGTACGTTGGGATCTTCAATATTAATAAGTGCTCGACCATGCCCCATGGAAACGAATCCGTCTCGCATTCCTGTTTGGATGATCGGGTCTAGTTTGAGTAAGCGTAAGTAGTTGGTGACCGTAGAACGTTTTTTTCCAACACGTTCGCTCAGTTGGTTTTGGGTCAAACTGACATCCTCAATCAGCCGTTGGTAGGAAAGCGCAATTTCGATAGGATCTAGATCTTGGCGCTGGATGTTCTCTACCAAGGCCATTTCCAGAGACTCTTGGTCGTTGGCAGTTCGGACAAAAGCCGGAATTGTTTTGAGTTGAATGGATTTGGAAGCTCTAAAACGGCGTTCCCCAGCAACCAGCTGATAGTTGTCGGGTTCAATTTCACGGACGGTGATGGGTTGTACCACGCCTAATTCACGAATGGAGGTGGCCAGTTCTCGCAGTTTTTCCTCGTTAAAATTGGTTCTAGGCTGGAAAGGATTTTCCGTAATGCGCTCCAGAGGAATTTCGATCACATTCCCAATTACTGTTTTAGCAGCAGGGTTGGGGGTGGATTGTGAATTTAAATCCGGGTCGTTAAGAATGGCTGAAAGCCCTTTTCCTAAGGCCATTTTTTTTGCTGACTTTGCCATCGGTTAGACTTTATTTTTTTTAATTATTTCGTTGGCCAGCGCAAGATAATTTTCGGCTCCTTTGCTGGTTGCGTCATAAGCGATGATATTTTCACCATAACTGGGCGCTTCGCTTAAACGTATGTTTCGTTGGATTAGGGTTTTGAACACCATCTTCCCAAAGTGCTTGTTGACTTCTTCCACAACCTGATTGGAAAGACGCAATCTGGAATCGTACATGGTTAAAAGTAAGCCTTCGATGTCCAAGTCTGAATTGTGAACCTTTTGGACACTTTTGATGGTATTGAGCAATTTGCCAAGGCCTTCCAAGGCGAAGTATTCGCACTGGATGGGAATAATGACAGCATCCGCTGCTGTGAGTGCATTCAAGGTGATCAACCCCAAAGAAGGTGCACAGTCAATCAGAATATAATCATAGAGTCCCTTTATGGATTCTAAGGCTTTGCGTAGCATGAACTCTCGATTCTCTTTGTCTACCAATTCGATCTCGGCTGCGACCAAGTCGATATGGGATGGGATCAAATCGAGGTTAGGACTGTTGGTCGTTAGCTTTGCTTCTTGAGCAGTGCTGCTATGTTCCAAAAGTTGATAGGTGGTATTCTCTTGTGCATTGACGTCAAAGCCCAATCCCGAAGTGGCATTGGCTTGAGGATCGGCATCAACCAACAAAACCTTTTTCTCCAAAATACCCAAGGCAGCAGCAAGGTTTACGGCGGTGGTGGTTTTTCCAACACCTCCTTTTTGATTGGCTATCGCAATTATTTTTCCCATAGATTCAGTGGTTCGGAGCCTAAAATACAATTTATTGATGCTTTTAGGAAATATGTCCTTTGCATTTTATAAAACCTTTTTAAAAGGTTATTTACTATTCGGAAATACTGTCTTTAAACTCAATGAGATAAATCTTTTCGCCCTCTTTTTTATGAAGGTAATTTTCCCGTGCGAATTTTTCTAAACTGTCGAGGTTTTGCAATTGTTCGATGGCTGTGGAATCTTTGTCGATTTCTTTTTGCAATTGCTTTTTTTGAGCATTCAATTCTTTGATTTCCTGATTCAGCTCGTTGTGAATTAATAGGGAATGGGTGTCTAAAAAAATTATCCAAATCAAAAAGACCATTCCGAGTAGGGTGTAGGTGACATGTGATTTTTTAAAAAAGAAACGAAATATTTTTTGCAGCATACTTATAATATCTATGGGCGTTCAATAGCACGAACTTGTGCTTCGGTTATGGCGGCAGGGGCCGAATTCCCCCAGTTATTCAAAATGTAGTTCATTACGTCAGCAACTTCTTCATCGTCCAAACCTTGCGGCGCCATTAGCTTTTCATAAGGGATGCCATTGACCACTATGGGACCACGCATCCCGTATTTGACCCCTTGAATGCTCTGGATCAAGTTGTTTTTTAAATAATCTGACTTAGCGAGGGGTGGGAAACTTCCAGGAACTCCTTGTCCCTTGGATTGATGGCATTGCAAGCAGAAGTCTTGGTAAATTAAGGCGCCGTCTTCAATGCTTTGTTGGAGCGGTTTACCTTGAAACAAAACCGTGAGCAAAAGAGTGTAGGCGAGCGTTGCTAAAAGTCCGATGGGTTTCATCCTTTGGGCACAATTTTAAGAATTCCTTTGCCTTCCACGCCAAGGTATAAAAGTCCATCGGGACCAGTCACTACGTTGCGAACCCTTCCGATATCTTCTAGTATTTTTTCACGTTTAACCACAGTGTTATTTTTGATGACTAGGCGTTCCAAATATTCAAAACGCAGAGAACCTATAAAAAGATTGCCTTCCCATTCTGGGTAGGCATTAGATCCAAAAGCCATTCCGCTTGGAGCAATCGAGGGTACCCAGTAATAATAAGGTTGTTCCATTCCAGGGAGACGGGTTTTGTTGGTGATGCGGGTGCCACTATAGTTAATACCATAGGTGATTTCCGGCCATCCATAGTTATTGCCAGCTTGGATAATGTTGATTTCATCTCCTCCCCGTGGACCGTGTTCATGCGCCCAGATAACTCCGGTTTTAGGATGTACGGTCATGCCTTGTGGATTGCGATGGCCGCAGGAATAGACAGCTTCTTTGGTATTGTCTTGCCCCACAAATGGATTGTCGTTAGGAATGCTTCCGTCTAAATTAAGGCGGTAAACCTTCCCACCGTCTCTAGAAAGGTCTTGTGGGTTGACCTCTCGATTGCCTCGATCTCCAATGGTGAAAAAGATGTGTCCTTCTTGGTCGAATACAATTCGTGAGCCCCAATGCTGGGCTGTTTTGGTGTTAGGAACAGCCTTGTAAAGCAAATTCACATCTTCCAAGGTGACGTTGTCTTTGAGGATGGCACTATATAGTGCGGTATTACCTCCCTTACCACCTTCGGTATTTACGGCAGCGGTAAAAAAAAGACGTTTGGTGTTTTCAAAATCAGGTCCCAAAGCAACATCAAGCAGACCACCTTGCCCCCGAACATAGATGGATGGTAATCCTTTGACTTCTTTTTTCACTCCCTTTGTAACAAGATACAGAACACCAGATTTTTCTGTCACCAAAAGCTGATGGGTACTGATAAAAGCCATTCCCCAGGGAATGTCAATTCCGTCCACTACCATTTCATAAGTGTAATCAATCGTTGTCGGTGTTTGAATCGGAGGAGTGTTTTCTTGGGCGCAGGAGGTCAAAAAAGACAGGAATGTCAGCCAACCAAAAAGAGTGTAACTTTTCATAGCAAGGATTGAATTTTTTAGAAATGTACACTGAATTTGGGATAAAAAAAAACCATCGGGGAACGATGGTTTGAGTCGGGATGACAGGATTTGAACCTGCGACCCCACGCACCCCATGCGTGTGCGCTACCAGGCTGCGCCACATCCCGTAAATAGTGGTGGGGAAAAAAACTTGTCGGGGTGGCAGGATTCGAACCTGCGACCTCCTGCTCCCAAAGCAGGCGCGATGACCGGGCTACGCTACACCCCGAAAAGGTGCGCCAAAGATAGGGTTAATTACAAAGTTTGCAAATGCTTTCTACCTTTTTATATAAAGGGAATTTATTGGGTTTCTTTGGGGGTGCAATCCAAGCAAACTAGTTGATCTTCACCCATTTTCCAATGGTGCCCTGCCAGTCCTCGTCGGACGTAATTTTGATCATTGGGTATGTTCCAACCCAATATGGACAGTAGGGAAGAGTCGATAAAGAGCGTTTGTCCTCGCGGAATGAAAAGAGATAGTTCTACTTCTTGACTTTTGAGCTTCTGAGCTATAGGCGAAGTCGAGTAGGTGCTTAAAAGCAAATTGTTTTCAGTCTGCGCTACTTGATAGTTGATCGTATTCGCATTTGCTTGTGCTTTGACATAAGATGGACCCGTTGCTTCTTTTAGAGTACTGAGATAGAGCGAGTCCCGGTCGGTTGCTTCTATTTTTAGTCGTACATTTTTGAGTAACAGTTGTTTTTCACCATTTTCATCAACGATTAGATCAAAATCTTTGGAATTTGTGAAACGATCTTGAAATTGAACATTTTTTAAGGCTTTTAGCTGAAGGGTGTCTTGCGATGCAGTGGCGTAATTGTAGTTGTCGATGGCTTGATAGGTGAATAAGCGAGACTTGGCCTCCAGGCTGCCCAATACAACCAAGACAATCACACTGAGCAACCATACGCCCAAAAGAATCATCCGTCCCCAAAAACCAAAGGGATTGGATCGTGGAGCGACTAGTTTGATTCCCAATATCAATAGAAAGAGCAACGGGATTCCGAGAACACACAAGCCGAGGATCAACAACAGCCAAATAGGCGTGGTCTCGAGGATGCGAAAATTCATCATATCACTAATGGGGAATTCGCCGACCCAACCCACTACGTTGGTTGTGATAAATCCAAGTGTGATGCCAAACAAACTTAGCGAGGCAAAGATGATGAGCATGATGCCTACGAGCTTGCCTGCTATTTTAATCAGTGACAGGATTAGCGAAGCCAAATTATTTGAAAAACTTTTCGACTTTTTTTTTAAAGTTGAACCTGCCTGCTCATAGTCCATATTTTTCACCTTGTCGGCGAGAGAATTGACTTCTTCACGAATTTTTTTTTCAATGGTTCCCACATTGACTGGTTCTCCTTTCATCTGAAGTTTTTCTGTGGTGGTTTTGGCTTCAGGAATCAAAACCCAGAACAAGATATAGATGACTAAAAAGCTCCCTCCACTGAAGAAAATCAGCAAGGCCCAAATAATCCGGAACCAGCCTGTATCCAGTCCAAAATAATGTGCGAGTCCTGCAGCAACTCCGCCTACATAAGAATCATCGGGATCGCGAAATAATTTCTTTTGGGTAGATGCTTTTGGTTCGGGATCCTCCGAAATCACATAGTCTTCGGGTTGTCCCAAAATGTCAATCACAGCTTCGATGTCTTCAGTTTCGATGACCTGATCCTTGTTTGCTTTTCGTTCATGGAGCAGTTCTGCTACGCGCGCTTCAATATCTGCCAGAATATCATCTTGACCTTCGGTGGTTGCAAAAGTGGTGCGAAGTGCATCGAGGTATTTTTTAAGCAGAGCATAGGCTTTTTCATCGATATGAAAGAAAACACCTGCAATATTAATGTCAACAGTTTTATTCATGATTGGGTTATTTGGTTTTTTGGATTGAGTTCACGGCTTTTTGGAGCGATTTCCAAGAAAGGCTAAGTTCATTAAGCATTTGAGTTCCTTGATGAGTGATTTGATAATATTTTCTAGGCGGTCCATAGGTTGATTCTTCCCAGCGATATTCGAGTAGTTCAGCATTTTTAAGGCGAGTGAGTAGGGGGTATAAAGTACCCTCTACAACCAGCATTTCCGCTTTTTTTAAGCTTTCCAGTATTTCTGAAGCATATTTGGTTTCAGATCGCAAAATGGAAAGAATGCAAAATTCAAGAATGCCTTTTCGCATTTGGGCTTTGGTGTTTTCCAGATTCATAGGTTATTTGAGTAAATGGTATTGCAAATATATAAACAAAAAAAGGTTCTATGCAATACATAGTACTACTTTATTTTTTGTTACGACCTTAATCTTCTAAATACTAAGCTTTTCGAGGTTCTATTATTCGGACGTTTTCAAATTTTATGGCGCCACGTACAATGCCTAATATGGTATTACGGAGCGCTTCGATGACAGGAAGTTTTAGTTGGTTTTTGCTGTGAATTAAGCTGATTTCCCGCGCTGGGGCTGGTTCTGGAAAGTTTCGCAGCTTTTGTTTGGCTTCTGCGTTTAGATTATGCGTGTTAAGGTAGGGAAGGAGGGTCATTCCCAATCCTTGATCTGCGAGATTGATCAACGTCTCAAAACTTCCGCTCTTTAGTCCAAACTGCTTGGGGCTCATGTTTGAGGCGCATAAATTGAGTACATGGTTTCTAAAGCAATGTCCGTCTTCTAGCACTAAAATGTCATTGTGATTAAGATCATCTACTTCAATATACCCTTGTTTGAGAAGGTGATGATTCTTGGGAAGATAAGCGACGAAAGGTTCGTAAAAAAGGGGTTTTTCGAGCAACTGTTCTCGATTCAATGGGGTGGCTGCAATCCCTGCATCCAATTGTCCTTTGTCAATTAGATTGCAGATATTTTCCGTTGTGATTTCCTCAATTTTAAGATCTACTTTCGGGTATTTTTTGATAAAATTTGTGAGAAACATGGGGAGTAAGGTAGGCATCACTGTGGGGATGATTCCGAGCCGGAAGGTGCCAGAGACGCTCCCTTTTTCTTGAGCAACAGCATCTTTCATTCGTTGGGCTTCTTGGATGATAATCTTGGCTTGGGCTACGATGGTCTTACCGATCGCGGTTAAACCGATGGGTTTGGTATTTCGATTGAAAATTTTGACCTCAAGTTCATCTTCTAATTTTTGAATTTGCATACTCAAAGTAGGTTGAGTTACAAAGGATTTTTCGGCGGCCATGGTAAAGTTTCCGTATTCAGCCACAGAAAGCAGGTAGCGCAATTGGGTTAATGTCATAAAACTATATTTACATCAAATGTAATAAGAAAAATCTATAACAGTAAATATAAACCCGAATAAAATGTGTTTTTGATATGTGTCAAAAGATTCTAAATAAGGATAATCTATTGAAGTATTCTAATCCTCATACTGACATTGATAAGGGGCATTTCGCGTTTGTCAGTAGTTACTTGATTGATCTTGTCAACGACATCCATGCCACGTATTACCTTTCCAAATGGGGTGTAGTTTCCATCCAAATGGTAGGCGCCTGGTTGTTGTTGCACGATAAAAAACTCATAAGGGGAGGCTAGTTTGTAGGGGTTGTCAATTTCACTGCTAGGCATAGAAATGACCCCCCTATGATGTCGGTCGCTAGGTTTGGCATCTACGGGGATGAGATAGCGCCCGAGTTCTCTTCTTTTTCGCATGACTTTGCTGTTGTCTGACGCCCCTCCTTGGATGATAAAGCTTGGTACAACCCGATGAAATAAAGTGCCGTCGAAGTAATTATTCTTTATCAGGAATATGAAATTGGCTCGATGGTAGGGCTTTTTAGGATCCAGTTCAAGGTCGATATTTCCAAATTGCGTTTCAATTCGCACGTGCTTTTCTGGATTCTTTTTCGCGTATTCAAAAAAGAAAGGAATGGCTGTTTTGTCATTGAGCGGTTCAAAGCGTTCTTCCTTTTTCTGCTTTTCTTTTTTTTCGAGGGTTTTTAATGTCTTGGTTATAAGGGATTTCTTGGGGAGTGATTTTTTGTCTGAGGGACTGCTCTCACACGACAACAGAAGGAGAACAAGGATTGGCACAACCGCTTTCATTTTTTTTTTGGTCCAAGATAATTACATTTTTACCATTTTGGTTCCCAATCTTCAAACACCATGCCGTAGAAAGTTGCTATATTTAAACGATTTTAGAAGATGTATTTATTCCAAAAAAACCCTTTCGGACATTATTTGATACTCAAAAAGTGGCTGATACGCTATATGGGTTTTATGACCCATCGACGCTATCGTGGCTTTAATGCCCTTCAAATCGAAGGATCGGAAATCATTAAGGATTTACCCGACACGAATGTTCTTTTTGTGTCTAATCATCAAACATATTTTGCGGATGTGGTAGCCATGTTCCATGTTTTCAATGCGAGTCTCAAAGGACGGATTGATTCGATTAAGAACGTCGGATACCTTTGGAATCCTAAGCTGAATATTTATTATGTAGCAGCCAAGGAAACAATGAAAGCAGGTTTATTACCCCGTTTGCTGGCCTATGCCGGCTCTGTTTCTATTGAGCGAACATGGCGTGATTCCGGAAAAGAGATCAATCGTCCAGTAAAAATGTCCGATATTTCGAATATCGGTATTGCCCTTGATGACGGATGGGTGATTACCTTTCCTCAAGGAACCACCAAGCCATTTAAGCCGATCCGAAAAGGAACTGCTCATATTATCAAAAAATTTAAACCTATCGTAATCCCAATTGTTATTGATGGTTTCCGTCGTTCCTTTGATAAGAAAGGAATTCTAATCAAGAAACGGGGGATCTTGCAATCCATGCAAATCAAAGAGCCCTTGGTTTTTGACTACGACAACGAATCGGTAGAATCGATTATTGAAAAATTAGAATACGCTATTGAGCAGCATCCTTCTTTTCTGAAAGTTTTGAGCCAAAAGGAAATCGAAGAACATGAGCACCTAAACAAGACCCGGCAATACGATTTTTAGTTATTGAATAATCCCAGCACAACTAACGCGGGCTCCTGCAGCACCTGAGGGTTGGGATACCAAATCGTCTTTTCCTTGATGGACAATAATAGCTTTCCCCAGCAGGTTCTTGGTTTCATCATCACAACCCAAACACCATTGGTCTGTTTGAAATTGAATCATGCCATGTCCGGAGTCATCTGCGGTGAAATTTCCGATATCGCCACGGTGATAACCAGCATCGCTTCCCCATGCACCGTGATTTTGAAAGGTGGGATTCCAATGACCGCCACTTGATTTTCCGTCTTCTGAGCTGCAATCTGCTTTTTCATGAACATGAACGGCGTGCACCCCAGGTTTAAGACCGTTGATATGAGCGGTCAGATTCACCCCTGTTTGGGTTTCTTCAAAGTGAACGGTGCCAGAGGTATTGGAGCCGCTTTTTGAATTCAAAATGATTTCTATTGATTGAGTTGACTCCGCAACGGTTGTTTCTTTTTCTACTTTCTGTTTTTTTGGGGCTTGTTCGCAGTTGAAAAGCAACCCGAATACAACTGCTAAAGGGAGGGATATAATTTTTTTCATGACTAATTTTTTTTAAATATAGTGTGAAGAAAACGAACCTTCAAAATCTGATTCTTTATTTTCTTCTATTTTTGTAATGCTATGAAAAAAATATCTCCCACTATATGGATTGTTGGTCTTATGATGCTACCTTTTGTTCAAGCTTGTAAAACAAGCTATTCAACGGTTTCTTTTGAGGCTGTTACCACTCCCAAGGCGCCCGATTATTCCCAAGTAGATAGCTGGGCTGTTTTACCGGAAAAGCAATCCGCTGGGCTACAAGCTGTCATTGGTGACACCAAGCCTCTTGCTGGAGTGGATGTATTCTTTTTGTATCCTACCCTGTTTACCGATCCCAAGGAAGAAGGTTGGAATGCTGATATCTACACAGAGCAAATCCGAAAAGGCGTTGATGACTTTGCCGTAAAATACCAAGCCTCAGCGTGGGCCAAATCGGGACGTTTATTTGTGCCCTATTATCGGCAGACGCATTATCGTGTTTTTGTTCCTCCTTATGATCAGAAGGGTCGTCCAGCCTGGGAACTTTCCTATACTGACATCAAAGCCGCCTTTGAATATTATCTTACCCATCACAATCAAGGGAATGGAATCATTATTGCCTCGCATAGTCAAGGAACGTTACACGCCAAACGACTGGTACGTGAATATTTTGATGGAAAACCACTCCAAAAACAACTGGTTGCCGCTTATCTCGTAGGAGCGCGGATCCAAAAAGATGAATTTGAAAACATCAAACCGATGGAACAGCCCGAATCTATAGGAGGTTTTGTTAGTTGGAATACCTACAAGAAAAACCGTCTTCCCAAAAAATACGAAACGTGGTTTCAAGGTGGGGTTACCAGCAACCCCATTCGATGGGATAACTCTAATATTTCCCTGGAACACGAGCATAAAGGCATTCTCAATCGAGATCTTAAAATATACCCGCAGAGTATTTCAGTAAAAAAAACAGACGGGATATTGTGGGCTACAGTCCCCAAAATCCCTTCACGATTTTTCCTTTCGTTTATTAAAAACTACCATTTTGCAGATATCAATTTGTTTTGGAAAGACATTTCTGTCAATGCAGAACTTAGGGCGCAAGGTTGGTTAGCTAAATACAGAATAAAGGATGCTCACTGAAATTTTTGATCAAATAAAGGATCAGTGGGTTCGGGCCAAACATCAAAAGAAGCATCCGTTTCGATATTTTGTCCTGAGTACTGCTGGGGCCAATTCGTTTCCTTTGGCCCGGACAGTTGTGCTTCGCAATTTTGATCCACAGACTTTGACCTTTACCATATACACCGATCTGCGATCACAGAAAATGGCTGACTTGTATGCTTCAAAGGACGTTTGTCTCCTGTTTTACGATTCCAAAAGATTATGGCAAATACAGGTTGTAGCTCGTTTACTTCAGGAGTCAAGTGACCCCATCTTATACCAGCAACTTCCGCTTCTAGCGCAGAAAGATTACACCACCACTTTGGCTCCGGGATCAGAAATTTCGAACCCTGAAGAGATTGCATATTTGGATGACCAAAACTTTTTTGTGTCTCTGAAATTCGAAGCGGTGTCCATAGAGAGTTTAAAGCTAAAGCGGCCACACCATGTGCGAACCCGTTTTGATAAAGAAAGCAATTGGAAAGGTATATTTCTAGTCCCTTAGATATATTACATTTTTTTAGTTATCTTTTTTCATAGAAAAAATAAAATGAAAAAACAAAACCCAAATTCCAGAAGAGATTTCCTGAAAAAAGCCGCCGCAGCCTCAACCCTATTTATTGTGCCTCGCCATGTTTTGGGAGGTGTCGGTTATGTAGCTCCTAGTGATCAGATAAATTTAGCCGCTGTGGGAATCGGTGGCAAAGGCACCTCTGACTTAAGAAATGCTGCACGCCCCAAAAACGTGCGAGTAGTAGGCCTTTGTGATGTAGATACAAAAGGAACTGTTGTTAAGGATGTGTTGCGTTCCCAGAAAGACTTTCCCAAGGCTACTTTTTATGCTGATTTCAGGGAGATGTTGGATAAAGAAAAAGATATTGATGCCTTGACGATTTCCACCCCTGACCATACCCATGCTGCCGCGGCGGTTTATGCCATGGAACGCAATAAGCATGTGTATGTGCAAAAGCCACTTACCCACAATGTACGTGAAGCGCGAATATTGACAGAGATGGCGCGAAATCAAAAGCTAGTCACTCAAATGGGGAATCAAGGTGCTTCTAATCCAGACCAGCTTCAAGTCCAGAAATGGGTAGATTCTGGAGTGATTGGCACCATTAGTGAGGTCAAAGTATGGACCAATCGTCCGGTATGGCCCCAAGGAGTACCAATGCCCAAATCTGACGCGAATATGCAACCGGATGGGTTGCGTTGGGATTTGTGGTTAGGGCCTGCAAAGGAAACGGCCTATACTCCCGAAATGCATCCTTTTAATTGGCGTGGCTGGTGGCAGTACGGCACAGGTGCTTTGGGAGATATGGGATGTCATATCATTGATGTTCCCTTTCGTGCTTTGGGATTAAAGTATCCCACAGCGGTGGAATGTAGTGTAGGCAGTGTGTATCGCCAGATGTGGACCGCAGAGTATCTTCCCGAAGGATGCCCTCCTTCTTCTCAGGTTGTTTTGAATTTTGATCGCACCGATAAAAACCCGAGTCCTATAGAGATGACTTGGACTGATGGTGGCATTCGACCCAGTCACCCTGACTTGATTCCTCCCAACGATGATTTGGGAGAACCCGGAGGATATAACGGTGTTATGATGATTGGTGAAAAGGGGATTATTACTACCGGTGTTTACGGAATGAATCCAAAGCTATATTTATCTGGTCAGCCAGTACAGGAGGCCCCCAAGGTGGTTAGTGACGAACCAGAATTTGGACATCAACGCAAGTGGATTGACGCTATTGTGGCTGGTTTTGACAGTCCAGAACACAAAGCATTGACTTCTTCTTTTGACTATGCAGGCCCTTTGACGGAAACCGTTTTGATGGGTAATATTGCCATTCGGAGCTATTTATTGCGAAAAAAACAACTCGGAGGACGCATGGATTACTATGCTCGTAAAAAACTCCTTTGGGATGGTGATGCCATGAAAATCACGAATCTGGAGGCTGCAAATCAGTTTGTGACGCGCGAGTACCGATCGGGCTGGAAACTATAGATTTATTTAAAAACAAAACTTGGAGTTAAAAGTAATTTGGATCACCGGTGCCTCTTCTGGTATCGGTAAAGAGATGGCCTTACAATATGCAAAGCGATCCAGTACAGCATTGATTCTTTCTTCTAGGAGAGAGGAGGTACTCAATAAAGTTAAGTCCGCTTGTGGGGGTAAGACCCCGATTTGTGTTTTACCAATGGATCTTGAAGCTACGAATGAAGCCGCTGCAGTTGTAGAAAAGGCATTGGCTTGCTTTGGACATATTGACTTGTTGATTAACAATGGAGGTGTAAGCCAACGAAGTTTAATTGTGGAGACTGAGATAACTGTATTTGAGCGCTTGATAAAAATAAATTATTTGGGAGCTGTAGCACTTAGCCGTGCACTATTACCCCATTTTATCGAACGCCAACAAGGTCAATTTGCTGTGGTAACTAGCGTTATGGGAAAATACGGCTCACCTTACCGATCGGGCTATTGTGGTGCCAAGCACGCTTTGCACGGCTTTTTTGATGTGCTACGCCTTGAACACCAGAAAGATGGTGTATCTGTATCCTTGCTTTGCCCCGGGTTTGTGCAGACGCAGGTCACTGTCAATGCATTGACAGGGGATGGCTCTCAGCTGGGTTCGGACGACCCCGGGACAACTAATGGTCTTTTATTAAAACCCTTTGTAAAAGGAGCAATCCGTGCGATCGATCAAAAGAAATGGGAGGTGGCTTTTGGACGTAAAGAAAAATTAGGAATCTATCTCAAACGTGTTTCCAACAAGCTATTGCATTCGATAGTATTGCGTTCTAGGGTTCGCTAATCAGTCGTAGCTGGCTGCTTTGCCATTGGATGCTGATTGGCGGATAAAGGTTCGAATATCTTCGTTGGACTGAATCAAATCCTCTTTTCTAAGATACATCATATGCCCACTTCGATAGCCTTTGAAATAAAAACGGTCTTTCATCTTTCCACTGGGATCAATTTGCCACTGGGTATATTTTGCATTAAAATAGGTGGTGGCTCCATCGTAATAGCCCGATTGATTGAGAACTTTCAAATAGGGGTTTGACGCCATGGCTTTGCGGAGGTCGTCTCGGGTGTCATCTTCGGAATCGTCCCAAGGGTGCACAGGACCAAACATATTGTATTTTATGTCAGTGACAAACTTGAGTTCTTTTTTAATGTAATGATTGATCGCTGGTGTGAAGGAATGGAGCCAGGAATCTAGTTCTGAATTATAATCGGGATGGATGCCAACATCTTTTTTATCAATACCTGTGTATCGAGAGTCCAAACGTCCTATTGTTTTCCCTTCTTCACGCAGCAATCCCTTCCAAAAATAATGGTTGGTCACATCCAAGTTTTGTTGAAAGATTTCTTTAGTACTCAATCCGGAATAAAAAGCCATTTTTTGAGCAATTTCCTTTTTTTGAATGACATCAATAAATCCACCTTTTGCAAGTGCTGGAATCAATTTATCAATAGCGAAAGCTTCTGCCTCTGGAAGTATCTCAAGAAGATCCTTCTCTTGTAGTTCCTGAGGTAGTTTCTGATGATACCACGCTGCAGCTGTATAATAGGGGAGGTTGAGTGCTGAGGATAGTGGACCGCCACGTTGGATGACCTTGAAATCTGCTGGTGAAACCATGATAACTCCATTAAGAAACATCCACTGGTTGGATTGGAGTTCATGAGATAAGCCCATAACGCGCGTGCCTCCATAGCTTTCTCCAATTAGATATTTAGGAGATTCCCAGCGATTCATTCGGGAAACAAAAGTGTTTAGCCATTCTGCCAAATAGGCAATATCTTGATTGATTCCGAAAAAGACTTCTTGCTGTTCTTCCTCTTCCATTTCTTTTACAATACGAGAATATCCTGTATTGACCGGGTTAATGAATACAATATCAGCAACGTCCAAGATGGAGTAGGGATTGCTTCTAAATCCATAGGGTTGTACGGGATAGCCTTCATCGTCGATATTTAGAATCCGTGGTCCTGTATAAGCCATGTGCATCCAGACAGAAGCCGATCCAGGCCCTCCATTGAATGAAAAAATGAGCGGCCGTTCAGCGGGTGCATTTCCGTTCGTTCGTTGGTAATAGGTAAAAAATAAACTCGCAATTGTTTCACCATCTTCATCCCAGACAGGTTGTGTCCCAGTGTGAGCGTGATAGTTGATCTTTTGCCCCTTAATTGTTGTGGTATGAGTTGTTTTAATTAACGTGTCAACAACCAATGTTCTTTTTTGGGAAAAGCTTTTATGGGTGCAGCATAGAATGAGGATTGCGAAAATATAATTTTTCATGACTTTGATTCTTAGTAGTTTGCTTAGTAAAGATGCTAATCCTATAGCAAATTCGCAACAGGGTAAAAAAAAACCTCTCCGAAGAGAGGTTTTTTTAGATATATAGTAGAGACTATTATTCTACAGTGATTTCAACTTTTCTATCGAAATCTACGCGTCTGTTAGCCGCTCTACCTTTCATTGTTGCGTTGGACTGGACAGGCTTGTCTTCTCCGTACCCAACAGCGTTTATTTTACTTCCATCAATACCTCCAGCAATGAGCGCTGCTTTAACAGCTTCTGCTCGCTTCTCAGACAGTTTCTGATTATAACCTTTACTTCCGTCACTTGATGCATGACCATTAACATTGATTTCTGCATTCGGATATTTTTTCAACAATTCAGTAAGCTTACTGATTAGTGAACTAGCATCTCCAGAAATATCGGCACTTGCAGCTGTGAAGTAAATGACAGTACTTTCTTCCGAAAATAAATCTGTCAATTCTTTAGGATTAGCAGGACAGCCGTTATTGGCAGCGTCACCAGCCTCTTCTGGACAATCATCGTCTTTGTCTAAAACGCCATCGTTGTCAGAATCTTTCCAAGGACAGCCATCATTTTCCATAGCTCCGGCTTCCTCTGGACACTTATCATCTTTATCAGCTACTCCGTCAGAATCAGTGTCAGGGCATCCGTTCATTTCAGCAGAACCAGCTGCGTTTGGACAAGCATCTTCAGCGTCAGCAATACCATCATCATCAGCATCTGGACATCCATTCAACTCGGCTTTACCAGCTTCTTCTGGACAAGCATCTTTGTTGTCAGGAATTCCATCTCCATCAGTATCAGGACATCCGTCGAATTCTTTCAAACCGGGTACGTCTGGACAAACATCTTTTTTATCAGAAACACCGTCTTTGTCAGCGTCGTTAGCACCAAAGATGTAACTTACTCCTACAGTGTGTTGTAAGTGATTATAAGCGTAGTTTTCGGAAGATGAACGGTATGACGCACTCACATTCGCTTTTAAATTATCTGTAAGACGAACGTTTACTCCAGCACCTCCTAGTACTGTTCTAGAAACTTCAGAAGAAGGGAACAGTCCATCACTTTCAATCTCACCTTCACTAAAATTTGTAAAACCGTAACCTGCAAATAGGTAAGGAAGTACTTTTTCGCTTTTTCCGAGATTGTATTTTACAATCCCATCGATGGAATAGTAATTGAGATCATTTCCATCGGTAGGAGTGTCTTTAATATTGTTAGAAGCAAATTGTGCTCCAAGTGAGAATCCACCTGCGATGTAGCGGCTTAGGCTTACGGCAGGAACGCCGAAATTTGTACCACCGTCAACGGCGTCATCTTGAATACTGACTAGGTTAGCCCCAATGCTTACTGCCCAAGGGTTTTCTTCAGTCTGCGCAAACAGCATGGAGCTCGCAAGTAGCAAAGTGCATGCGATACCAAAGTTGAATGTTTTTTTCATGTCTATGTTTAAGTCTTTTGTCTAAATAAATTTAAAACAAATATAGGAAATTCAATTGGTTTAAACCAGTACTCTTTTTTTGTGAAAAGCTTCACAGTATTTTTGTGCCTTATTCGAACATCTTTTTAGCTTTGCAATACCAATCAAATCCAAACCATCAAACTCATGAGTGGAATGAATCAGAAAATGAGAATATGGCACCGTTACTTAGGTTTTTACCTTGTTGGAATTATGACTGTTTATGCGGTCAGTGGTACTGTTTTGATTTTTCGTCGCACGGACGCCTTTAAGCAAGAAAAGACCTATGAAAAGACCCTTTCTCCGAATCTTACGGAGGAGAAGCTGACAAAGGAATTAAACATTAAAGGCCTAAAAATCAAAGATAAAAAAGGAGATTTGCTTGTTTTTGAAGAAGGAATCTACAACAGTTTTACAGGTGAGACTACATATACAAAAAAGGGATATCCATGGGTGCTTGATAAACTGATAAACCTTCACAAAGCCACAACCAATAGTCCTGTTTATTGGTTGAATATTTTCTTTGGTGCTTCACTGCTGTTTTTTGTTATTTCATCCTTTTGGATGTTTTTGCCCAATACTGATGTATTCAAAAAGGGATTGTATTTCTCCTTGGCAGGTATCATAATGACTCTTTTTATATTGTTTTTGTAGCAGATCTTTCTAAAAAGAATTAAAGCGGATTCCCAAAAAAAAACGTCTTCCTTGATTGGAGTAATAAACATAAGAAGGATCAAAGCTTAAGGCATTAGGGTTTCCAGCATTAGCAACTACCATATTGTTGGTATCAAAAACGACTCCCCGATTGAAAGGATCAAAGGCTCTTGCAATACTGTTCCGATTGGGTTTAAAGTTTAAAAGGTTTTTAACCCCTCCAAAGACTTCAAATGAGACAAGCTTCCAATTGAGTTGAATGGAACTGTCATGTATCCAGGGGCTCCTCGCTGGTCGGGGGTCCAGAGTCCCAAGCAATGGGAGACGCATGGGGCCAACAACCAGACCTGTCCAGTCGATGTTTAAAGGAGCATTGGTAAAGCGATAACTCAATTTGTAATTGCCCGTAAAACGTTCGGTGAGTAAAGGTTGTTGTTTGATCCCATTTTGTACTAAACGCGTATCAATCCATGTCGTTCCAACTTGACCGCTAAGTCCTGAAGCAAAAGTTCCATTTATATTGAGGGTAGCTCCCGTTGTTGTGGCTTTCTGATCCAAATTTCCATATCGAATTTGATTTGGGTTGGTTTCGTAATCAGGAAGGATACGATTGTAAAATTGTGTGTAAAAAAGGCTGCCATCCAATTCGAGTAAGTACCCTTGTTTGGCGAATATTTTTTGAACCCAATTGATATTGCTATTCCATGAGGTTTCCGGGAGTAAATCTTCTTCAAATACCACCTCTCGTGCTCCGGTTAAGGCAGCATGGTCTTCTGTGAAAACATTGACAATCCGATAGCCAGTACCCCAACTGATTCTGAGGGTTGCAGTTTGTTCGCGGTTATTCCATTTGTAGTTTGCCCGAGGTGTCAGAATATTACCATAGATGGAATTGTAATCATACCGAAAACCAAGTAATAGTTTTTTGCGTTCTGTTAATGTCCATTCTTCTTGGAAAAACAGTCCGCTAAGGTGGGTGTCGCTTTGAGTGGGTGTTGCAAAGGTATTGTCATCATAGCCAGTATAGCGATAGCTAATCCCGTATAATAAGTCATGGTTTTCCCATTTTTTATTCCAAACGGATTGTAAAAAGGCAATGCTTTGTTCTGCGATGAATCCAGTTTGTCCGTAAAAAGAATTTTGATGGTGATTGTTAAAGCTATACTGTAAAAACCAATCGGAATGAAAGTCATATTTCCCAAACAATTCAATGCGTCGTGTATAGATACTTTCTCCGTAGCACTTATTTCCTCCACGATCGGCAGGAGTCCAGTCTATTTCCCCACCCCAGCGATTTTCATAAAACAGTCGTAGACCCAAACTATTTTTTGAACCTGTGATTTTATTGAAAAGTGAGATTCGATGTTGCAAAGTGAGATCGGTGAAATTGTCTTCGTTCCTATCTATGGGGTTGGTATAGTTGAAATAATTGAGGCCCAACAGACCACGACTTTTACCAATACGGTATTGACTGCCAAGATCAGTATTGACTTCTCCCCAACTAGAACCAAAAGTTTCAAAACTCCATTTAGGAGCATTTTCAGGGATCTTAGTTATCAAATTAATGACGCCACCAATGGCTTCGGAGCCATATAAACTAGAGGCAGGCCCTTTGATGACCTCTATTTGCTCTATTAACGAACGAGGTATTCCTGTCAATCCATAGACGGATGACAAACCACTTACGATGGGCAATCCGTCAATCAAGACCATAGTGTTCGCTCCTTCTTGCCCATTAATATGAATGTCACCCGTGTTACAAACATTACAGTTTAGTTGCGGACGAATCCCATTGATTTGTTGAACAGCCTCAAAAACTGAAGGAGAAGGGTTGGCAAGAAAAAAAGAGGATCGGTAGAGTTCCACAGGAACGGGACTGTCTCTTTTGCTTACTTGTTTTAAGGTTCCTGTAATGACAATTTCTTGCAATTCTTGGTCAGGAAAGAGAGCTATAGTTTTCGTTCCTTTTTGAAGTAGTTCGTTTGTTATTTTTAGGGTTGTGGGCTTGAAACCAACAAAGGAAACTATGAGTTGATCGCCTAGGGTTGATTGCTCTAATCGAAAGGCTCCATTGCTGTTGGTAAGGGTTGCTTCCTTTTGTGTTTTATTATATACCGTGGCTCCAAAAACAACCGTCCCTTCGGAAGAATATATAAAACCTTCTAATTGCCCAAAAAGAGGGGAGATGGCTAATAAGAAAAAACCCAAAAGAAAACGCATGTTTGCTTATATTTGACGAAGAACAGATTCAATTTGTTCACCACCGCAAAACTAATGAAAAAAACCAAGGAGAAAGAGCATTATGTAAAGCTTATTTTTAAGCTTCAAGAGCAGCAAATGAGCGTGAGTGTCTCGACCTTAAGCCAAAAACTTGGCGTCTCCAAATCCTCAGTAACTAATATGCTGAAAAAACTGGTGCAAATGGAACTGGTGGATACAGCGCCCTACCAACCCATTGCCTTGACCGAAGCCGGCGTAGCCATGGCTAAAGAGGTGGTTGCCAAACATCGTTTGATAGAAGCATTTTTGGTGGAGGTTATGGGATTTTCAATCGATGCGGTTCATTCTATTGCTGAAGAGGTAGAGCATATTGATTCGCCCATTTTTTTCCGTCGAGTGAAAGAAATGCTCAAACAAGATCAAACGGATCCCCACGGTAGTTCAATCCCCGAAATAGATTTTTGACCTTAAAAGCCGGGAGAGTGATTTTTATCTTGGTATTTTATAATCGTTGAGGCGTATTGTCTGGTAGTTTTGGAATAAAATTCTAGGACAGCAAACACTAATAAAGTGTTTAGGTACATTTGCGTTTGATGAAGAGTCTGTACATTAGAATATGAAACGAGCAAAATAAAACGTATTAAGCTGTAAAATCGTATGGATTTATAGCGTTCTATTGCAGTCAAAAACTTTAGATAGATGAAAAAAGTGGTAACCTTCGGAGAAATTATGCTTCGTCTTTCGCCTCCAGGCTATCAAAGGTTTTCTCAAGCCAATCAATTTGATGTGGTGTATGGTGGAGGTGAATCCAATGTTGCTGTTTCATTAGCGAATTACAATGTGCCAGTTGAATTTGTCACGCATCTTACTATTCAGAACATTTATAGCTAGTTTTGTTCTTTCGATTTTAGATTAACTAATTACTGTTATTATCAAATTTACGCACAAGCTAACTAGATTTATTCATAGGCTTCGTTTAGAAGAGTTTTTGGCCTTGGTATTGTTGATTCCAATGCTGTACTTCATGCTTATATATCATGGAAAAGAGGGCTTTCGAGCGTCCAACGTTGATCGTTTTATAATAACAGGGCTTGTCTTTATTCTTTTTTTAGGGATTATTAAGCTGAAAGATTTAAAACTGCTTGCAAACTCAAAAATAGGCTCTTATATTAAAATTGTTCTTGAGTTTCTTAGGGAAACGCTTCCGTTTGCTTTCTGCATTTCCATATACACCAACATGCACGATATGGTGCATTTGGTGAATCCAAATGATGTAGATGCAAGTTTAATCGCTTGGGATGAATACCTGTTAGGATTTCAACCGGCCATCTTTCTGGAACAATTTATAACGCCAGGACTGACTGACTTCATGTATTTATCATACAGTTCTTTCTTGATTTACATTTTGCTTTTCACGATGTATTTGTACATTCTAAAAGAAAATGTAGCCTTTCGGGAAACCCTTGTGTCTATCATCCTTACTTTTTACATTGGCTATATTGGATATGTCTTTTTTCCTGCTGTTGGTCCAAAATTCACCATGTCTCACTTATTTGAAACTTCATTAAAGGGCACCGTAATTACGGATAGACTTTCGTTTTTGATGAATTATGAAATTTCGGAATACACCAGGCGTGATTGTTTTCCAAGTTTGCATAATGGAGTGATATTTTTGGTTCTTTTATTCGCATTTAAACACAAAAAAATCTACGCAATTATTTTCTTCCCATTTGCGGTATCCTTGTTTATTTCAACCTTGTATCTCAGGTATCATTATTTCATTGATATGATCGCTGGTTTTTTACTGGCAATCATCGTGTTTTTAATAGGACCCAGGCTAAACAACTGGTGGGAAGGGAATAGAGTAACCCAAGAGACATTTAATTCCGTTGAATGAATCGAATAGTTGATATCAACCCTGAGGTTTTAAGCCCTTTGGTCTGGCTTTTTGGTAAATACAGAGATCTCTCTGCTAGTCAGATTAACATATATATATATTTAAGAGATGAAAAATTCACACGCCCTAGTATTAGGAGCAACAGGAGCATCGGGTCAAGAGCTGGTTAAACAGCTATTAAGTGATGATGATTTTAGCCATGTTTCCATTTTTGTTCGAAAGAAACCAGCGATTCAACACAAGAAGCTTATTGTTCATGAAATAGATTTCTCAAGATTGAGTAATTATAAGGGCGCAATTGTCGGAGGTGTCCTTTTCTCTGCATTAGGTACTACCTTGAAAGATGCAGGGAGTAAAGCGCAACAATACTTGGTTGATTATACCTATCAATTAGAATTTGCCAAAATGGCATCAGAAAATTGTGTAAGCCATTATTCACTCGTTTCATCTGCTGGATCAAACAAGAACGCTCCTTTTTTTTATCCAAAAATGAAGGGGGCTTTAGAGGAGGAAGTGAAGAAACTTCGTTTTGAAAGAATCCATATTTTTCAGCCTCCCTTATTGATTAGACAGCCAGATTTGATGAGGTCTGGAGAAAAAAGAGCTTTAAAAATTCTAAACGTATTAAATCGATTTGGACTTCTGAATTCTCAAAGACCTTTATCGGTTTCAGACTTAGCTGAGAAAATGGTGGATGCAGTTAAGACGGATAAAACATTAGGGGCAAAGGTTTACAAATCAAAAGATATTTTCAGCTAAGAATGGGTGTCCCAAGGGGCTTCTAAAAGCGTAAACCGTTTTGTCTGGAATTGCCTTTTTTTGTTGGAAATGGAAAAAAAATTGCCGTTTCTTCTTGGTATTTTTGGTAATCAGGTCGCTTCTGGAGAGAGTAATATTCTGAAGGAACAGCACCCGTGTAATAAACTAAAGTTGTGTACATCAGTCGGGAAATGAAAAGGGTAGCAAGTGCCAAAGCAATCCAAATCAGCTTATTGTTCGAGTTATAATAAAACAACAAAGAAGGAATAGAAGTGCAAATCAAAGCATTCCAGACCATCCATTCGGCAAAGTAGTTCGGATGGCGGGTGTAGCGCCATAGCCCTACATTACACACTTGTTTTTTTTTGTTCTCTAAGCGACATTTGATTAGAAATCGCTGTTTTTGAAAATCGGCTAAATGCTCTATGATAAAGAAGCACAACCACAATATATATCCTGTTATCTCAAGAGTACTAAGAGAGGCATTGGGGTTGCTGAATTGCAAAAGCGCCGGAATCGCCAAGAAACTCATATTGGCTAAACATTGGATCATTATTTCGTATTGAAGGGATATTTTTTCATTGGAATAGCCCATTTTTTCCCAGCGTTTTCTTTGGAATTTATAACGAGCTAATTCAGTGTCTAGTTGTCCTTTTCGGTATAAGACGATTGCACCAAGTCCCATTCGCAAACCTGAGATGAGGTAGATTGCTGCTATGATATAAATCCTTAGCCAATAGCCTTCCCCTAGAGCCAGTACAGTCACTCCAATAGCGACAAGTCCCCATGGCCAGGCGATATCAACATATGACATTCTTTGGGTAAAATAAGCGGGAAGACAAGCAAACAATAAAAAAATGAAGAATTGAGCTGTTGTGTTAATCATTAAGAAGCCCACCCATTCATCATTATGGGACAGTAAGAGTATGCAAAGTAGATAAGGAAAGTAGCCGGTAGTCCTACGCCAGATGTTTTTAAATGTCATGCTTTTGAGTCCTAATTAACAACAAAAACCTATTTATAGGTTTCTTATTTGTGCTCTAAATCTAATTATTTCAGGCATACAACCACAAGGCTGTACTTTAATTATTAATCACATTTTTTGGTCTTCATCTTTCTTTCAATATAGCGTAGGACCTTATCATTATCTTGACCTGATTTTGATTGTTGATTTGCTGAATTTGATTTGACTAAATTGAGTTCCTGTTGAAGAATAGCGCAATCTGCATTATCGAGTTTATATTTCAATTCACGATGGTTCGTTCTCATCCAATTCCTTAATTGTCTCCTTGATGGTTGACTTGTTAAGAGATAAATCCAGCCTGCAAGGGCAACTAACCCCAAAAAACAGCGAATATATTTTTTCACTTGTTTTGGTTGAATATAAAAGTCACTGATTTTTAAGTAGCAATTCGTAAACGATTACAGTTACTAAAACTCCCCAAGCAAATGAAAATAATGCAAATCCAAACAGTCCTAATTTTTGTAAGAACCAATTGTTGATTTTAAACCTTATCGGTATTGCTCTATCAAACCATTTCTTTTCAAATGTCACAGTATTATTTTCCATATTTACTGGTTTTTGTATAAGACTCTTAAGCTTATAAAAGCCAAGTCACGATTATAGAATACCTATGAAGCGTCCTGTTCAATATTGAGGGTTTACAATTATTTCACTGAACAGGTAGCTCCGTTTTCGTTTAGATAATCTTTATAAGATTCTAATGCTTCCAAAGTCAATGGTACTCCTAGTCCAGCTTCCCCTTCACACCATCCTTCGCTACATCCTGCGCCAAGAAGATCACCATATTCAGTACATACAATGCATACAGTTGCTTTAACATCATCATCCCCATCGTCAGAGTAACAAGATATAGTAAGAATTGAAAGAAGCAATGACAGAATTAAATTTTTCATTATAGTTTGGTTTCAGCTTATTTTAAAGATACTTAAACTTACTACGTCTCACAGAAATAAATACCCAATCCTATGTCTTTAATTGCCTTTTCCTTTTAATCTGCAATGGTAATAGCGCCTTTATAATGGAACCTGGGTACGAGTTGGGTATTTGATATGTCAAGAAGTAAACGCGACAGACTAATCATAAGAAGCATGTTAATAGGGCCACGATACAACACTAAATAGCTCATCCTATTAGCCAACGGCATTCAATGATCAATAGCGTAACCGAGAACAATCCTTGACACCTTCCATTTCATTTTACAAGTTAATGGTGTAAATGATGAAGGTTATTAAGAAGAGTGTTTCGCCATACTAATGTAGGCAACTGCTTTTGCAGGATTTTCATGAGAACATTTAAGCATCCATGAGCGAGAGAGTTATTTATCATTTTTAGTGGAAGAGGATTTAAGAAGGATCCAAGATTTATTGTAGTTTTAGAATTCTTATAGCCCCAAAGCAATCTCATAATAACTTAAAAGGTGAAAAACTCGCAAGTGATTTTGTAATCACGAAGGGTTTGGTGTTTGGGGGTAGAGGTTTTTAGGAATCAAAGACTGAGAGTCGTCAGAAGTCCCATAACCCGTCCCTTATGCAAGGAATATTGGAACAATCGACCCTTTTTATTTTACAGTCTTAAAGACTTATTCGTATATTGTTGAATACTATAAAGGGATGTAAATGAAAAAGTTCAAGTACTTCGGAGCCTATATTATACCTCTTCTTGGTCTCATAACATTTCATTCAAACGGACTACAAGCTTATCTTGGGTTGCTTTTTCTCTACCTGGCCATTCCAGTATTAGAATCAATTTTTCCTCCTGACAAAATTAATCTTGATTCTGTCGAAAAAGATTTAGCTAGAGAAGATGTTTATTATGACCTGGTACTTTATATCAGTGTTCCATTACATCTATTTGTGATCTATTCATTTTTCCAAGCGGTAAACAAAGATGGGATTAGCAATATAGATTTGATTTCCTATATTCTTATGATGGGAACAATTCTTGGAGTTAATGGCATCAATATAGGGCACGAACTCGGCCATAAAACGAAAGACAGGCTAAAGACCTTTCTTGGGCATATTATGCTTCTAACCGCAATTCAAAATCATTTTATTCCTTACCACAATGGAGGCCATCACAGAGATGTTGGTACACCTTATGATTTAAGTTCAGCAAAAGAGGGGGATATCTTTTATTTTTTTGCTTTACGGTCTCAAATAGGAGGATATTTTAAAGCTTGGAAGCTTGAGAATGAAAGACTGAAATCAGAAAATAAAAACGTTTTGTTAAATCCCATGATTATTTATTTTCTGCTTACTACAAGTGTATTCTTAGCGATATATTATTTGTATGGATTAAATATCACAACATTCTACTTTTTGTCTGTTGTCTATGGTATATCAGTACTTGAAGCTCAAAATTATTTTTCACACTATGGCTTAAGAAGAAAAGTCCTTGAGAATGGTAGATACGAGAGGGTAAAACCTTCACATTCTTGGAATTCAGATCATATCTTTGGACGTGTCCTTTTGTTTGAATTGACAAGACATTCTGAACATCATCACTCAGGGAGTAAGCCCTATCAAATTTTAGATTCAAGGGAAGACAGTCCAACATTGCCATATGGATATCCAGCAATGCTTATTTTGTCTTATTTCCCTTTCCTTTTTATTCCTTTGATGAGAAGACATCTAAATGATCATAGGGAATAAGTTTTTGTCTTTTTGTGCATTCTTCTTATCAGCTTCTTGTTCAAATCCTCTTGATATATTTTATAACGAGATTATCTAAAGTAATGGTATAATGTATGTAAAGGGAAAAAATTAAATTATGAATAAAAAAAAAGTGTCTTTTAACTGGGCGTTTAAAGAGTTTATCTGGCCCAGGAGAAAAATTGTTTCCTTAGGTCTTTTCCTGATCTTAGTCCGCAGTTTATCCGGTTTAGTTCTTCCCTATGCGAGCAAAACCCTAATCGATGAAGTAATTCCCTCCAGAGATACCGATGCACTGACCTATCTGTTGGTTGTTGTGTGTGCTGCCCTACTTTTTCAATCTGTGAGTTCCTTTTCTTTAACGCGTTTGTTAAGTGTAGAAGCACAACATTTAATTTCAATCCTTCGGGCAAACGTACAGCAAAAATTACTTAGACTCCCCATCAGTTTTTTTGACAACAACAAGTCAGGAGTCTTAGTTTCTCGTGTGATGACTGATGTTGAAGGGGTTCGAAACCTGGTGGGGACAGGATTGGTTCAGCTTATAGGTGGGAGTATTACTGCGATTATTTCTTTGGTAATTCTGATTAAAATTAACGGGCAAATGACCTTATTTGTACTTTTCCCTGTTCTCATTTTTGCAGGGATTGCTCTTAAAGCGTTTAAATACATTCGTCCCATTTTCAGAGCTCGTGGAAAAATCAATGCGGAAGTAACGGGGCGACTAACAGAAACATTAAATGGAATTAGAGTTATAAAAGGGTTTAATGCAGAGGAGCAAGAAAAAAAAGTCTTTGAAAAAGGCGTTGACGAACTTTATCAAAATGTCAAAAAAAGTTTGACTGCTACCGCATTTATGACCAGTTCTTCGACCTTTTTATTGGGGCTTGCCTCCGCGGGAATTATGGGAATGGGAGGGTATTTTATCATGAATAACACCATGACCTATGGGGAGTTTGTGTCCTTTACTCTGTTTTTAGGGTTTATGATTGCTCCAATTGTTCAAATGAGTAATATAGGAAGCCAGCTCACCGAAGCCTTTGCGGGCTTGGATCGAACGCAAGAATTGATGAGGCTCCCAGAGGAAAACGATCAAGAAATACGCACGATAAAGCTCGATCGAGTCGAAGGGAATGTTTCGTTTAAAAACATCTCTTTTAGTTATGACGACAAAACAGAAGTACTTCATGATATTTCTTTTGAAGCTCCCAAAGGAAGTGTTACCGCCTTGGTTGGTTCTTCGGGATCTGGAAAATCAACAATTGCTGGTCTTGCAACGGCTTTTTTGAATCCAAATTCAGGACAGGTGTTAATTGATGGGGTTGATTTATCAAAAGTCAATCTCAAAAGCTTTAGGAGTCAATTGGGAGTAGTACTCCAAGACGACTTTTTATATGAAGGAACCATAAGGGAAAATATTCTTTTCCCTCGTCCAGATGCCACTGAAGAAGAACTTTTACAAGCAGTAAAAGGAGCCTATGTAAATGAATTTACGGATCGTTTTGATGAAGGTTTATATACCCGAATAGGAGAAAGAGGGGTGAAGCTTTCGGGAGGGCAAAGGCAGCGAATTTCAATTGCACGTGCTTTATTGGCTCGGCCCAAAATTGTTATTTTAGATGAAGCCACTTCGAATTTAGATACGCAAAGCGAAGCCTTTATTCAAAAGAGTTTAAACGTTTTGATGCAAAATAGGACCACCTTTGTTATTGCGCATCGCTTGAGCACTATTCAAAAGGCCGATCAAATTCTGGTCATTGAAGAAGGAGATATCATAGAACGCGGAAAGCATGATGAGCTCATTAAAGCAAAGGGAAGGTATTATGAGCTCTATACCTATCAAACCAGAATGTAAATTAAATAATCTCTAAAAGAGTACTTGAACGTTCGTTGAATTCAATCTGATCTTTTACTTTTTTACCCAATAAAAGGCTTCCTATGGGACTTTGTGGCGAAACACAAAAATATTTTTCCTCTTCAAGCTCACAAAAATCTGCGGCGATAGCAATAAAGTAATTTGCTTTGTTGGTAAGAACAATAGATCCTATCGTAACACGATCGGTTCTTTTACAGTTTTTGATTGTATTGAGTTTTTGTTGGTTTTGTTCTACTTCTGCAATTTGATTCCCTAGTTTTTCTCTTTCCAATTGAATCATGGCTCTTCCCGTTTCATGCTTGTCTCCTGCGGAACTTTTATTTTCTGAAATCAACGCCAATTGTAAGGCATTTTTCTGCTTTTCCAAAACAAGTTTTTTGGTTTCAATATAGTTTTGACAATGAGCAAAAAGCAGGTCTTTTAGCATAAAATCTTATTTGTTTTGCTTGCACTTTTTGCATTTAACTTCTATTCCATCAATTTGAATTTTGTTTTTGGAATAGGCATCAATACTCTTGAATTCCTTACATCCTAGACATTTCACCTCAAGTAAGACTCCCTCTGAATCGAATTTTCTTCTACTCAAATACAAAGGAGTTTGCTTACTATACGCTTTGATTTTATTCTTGTCTTCTTCGTTCATTATTTTTTTAAATTATGATTCAATCTCTAATAAGTCATCTACCCCTGTCAATCTAATTCCAATTATTATTATAAAAAAGGGATTCTTTCGTTTCTTACATTTCATCGGTTTTTTAATTCTAAATGTAGTTTGATTGTCTTTGGGAGTTCAACAACTGAATTATTACATTGTTTAGTGCAATCTGGATCTTTGCTATTTTACTTCTGAGGATATTTCATTTAGTTACTAATTATAAGTTTAGTTATTACTGGTAAATGATCTGAAGGCCAATTACCATTTAGTATTTTACTGTCGATATGGGAATAAGAATCAACTTCAAATTTATCTACAAAAATGTAATCTATTCTCTTATCGAGAGGAGGATTTAGGTCAAAACCGTTAAAAGTACCCATGGGTCCTGTTAGAATAGTTTTAGATAGCTTTACTCCGTCATTTAAATATTCTTTGATACCATTTATAGGTTCGCTATTGGGTTCGCAATTAAAGTCTCCCATTAGTATTACAGAAAGTTTTTTTGTGTTTATTTCTTTTATTTTTTTGATGATGAGTAAAGCCGATTGAATTCTTGCTTTTTCACCCATATGATCTAAATGTGTGTTAAAAACCAAAAACTCCTGTTTAGTTTTTTTTGTTTTAAACACTCCATAGGTGCAAATTCTTTTAAAACTAGCATCCCAACCTAAAGATGGAATTGAAGGTGTCTCGGATAACCAGAAAGTATCTGATTTAACCAGCGTTAAATTATTTGAGTTGTAAAATATTGAAGAAAATTCACTTCCACCATTTTTTTCTCGATCAACACCAATCATTTTGTAAGAGTTTATTTTTCTCTTTATAAAATTTATCTGATGGCTCTGCCCTTCTTGAATGCCAATAACATCAGGTTTATGTTTTATCAGTAAGTCTGTCAAACCATCTTTTCTGTTTTGCCAAACATTATCACCATCGTGAGCAGCATCGTATCTGATATTAAAAGTCATAGCGACAATGGGTTGATCTTTTCTTGAGCAATTTAAAAACGTTAAAACTGCCAAAGTGAAAAGAAAAACAACAAATAATTTGAGCTTCATTTTTTAGAGGGATTTAGTCGTTAGCAGGTAGTATGTTTAGGGGTGTATTTGGAATACTCCAATAATCTTCCGCTACATTGATGGTCCCATTGAGTACATCTTTTACAACTCTATCAATGATTAGTATGCCTTTTTGAGCCATATTATCGAAAGTGTCTATACTGTCTTTGCCGAAATTTTGCCTGGTTTTGTGAATGTTGAATTTTTCTGAAAGCGGTATGTCAAAATGATTTTCAATATGCTCTTTTCCATACATAAATCCTAAAAGACCACCCCAGGTTGCCGTTGGGTTATCAGAGTCCCAACCTGCAAGGACTCCGATTTTTATGGTTTCTTTAAAATCGCCTTCGCCATAAAATAAGCTTATAAGGCTTGCAGCAAAGTTAATACCAGCGGCAAAACAACCATTGCAATACATGTTTTTTGAAGTGATATCATAACCGTCTTTTTGGTTCACTTGATATCTTACATAAACCGAATCTCTAGCTTGTTCCCAGGTTATTTTAGACTCATATTTATTTTTCACATAGTCATACATCTTTGCAGAATAAGAATCATTTGGTAAATGATTTCTCGCTTTTTCAGCCATCCAATGGAGTTGTTGTTTAACGGGTTTTGTCTTATCAGCCAAAGACGCTAATGAATGCATTATTACATAAAATTCAGAGATCCAAGCTGCGTTTTTATCAGCAGTGGTTCTGATAGGTAAATACGCCATTTTTAAAGCCACATTGGTATTGGTTGGCGATAAAAGACCAAATAATTCCGTGGTTAATTGCGCATCTATCATTTCATAATATTCATTATTGATGGAGTTACCTGTATGTGGAGGTAAAACACCTTCTCTCATCAAATCAAAGGCACGCTGATTGGAAACCCATAAGAAATTTTCTTCTTGAACTTTTATATGTTTTAGCCAACCTTCTTTAATCATTTCAGAGGTTAAAAAAGAAGTGTTATTTGCTAGTAGTAAATGTTGGTACATATATTCAATATCTGTATCGTCGTCTGCATCCCATATTTCAGAGCGATCCCTTAATACAAAATCGATATTTACAGATAAACTGGAGGGAATACCGTTCCCCCAAATACTGGGTTTGTCTTTTTGTCCCCAGTTGTCTCTTGTGTAAAAAGCCCCAGTTTTAATCTCTCCAATATTGCCAATTTTATCCATTTCGGTTACAAGTCCCGTCCAGTTAGCAATGCATTGCCCTAACCAAAAGCCATAAAGTTTATTGTGATATTCAGATCTGGAAATCACTAAATTCGAATGGGTTGGTTTGAAAATTGAATTTGAATTTAAAGGATTGGTGTAGGGTTTTTTAGTCTTATTACAACTAAAGGAGCTTAAAATGGTAAACATCAATAAAAAATATGTTTTACTGAATGACCAATTCATCATAACGTAATTAATTTTACGTAAAATACTTATTTATATTTAGTTAGATAGTTTATGCAATACAACTTATTTGACGTGCTTTATTTATTTTGGTACTGTGTTGCAAATAGTGTTCAAGTGAAGAAAAGAAAAGCTAGATGAAATGCGTTTGGAATATAAAGATAGCCCAGAACTTTATCTTCTTTATTTATCCATAGCTGATAGTAATCAATCCGAAAGAGAGGATAAATCAAGTCATGAATCTAATGAAATGTCACAATCAGCTTATACGTTTGCAGCTACCACAGATCCCTTGAAATAAAATTTGGGAGGAACGAATTTCACGATTGGGAATGGTTGGGATTTGAATTTCTACAGTCAAGCATTCGATTATGCCACAATCAACACATTCAAAATGGGGATGGACGTCTGAGTGGTTAGACTTTGAACAATTTCTACACTTTGCATACCATTTAATACCATTATTTCCTAAAAATGAATGTAAAATACCATCATCCTCTAGTTTTTCTAAAATTCGATAAATGGTGGTTTTGTTCAATTTCGAGTTGAGTTTTTTTATTAGCTCAATCACTGAAATGGCTGTTGTTAAGATTTGAAATTCATTCAATACTAGTTCTAATGATTTTGTTTTTCGAACGATACCCATTTTACAAATTTATTGCAACTTAGTTGCGATAACAAATATACATGTTTATGTTTGTATCGATAAAATTGCACTGATTGAAATTAATTAAAAACTTGACAATTAACTCGGACACCTTTGGAGTTTTAGCATGTGCACTTTGTTTGGTGCACTGTATCGCTACCCCATTTATCATTTTGACACATAACTATTCAAACACTGAAGAGATAACATCTCTAATTTGGTGGAAAAACTTAGATTATGTCTTTTTGCTTATTTCATTTGTAATGGTCTATTTTTCGGCACAAAACACTTCAAAGAGTTTGATGAAATATTTTTTTTGGTCAAGCTGGTTTCTTCTTTTCGGAATGATAATGAATGAGAAAGGGGAAATCCTTCAGCTTCCAGAGTATATTACATACGGGACTGCAATATTACTTGCAGGAATTCATTTTTATAATCTCAAATATTGCCAATGCATAAACCCTAATATTAAGACACCTTAAATGATTAACAGAAAACTTCCCGTAACAGTACTGAGCGGATTTTTAGGGTCTGGGAAGACCACTTTGCTTAACCATATTCTCCGCAACAAAGAAGGATTAAAAGTTGCTGTTATTGTCAATGATATGAGTGAGATAAATGTTGATGCTGATTTAGTGAAAAGTGAAAACACCCTTTCACAAACTGAAGAAAAATTGGTAGAAATGAGTAATGGTTGTATATGCTGTACACTTCGTGAAGATTTAATGATAGAAGTAGAAAGATTGGCAAAAGAGAATAGATTTGAGTATTTACTTATTGAAAGTACAGGTATTAGTGAGCCCATTCCTATAGCGCAAACATTTTCTTTTATTGACGAAGAAAGTAACATTGATTTATCTCGCTATAGCTATTTAGACACTATGGTCACCGTAGTAGACTCGTTTAATTTTTTTAAAGATTTTGGAAGTCCAGAAACTTTAGTTGATAGAAATTTGACTGACATAGAAGGCGATTATAGAACTATTGTAGATTTATTGACAGAACAGGTCGAATTTGCTAATGTCATTATTTTGAACAAAGCTGATTTGATATCTAAAGAAGATGCATCCTTTCTTAAAAGCACGATTAAAAAGCTAAATCCATCCGCTAAAATTATTGAATCTACTTATAGTAAAGTCAATCCAAAAGAAATTTTACATACAGGAATGTTCGATTTTGAAGAAGCTGAGCAAAGTGCGGGTTGGATTGAAGAACTAAATAAAGAAGAACATAAACCTGAGAGTGAAGAATATGGAATCTCTTCATTTGTTTTCAGAACCAAAAAGCCATTTGATCCAGTCCGTTTCTGGGATTATATTCAAAATGGCTTTCCGACCTCTATTATTAGAAGTAAGGGGCTATTTTGGTTAGCCTCACGACCAGATCAAGCGTTAATTTGGGGTCAAGCAGGTGGTTCATTAAAAACTGATAGTGCGGGTGTTTGGTGGAGTAGTATGTCTTTTGAAAATCGAATACAGCAATTGCCGTTTTTAGAGAATCAGCAAGAAATAGAACGTGATTGGGATGTTACTTTTGGTGACCGCAAGAACGAAATTGTTTTTATTGGGCAAAATATGGACGAGACAATTATAAGGTCACATTTGGAAAAATGCCTATTAACTGATAAAGAATTTGCGACTCAAAAATGGAAAAAAGGGTATCAAGATGATTGGCCTTTAGAAAGAAGCTATGCTATTTAACTAGAAAATATAGGGGGATATGTTTAACCCAAAGCTGTTTATTTTTACACACCAGTATTGTTGTCTGGAAAGTTTACCCTAGAGGAGTTCATTAATATAAAAAACGAATTTGTCTCAATGTAACTCGAGTCTAAGCAAGCCTACTCTAACAATTGAGAAAAAATAAAACCTAATTATATGCCTACTAAGTCTTTAACATAACAGCATTTTCTTATGAAGATTAATATCATAATCATTTTTTTATATTCCTTGATAAGTTCAGGACAACATAATCATGCTGGTCTCCATCACTGGGAGATTCCAAGTAAAAATCCAGATCGTATTATATTAACGTTTCATGGTGATCCATCTACATCTCGAGCGGTAACTTGGCGAACAGACACCACAATCAAAACAGGTGAGGCTCAGATCGCATTAGCTACTGAAAACTCAAATTTTAAATCCAATTCAGTAACATATAAATCCAAGATTGAGCCTTTTGATCTAGGGCAGTACAAAGGGAATAATAATTATAAAGTCCATTACCATAGTGTGATCTTTAAAGGTCTAAAACCAGATAAATTATATATGTATAGGGTTGGTGATGGTAAGGATTATTGGTCAGAATGGATACAATTTAGAACGGCAAAGAAAGAATATTCCAAAACTGAATTTGTGTATTTTGGTGATGCCCAGAACGATGTTCTTTCAGAATGGTCACGTGTGATACGTATGGCATATCAAACTGCACCGAAAGCATCATTTGTTATTCATGCAGGTGACTTAATTAATAATGCTCATCGTGACTATGAATGGGCAGAATGGTATAAAGCGGGAGGATTTATTCATAGTCAGTGGACGGCAATTCCTGTTTTAGGGAATCATGAATTTTTGCCTTTATCTCAAGATAACTTAAATAGAGAGATTTCGATCCAATGGCGCCCTCAGTTCACACTTCCTGTTGAAAATTCCCTGAGTAAAAAATTACATGAAACCGTCTATACTATTGATTATCAAGATATAAGAATTATAGTTTTGAATTCAAATCATAACTTAAAAGAACAAACAAAATATATTGAAGAGAAACTGAAAACTTCGACTGCTAAATGGAATATTGTGACCTGTCACCACTCCGTATTTTCCCCAGCTAGAGGGCGAGACTTTTATTATGGGCGAAAGAATTGGAAACCCCTATTTGATAAATATAATGTAGATCTAGTTCTTAATGGTCATGATCATACTTATGCTCGAGGTCATGTGCCTGAGCTAGATGAAATATATAAGAACTCGGATGAGGTTAAAACTGTTTATGTTACTTCTGTAAGTGGCACCAAACATTATAAACAAGATTTAAAGCAACTAGAAGATTATATAGACCAAGGTTATCAATTAGATAAAGCAGCGCAATACATTCAATTTTTTCAAGTAATCACTATTGATAAAAACAAGTTGACGTATGTGGCTTATACATCTACAGGGGAAGAATATGACAGAGCTGTTATTGTGAAGGATTTTGAGACAGGAACAAAAGAATTTCACCATTAAGCATGTTGAAGGTGCTTTTCTTAAACTATAAACCCGCAACTTAAACAATAGTGATTGTGTCATTGATTACATTTGATAAGAACTATAATGTACGATGAGAAACAACATGAAGGTCTACGTAGAATACTCAAGCGGTGAGACGGGTATACATAAACATAAGAGCTTTAGTGCTCTTAAAAACATATACATTGCAATAGCTATTGAGATTTTGTAAATGATCCTAATGGTTATTATTCTTTGACAAGACTTGTGGGCAAATAGTGTGCCAGTGAAGAAATAAAAAAGGGACACATTGCTGCAATCCCTTTGTTTTCAAGTGACCTCGGCAGGATTCAAACCTGCAACCTCTTGAGCCGTAATCAAGTGCACTATTCAGTTATGCTACGAGGCCTTTAGGCGGCAAATGTACCAATTTTTTTTCGTTGAAAAAGCATCTTTTCTTTTCAAGTGAATAAATTTTCATCCCATTATTTTGAGCGATTTAAGGATCGTTTTACTGTAAGAAGTTCTTGATATATACAGTACCTTTGCCAACAGCAAAACTTAAATGAACTTTCTAGCCATAATTATTGGACTGTTGCTCCTTATCAAAGGAGGGGATTGGTTGATGCGTGCAGCGGTATCACTTTCTTTACAGATGCGCATTCCGAAAATTGTAGTGGGAATGACCGTTGTTTCTTTTGCCACTTCGGCGCCTGAATTAATTGTGAGTTTACAATCTGCGCTGTCAGGCCATCCAGATTTGGCTTTGGGGAATGTTGTGGGGTCTAATATTGCCAATTTGGCATTTGTCCTAGCTATTACCGTAATCATATCTCCGATTTACGTCACCAAAAGTTTTTATTCAACCGATTGGCCAATGATGATGCTGGCCACTTTTTTATTTATGGGTTTTCTGTATGGAGATCAAACGCTTCAGCAATGGGAAGGGCTAACCCTTTTTGTGCTGCTGATTTGTTTTATCATTTATCTTATTCTCTTTCAAAAGCAAGCGGTTATTGATGAGGCACCGGAAGATGACGAATTACTCCCCACTCAAACAACCCTAAGATATCTTTTGTTGGGAGGTATTGGCTTGTGGCTGGGCTCCGAAACTCTTGTCAAAGGGGCGGTTGCTTTGGCTAATAATCTTGGTGTTAGTGAGCGAGTTATTAGTATAACAGTGGTTTCTATCGGAACCAGTATCCCTGAATTGTCCGCTTCGATTATTGCCGTGATTAACAAAGAAAAAGCGATTTCTATTGGTAATTTAATTGGTTCAAATATTTTTAATTTGATGGCAGTGATGGGACTTACTGCAATCGTTACGCCCATTGAAGTAGGTGATTCGGGTATGCTTACCAATGATATATGGTGGATGCTTACAATCTCGTTGATGATTCTCCCTCTCGTCTTTATGCCTCGTAAGATGCGTTTAGGGCGTTTGGACGGTGTTATTTTACTATCGCTCTACATCCTTTTTCTTTGGCCTCTAATATCTAAAGCATAAAAAAAATCCTGCCCTTTCGGACAGGATCTTTCAAGTCAAATCCTAAATAAATATAGTCTTAAACGTCGGCTGACTTGACTGTTTTAATGATGCGCGCCGCAATTTTGTACGGATCCCCGTTAGAAGATGGACGACGGTCTTCCAACCATCCTTTCCAGCCTTTTTCAACGGTCATAATCGGAATACGAATAGAAGCACCACGGTCAGAAACCCCAAAGCTAAATTCGTCGATTGATTGTGTCTCGTGGTCACCCGTCAATCGTTGGTCATTATAAGCACCATATACATCGATGTGCTCTTTCACAACAGGTCGGAAAGCTTCGCATATTTTCTCATAAGTTTCTTTAGAACCACAAGTTCTCAAAGTAGTATTAGAGAAGTTAGCATGCATTCCAGATCCATTCCAGTCAGTAGCGCCTAGCGGTTTTGGATGCCAGTTGATAGCTAATCCATACTTTTCTCCTAAACGTTCAAGTATGTAGCGAGATACCCAGATTTGGTCTCCAGCTTCTTTAGCACCTTTAGAAAAACACTGATATTCCCACTGTCCCGCAGCAACTTCTGCATTAATTCCTTCAACATTAATACCTGCTTCGAGACAAAGGTCTAAATGTTCTTCAACCATTTCGCGTCCAAAAGCATTCTTGGCACCAGCGGAGCAATAGAATTGCCCTTGAGGGGTTTGGTCTTTTGGGAAGCCAAGAGGAAGATTAGTTTCGGGATCCCATAGAAAGTATTCTTGTTCAAATCCAAACCAAAAATCGTTGTCATCGTCATCAATCAATGCACGTCCGTTTGATTCGTGTGCTGTTCCGTCTGCGTTCAAGACTTCTGTCATTACCAAATATCCGTCTTTACGATCCGGATCAGGGTAAATAGCAACGGGTTTCAACAAACAGTCAGAAGAACCTCCTTCAGCTTGTTGTGTAGAAGAACCGTCAAACGACCACAAAGGAGCGTCGGCTAGTTTTCCGCTAAAGTCTTCAACGATCTTTGTTTTACTTCTCAAATTGGCTGTAGGAGTGTAACCGTCCAGCCAAATGTATTCGAGTTTTGATTTGCTCATTTTGTACTAGTTTTTGTTTTTACCAAAAATATATTTTTTTGAATCACACCTATGATTTGAGGGGGTTATTTAATTAACAATATATAAACTTTTGATAATACCCTATTTTTTTTGGGGTAAAATTGATAAAAATGATTTTTTTACGGTTTATACCTATTTTTTCATCAATCAGCGTATTTTTGTGCTAATTACGATTCGTTGCTGACGCTTTTGAGGGTATATTTACGGAACCTTAAATCTCTTACCTAATGAACAGTCTTAAAAACCGAAGGCGCACTCGAATCTTTCTTTTAACAATTATTCTATGGAAAAAGAACCATCGGCGCTTCAATTTGGAACGAACGTTTTTAATGAATCTGAACTGCGGCAATACTTAAATAAGGAGGCTTTTTCAAAAATAACAGAAGCCATTATTTCAGGGTCTAAAATCGATCGGATTTTGGCCGATCAGATTGCTGCAGCAATGAAAAACTGGGCCTTGTCCAAAGGCGCAACACACTACACCCACTGGTTTCAACCCCTCACGGGGGCCACGGCAGAAAAGCACGACGCTTTTTTTGATCGAGCTGACACAGGAGAACCAATCCTTAAATTTGACGGTGACCAATTAGTACAACAAGAACCCGATGCTTCCAGTTTTCCCAATGGAGGGATTCGCAACACATTTGAAGCCCGAGGCTATACTGCTTGGGATCCATCATCTCCCGCCTTTGTTTATGGGAGCACTCTATGCATTCCTACCATTTTTGTTTCTTACACTGGCGAAGCCCTTGATTTCAAAACACCTTTATTAAAATCCATTCATGCTTTAGACAAAGCAGCAACGAGTGTTTGTCGTTATTTTGATAAAAACACTACCCGTGTAATGGCTACATTGGGATGGGAACAAGAATATTTCCTGATTGATAAAGACCGTGCGGCTTCCCGTCCGGATTTGATCCTTACTGGAAGAACCCTAATGGGACATGAGTCTTCCAAGGGACAGCAATTGGACGATCATTATTTTGGCTCCATACCTACACGCGTATTGGGATTTATGCAAGAGTTGGAACACGAATGCTGGCTTTTAGGGATTCCTGTTAAGACCCGGCATAACGAGGTGGCACCGAGTCAATTTGAATTGGCGCCCATTTATGAAGAAGCGAATTTGGCCGTAGATCACAATTCCTTGTTGATGGACATTATGAACCGGGTGGCGGACAAGCATCATTTTATGGTGTTGCTCCATGAAAAGCCTTTTGCGGGAATCAATGGATCGGGTAAGCACAATAACTGGTCCTTGGCAACCAATACAGGGGTTAACCTGTTAAGTCCTGGAAAAACACCCATGTCGAATTTACAGTTCTTGACATTCTTTACCAGCACGATAGCAGCGGTTTTGGAACATGAAGAATTGCTTCGTGCCGCCATTGCGAGTGCCGGGAACGACCACAGATTAGGTGCTAACGAAGCACCCCCTGCAATCATTTCCGTATTTATTGGACAGCAGCTTTCCAAGGTGCTCGACGATCTAGAAAATGTGTCCAAAGGGAAGCTTTCCCCACAGGAGAAAACAGACCTGAAGCTTAATGTGGTGGGTAAAATTCCAGAGATATTATTGGATAATACAGACCGTAACAGGACCTCTCCTTTCGCGTTTACTGGAAATAAATTTGAGTTTCGTGCGGTAGGTTCCAATGCAAATTGTGCCAAGCCGATGACCGTGTTAAATGCCATGGTAGCCGAGCGACTCAATCAATTCAAAATAGAAACCGATGCCTTGATTGACAAAAAAGGCATGAAAAAAGACGATGCGATTTTTAATGTCTTGCGCGACCAGATTAAAGGGATCAAGTCAATTTTATTCGAAGGGGATGGCTATTCCGGTGAGTGGGAAAAACTATCAAAAAAGCGCGGTTTGAGTAACAACAGAACCACACCAGAAGCACTCCCTGCTTTTGTAAGCAAGAAAAGCATTACTCTTTTTGAATCCCTAGAAATTTTGAATGAAAGAGAGTTGGAGGCTCGTTATCATGTGGATTTGGAGGAGTATGTGATGAAGCTTCAGATTGAAGCTCGAACCCTTGGGGATATTTCTCGCAACCACATCATACCAACAGGGATTCGTTATCAAAATACTTTGATTGAAAACGTAAAGGGGTTAAAAGAGATTTATGGCAAGGATTACCAGAAACACGCCAAAGAACAAATGGCTATCATCGAACGGATTTCTCAACATATTGCAGCAATCAATACCGGTGTTAATGCAATGATTGAAGCTCGGAAAAAAGCCAATATTTTGGAGGATATTCATCAAAAAGCAACTGCTTATTGTAAAGAGGTTTTTCCATTTTTCCACGAAATTCGCTACCAATGCGACAAGTTAGAATTGATTGTAGATGCTTCTATATGGCCATTAGCCAAATACCGTCAACTATTGTTTATGCAATAGTTAAAAAGTAATGGCAAGGGCTTCGCTACTGTAACGATGAAAGTGTATTTTTGTAGCAAAGTGACTCTATGACTCCAAGCGATCGCTATGCCCAACGAGGGGTGTCTGCCCAAAAAGAGGATGTCCACAAGGCTATTGAAAACATTGATAAAGGCTTGTATCCAAAGGCATTCTGTAAAATCATTCCCGACCAACTCACGGGCAGTCCTGATCATGCCTTGGTGATGCACGCCGATGGTGCGGGTACCAAATCCTCTTTGGCCTACCTATATTGGAAGGAAACTGGGGATTTGTCGGTTTGGAAAGGGATTGCGCAAGACGCCCTTATTATGAATTTGGATGACTTACTTTGCGTAGGGGTTACTGAAAACATTCTATTGTCTTCTACCATTGGTAGAAATAAAAATCGAATTCCAGGGGCGGTTATTGGAGCCATTATCAATGGAACTGAAGCCCTGATTCAAGAGCTTAGAACTCATGGTGTTCAAATCACCAGTACGGGTGGAGAAACTGCCGATGTTGGGGATTTGGTGCAAACTATTATTGTAGACTCAACAGTTACAGCACGAATTCGGCGTTCCGAGGTCATTGACAATGCCAATATCAAAGCAGGGGATGTCATTGTTGGTTTGGCGAGTTATGGCCAAGCCACCTACGAAACATCCTATAATGCTGGTATGGGAAGCAATGGCTTGACTTCTGCTCGCCACGATGTGTTTGGAAAATACCTAGCGGCTAAATATCCCGAGAGTTTTGATGCTTCGGTGCCAGAATCGTTGATTTATTCCGGTTCCAAAAAGCTTACGGATAGGATCGAAGGAGTAGCCCAAACTCTGGGACAAATGGTATTGTCTCCTACACGAACCTATGCACCCATTGTCAAGAAAATATTTGATAGCCTTGGTCGTCAAGACATACATGGAATGGTGCATTGTAGTGGGGGTGCTCAAACCAAAATCCTTCATTTTGTAGAAGGATTGCACATCATCAAGGATAACATGCTCCCGATTCCTCCTTTGTTTCAACTTATTCAAGAAGAATCAAAAACTTCAGGGCATGAGATGTATCAGGTTTTTAATATGGGACACCGTTTGGAGTTTTATGTACCAGAACATTTGGCTGCAGAGTTGATAGCCATTTCGGAATCTTTTAATGTGCCTGCTCAAATCATTGGTCGTGTCGAAAACGCAACACAGAAAAAAGTCACTATTCAGTCTGAGCTGGGAACGTTTACCTATGGATAACTTATTGGTTAGTAATTTTTTACTGCTTTTGTAGGGATTCTGTTCTTTTTTGGTCAACTTTGGGTGTCTGCTTTAAGTAAAGTTGATTCGGATATTGTGAAAAGAAAAAAGAAAAAGAAAAAACATGCGAATCCTAAAACGTTTACACTGGATTGTTGTCCTCCTTTGTTTTGTGTTAATAGCTGCCTGTTCTTCTGAGGAAGATGCGCCCACGACACCTCCTGAGCCAGAGAAAGTGGCGCAAGAACCCACTCCCACTGAATCCGAAACCAGCAGTTCTGATACTACCAATAACAATACGGATACCACCACAACAGACACCAATACTGACCAAGCTACAACTGTGACTCCTACCACTGAGGGAGTGGCTGAAACCGTAACGGACACTCTAGCGGACACAACGAGTTCCGTCACTGACACTACGGATATCACCAATTCTTCAGACGACACGAACAGTGAAACGGAAAGCTCAGATACAAGTTCTAGCACCACCAATAACACTGACGCAGAAAATTCAGAAAGCCAAGGAGAAACAGTCATTTGGGATGGTTCATTGACTAGCTTCAGCAAATCCGATGGAAGCAATCCTACTGAGGAAGACAACCAAGATCGTTTGTCCGCTGGAGTGTGGATTACTCGTGGAAACAACGGCGGTCAGATTTATAATGCTGCTGTTAGCTCCAATGCAGACAAAACAAATAGCCCTCTCGGAACGGAATGGGCTATAGGATCACTTGATCAAATAGATGATTTGACTTTCCAAAACTTTAGAGCTGCGGTGAATAACAAACCCAAGGACGCAGTGGGTATCGATTTGGTACTCCACCTGACCGAAGAGGACATCTATTTAAGCGTTCGATTTACTTCGTGGTCTTCGGGACAACGCGGTGGATTTGCTTACCAAAGAAGCACACCTTAATATCTCCATGACATGAAAAGGAGCTTTTCTCTTATTTTTTGTATTGTTTCCTTATTGACCTATGCCCAAGATTCTCAAGATTTATTCGCCGAGATGGAGTCGATTGGAGCCATTGAGCAACGCTTGCTCCCAGACCGAATGTTGTTTACGCAGCGGGCTCTATGGGGTAAGAAAGGCTTAATGCGCTCATTCAACCGTTTTGAATTGACTTTGGAAAAAAGAGAAAAAGAGCTGAAGCTGCGTCGGAAATTTTTAGTGGCGCATCAAATTCTTGGCTATGCCACCCTAGCAGGTATGATCGCCCAAGGGGTCATGGGAAGCCAATTATACAAAGGAAAATACGAGCTTTACAGGAAACACAAGAACTTAGGGAATATTGTGTCTGCCACTTATTTTACGACTGCTGGATTGTCATTGTTTGCTCCGCCACCGCTGGTGTCTGAAAAAAAAGGTTTGTCCAGTACCCGAGCGCATAAATGGTTGGCCACGGTTCATTTTTCCGCCATGATTGCCACCAACTTGTTGGCTGAAGAAAGAAAAGACTGGCATCGTGCCGCTGCTTATACGGCCTTTGCGAGTTACGCAACAGCCATGATTGTGTTAACCTTTTGATATGAAAAAAATATATGTTTTGCTTCTTTTAGTGGGAGGCACCAGTTTATTGTATGGACAGAAATTGAGTATTGATAGCGAAGCCTCTTTTATAAACTATCAGGCCAAGCACCCTGCTCATGATTGGAATGGAGTCAATCAAAAATTACAGGGATTGGCCATTTTCGAAAATGAATTACCAAAACAATTAGCCATTAAAGCACAAGTGCGCGATTTTGACAGCGAGAATGCTAGTCGTGATAGCCATGCCTTAGAGGTTTTGGAGGCACTTCAATTTCCCGAAGTGCGATTTTACTCAAAATCCATCGTTATAGAGAATAACAAAGAACTGATCATCGAAGGTGTTTTGACTTTTCATGGAGTTGAGATTCCCAAGACGGTCAGGGCAGAGTATAGCTGGAAAGATTCCAGCTTTCATTTAGAAGGTTCTTTTGATTTTAGTGCTACGGACTTTGGAGTACGACTCCCATCTTTCTTATTGATAAAAATCAATGACCGTATTGAAATTGATTATGCTATTAGTTTTATCTCAAATCTTTAATGCAGTTGCTCCGCGCGGTATTTACTCGTAATTTAGCGGCATGTTAGAAAAACTTCAAATCATCCAACAACGTTTTGATGAGGTTTCGGATTTGATCATCCAACCCGATATTATTGCTGATCAGAAGCGTTATGTACAGCTCAACAAAGAGTACAAGGATCTTAACAAACTCGTAGAGCGAGGCGAAACCTACAAAACCTTACTGGCCAATCAGCAGGAAGCCGAAGAAATTCTCAAGGATGGGAGCGATCCTGAAATGGTAGAGATGGCAAAAATGCAGTTGGATGAGGCCAAAACAGAGCTTCCCAAACTAGAAGAAGAAATCAAATATTTATTGATTCCAAAAGACCCAGAAGATGGAAAGAATGTTGTGATCGAAATTCGAGCCGGAACGGGTGGTGACGAAGCCAGCATTTTCGCAGGGGATTTGTATCGGATGTATTCCAAGTATTGCCAAGATCAAGGATGGAACACTCATTTTGTAGATGCAAACGAAGGCACTTCTGGAGGCTATAAAGAAATCATTTTTGAAGTTTCTGGAGAAGAAGTTTATGGCACTTTGAAGTTTGAATCAGGAGTACATCGTGTACAGCGAGTTCCACAAACCGAAACCCAAGGAAGGGTACATACCTCTGCGGCCACGGTCATGGTATTACCCGAAGCGGAAGAGTTCGATGTTGAAGTGGATATGAACGAAGTGCGGATCGATTATTTTTGTTCTTCTGGTCCGGGCGGACAGTCCGTAAACACAACCTATTCAGCAGTTCGATTAACCCACGAACCTACAGGAATTGTGGCGCAGTGTCAAGATCAAAAATCGCAGCACAAGAACAAAGAGAAAGCATTAAAAGTACTACGAACGCGTCTCTATGAAATGGAGTTGAGCAAAAAACAACAAGCCGATGCGGAGAAACGAAACTCTCTGGTTTCATCGGGTGACCGCTCGGCCAAAATCCGAACCTATAATTATCCTCAAGGAAGGGTTACCGATCATCGAATAGGATTAACTTTATATGACTTGCAGAATATTATCAATGGCGATATTCAAAAGCTGATCGATGAATTACAGCTCTATCAAAACACTGAAAAACTAAAAGAATCCGGCGACTTGTTATGACCCAATCCCAACTCATTGCGCAAATAAAAAAGAAACAATCCTTTTTGTGTGTTGGATTGGATGCCGATTTGGATAAATTGCCTCGGCATATTGCTGAAGGTCCCGAGCCCTTATTTCATTTTTGTCGAAAGATTATCGATACAACAGCTCCCTTTGCAGTGGCCTACAAGCCCAATATTGCTTTTTTTGAAGCTTATGGTTTAGAAGGGTGGCAAGCCTTGGAAAAAACAATTAGCTATTTGAACACGAATTACCCTGAGGTGTTTACTATTGCCGATGCGAAACGTGGAGATATAGGAAACACAGCTACTCGTTATGCCAAAGCGTTTTTTGAACAACTTGCGTTTGACGCCATTACAGTGGCTCCTTATATGGGAAAAGATTCAGTTGAGCCGTTTTTGGCTTTTGAAAACAACTACACGATTTTACTTGCGCTTACTTCAAACCAAGGGGCTCAGGATTTTCAATATCACACACAAGATGGTGAGCGTTTGTTTGAAACAGTATTGCAGCGTTCCCAATCATGGAACGGGGCCAAGGAGCGGTTGTTTTATGTGGTGGGGGCTACCCAATCAGAAGCACTTGCCGATATTCGAAAACAGGTGCCCGATGCCTTTTTATTGGTTCCTGGCGTAGGGGCCCAAGGAGGAAGTTTGGATGCTGTGGCTCAGTATGGACTCAATGATCAATGTGGCTTATTAGTAAATTCTTCACGGGGTATTATTTATGCTTCTCAAGGGGAGGACTTTGAGTCGGCTGCCAAGGATGCAGCTGAAGAATTGCAGCTGCAAATGAAAAAGTGGTTAACAAAAAAAGGAATTGTTTAGATGCTGCATTACTCCCTTCATACTACAGATGCTAGCAAGCCATGGATTACTTTTATCCATGGGGCAGGGGGGAGTTCATCCATTTGGTTCAAACAAATCCGATATTTTTCAAAGCATTTTAATCTACTCTTGGTTGACCTAAGAGGTCACGGAAAATCCAAGAATTTTTTTGCGCAAACCAAAACGATAAAAAAATACACTTTCGCTTCAATCACCAAAGATGTTTTGGAGGTGTTAGATCATGAAAAAATCGGGAAATCTCATTTTGTTGGAATTTCGTTAGGAACCATCATTATTCGTCAAATAGCAGAATGGCACCCCGAACGCATTCAAAGTATGATTTTGGGAGGTGCGATTTTAAAATTCAACCTTCGATCTCGTTTTTTAATGGCTTGTGGCAATTGGACAAAGTCTGTATTGCCTTATATGTGGATTTACCGCCTTTTTGCCTTTATTATTATGCCCAATAAAAATCATAAAGAATCAAGACTATTGTTTATTAACGAAGCTAAAAAACTCTATCAAAAAGAGTTTATCCGTTGGTATAAAATGACTTCAGAGGTTCTTCCACTGCTCCGTATTTTTAGACAAGAGGATTTACCAATTCCTACCCTTTATATTATGGGAGAAGAAGATTATATGTTTTTACCAGCAGTGCAAAAAGTCGTTTCATTGCATCCCTCTGCCAGTTTGGAAATCTTACCCAACTGCGGTCATGTGGTGAATGTGGAGAAACCCAAGCTCTTCAACGATACCATGTTGCAGTTTATTACACCCGACCTATCCTAAACAAATACAACGGTTTTGTTGTTGTAAACCATCACTTTGCGTTCTGTGTGAAGTTTTAGGGCTCGTACAAGGACAACCCGTTCCAAATCACGTCCTTTTTTGAGGAAATCTTGAATTTGGTGAAGGTGAGACACTCGAGAAATATCTTGCTCGATAATAGGACCTGCATCCAGTTCCTCCGTCACATAATGGCTTGTAGCACCGATGATTTTCACACCTCTATTAAAAGCTGAATGGTATGGCTTGGCTCCTGGGAATGCAGGTAAAAAAGAATGATGGATATTAATGATCTTGTCAGGGTAATGGGAAATGAGCTCGCCCCCAACAATCTGCATATAACGTGCCAATACGATGCAATCAACATTATGCTCCTTTAGTAAAGACAACTGGGTTTTCTCGGCTTCTTTTTTGGTTTCTTTGGTGACGGGTATGCGGTAAAAAGGAATATTGAATCGTTTGGCAATATGTTCCAGGTCTCTGTGATTACTCAAGATGAAAGGTATCTCTACTTTGAGCTCCCCCGATAATTGCTGGGAGAGAATGTCATAAAGGCAATGATCGTATTTGGACACAAACACAGCCATTTTGGGTGGTTTGTCTGGATCATAAAACGAGCAGTTCAACGCGTATTTCTGCCCCACAGATGCTTCAAAATCTTGTTTAATAGTGGGAAGAGTCACCTTTGCTGAAGCGGTAAAAGCCACTTCAACGCGCATAAAAAATATTTTGTTTTCCCGATCGACATACTGATCGATATAGAGAATGTTTCCTTTGTTTTCGTGGATAAAGTTGGTTACACTGGCAATGATTCCTTTTTGGTCAGGGCAGTGCATCACTAATGTGACTTGTTTCATGGACTTTCGATTCCGGGTTGTTTGATTTTAAAATTTTCTTCTTCTTTGGCTTTACGAACCATCTTTGCTACCTCTTTTAGAAGCTCTTTGGCATGATACACTACGCCGTTGCTGATGGTGTAGCGAACTCCACCGACACGAGTTAAATTGTTGTCTTCCGTTAGCTTGATCGCGCCAGTACCATAAAGCACTTTAAAGTTCTCTAAGGGATTTTCATCCACTAATACCAGGTCGGCTTGTTTGCCTACAGCTACTGTTCCAATTTTCTCATCCAAGCCCAAAGCTTCTGCACCATT
>Ga0206677_10000200_pt1 | contig 54642 bp, 89 predicted proteins | sample M130m12015metaG_FD_155475 | JGI IMG/M metagenome (GOLD analysis project Ga0206677, IMG submission 155475) | Ammonia-oxidizing marine archaeal communities from Monterey Bay, California, United States - M1 30m 12015 | ecosystem: Environmental > Aquatic > Marine > Intertidal zone | place: USA... | reverse complement strand
AGTTGTTCAAGTTGGCCCTGTACTATTATATACTTTGCTAGGTTGTTAATAAGAAGTATTAATCCTGCTCCGTTGAGTAGGATAAGTGCCCTATCTTCCCATAAGATTGATACCCATAACCATAATGAGATACCAACTATAGAAAGCATAAGGTCTATTAATTGAAATTCTGGAATGCCACGAACTGACATTGCACATAATACTATTATTGAGGCCAACCACTTGACATACCAATCAAGTGATTTACCCTTAGTTCTTGCCACTATACTGCAACTCCTGTAACTTCTTGCTCCATTTGCAAGTCGCATCTCGTTAAGTATTTTTGTAGTTCTTGGTTACCCAGAAGTTGGGAACCATCATCCATAATATAAGAACATCTATAGTTCTCCCTCTTCTGATTAGGTCCCATTTCCCACTGTTCATGTTTAGAAAGAATTTCTTTCCTCATCCAACCATACTCTCCGTTGGCCACAGTTTTTTCGCACGTGACATCGCCATTAGAATCAATATTAAGATAGTAAGGCACATCCCATGCTTCTATATCTAGGTCAGTATCATCTGCAAGTAATTGAACATCAAGAATATACTCTTGTTGTGAATAGTCATTCACTGTAATGGCTTCTACAACCTTAGGGAAGTTTTCGTGTAACACGTCCCACCCCTCAACTGCGGCACCATATAAATCAGTTCCAGCAAAATTATCACTTATGTTCTCTACGACATAAGTACTGCCACCCTTGAACTTCCAGTATTGAGGGCAATGTCCTTTGCCGTCCCAATCATGGGCTCCATAATTTTCTTTGTATTGGGTGTTGATTAATATTTTCATAATGATTCTCCGAGTTCTTTTTAATTTACTGGTATATTATACTACACTTTTATGTGCTTGTAAAGTGTTTTTTTCATTTTTTTTCATTTTTTTTGAATGTGTAACATAAATACAACACTTCTTTCTTTGATTATGAGGTTATTATACTACAAGTCAGATTGCTTGTAAAGAGGTTTAACCAACTTTTTTAGAGTGTTCCTATTCTAGGGCACCTGTCTGGGTATTTTTTGATTTTATTTAATACATTGTAATTATGGTTAACTACAAGGCCTGTCATCATGCTTACGGCAAGAAGGTCTTCATTAGTAATCGGATGTTTATTAAAGTCAGGGTGTAAGACAGGATAAAGTGTAAGTATTTTATGTTGAAACAATCTTGCTTTGGAAGGTCTTTTAGGTAAAAATGGATTAACTTCATATACACATTCATACTTCATTGCTTTTGCGGTGGAGTTTATATCGTGATATTGTACTATTAAAAATAAAGCCCAGTATTCCCAATCAGCTGATGGTGCATATTCAAACTGTATAGATTCGTACGCGCTCTTCTTTTCCTTTAACCTTGATTGTATCAACGTGTTTGAGTAATCCATTTTTACTCTGTCCCGCACTGATTGGGCCCAACAACATTCGTACCCCATCATAATTGCGTGTCTGTCCTTCAAGTCTAGCGGCAAGGTTGACGGCATCTCCAATGACGGAATAGTCAAATCGGGATTCCGATCCCATGTTTCCGACGATGCAGTCGCCGGTATTAATACCAATCCCCACATCAATCCTAGGTAAACCTTGTTCTTCCAACTCTTTAATAAGTTCATCTGCCGCCTTTAATATTTCTAATCCAGTTTTTATTGCCATATCGGCATGATCTTCACAAGATAAAGGAGCGTTCCAAAACGCCATAATACAATCTCCCATATACTTATCAATTGTGCCGCCATTTTTTAGAATGATTTTTGTCATTGTATCTAAATAACTATTTATAATCTTTACTAACCCTTCTGGATCATCATTGTTCTTATAGTGTTCTGATATAGGAGTAAACCCTACTATATCCATGAATAAGAAGGACATTTCTTTTCGCTCTCCTCCAAGTTTTAATAGAGAAGGATCTTTTTGTAACAACATAACTTGTCTTGGGTCTAAGTAAGTTTCAAACTGTTTCTTAATTTGCTGTCGGAGTACAAACTGTTTATAGAAATTATTAAAACTTGATGATGTGAAAGATACTATATAAATGAGTAAGACACTTAAAGGTGATAATAATATATTATAAGTTTGCCAAATATAAATAAATCCACCTATAACACTAGAAGAGAGTAATATAAATGTCAGACCAGAAATCCAAATCGGTAATCTATACACAGCAAATACAAGAAGGCCAGAACCAAGAATTACTATTAGAAGTTCCAACATATCAGCCCACAGAGGCCTGGATATCTGAGTACCAGAAACGATGGTCTCAATGGCAGCTGCGTGAATTAAATGCGCAGGTTTCATACCAGATGGAGTTGGAATCTGAGACGCCAAACCAGAAGCAGTTAGACCAACCACAACAGTCTTCCCTTTCAAGTTCGGTAACTCATTGGACCCGTAGTTTATTTGAGTAAAGTTAATATTAGGATTTAGCCATATAGAACCATTTACATCAGTTGTAATTCTAAACGGTCTTAAAATAATTTCTTCAATACCTACATCATTTACCTTTATAGTGTAAGATGGTCTCTCTTGTAATATTCTAATAGTTTCTAGTGCAAGTGATGGGTATACTTGTTCATTGATTTGTGATAGGAGTGGCATTCTTCTTACTACTCCATCTACTTCTGGCATTGCGTTTACAAGTCCGTGACCCCACGCTCCTGACTCTAGCTGTGGTATGTTAGTAACTAAACCATCATATTTTATTAACCAATCTAAAGGGTCTCCAGTTCCAAATACTGCAGAGCCAACATAAGGAGCCTGTTTACTTCTTCCACTAGGGTCAGCATCTTGTGATAATATAATACCATTATCTTTTATCCAAGAGGCGAATACTTCATCGCCACCGAATCTATCTGCTTCTGGAAACATAATTGTAAACACAATCATACCTGCATTTGCATTACGCAAGTCTGAGATCATCTGTGCATAAGTTTGTCTAGGAAATGGATATTGGCCGTGAACGCCTAATGTTTCTTCTGATATATTTAAAAGTATTATATTATCAGATGTGGTTTCTTTAATTGATGTTGTATATTGATCGAATACAGTAAGTCTAAATTCTTGTAACCAAGAAGGATCAGATAGTCTAACTAAAACTAAAACGAATGTAAGTGCTAGAGTAGCCCATATAGAAGTTAGATATTTCATATGCATATATCCATATAAATTCCTTTACCTAGATTGGGTGATCCATACTTATACCAAATAAATCTGTGGTAATTATTCTTGTAATACATTAACTGCACAACCGCCTACTGTTATACAATCTACTGATATAGTATATGCTTGACTTGTAGTACTCATTTGTTTTAAGATTAAATCTGTTCCGTATAATCCGTCAAGCGTTATGTTTGCATTATGACTTGTATTATTACCTTTTTGGCGAACAAATACATCATTATAATCATTATAGATTGTTAAGTTTAGATTCTTATCACCATCGCTTTGTTGTTTAACTTGAACTTTATTATCATCACCTGCTAAGTGTAGATCAAAGCTATGGCCTGTAGTAGACCCTTGGTTTGTTTGTTGAACTGCCATCTCATTATTATCACCATAGAGTGTAATATCTATTTCATGGCCGCCACCTTCATATCCGTCTGCCCACCAAGTTAAGTCCGTATCAGAATCAAGAGTATTCCATGCAACTCCTTGTGCTAATTTTATTTTATTATCGGTACCACTTACTTCATCAAAGATTATTTTATTAACACCATCACTATCATTGACTTGTACTAAATACATTGATAGACTTGATGAGTTAATATATGAATTGCCATCTTTCATTTCAACTCTATTATTATAACCTACCTGATCAATGCCTAATTGTAAATTATCACCTGACTGTTCTATACTGATAATATTATCATCAGCAAAACACATTAGTGGTAATACTAACATACTTAAAACAAATATTAATTCTTTCATTTAATTTACCTGATTGATATAAATGAAAACATCTTCGCCGTCGTTTCCAGTTATATTTCCTTCCCATGTTGGAGTATTAGTTTCTAGTGTAAAGTTATTTCCGGTTCCTATTTTAACCTTTATAGTTCCGTTTACTTTTCTATATAGTACTAAACTGCCATCTTCCAAATATACATTATATTGAGATTCTTCATTGAATCCTCTTGCTGCACCTTTAATATCAAACTCACCTAGTGTATCAAATAAATCCGACGAGTCTATAATATCTAACACATCAACTAAATATTCAACATCTAATTCATCAATATCTAATTCACTAAAATCTAATTCAGCCTCTGATTCTTCCAGTGCATCTTTTTCTAATTCATTAAACTCCAAAAAATCTATATCTAATAAACCTTGGTCATCATTCTGATCGTCAGCTAGTTCTTCTTGTATTCTATCAGATACTTCTGGAGGTGGTGCAACAATAAACATATTGTCTATTACTGCTGGAGTAATTCCAGTTAATTTTACTGCTCTTGTTGGTGGCGTATCTAAACTACTTACCATTGTGGCTTGATATGCTTCAGTAAGAGTTACTGTTCCACCTAAATTTTCTATTTCTATTTCTCCAGATGGATTTCCATATTCATCTGGTAATAAAATCACTAAAGACCTACCCAATTCATCAACAGTTGTGGTAAAGTCTGTGCCTCTTATTGCTATACTTGCCGTAGGGGTAGATATATCTATATTGGCTTTATTTACTAAACCTAATCTACCCGAAGCAAACCTTGCCGTACCCATCGTGAACTTCATTGTCATTTTGGAAAGGGATGGGTCAGCATCATAATATACTTCATCTATTAATACTTCACTGTGTTCTTTTAATGCCAATTGAGCCTTATCTAAAAACTCTATTAACATTCTTCCCTTACCTGTTTCTGCTACATCATTTAATACTATTTCGGTATCAACATTCATTGATACACTTTCTTGATTTCTTAATATCTGCCCAATACCAGTAGACTCAACAATACTTCCGATACCTTCATCTGCAATTGCAAAACTAGGTAACAGAAGTATTATACTAAGAGTCGTTTGAAGTATCTTGCTGATTAATCTGTATAGTAGCATTATCAGACGTAATATCTAAGTTTATAATTGCATTTGGTGTTGCACAACCAACTCCTGCTCCACTAGCACAAGTACCAGAAATCTGATTAATATCAATGTCTGCAGAATCACCATTAAGTTCAACAGTTAATTCTTGTGAACCATCATTCTGTAGTGTATTAATATTATTACTTGAACCAGTAATATCAAAGTCCCAAGTTGAATCGTCTGCTTCGAAATCTAAATCAAAGACATTGGAATCACCAATAAGAACTAAGTCAGCATCTAATCTTTCTGCACTTGTAACAAAACCTTGATCAATATTAAAGGTATTACTATCACCTGTTATATCAAAGTTATAATCTGAATCATCTGAACTTGCAGTATAACCAATATTCCAATCTACTTCGTTGGAATCACCAGTTAAAGAAAATGTTAAGTCAGAAGAGTCCATTTCAATAGGGCCATAAATTAAATTCTGGTTACCTAGCATATCAATATCAAATGTTAACGAAGAACCTACAATGGTCATATTTGAACCTGATGATGAAAAATCATCTAGGCCGATTTTATTACCATAGCCAATTTGATCAATATAAATGGTTAAAGTATCACCACTTTGCTCGATCATAATTTCGTTATCATCATCAGCTTGCACAGAAAAATTTGCAAATAATAAGCTAGTTACTAAACTAAAGCTAATTAATTTCTTCATTTTCGTTATCCTCTATTATAGAGTGTCTATCGTTATTTCCATCGTGTTGATGGGGATGGCGATGACCCTCAGTTATGTTCCAGAAGTTACGGTCATGCCCCTGGTATATTAGTTCTAGTACTGCTGCCTCGACTGCTGCTCGTACTGCGTATGTCACACTCTCATTATTTCCCACTCCGTCCTCATATTCAATCAGCTGTGTACCTTGTTCAATGAACCTGAATACATCGCCGCCACCACCATAAGAAAGTACCGATTTCTTAGATTGGACGTTTAATAAAACTTCACCTGTTAAGACTGAAACTGCTCTTACTGAAACAGTAACTACATCTTTTCTATACATCTTACTAAAACCTATACCAAGTGTACGTGCGCCACGGCCACCTGTTTCAGTATTAGTATCATAACCAATAATACCACCCTCTATAATTATTCCGGCGAATAAGAGTGGACTCAATTCTTTTGCAGTATTACCTTGATGTCTTGCAACATCTTGTCTACCACTTCTGATAATCTGTCTTTCTCTAACTAGATTATCAATACCTTGTCTTTCTACTACTCTAAACCATGTACCGCCTCCGGCAGTTTTAAGAGCATCTATTAGTAATTCTGTGCCACCTTGGGTGACTGCTGTAGAGAAAGATGCAATATTATCTACTGACTTTCTCTGGCCTGTTAAATCTTTAAATGAATAAACCGCAACAACAGGTTTATCTTTTGCTGGTGGTAAGTTTAGTAAGTCTACATATGCAGGTAATCTAACAGCTGTTGGTTCATCTACACATATATATTTTCTAGCCATGGTTTTCTGTATACCCATAACTAGATGTCTATCAAATCCTTGTTCATACTTACCTTCAAGATCATTGCAATCTTGTGGGTTAGGGCTCCATTGAGGTATAGAAGCACATCCAGTAATAATTAACATTGATGATAATATAAGAGCTCTAACCATTGTCTGGATCCTGCCCGAAATTACCTGCACCTACTGGAATTTCTATAACAGTTTCACTGCCGTCCTCAGATATAATTGTCATTCTAATAACTTCTGATCCATCTGCATTAGTAATTACTTCATAAGTAATAGTATTACCTTCTAAAACAAATGACCCGAATCTAACCGAATCATCATTTGAAAACATTGATTCCACTAATTGTTTTGCCATTTGAGCATATATTCTGCTCTCTAAGTTTCTTATAAACTTTGCCAAAACACTATTATCTTCTTCTCTTTGTGCAGCTCTTCTTGCCGCTTCAAGTGCATCCTCTATAGCTTTCTTTCTAGTGTGTTCTATATTATCAATAGTAAGATAATGATTACCTGTTCCAACTCCACTAAAAGAAGGATTTTTAAACCCGAACTTTATTTCATCTGCCATTGCAGATTGTGCTAATACGAACATTATACATGCTGTTACTAATATTAAAATTGGTTCATTTCCCTTTATCATCTTTTCCTCTAGCCTTTCTCTTCTTTTCATTTTCACGCATTTCTAAGATTACATTTACTTTTTGTTGTAGTCTTATTAAATCCTGATCTAACATTCTAGTCTGATCAATTACCCTTATCAATGCCATGTGCATTTCATCTAATTTGGGCTCAATATGTTCATTAATAAACCTATAGACATAGTATATAAAATACCCCATTCCTACAGCCATCACGGCAGGAAACCCATAGTCTGAAACTAATTGAGCTACATCCATTAGTCTCTCCTAGTATCTAATTTACCATCTTCTATAAAGTTTTCAGCCCTAGCTATTCTCTCTGTATCTGGTCGTAAATCTAATGCAGTACTTACAAGTAAGTCAATCTTTATCATTTCATTGCTCATTGTTCGTGCTCTATTCTCTAAACTCTTTGCAAATATAGTAAGAGTATTAATCTTTTCTACTATACCTTGCAATATTTGTTTTATGACAATAAAAATAAATAGGCCCATAACAAGTGATCCTGCTATTGGCGCTCCAACGTCTGCAATTAGTTTGAACACATCTTCCATATATCTATTTATAAGGCTAAGGCGCTCAGATGCTATAATCCCTCCATTTTTTGGAGGGATAATGCTTAGTGTGTTTGTGCTAGTTTAACTGCCTTAACACCAGTAACTGAGTTACCTACTTCAAGAGTTTCATTTATACCTTTACGGATATTTAAAACTTCTCCAGTATTAACTGTTACAGTGCCTACTGTACTTGAACCATCTTTAATAGTTACTAACTGTGCAGCGGCATTAGTGTTTAGGACTCTAACAAGTGAAGCACGTGATACATTAGAAGCAGTATTACTTAATGCTACTTCTGCTGCTTTTACTTTAACTGTTTCAGCCATATTTATTCTCCATTTCTTTTCTAGTTAGATGCCAATCTGAGTGTCTGAAAAATCCTTGTTTATCATGACACCAATACCAGCCCATACTTGTTTGTTCTTCGTTGGTATGATAATATCTTACACTGCCTCGAGTCTCGACATGAGTCTCTCCGCCCTGTTTGTCACTTGTTTGTACCATCTTGAATCTCTCCCCTCAACTGCGGCCTCTTTCCAGTCACCCTTTAGTATAGCCGCGTGCATTTTCTTAAATTTACTTAATCTGGTTCTACCCATATTAAACATCATGTTGACCAATATCTGCTGGACTTCGTCGGGTAAGTTACTAAATTCCCCTCCTTCGTATAGCTGATTACATTCTTCGACGGCGATATCGAGATCACGCTCGAAGCATTCTTTAACTCGCTCTTCGGAAACCAAAGTGCCAACTTCAGATCCGTGTTCCGGATCAGAGTCGAGTACCAAGTGTCCCACCCCAAAAGTAGGATATCCCAGATGATCTTTATATATTGCATATACGACCCCTTCGTCCTCTTTTAATTGCTCAAATACTTTTTCTCTATTCATTGTTGTTTCCTGTTCCTTCATAAACCATATTGCCATTTTTTTCCTCATTCTTTTTGCTATTTTTTTCAAATAACATTCTCTCATATTCAACTGTTTGCCAAAATACTTTATCTACTTCCTTAAACAGTTGTTCTTGTGTAAGCTTTAACATGAGTAATTTCCTTAGATGTAGTATTATATACACAACCCCAAATAAATAATATTGGTTCTATAGTATCATCATCGGTATCATATGGGAAAGTATAAGAGTTTGCGGTACACCATTCTTGCATTACTATTGCATCTGCTTGAAAATAAACATCAACATTTTCATCAATGTTTTCATCTTTATCATGTATTCTAGCAAAGAATGTATAACTACACACAGGTAATAAATCATGTATTTCCTGCCATGTATCAATGTCCGCATTTTTCATTTCTTCATCTGGAATTACAAACTTTGCCAAAACTGTTTCAGTTACTGTATCAAATTTAAGGCCGTACCAAGATTTATATTCTTCGTAAGTTGCATTGAATGCTGTTTTAATTGTATTGGTTGGTTCATCAAAATTATAGAATGAGATACAAGGATTGTTATCATAAGGTGGTCTTGCTGCAGTATATTCTGAAACTAGATTCTGATTATTATTATCATAAGAAGCTACTTCATCTGGCCATGTAGCTTCTAATTTAGTTACTATGGCCTGGCCTTGAGTTGTACCTACTGCATAATCTACTCTTGCTGAACTTCCACCCATATAAGTAGTATCCATAACTTGAGAAGTATTAATGGTCTTTACTCTTTCCATTTGAGAGTTTACAGAACCTATTGTTTCGTGATAAGCTTTTAATGCTTTCCTTTCAGTCAACATTTCATCTATTTCGCCTACTAGACCCCAATTATAATCACCTTTAAAAATTTCAGTATTATATATTACAGATGAAGTTTCTATCCACAATCCATTACTATCAGTAATCTTTGTAGTATATCCACTTGGGCTTTCTGGATTTTTTGTATGTGTATATGTGTATGCCATCTATATTATCTCTATAAAGTGTGTACCGCCGGATGCGCCAAAAATAGCTCCACTGGCAGTAGAGGATGGAGAACCTACTGAAGGCGAACTTCCATTGTAACTATAGTATGCGATTCCATTGGTACTAGTAAAACTAAATGCTGTTCTGGCCAAAGTTAAATCTGCACTACCACTATTATTACTTTGCCCTAAATATACTTTTAAAGTTGTCCATCCAGTATTAGTAAAGGATCCTGAAAATCCAGATTTTATATATTGAAAATATAGGATTCCATTTGTATTCAAAATGCTCGACATAATACAACCAGTCTGCCCACCAACTGTTCCTGATAAGCTTGTGCCAGTGGCACTACCAATAGCACTAATCCCATTAAATCCATTACTAAAGTGATATTGGCCTGAATCATGGCCATTTGTGATAGTCGCGCCCATAATTGCTGATACTAATGGTGTTCTTGTCTTTCCATAAAACTCACTAAATTTTATTTCTCCACTTGTAGGTATACCTGTTGTATTATGAAAAGTACCAGCTTTATAATAATCACTAAACTCAATTGGATCAGTATCTGTGTTGCCTGACATTTCTTCTGAAATGCCTGTATTAAGTGTTGAACTAGCACCTTGAGTAAGTTTAAATGTTTTACTACCTGTTGTTCCTATGGCTGATAAATCTGAATCAGTAACATCAGCTCCAGACCATAACCAGGTTCTATAATAATGTGTACCAGATGAAACATTACTATCATTCGCCGCATTAGAAGCTTGTGATGTAGTAACTGATGCATCAGTTCTTAAAAATTCTTGGCCATTAATAATTACGCTATAAAAAGAATCATTACTATCTGGTGGAGATGCACTAGTATTTTTCAATAATAACATTATCCAATTTCCTTCTCCTTGTGTATTTAATACTGTACCATTAGGATAGGTATTTGAACTATTATTAAACCAACCAAAGTTATGAACTTCTAATGTCCCTACTGATCCACCACCAGTATATGACTGAGTTGATATACTTCCTAATGAGTTTTCATCTGTACCTAAGCTAATACCTACAACACCCTTAGCCGTCCACCATGTTCCTCCGAGGCCACCTGCAGGTGTATTACCAAACCAACCAATATCATCCATGAATCCTGAACCAAGGACTGCACCACTTGAAAAATTTACCGAAGGATTAGTATCATCAAATCCTCTAGCCAATCTATTGGTTCCATTATACTCAGTAGTTTGTGATGTTTTATATCCGTATATAGTTCCTGTTAAAGTGTTAAACGCGGTATAAAAGACATCTGAATTTTCTTGTGTACGTGTAAATCCTTTTACTTGCAATGATGTACTTGCTGACGTAATTGTTGTGTCTAAATAAAAGGTTTGGCCTGAAGGATTAGTATCGCCTGTACCTTTTAGTAATATTTGACTTCCTGATGATACTAGTGCCATTACTTAATTATCCCCGATATTAAATCTTCAAACTGCTCGATCTTCTCAACTCTATTTGGCCATAATATATATTCTTTGTCTGGATTCTTCTTTAAGTTGCTTAGAAGTGGCAGAATGCTGTTATATAATTTGTTAAGTTTATCTTCTAATTCCTGTACATTAGCAGACGCAGTAGAAGCCTGAGTTTTTACACTCTGTACTGCTTCTAATTCATCTTCATCTACTGCAGTAAACCCGAAGTCAAAGTCTAATAAATCATTACTCATATTTGTTCCTCTATTAAACTATTTATAAGGTTTTTATTCTCTTTTCTTTTATTTTGTTTCTTTTTATTTGGTATAACTTTATGGTTAAATGGCAGGTTACTATCCCATAAAACTTTATGGTATCTAGTTTTTAATCTTTTTGATTTTTGTGGCCGTCTTACTTTCTTCGCCATCTTTCTTTCCTTTATTAAAGATTCTATCCCAGTTATCGTTATATTTATCACGATCGGTAGGTCTTGTTTTAGATCCTTTACCTCCGTGCCATTGTTTAGTCAAAGATATTACTCCACTTTTTTAATTTGTTTCTCTTAACTTCCATTCTTTCTTGTATCTGTTCTTCTGTAACAAATCCATATTGTTTTAGAACTTCTATCATTAGAGCAAGATCTCCGATTTCATCCCTAAGGTTTTCTAAAAAATTTTCTTTTAATCCGTCTGTTCTAATTACTTTACTACAGGCTTGAGTAAGTTCTCCGCACTCTTCCATAGTAATTACTAATACTTCTTCTAATCTTTCCATTATATTTTTACCAATTGTGTATCACACCTGCCATAATAAAAAAGCAAGTTATAAAATTTACTACTACTATTATTGTTCTAATTAGTGCAATCTTATCGGCTTCACTATTAGTTTTTCCTAACTTTTCTCCTAAAGATAATGCCCATATTCTCCAAAACTTATTTCGCGCTCCAGACAATTTTTACCCCTCGCCTAACTAATTCGTTTTGGCATTTTTGTTTAACTTTTGGCTTACCATTTGAACTATTGATATAATCAAATAATTCTTGCTTTGGCATAGTCTTCATGTAGAAGTTTTCTGTTTTATTCTTTCCCGTCTTTTTATCTCTTACTGTTTGAGATGGTTTAAATTTTACTGGCATTAATCATTCCCCACTATGTGTCTATAGATATCTTTCCATTTCCAATATCTTGGTATATCACCCTTATAAAAAGCATTATGGTCATGAGCTACAAGGATAGAATTAAGACCAAACCTTGCACCTGTTTCTGCATTTTCTGGTTTATCTTCTACCCAGTAACAATTTGACCCTTGGTACTTTTTGAGCTCTTCATCTTTATCTGCACCACATGGTAAAAATATAAAATCGTCCCAGATTTCTTTACCAAATAGCAATTCTAAATTTTGTATTCTTAGTTTCTGAGCATATTTATTTGTAGATAAAGATGTAATACAATGGAATTTATATCCGTGTAACATATTTAATCTTTTCATATAATACACTGCATCTCTTAGAGGTGGTAAGAATGCAATTGCCGCAGACTCATTAAATTCTTCAACACACTTTTTACCAAACTCGGGTGTTATGTTAAATCTTTTTGCTACGTTATACTCGTTATACTTACTTGTAGGATATCCTTTATGGTTTATCCACTGAGTGAATGAATATTCCCAATCACAGAGAACACCATCGCAGTCTACTAAAACTATATTATCTTTCATGTTACTATTTATAATCAATGGAACACCACTTCCTTTCCATCTATTACTAAACAAGAGATATGTAACTTGCCTATAGGATTCATAAATCCAAAGTTAGGTAATGAGTTACACATTTTATCCCAGTCTCCGACATTCTTTGATAATGCCAATTCTACTAACTCGCTAGGTACTGGTACTTCACATTCAGCATCATATTTAACCAATCCATTAATAATTGGATTTCCTTTTATAATAACTTTTTTCATAATTTAACTCCTTTTAACTAATTTTACTATACTATTATAATACACTTTTATACAAATGTAAAGTGTTTTTTTAAAATTTTACATAAATGTAACAAAGTTGTAACATAAATGTAACAATAGGTTTAGTTAAAGTGTTTATTAATTGTTTCTAGCTTATCTTCTGCCTCTGCGATCTTTGAGATCTGGGTTTCAATAGCTTCTACTACATCTGGATGTTCTCCAATACCCGCAGCATTTCTAGTATATACCATTACGTTTGCTTTGGCTACTTCAATTTCACCTTCTAGTTTTGCTTTAAGAGCTACTAATAAATAATTCATGCTACAAAATCCTCCCCTGGATTCCAACTACAACCAGTAAGACCACCTGCCTTTAGTGCTTGTAAAGTTCTTAATACTTCATCAGCATTTCTACCAGTATCTAATGCATTAACTGATACATGCTGAATTACTCTATTTTTATCCATGATAAAAGTTGCCCTATAACAAACCCCTTCCTCTGCATTAACAATTCCTAACTGAGAAGATAAATCTAATCCACAATCTGCCGCTAGGGTATGTTGAATATTTCCAATGAGTTCATTAGATTGTTTCCAAGCTAGTTTACAGAATTCATTATCTCCTGAAATACCAATTACGTTTGCCTCATCTACTAATTTATCCATTCCAGCAATTTCTGTGGGACAAATAAAGGTGAAGTCTTTTGGATAAAAGTAAATTACTGACCAATCATGCTTTAATGGTTGATAATTTTCTTCTACTTTTACATTTACAAGCTGATTGTCTTTATCTACACCTTGTAAATTAAATGGTGGGAATTCATTCCCTACTCCTAATATATACATTTTTTTCCTCCTATTTTCCGAATACATTTTCCATGCGTTTTTCTTTTTGATACTGTTTAATAGTATCCCATAATTTATCAGTCCAGTTATCTCTGTGCTCGATAAAAACTTGTGGGTCCTCATTATCTACTGCAATCATAATTACAAGTTGAGTAATTGGCATCCCTGTTCTTTCTTCCCACATAATTGCATACGCTGCACATTGTAAGAAGTAACCAGTAATCCATTCTTTCTTTTTAGGCTTACGTGATGTTTTATAATCAATGATAGAGTTTACCCCATTCCATACACCAACACAGTCTACTCTACCAGCTAGTTCTAAGTGTTGTGAATATAAAGGTGCCTCTTGAGAATAAACTTTATTTAGGTTATTATCTAATATAGATTTTACATCTTGAAAGGATTGGATAATATGTGGCATATAACCTTCGGTATAGTTCGGGTCATTATCTACATACTTTTCAAGTATTGCGTGGACGGCTGTACCTCTGCTAGAGGCAACTCTACTAATCTTGTTTGCCTCTTCTTCACCTACTCGCGCTCTCCACGCTTGTATGTGCTCTCTACTTAATATAGAAAGTACAGTTGTAACACTGGGGTACTGTTTACCGTCCGGCGTCTTATATACCCTTCCTTTCCCTTCGGAAGTGGTCGCTTTTAAATCTTCATAACCTAAGTCAATTGGTTCATGTATAAAGTTCATAATTTTCCTTGATCGACCAAATCTTTGGTCATTAAGAAATCTCTAACTAAGCCTGATCTTACAATGTCTTCCCATGTAAAATCAATAATGTCAAAGTATTTCATGTGTTTAAGAATATATAGAAAGCCATTTAAACCTTCTTTATCTTTCTCCGTTCTAAAGTCTGATTGATAATGATCTCCACATACTACTAACTTTGTATTGTTACCAAGTCTTGTAATAATGGAACATAATTCGTGGTAGTTACAGTTCTGAGCCTCATCAATTATAACAATTGCATTCTGAATAGTTAAGCCTCTTATATAAGATGTAGTAAGATATTCTATTGCTTTATTATTAATTAACTTATCCCATGCTCCTGTTTCTTCAAAGAGTTCATCAACGATAGCTTTATATGGTGCCTTATAAGCTTCTTCTTTCTCTTCCTGAGTCCCAGGTAAGAAGCCCATATCCCTAGTAGGTACTGCTGATCTTACATATATAATTTTTTCATAGGCATTAGATTTATCTAATACTTCTTCTAATGCAAGATAAGATGCAATAAATGTTTTACCTGTTCCTGCAGCACCTATGAGTGCCAGATGTTGACCTGACTTATATGATTGAAAGGCCTCTTTTTGATTTGCAGTAAGAGGTTCTCTTGTATGTAGATGTTCCAGTCGCAATTTATTTGGCCTAAATTGTGTACTCATTTAGTTCGAATCCTATGTTTATCTTTGGGCGGCATACCCGATTTAATTCTATCCTGTACTTCTTTCCAGCCATCTCCTGCTTTAGAAAGTGCACCTTGTGTTCCCTTACTGCCAAGTTTAGGTGCTGTTAAGATAACTCTTTTAAGTTCTGGATTTTCTTTTAAGAAATCATCATACTCCGATAAAGAGATATTGAGTTCTTTTACTTCTCCAGTCTTTATATTTTCAAAATCATATAGAGGCATAATTAAACCACCCCGGCACTTGTCTTTTAGTCCATTCCATTTTGAATCTCTCTTGTTTTGTTTTGTAAAATGCACGGTAAGATTTTACTGGATCTTCAAACATACATTCTGGATTAGAACCCATGGCCAATTTAAATGGTGTATAATCTGCCATAGGAATATTTTTTGGTAGTAGTCCTAGCTCTAGGCCTAGTAACTCTTCTGTTTTGTGTATCTTACCATATCGGTAAGTATATTCTCTACATAAGGCCACAAAGTGTTCGTAATGCCATCTGTAGTTGGAAGAGGATTCTCTAGTCCAAACAGTGCATGGATGGTTCATATGTACTGCCTTGTACAATAGATTTTCTCGGTAACCATCTAGTTTCCAATACTTTACGTTTGTCTTACCTGACTTAGACTTTCTTGTTTCTATAGTACCATCAAGCATTCTGTGCACTGTAGATAACATCTGTGCTGATTCTACAATCATCTTGACCACGTGTTTATCGCACTGATCTTGTGCTGCTTTGATAGGGTCTTCGTTTAAAATAAATATATTCATAGTATAATTTGGTTTACTTTCTTCTTTATATGAGTACTATTATACTACATATCCGATAAAAAGTAAACCCCTTTTTAAAATTAATTTCGCAAAGGGGGTCACTTCATTAACCTCCTACTTAACTGGCTTGCTGCATAAATCGAATTGTTTCTGTTATATAATCTGCTTTCTTTTGCATCTTATATGCTAGATCCGATTTACCCTTCTTTAATAATCTCTTCTGATAGTATAATGTCTCTCGCTTATCTCGCTTTAGACGTTCAATTTCTTTACTCATAAACAGCTCCTTTAAATAAGTTGAAATTAAAACCATCATATAGAACACTCTACTTTGTTATCAAACCAGGAAACGTGTCCTGACAAAGTTTCTTCGTGACGCCAGTATATTTCATTTTCTTGTCTTTCGCTAATACCAACAATTTAGCTTCTGAAGCATGTAATGACTCCAATAGCTTAATGAACATTGATTCTCTTTTGATAGGGTTAACACCTCTACCGGTTGGGCCATTAAAGAAAAATTTAAAACTTCTATATTTCTTATGTAACCTGACCATTTCTTTTCCGATAGGTGCATCGTCTGCTTTATAAGGAGGAGCTCCTTTAGGTAACAAACACACGATAGAATCATCATAATTGATTCTTATAATATCCCTTAATGCGGGACTTTCATTTTGCCTAAGAAAGGCAATTCTTTCTTTTTTAGTTTTTAGTTTACTTGCTTTTTCAAACACTTCACTTAATAATAATTTCATTGTTGTAAAATTCCTCCACTACTTCAATCAATAATTTACATCTTTTCTTTATAAGATAATTTAGCACTTTCATCCTCATAGGAAGTTTTTGCTCGTTATAGTTATTTATAATACTTTTTTGAATGTCCTCAGGTATTTCAGTTAAGTCTATAAGTTTTTTATTACGTTGATAATTTCTATATAGCTCTTCTGGCATAATTCTTCTAAGGTCTTCTGCATTATTTATCCACTCATCAATTCTAGTTTGTCTTAGTGGAGTTTGTTTGGCACCTTCTGTGATAAAGGTGTTATCTGCAGATAATACATTGGGAATTCCATCACCGCCATCTCCTCTAAAGATATGATTCCAAAGATAAGTGATAGGAGCTTCATCTAATACTTGTTTCTTTTGAATTGGTGAAAACTGCTTTACATTTTTATATCTTTGTAACTGAATAAAATCTTTATCTGATGATATAATCATAACTGGTTCGTGTTGGCCAAACTCTTGGGTTTGCATAGCAAGTGTACCGATAATATCATCTGCCTCACAGCCTTCCATATGTAATACTTTATAAGGTAAGTTTTGGGAAATCTCTTCTCTAACTAAATTAAGTATTCTAAAGATTTCGTTCCAGTCTGTTCCAGTATCTTCACTTCTACCTTTTCTTCTATTGGCTTTATACTCTGGAAAATAATCTCTTCTCCATGTATTCATGCCGTCAGCACAGATCACCATTTGGCCGTATTCACCACGATACTTTTTATTGTACATTCGAATACTGTTTAGTATCATGTGTCTTATCATATCTTCATCATTTAATTTTTGCACTATGATGTTGGATAGTGCGATCTGACTATAATCAAGTAATATCATTATCTGTTGTATCTTCCTTAGCCAATGTGGCTTGCATTTTCTTAATTTTTATATAGGTATTATCCATATCTTTTTGGAGTTTATGGGGGATTTCAATATATCTAAGTAACATGGCATATATCATATTGACAATTACAAAAGCATCTCTACTCTCGCCATACTGTTCATCTTCTATATCGAATCCTTGCAACCAGCCATAGTCCATATATTCTATTTCTGCGGCCATTTGGTGCACTAGATGTTGTGCAATCTCTATAGATTCATTGGATAGAGTATCTACCAAGTCCTCGTGATTACCACTTTCATCTTGTTTAATTTCTTTTCCTGTCGGAAACTGTATTAACTTTCCCATAATAGATATATTATACTACAAATCCTTCTGCTTGTAAAGTGTTTTTTATAAGTTTTTTACTGCATTACCGCCTAATCTTATCTGAATAATACCATTATAGTAATCATCAGTAAGTAATACATCGCGGTCAAACTGTTCTTTGGCCTCTAAGTAAGCACATTCGCCCTTGGTTTTACATAGATGGATGATCTCTCTGGTAAAGTTATCTTCTCCATACTTATCTATATCCTCTTGCAGATGTTTACTGGATCCCCAATACTTTCTCCAATCTGATTCGACCAAGAGTTTCTTACGGCGTTTTCTTTTCTTTGTTATGGGTAGAGTTTTCTGACTCCAAAAGAACTTCTTTCCAATATACTTCTGGTCTGTTTTCTTGTTCGTTATCAGATAAACAAAACCGTATGCGTCTTTGGGATTGAAGCCTTCGGGAGTTAACCATTCTGTGCCTTCGTAATGCCATTCATTCATACTTATATTTAGTAGTTAAAATTTAATTCTTTTGAATCAGAATCTGGTTCAGTGGCTGTGCCACAAACTGGGCAGAATACATTATCTGGTTTTTCATCAGTAAAATGTATCTTGGTTTCTGAGTAGCAATATTCGCAGTTATGAGTATACCAATGAGTAGGGTCTGAACTATTATACATTACTATCAACCCATTCCTTAAGTTCTTGATATCCTCCGATATTATTTTCATTAACTTTTATTTGTGGGAATGTTCTTGCTGTAGGAAAGATTTTAAATAATGCATCTCTATCAAAATCTTTATCCAGGGATTTATATGTATATTCTAATTTATGTTCAGTTACTAGGTTTACTGCCATAACGCAGTATGGACAATTAGGTTTGCCATATATTTCTATCATTGTACTACTCCATTTATTACCCAAAATGATAACAACATAAAACCAAACACTGCAACCTGTATGACTGCGGCCCAGAATATTTGCTTCATTGGGTGTACTTCTGTTAATTTTTCAATCCAAGATTCACTTGGGGAAAGATTTACGACCTGTAATACCTTTTCGGGTTTAGTAAACCATGGTATATGTATCATAAACTCATTCCTTTTAATGTGGTATCATCCACATCTTGTTTTACTCCACCAACAACGTATGAACTAATTTCGGTTTCTTGTGGTGCCACTTGGACATTACCACCACCGATCCACTTTTCCGTCCATGGTAAAGGATTCATTTTACTTACTGTATAAGGGCAAGGCAATCCAATTGCTCTCATTCTTTTACAGCCTATCCATTCTATATAGTCTTTTAGAATATTACAGTTAAGGCCAATCATTGAACCATCTTTAAAGAGATAGTCTGCCCATGATTTCTCTTGTTCAATAACTGATTGATATAATTTAATTGCTTCTGGTTCTAATTCTTTTGCAATCTTTGCCATATCTTTATCTTCTTTTACTAGTTGTTTTAACATAGTAGTGGTTGAGGCAAGGTGGACATTTTCATCACGGGCAATAAACTTGATGATCTTGGCATTACCTTCCATCTTTTTAAGTTCTGCAAAGGCCCATGAACATGCAAAGGATACATAAAAACGTACACCTTCTAGAGCATTGGCACTTAACATAGCCATGTATAGTGATCTTTTATGATCCATCTTATTAGTAGGGCCATGATTTGCATCTATTAAGTCATCATAGTATTGTGCGATATCTTTACCACATTCCAATATTTCTTTTACATCCAATAGATTATCGAAAACAGTAGAAGGATTAGCATATATGTTCCTAATAATATGAGTATAAGATCGTGAGTGGATAGTTTCAAAGAAACTCCATGTTTCAATCCAGTTTTCAACTTCTGGTAACGATGCGATAGGTAGAAACGCCATATTAGGAGCTCTGCCTTGAACAGAATCGAGTAGAATCTGCCTTTTAAGATTAGATGTAAAGATATGTTGTTCATGCTCAGTTAGCCCCTCAAAGTCCTTTTTATCTTTTGAAATATCTACCTCTTCTGGTCTCCAGAAGAATCCTAATTGCTTTTCTGTTATCTTATCCAATTGTGGATATTTTAATATATCGAACCGTTGTACATCTACTGCTTCATCTAAAAACATATTTTTATTTAGATGTGATTTTTTGTTCTTGCTCAAAACTGTCATTAATTTTTCCTTTAATTTATTCCTAATTTATATACCGTCTTACCATTTTCTTTTAGGGCAGTCATGGACTTCTGCCTGTTTTCTTTTGGGTTCTTATAAGATACGTGAACCCATCCACTATCTGGAATTCCTTTAGTATGGAATTCTAAAATAAGTTGATCAAACTTTAAGTTATCTCTAATCCATTCTGCAACTTCAACATTAGAAACACCTGGACATTCTATATCTACTGCCTCACCTAAACAATGTTGAGATGTTTTAGAACCTCCTACAGCCGTATTAAGTGCAGGGCCTCTATACCCAGAATTAATTACTGTTGGCCCAAAGTGATCACGCACCGGTTGTACTACCCATTTAAATAAATCTTTCGCATTACTTAAATGTGATCTATTAGGTTCATTGTCTAACCCTAATCTAGTAGCAGTCTGCGACTTTGTAAACTCCTGAAGAGTAAAATTTTTTGATAATCTCATTATCTTTCCTTTCTATATTTTACAACTATCGCAATCATCTTCATCAACGATAGTCTGTTCGAGTTCTGGTAACTCTTCTTTCATTTCTCCAGCACCATCATAGGTATTGAAGTAATAAAGTTGTTTTAATCCATACTTATAAGATGTAACTAAATCTTGTAGCATCACCGACATAGGAATTTTATTATCCTCGTAGTGTTCTGGATTATAAGAAGTATTGACACTAATACCTTGATCAACATACTTCTGTAAGATAGCACATATCTTTAGATATCCATCTGGAGATTTTTGATCCCAGAGTAGATCATATTTATTTCTAAGATAATGATACCCTGGAACTACTTGGGCCAGAACACCATCCTTAGATTGTTTATATGATACTAAAGCACGTGGTGGTTCAATACCATTTGTACTATTAGAAATCTGTGCAGATGTTTCTGCGGGCATTAATGCCATGAGAGTACTGTTTCGGATACCAGTGGTTTTAAGTTGAGTTCTCAATTCGTCCCAAGGTAACCTTTCTTTATGCTCTATTAAATTATCTACTGCACTCTTATATGTAGTATTTGGCGTATCTCCAAACGCGTATTTTGTCTGATTATTTAAAGGTATTTTGCCTTTTTCTTTTGCCAAGTCTGCAGATGCCTTAATAAGATAGTAACTCCATGCTTCTGCGTATTCATCTACTACTTCGAATGCACTTTCATCATATTTAAGACCTCTTTTGGCCAAGAAGAATGCTAGATTAATAATACCAATACCTAATGGCCGTCTATCAATGGTTGAACTTTCTGCAGCAAGAATAGGATAGTCTTGGTAATCTAAGAGTTGATCTAGTGCCCTTACTGATAGATTACAATATTTTTCAAAGTCTTTAGGGTCATTTATTAAACCCCAATTAATTGCTGATAGAGTACAAAGAGATATCTCTCCGTTTTCATCATTCATACTTTCTAAAGGATTAGTAGGAAGATTAATCTCACAGCATAGATTAGATTGTTTAATAGGTGCTTCTTCTGCAATAAATGAACCATGATCGTTTGCATGATCTACATTCATCACATATATTCTACCCGTATCTTTTCTCTCGGTAAGTAGTTTTTGGAATACTTCTAATGCTGGTATTGTTTTCTTGCGAATGGAGTATGCTCTTTCATACTTCTCATAAAGTTCTTTGAATTTATCTTGATCATCAAAGAATGCTTCATATAACCCTGGAACATCATTAGGATCAAATAGTGTTATATTACCACCTGATAATAATCTCTCATACATTAATTTATTGAGTTGGAATGCATAGTCCATATGTCGGACTCTATTTTCTTCTGTGCCTTTATTATTCTTTAGTACTACTAAATCTTCAAACTCATAATGCCATATAGGTAGATAGACTGTAGCCGCCCCACCTCTAACGCCACCTTGTGAACAAGACTTAACTGCAGACTGAAAGTATTTTAAGAATGGTATGAGTCCTGTATGTACTACTGATCCATCACCAACTCTTGCACCTGCTGCCCTTATCTGTCCTGCATTAATTCCTATACCGGCCTTCTTACTTATGTACTTGACAATAGAAGAAGCAGTAGAATTAATAGAGTCAAGGCTATCGCCAGATTCAATAAGTACGCAAGATGAAAACTGTCGCGTTGGTGTACGAACTCCAGCCATGATCGGAGTAGGTAACGATATATAAAATTGAGAAATTGCATCGTAATAATCCTTTACGTATTTCGTTCTTATATCTTTTGGGTAATCACTAAATAATGTAGCTGAGACCATCATATACAACATCTGAGGTGTTTCATAATGTTCTTTTGTCTTTCTATCTTGTACTAAGTACTTACCTCTAAATTGTTCCATACCAGCATAAGTGAAATGGTCGTCTCTATCATGTTTAATATATTTGTCCAATTCATCTACTTCATCGCGGGTGTAACTTTTCATTATTTCACCATCATATACCCCACGGGATATATTTTCAATGATAAGATGTGCAAGTGGCCATGGTTTATAATCACCATAAACTTCTTTTCTTAGTTTATAAGAAATTAACCTTGCGGCAACGAATTGGTAATTTGGGGTGTGTTCAGATATGAGTTCTGCAGCAGACTTAATAAGTAGCTCATGAATATCATATGCTGGGATTTTATCATAGAGTTGGATGTTAGCCTTAAGTTCTATTTCTGACATTGAAACGCCAGTAAGCCCCTCGGTTGCCCACTCTAAAACTTTGTGTACTTTTTCTAAATCGAAATCTTGGCTATCGCCGTTTCTTTTTGTGACTTGTATAGCCATAGTGTTAGTGCCTATCATTATATTTCTCGGTTTTAATAGTATATATTATACTACACTTTTACGTGCTTGTAAATAGTTATTTACTATTTTTTTCTAATTTCTCTATTCTTTTTATAAGCTTTGGATAAGCTTCGAATTCATGTAACTCTTTACATGGATGAGAATTGGCCTCAAGGGCATCTAACCTCTCTGCGGCAAGAGGATATTGTTTTCTGAACTTAGCATCTTTCTTTAATACTTCAAGTTCATATTTTTTGGCAAAGTATTCCATAAACTTATCTACTTGTTTTTGGAACCAAATACCAAGTGCAGTACCCTGAAACCATTGATAGAAAGAACTACCAATGATCGAGGATAGTATTGATTTTAGTGAAAGAACAATTAGCCAATGCATTTTATTTCTCCACCTTATCTAGTCTTTTGATTGCTTTTACATAGTTAGGCATTCCATGATCTACAACTCCATCAAAGAATTTAAATCTTTTCCATGAGTTAAAGATACCATAGAACATATCACCCCAAGTTGGTTTAGGTTGTTTATCACCATTTCTATTAAAGTAAATCATTTCTCCATGGTGTCTAAATCCTAGCCATGCTGGAGGGATTCTACAAACTATATCATTATTATTCATAAATCTATAATGAGGGCATTTAATATTTTTAATAAATCTTTTTCCACCCACTCTTGGTGAACCGAATGTAAAGAGTTCATGTGGTTGATATCTAGTAGAACTAATAGTTGCCATTGCTGCACCTAGTGAATGTCCTGTAAAGTAAACATCTTTTCTTACTTTTAGTTGGTCATTGTGCTCTAATTCTTTTACTATTTCCATCCATAAATCATCTACTTCTTGTTGGAAACCACCATGTACTTTACCACCTGCCATCGCAGAATTCTTAAATACTTTTAAGTCTGCCATAACATCATTTAACTTACTTGGTTCTGTTCCTCTAAATGCAAACCATAAATCATTTCTATCTTTTGCGATTAGTACTTCTGCACCATCTTTAGATATTAACTTAACCCAGGCAAATCCTAATTTCTTTGCCGCTGTAATTGCTGGTTTCTCATTCATATATGCAATTGCAGATAACTTAGCTGCAATTACTGCCCTTTCCCATTTACTCCTTTCCACTTTCATTCTCGTTGACGCCATTCTGTTCCTCCACTTTAATTTCAACTGCCGCACCATTTTCATCATTGATCGTTACGTTCCTATAATATACTATTACTTCTCCAAGTTGGTTAATATATCTTTTTATTTCTTGTGTATTATAAGACATTAGTTCATAGTCTTCCGCAGTCATAGCAAAGAAAACTATATCTCCCCCATGCTGTTTTTTAATATCATCAATAAATCTATCTAAATATGTATACCCGTCTGGATATATATCTTCTCTACCTAAAGAACAATCTGAGTTTCCTTCTTCATTCTTTAAACAGTTTTCAATAATAGTAGCATCAGATACTACATACCACCTTGGTTCTTTTAAGTCCATAGGGCGTGGTAGAGTAGGTTGAACAATATCTATTTGTATTGGTTTAGTTATAATCTCTACTTCACGAGGCCCCTGTAATAGGGCACATCCACTAATCGTTAAGGCTGCTAATACGATTGCTATCTTCTTCAATTGCATCGAATACCTCCTTAGTTCTATTATTTGCTCTAAGTTCTATTAAACCAGGTTTTGCACTGGCCAACTTAGTAATACTATGGCGTCTAAATATATCCAAGTGTTCATTCATCTGGATTTCATACTGCTGGTTACTTGCTTGTAACCCAGCCATAGCTTGAGTTGTTCTTGTTAGATTTGCTTGAATGGATTGAATGGTGGCTTTTTGTTCCTGATCTCGGAGATCTTGTGCCAGAATAACTGCTGTCTGTTCTTCTATCTTATTCTTCATAGGGACAACAGCAAATGTATAATAGAGAAAGAATGATAATCCCATCGCCCCAATTATACCCATAAATATTTTTGTCATAATATACCTTTCCTAATTAATTCTTAGTATCTAGTGTCTTCAGATTACTTTTTTGGGCCATTAATTCCTTCTTTTGTTCTCTTACTTTCTTTCTTCGAAGCATTCTTTCTACGAATTTTCTACCTTCTTTGGTTCTACCATCGTAACGTGGGCCTTCTTTCTTATTTCTTTGTTTATGTTTCTTATGTGCATCAGGTGACATGGCATCTGAAGGCATTGAAACACCACCAGCACCTACTGAATTGGCTGCGGCATCTTCCCAAATATCTTTAAATGATTTCATCTTATTAAATTCCTATTACTTATATATATCTTCTGTGCTGTTTGAACGTGATGCACTTCGTATATATTTTGGTTAAAGAATTTATCCACCGGATCTAAAAATTCATCAACCCTTACTTTAGTTTTAGACATCGCAATAATTTCACCCGTCTGTGGTGATGCTATGTCCTCTGTTAATGTATATACACCTGGTCTCAATCTATTATCTTCTTGAAACCAAGTTGACTCTTCCAATATATCATTTTCAAAGTCACCAATAACTTTTGTTAAAACTTTTTTAATTGACTCTTCTGACATACCAGTCTGCTCTTTAATTAAGAAGAGTGCTGCTGCATAACTTGCAAGTTTAGTTTTACCAAATGGAAGTTTACCTAGTATTCTTTTTAAGTTAAATACTAATCTATGAAAAACAGTATAGGCAGATTTTTCTTCTGGTGATGTTGCCTTCTTTAACTTTTTACCATTCTCATCAACTAGGCCTAACTCAAAGGCTTTGGACTTTTCCCACGGCGTAGTAAGTAGCCTTAAAAATCTAAAGGCGTATACTAAATCACCTGTTCTGGATAAAACTCCCATTAAATTTCCCTTAATACTTTAATAATATATTGATCCATAGGTATATCTACCCACTGATCTTCTCTTAAATAGTTTAAAAATACTAAAAAGGGTTTTAGATACGGGTAGTGAATTTGCTCTACCTTAAATTCTATCATCTTATTAGCATTTTCAATACCGAATACGTTATATATTACAATAAGATGATTTAATATTAATCGTTCTTGTAAATCATCATGTAACTCATAACGACTTAATAATCGTTTTACATATTTAAATCTGTTTAAGTCCTCTTCAAATTCTTCTACTTCAATACATTCTGGATTGTTATAGTTGTTCATTGCAAAGAGCTTAAAGTTCTTATTAGTCAGTGTGTCAAATATTTTCATCATATATTATATATACTTCCAAAAAAGGCCAGTAGTTACTTATTTAAAGTTGGTCCGTTTACCTTAGCCTTATATTTTTTAACAATCTTTTGTACATTTCTATCAGCAAGAAACTTAGTTAAAGAAGCTTCATCACCGTAAAATTCTAAAGATGCTGGAGCAGAAGAACCACCATCAAAGCTAGTTACATGCATTTTTTTAATTTTACTAATTAGTTTATCCATCTGATCCATTTCAGCTTTAGTAAATCCAAAATCATCATTAAACTTATTAGAACTATTACCTTTAACTACTTCGATAGATGCTCTGGCTTCGTGTCCTCTACGATTTTTATCTTTATAGTTTTTCATGTCCCTAACATCTTCTTGAACATCTTCACTTTTTGCTTTATAGTTCTTGTCTACATAGTTAAAGAATTCTTTTCTTTTTTCTTTATCTAATTCAGCAGGTGATTTTGCACCAAACTTTTTCAAAGCCTTTGCAAAGAAAAGTTTATACTTCTCTTCTTCGGAAAGTTTAGCCTCTTCTTGAGATTCTTCTTCCTCATGTTTGGTTTCTTTAACTACTGTACCATCCATATCTTTCTCGCCAGAAGCTTTAACTTTATGTAAAGCTTTAAAATCTTTCTCACCCTTTGCTCTAGGCTCTTCAGGCGATTCATTTTTTGGCTTGTCGTGAGTATAACCTTTCTTAGAAAGTTCTTTATGGTCTTTCTCATTTTTAGCTACTTTCTTCTCACCAGTTTCGGGATGAAACATATCGTGAGGATATTTAGCCTCTTCTTTTTTTACTTTACCCTCTACTACATCTTTTACAGTTGCAGCAATGTCCAGGGTTACTTTATCATTTAATTTCATGTTTTCCTCCTGTTAGTGCATGAAAAGCATTCCTGTAATCCCTGTGGCTGCTGCCGCGATGACTACCCAGAATATCTTGTTGATAACATTTACTGTTGAAGCATTCTGCCTCACCAAATCTTCTAATCTATCTACTCTATTTATAAGAGTTAATATCTGTTGCCCTTGTTGTTTACCAAAATCAGTAAGAGTTATAATCTTTTCTTCTGCACGGGCTAAAGCTATAATAGCCTCAGACATCTGATCTATTTTTTGTTCTATTCTATCCAGACGAGCTGATTGTTCAGCTCTTTGTTCTGCTGCTGTTGCCATGTTTATAAACCCTGCATTTAAGTGGAGTAACACCCCTGATTAATCTATGGTACTCTTCTCTTTTAATGTTAAATACCATTCCTTTTTTTAATAACCATGGTAAACAATCTTGTAATTGAAATTGCCAACCCTCGCCGTCTAATATTTCTATCTCTCTATCTTCTTTATCTCTATGCCAAACAAACTCAGCATCTTCCCTTAAAGGATCAAATTCTCTTATGTCCGCATCTTCCCAGTACGGTTTACCAAAAGTAATTTCCACCACCTGATAATCCTAATTGTTTTGCATAACGAGGTAATCTACATGCCCAATAACCTGATGACATCTTATCTGTTTTTGTATCACAGTTATGTCTGGCTGCAAAGGAAGCAGCTGCCCCCTTATCGTTAATCTTACTAGTGAGGCCGCCTTTGGCATCACCAAATTCTATTTTCTTTACGTTTCCTGTTTTAGGATTTTTAACGTAAACCACATATTTCTTTTTACCGCTTGATCTTTTGGGGGAGTTAAGTTCTACATCTCTACCCTGATATTCAGATTCTGTTAGTTCAATCATTGGCTGATCTAAAGGTACATGCTGACCTTCATAAATTCCGAATCTTTCTTCTATATGTTCTAAGAAACTATGCATTTTATTTCCTTTGACTCTTTATCCACTTTTGAGCTATTGAATTCTCGGGTGGTTTAGATGCCCATCTTTTTATATCTTTATACGCTTCTAATGTTGAGGTGTCTATATTGGCACCTGTAGAATTATCTACTACGGTCATTCTATTACGAAACAGCCCTTGAAACTTACCAATGTTCTTTTGAACATCTTTCCACATTTTTTCTACTTGATCCGCAGGTAACACACGAGGTCTGGATTTATTTCTTTGTTGCGCAGTTTCTAAATCTGTATTAACAAAGATCATATGAACTGCGTATCCTATTTCCCTTAACTTATTTACCTGAGTTTTTATTTTAGTATAGTCTTTTCCCGTACCATCTATAACTACACCTAATCTTCCTATAAGTGCTCTTTCTAATTGTTTACCTGTAATTGCCTTTGCTTTATCTCTAATTGCTTGACCCTGTACTGAAAATATATCTTCAGGATCCATAGTAAGACCAGCCTTAGTTAATGCATTTTCGTAATTAGTATCTGAATTAATAATCTTAAAACCTAAAGAAGCTAAAGAAGTTTTACCCACTACAAAAGACTTACCAGAACCTGGGCCTCCTGCTAGGAATACTGCTTTAAAAATAGAAGGATCATTTACTCCTTCCATCATTTCTGAATGTTCTCTAAAGTTTATCATTTCTTTAAATCGTACCTAAATGATTTGTTTTTATCTTGGCCTGATTTAGTAATACCATAACCAGCAATCTTAGCTAGTTGTTGTAATACAGGCCAATTTTTCTCTGGTCTTTTACTTCTACTATTCTTACTCATATCAGATGAAATCTTATTAAATAAAGTTTTTACCATATCCATATCGTTCATTACTAATGGCGCTTCTTCTAAGTCTTCACTTCGAGCTCTTTTAAAGTCTTGTTTAGTAGGTGCTCCTTTTGAACCTGCCTTCCTCATTGGTCGGCCTTCCTTTCTTTTCTTATGGATATTGGCCCAAAGACCATTTCCTTCTATGAAATCTTTAAAGTCGCTCATTTCTTTAATAGTGCCTTTGCTTTCATTCTATCATGGTATGTAAACTGATAGTTCTTACCATTCTTAGTATCTTTAACAATATAAGTTGTTGGTGTCATCTTAGTAACTTTACCCATATACTTAGCACCATCAGCACGATAGTAATCTACTTCTGTACCAACTTTAATTGACTTCTTAGTTTCTGCACCCATTCCGTGTTTTGCAAGAGTTCTATAGTTTTCGGCCATATAGTTTTCTACTACCTTTTTAGCCTTTTTCTTTGCAATTGCAATAGCGGCTTGTTGAGCAGGAGATACAGCTTCTTCTTCTTTCATATTTTCTTTTTCTCTTTCATGCTTCTTTTTAATAGTTTCTAATTCTTTTGCATGTTTAAGAGCAAGTTGTGCTTTCTCTTCTGGAGATACTGCTTCGTTAAAATCATCTTTAATCATCTTACCTACAGTCAAGCCACGTTTAAGATTACCTTTATTATCTACTGCTTTAGGATACATCTTAGCAATTAGATCATTATAACCTACAAGGACATTTAAAATATCTGCTCTGATTTCATCTGTACTAATACTTTTGATTACTTTCTTAACTGCACCAAGGTTACCTTGATTAAGAGCTCTTGCTACTGCTTCGTAATCTTTTTTATCCTGACCTTTTTCTTTCTTTGCAAGTCTTGCCATATTTTTTTGAGCAAGATCTAAATCTTGAGCATAGTCTTCATTAACAGATTCATATTTATAAACACCCTTACCATCATCCCAATGGTCATAAAATTTCATAATAGCATTGGCCAATGAAGTGTTATTAACAACACCAAAATTACTAACAACGTGTTTATATAAATATGGAATATTCTTTTCGGCTTGTTTTACTGTCATGGCTTTTCTAGGGTCACCATACTTTCCACCCATAGACTTATAAAATTTTTCTATATCTTTTTCAATCTTTTTATCTTTTCTTACAATTCTCCATTCAGCTGGTGACCAGCCCTTTTTAAAAGGTCTTACTTCACCCAACTCTTCATTAACAGATTCGTTTGCCTGTTTTAATGCATCTGCAACAATAGGGTCATCTGCAAGACCTCTTTTCATTGCTTCGATCTTTTTATAGGCCCCGGTCATATTACCGCCCATATCAATTGCAATTTTTACTGCTGCGGCTACTAAAGACGCAGGGTATTTACTTCTATATTTTTCTCTTAGTTGTTTAAATTTCATTGTTATCCCCTAACCTTTGCGGCCAAATCTTTATCTGCTTTACCCCATGTTCCAGCAGACTTTGTTACGAATGAATTAACTCGTGCTAATCCCCATTGTACAGGAGTAGTGCCCGGCCTATGACCTGTTCTCCAAGCTGCAACTCCTCTATCAAAAACTTTCTTTAAGATAGCATATGGCATTCCTGACTTATCAGCCTTTTTCATTAATGACTTTTTACTATCTTGTTCTGTTATTATATAATCTTCAAAAGTTAGATGTTTGGCCATTTCACCATACATCTGTTTAAATTTCTTAGTGTGTTTAGATGGTTTAGTTTTTGCTGTTGCATCACCAGGTGCTGGTTTATATGCTCCTGGATTATCATCATCTTTCTTACCGAACTTCTTAAAGTGGGCCGCTCTTTTAGATTTAGTTGATTTACCTAAACCTTTATAGTACCCTGCAGGTTGTGATCCTTTTCTTTTACCAATATCTGGATCTTCTCCACCTTCTTTAACTAGCTCTACTTGTTCTAACCAAACTTTTTTATTACCTGTTTTAAATGCTACTGTAAGATAATTGGCACCTTTAGTAATAATATTGCCTTCTGTATTATCTTCTTTTAATTTTACTAGATCACCAACATTAAAGATATCACCTAAAATAAACTGTTCTCTTGTTTCTGATACAGTAGGTAGTTCTATGTGAGACCTAAAGCTTTTCTCTTCTTTAAGACCCATCCCTTTTCTTACTGCATTGAATAAGTCTGCTGCTCCTGTATAACCTTTCGGAAGACCAGTAGAGAATAGTTGTAAATCTTTATCTGCTGCCGCGGCTCTCATTTTACTAGCCGACATTCCTGTAACACCTTCTGAATCTGGATCACGTTCTCCAGCAGATATTACTTTAATTTTTTCTTCGAATTGATAGAACCCATGTCTTGCCTGAACACCATTATATTTGTTAAGTAGTATTTCAAACTCTTTTATTCTATCTGACCCAGCAACCATATTCATTTTAGTAAACCCTTGGTCATATAACTTAACTGCAATTTCAATAACTGTTCGAACATCACTATCTGCCATGATGTTTCTTGCATGTCTTGGAAACATTTTTCTAAGGAATTTTACTTTATCTTTAAATCCGAGTGGGTTCTTTTTAGGGTCTTGGGATTGAGATGCATATATTCTATATGCTCCTCCACGTGATGCCTTTTTAAGTACTTCAAAAAGTTTTTCGTGCCCAATAGTAGGCGGGTTAAATCTGCCGAATACTATTGTAATTTCTTTTGTCGATTCGACTATATAGTCGCTAAAGTTTTTCATTTATCCCTGGTTCCCATTAGTTAGGATTATCCCAACCTTTAATTATATCTTTACTGAAGTTGTTGTAGGAGAATTCTAATCTATCCACCAACTTAACAGCGCCACCTTCCATTTTATCTATAGCAACAAAACCTTCTTGGTTGGTTACTTTAAATCCGGATTTAGTCTTAACGAAAGTATTAATTTTATTAAGACTGTTTAGTTTATTTATAAGAATTAATTTACTATTTATTACAAAATTCTGTAAATCGAAGATTAATTTTAAGTTTTTTATATTATTCTTACTAAAAAACTTTAATAATGCATCTCGCTTATCTATTTGAGTCTGTTTTCCTTTATCAGATGATCTTTTATCAATCTCTTTTTGATACCTATCATTTACAAACATAACTAAGCCAGTGGCATGTTTCTTAGTATCACCAATTCTTTGCCCTTCTCTTACCATTCTATTATTGTAAATATTAATTACTAAATTCAATTCTTTATTTGATTCTATTTCTTTTAGTACTGTTGCACCAATCTGTTTAAATATCTTACCAGCACTAGATAAGTTTTTATTTAACTCTGCAGTTTCTTTGGCTGTAAGAGTTGCTGTACCAGATAAATCGGGCAATGTAGCATCTTGCATCCATACATCTTTTGATTTCTTTAATTTTGGTACTATCTCTCTACCAAACTCTGCTCTCATAGTTTCAAATGTAGCACCACTATAAGAAGTGTGCCAAACAATACCAATCTTACTATCCGTAATTTCTTTTGCTAAAGCACTCTTTGCAGGAACTGCATATGCAATAGTATTGGGATGAAACACGATATAAGGTTCTCCATCGATTTTTTCTTTCTTTAGATCAGCCTTATCATACATAAAGTCGCCCTGAATAACTCCTTTAATACCTAGAGTTTTAAGACTATCGAAGGCTAGTTTTAATTTCTTATTAAGATCACCCGATGTATCTGCATCAATGTCAGCATAATTTTTGTATACTTTTGGATTTTTAGCAAAGATACCTTTCTTGGCAACAAAGAATTCTCCAGTCTCTGGATCCTCTCCTGCAAAGACGGCGGGGGCTCCGTCCCACTTGACCGTAACGTCCACTGGTGCTTTGGCGTTTCCCGATAACATATCCCTTAGACTTCTAAGCGCTAGGATAGCTTGGCGAGCCCCCTTGACTCCACCATCAAGGATTAAATCCTCTATGTGTGTCATGTGAGTATTTTTTGCTGCCTCTTGAAGAGGCGTATAATTGCTTAATCTTTTCATTTATATAACCTCTTAAATTCATCTGTCATAGTAGCATTAAAATTGGGGGCACTTGAAAAGTTGCCTTTATATCTAAGTATAATATTAGTTATAGGCACTTTACCAATGAAGAGAGTAAACTTTAAATTGGCCGCTCCTGATCCAGGGTCGAATGCTTGTTTTGCACCTGGAGTGTATTGCATATTAGGTTTGCCCTGGGAGAATAAATCTTCTAGTTTACTTGAAACTGTATCGATATCTTTATATTCGCCCTTCTCTACCACAACACCTTTTCTTGGGCCGTAGTCACCTATTCCTGTTACTAGAGCAAAATCAAAGTTTACTTTCTGTAGTTCTTTTAGATCTGATTTAAAAATAAGTTGTACCAGAATATTAGAAAAGAGATCAGACTGACCAAGGATTGTTTCTCCCATCATTCTGAATAATGTTCTCTTACCTTTTAATACTCTATTAATTAAATCATTAGGAACTCTGTTAATATATTTTTTCCAGTTTTTTACTGATGCTGGATTCTTTTTTAATTCATCATATAATTCATCAGACATCACGCCGGGATATCTTTTTCTTAATCTTTGAGCAAGATTGATTACGTGAACGTAAAATCTACCTGCATCATCCTCTACTGCCTGTTTTAACTTTTTAAGTTTAGGTTCATTAAGTAGCTTTGTAAATGATTTATTAATCAGTGTTGGATCTTCTTCTGTAGTTCTTTTCTTTTTCTTTAAAGATACTCCTAGAAACTTATTACCTTTCTTAATAATAAAATCAGAACTATTAAAATCTTGCATCCCATATTTGGACATTTTAAATTGTTTTACATCATCGTCCCAAGATTGGCCTGTAAGATAAACCATATCAGCACCACCATATCCTGCATCTATAATAATATTTGCGGCTGATACTGCTTGGGCTAAGTTAGGGTAACTACCGAGTAGGGAATCAACTTGTGACTGTTTATATCCTCTTACTTTCTTTAATTGGCCTCTTACTAATTCTATTAGTTTATCCATTTCATCTGAATTGGTAATATTATGTTTCTTAGGGAAGAGACATAACGCAGCAGTCATAAGTTCATGTGGATCATCTCCGAGAGAGCTACGGCCACCTGTTGGTCTAACATTTACATAAATGGCTTTTTCCATATCTTTATGTTTAAAGTAGTAATCTTTCTCAGCCCTTGCACCACTAATCTTAATAAGGTCTAGGTTAGGGTCTTTATCTATTACTTCTCTTGCAAGACCTGCAAAGAGTGTTCGTTTTTTATCTTCTGCCAGTTGAGATATGCCAATCTTTTTTGAGTTTGATTTGCCTGATCTAAGGTCTAATTCTACTTCTGTATCAATGGATGCAATTGCATCATCTATTGCTTGTACTAGCTTCACTGCATTGAGATTATCATCAGTAGTTGATAGAGCACTAAGCTCTTCTATCATAAAACTGTTTTTAAATCTTATCATATTGTCTCCGTTTATTAAATATAATTTATTATACTACAAAACCAACTGGCTGTAAAGTTTTTATAATACTATTTATAATATTTGGAGACCTACTTACCTGAGGTTAGATTACCTCTGTGATCTATTTTGAGTAGACGGGATTCTATTAGCTTTTCTACTGTTCGTTCAGCACCTTCTCTAACACCTATTTTATAAGATGAATATCCAACACCAATGATACATGCAATAAATATTAAGTATTCCATATAATATGTTCCAACTCCGTTTTGTAGCCTCTATATTTCATATCTTTTTGAAAAAGTTTAGCCTCTTCTTCAACAGCAAATAAATATTCTGCAACTACTTTACCCCCGCCCTTTTCCTGGGCGAGGACTTTCCAACTTTGGGGTACTGCTGGTTCCATTATACTAATTCCAAGAAGTCATCAAACATTCCTGGGTTATCTCTAACAACTCTTTTAATATTTGTTTTAATAGTTTCTACATCATCAGTATAACCTTCTGATTCGGCCTTTTCAATTCTAGCCTTAACTGTATCAAAATCGAATTTAAATGGATCGTCATATACTCTTGGCTTCCACACGATTGTAGAATCTTTATCAATTCCCTTATAGTCATATTTACTTTTACTCATAATTTTTCTCCTGGGACGAACCCTCTAAATGTTTTAAATCTTGGGAATCTTAATGAATAAGTCCCATCCTGGTTTTGAGATATAGAGTCTGCTCTAATCTCTATCAACTGGCCTAATACAGCATCTTGATCTTTCCAAATACTATCTCTAATAACATCTGTAAGACCACCACCGACATTGACTTTAATATCTTTGCCTTCATCGTGTCCCGCACATACTAGTGCACCTGTTGTTCCTTCGAATTTTCCTTGACCTTCTTCTATACTTTCTACTGTAAGGGTCACTTCGATATATGGCTTGATCTTAAACCAAGCATTACTTCTTTTGCATTCATATAAACCATCTACTGGTTTTACCATAATTCCTTCATAACCATTTTCTATGGCTTCTTTATTAATCTGCATGAATACATCATGTTCTTGTTCTAGGTCGATAATTTCATAATCAACTAATCTAATACAATCTGGTAATAGGCCATGGAGTGATTCTTCCATATCAATCTTTCTATCGTAACAGCCGTCTATTGAAACTCCTGCATTAAATTCTTCTATAGTAATCATATCAAAGAGAGCTAGATATGCATCTTCTGTTTGAGCTCCTTCTTTTCTATGTACTTGTTTCATAAGACTTGTAAAGTTATCACTCATAATCTCGCCATCAAATACCATTCCTTCGAACTCTGGCTGACTCAAGGCTTCTTCGATATGAGGAAAGTTGGAATATACTTTACCATTCCTAGAATAGATAGTGGCCTTTTCATTATTTACTATAGTGATAGCTCTTACCCCATCATACTTGTACTCGATAAGGCATTCACCTTTCATGTGTTTATTGTTCTCGCCATTTGTGGCCAACATACAATGAAATCTTGGAATCTCAAATCCAATTTTCTTACCCATCTTATTGATTGTTTTTTCTGATACTCCACATTTTAAATCTTTAAGAAGTATTCTGCGATACCAATAGTTCCACTGATCCATTGTCGCCTTATTCATTGTTTCTTCTATCTCTGCCTTCGCTGCATTACCTGTAAGACATCTACAGGAAAGTGATAGGGCCAGTTTCATAAATTCACTTGCCTCTAACCCTGATCCATCCTTCTTAGAAATAGGTATCAATTTAACGCCGAATGTATCATAAGGGTTAAGGGCAAGTTTAACTCCGGTTTGGAATTCTTTATCATCAATGTTTTGGGAAACTACCTCTTCTTTAAAAAGCCTAGAGTTATTGGTTTCGAGGTGTTTAATTATTTCCCAAGGTTTCATATAGTCTCCATATATTTAGATGCTGGTTTTAGTTCTATGAACTTTCTCCTAGATTTGGAGAATTGCTTCATAGGTGATTTAAATTGTTTGTATTCTTTGGTTACTGTATTTCTATAACCAACTAAATGGCCGTAATCGTTAAGAATATAAGTGTGGTTAAGAGTTCCGTCTGGCCATTGTGTGATTTCTTTAAACGCTCTCATTTATACTCCGTGGGTCATGTGTTCATAAGCATCTGGGCAAATATCCAAAAGTGAGCCACACTCACAGAACTCTGCATTAGGAAAGCCGTTCATATAAGCATCATATAGATTGCCAGATAAAACTACTCTTTTCTCGGCCATGAATTTTTCCCAATCACTGCCTACTGTCTTGCCACTAATAGGACTATCAACATCAAATACTTGGTGTAATATATTTAATACTTTTGAATCTGTAAGGGCAGTAACCTCGTTGTATACGTCCTGAATGACTTGTTTCTCAAATGAATTTTTCATAATGTAACTCCTTTAATTTAATTTACTATACTATTATAACTGGTTTTTCTTCGGCTGTAAAGTGTTTTTTTCATTTTTTTTCATTTTTTTTAGTGGGCTGAAGTCCACGCTACTCTTACATTAGGATCTAAAATGTTTCCTCTCGCAAAGTTTTTAGCCGGAGTGGCCCAAGATGCTGGTTTTAAAATGTCTCCAGCCTTAAACTTACCTTCATCTTCCAATACTATAAAAGAGTGAACTGAATGACCGTTCATAACCTTCATGTATTTCTTACCACATTTATAGTTTAGGTTTTCACAAAAGTCATCAAACATTGCATCTTTAACTTTAGTACAACCGTCAGCCCTATCTTGCCATCTGTGGTAATCTGCCTTGATCTTTGTTAGGTAATTACCAAATTCTTGAATGTTGTTAGAAATAAATGGATGGTTTTTCATAATGTAGTTCCTCTTAATTAATTTATACTACTATTATACTACGCATAATGGTGCTTGTAAAGAGGTTTCTTAAACTTTTTTGTTACAATTGTGTTACATTCTTGTAACATTTAGTTATAAGAATGGTGGAGCTGGAGGGAATCGAACCCCCGACCTTCTGGTTGCAAACCAGACGCTCTCCCTACTGCGCTACAGCCCCTTATATAACATCATCAACTGGAAAGATTTTATAGATGATATCGCCAATTGCTTTTGCAATATCCATATGTTCTTTCTGAGTGCCATTTGCGCTTCTTAATTCTATATAATGAATCCAAGAGCGAAGAGTTCCATTTACATACATACGGGACATTGTCAGACCTTCAGGTAATACTGCCCTGGCCTGTTCCTTTGCAATTCCTGCTTCTATTGCCCAATCATATGCTTTCTTACATCTTTCAATAATCACTTCTTGGTATGATTCCCAAATATAATTAATTGAATCTTCTAATGGTATATCAATAGAATTTTGTCTATTCTTTGTATCTTGTAGTCTTGCTTCTCTTGTAACGAAATCTAAATCCTGAGTAGGATCTGCGTATCGTTGTGAAAATTCTTGAAAAGAAAAAGACCTGTGGCGAAGAATTTGTCTTGCGATATCTCTGGTAGTATTTACTTCCATACATACACTTACCATTTCTAATGGGCTCCAGTGTTTATGTTTAATTAAATACTTTACGAGCTTCTCGGAAGTTTCTTCATTGTTTTGATTACTAGGATTACTTACCCTAGCACAATAAGCAACCATCTGCAAGAGATCGGGATTTAACTCAACCTCTGCAGGTGGCTGCGAATATGATATAAGTTTCACATCAAACATATATATTAGTCACTTTTTACCAATGTGTATAGACCCCAAAGTAATCCAACCCAGGCCAGTAACTTGGCAAGTCCGCCAAATAAAATGACTGAACCACATACTCCAATTAGTGCAACACCATCTAGTGATGTTCTTTCTTTTAGTCTAGCTAGTGTCCAATCTTTAGCTTTTAGTAACATATTCATATATTTCTCCTATATTTTAAATTCAGCAAACGTGTCTTTGTTCTCTCGGTCGCCCCACGTTGCTATTGGTTTATCTGGCACACTATCGGCGACTAAGTCCTGTTGTGCGCTTTCTTCTACATCAAAAAGTTTCATCCGACTTCTATCTATACCGACCACAAATCTCTTGTATCTGGTCGGATCATTGTAACGATTTTTCAATTGTTTTACCATAAGTTGGCCTAAATCTTCTAGCTCCTCTGTTGATATTAGAGCAAACATAAGATCAGCCGTGGCTGGAAGCCCGAATGATTCTGATGTGTCTTCAAGACCGACATCTGTATTACCAAATCCTGATCTGGTAGTTTGAGTTGCCGATACTATCGGAACATTAAACTCTACAGCAAGACCACGCAATTCTTCTGCAATGGCTTTGATGTAAGAGTAACTATTTATACTTCCACCCAGCCCTTTCATACGACTTGATGAACAAATATTCAAGTAGTCAATGTATATCATATCTGGGTTAAAGTTCTTTTTCATCTTTAGCTCATTAAGTAATGCTCTAAAGTGACCTGTATGTGCTGCACCTGTAGGGTATTCTTTAATAATAAGTTTACCTATAGATGCTTGTGCAATCTTTTGTATTTTACTATCGAAAGTTGATTTATTAATTCTGGCGAGTTGTTCTATTGGTAAGTCCATTAGATTAGCATCGATACGTTCTGCAATTCTTTCTTCAGCCATTTCCATGGTGATGTAAAGTACATTCTTGCCCTGTTGTAATACCGATGCGGCACAATGACACATAAAGAGAGACTTACCAACACCTGTTCCTGCCAAGGCAATATTAAGTGTTTTATTTGGTAAGCCACCTTTAGTGATCTTATTAAAGTAATCTAAATCAAATGGAGTTCTATCTTCTTTCGTATTATAGAAATCAAATCTTTCATCTGAATTATCAATATAATCATGACCAATAGCTTGATCAAATGAAACTCCTAGAGCATTCGATAGTATCTCTGGTATAGCACCATCGGTCTTACTAGTATCTTTGCCATCAATGATACCAATAGAATCCATGATAGCTAGATATACTGCTCTGTCTCTGCACCATTTTTCTGATTCTTTAATAAGATAATCAGTATCTATTACTTCTTCTTTCTGTAGGACTTTTACCAACTGAGATGCGTTATTTAGTAAATCATCATGAGCATCTATCTTTCTTAGTTCCAATTCTAATATACTTGAAGTAGGTAACTTATTATGTTTACCAACGAATGCTGTAATTAGACCGAATACAGTTCTGTGTTCACCTTCAAAGTATTCAGGCTTAATATACGGAATAACTCGTCTGCAATAACTTTCGTTATTGAGTAAGTTGCTCAGTATGTGTGTCGGTAGTTGGTGTTTTATGTCCAATTTGTGCCTCTTTATTTTCTAGGTTATCTGAAATAATATGTTGTAACAGAGCACCCAAGTAATTATTAAAATCAGGATCCTTTTCTAACTTCTCTATATCATAATCAACTGGATCTTGAATAGTATAATTAAATGAAAGTGTTGCAGAACCTGCATTCTTATCTTCTCTCACGGAAACTTTTCCGTAAACAAATACTACATTTTTCCATTTACCAGTTTTTAATCTTATTCCATAGAAGTCAGCAAGTTCTCCTGCATCATTTTCAACTAGTGTATAATCTTTATCGGATATACTAGATATATTATACTCCATTTTACTCTTCCTGTAAAGTGGTTTCTAAATCAATTTCTAATAAAGGTTTGTGGCCGATCTGATAGTAAGACTTAATGAACTTTGCAAAATCTGTACCTGTTAAGATAGGTTCCCAGAATTCTTTAGTAAGTGTATCTTTCTGTCTTACTTTAGGTTGTACTACTTCACCTGTTGCTTGATCTACTCTGGCATACCAACCCATAGTTGGTTTAACCACATAGTTACCAGCCAAGGCAATTTCTAGTAGGCCTGAATACTGTTCGATGCCACCTTCCCATGATACTGATACTGGAATCTTTGATTTCTCTTTTACAAATCTTGACTTCTCTACATTAATAATAAAGTCATAACCTGTAACATCACTGCCAGTTTTATTTTGTCTACGGCCTAGAATCCAAATGTTATCAGCTGAGTAGTAAATACCAGTACCACCTGATACGATAGCTTTAGGGAATAATCCAATCTCTTGATAAGTATGATTAACTGCAAGTAATGGCACATTTTTCATAGTAAGATATGGAGTAACCATTCTGAAAAGTCCTTTTAAAGCCTTAGCCCTAGACATATCAGCAACACCTTTTTCATTTAAGGCATCTTCTAGTTCTTTCTTAGACGCAAGGTTACCAATAGAATCAATCACAATGATTACTTTATCACCACGCTCGATATTATCTAACTGACCTACTAAATCAAACTTGAGTTGTTCTACATCTGTAATTGGTGTATGTAATACTCTATCAGTATCAATACCAAATGCCTCGAAATACGATTGAGGTGAACCGAACTCGGAATCATAGAATAACATTACTGCGTCTTCGTGTTCTTTCATATAGGCACCAGCCATAAGTAAAGCAAAACTTGTCTTAAAGTGTTTACTTGGCCCTGCCAATACAGTTAGGCCTGAGGTAAGACCACCTTCAATATCACCCGATAAGGCGACATTTACCATAGGTACTTCTGTTGGTACCATATCTTTTTCTGTAAAGAAAATCGATTTAGATAAGACTGATGTTGTCTTAATCTTCGAATTCTTTTTTAATTTATCCATTATTGACATTATCTTTTTCTCCTGGAACTACCCGTCCCTAATTGTTGCATGATGGCCCTTTCTTTTTTTCTCCACCTTGCGACGGCTTCGGCCTTTTTACGTTTACGTTTTGCAGTAGGTTTTTCATAGAACTCCTTTCTGCGTACATCTTGCAGAGTACCAGCACGTTCGACAGCCTTTCTAAATTTTCTTAGGGCTACATCAAACGGCATTGGTTTCTGTGGTCGTTTATCCCTAGGGTTTCTTGGTTTCCTAGGTCTTAAATCTATTGATGGCATATTTTCTCCTGTTTAAATATTAAGTATATTATACTACAAATCACTTAGAATGTAAAGTGTTTTCTTTAATTCTTTTGCGTAAATTTGTAGTTGAAAAGCGATGATCTCGCTTATTGAAATAGAAATCAATATCTCTTTGTTTGCATAAATCTCTGCCGGTGAAGTCTTTGTCTCTATACTCTTCTCCCATAATCTTGACATTAATATCATACATTCCTAAAATATCTAGCAACTCTTCTTCTGTATTATATACTAGGATTTCATCCACATATTTAATAGCGGCGAGTTGTGCTTGTCTTTCTACTATATTCTGAACTGGTTTATTCTTCTCTAGTCTATCAACTGATGGATCATTCTGTAGTGCACAGATAAGATAATCACATTGTGTTTTTGCTTCTCTTAACATAGCACAATGACCTGCATGTAGCAAGTCAAATGTTGATGCTGTAATTCCTACTCTCATGATAACCAAAGTTCTATTGCTTGTTCTACAGATAATCCGTTTACGTTTATCATTTCTCCGTCAGCAGTTAGTTCATAATCTTTTTCATTATCTTGTACCCACTGATCTCTTAGCTCGTCTCTATTCTTTGCACTAAACTTTACCTTTACCAATGGAATAAATGTATCTACTTCTGGAGTAACATATAATAAATATTCAATTCCATCGACTGTTGATTGAGTAAATACAAATGTTTTACCAGTTACCCACATACCTTTAACATGGTCTTGTATTTCGGGGTGGTCGTTATAAAATCTCATTGATTCTTTTACTGGATTAATTTGTTCTTTTTTCCATTCTGTATATAGATCATCCAATCTAGTAGGATTCCATAACTTTCCATATCTGCCTGAAACACTATTTAACTTAGGATTCGTAATTGCAATGATTGCTGCCTCTGCGGCAAAAGATGCAATGTCTTCCGAGGGGGTTGACTTGGCATATTTTTCCAAGTTTCTACCCATGATGTAAAGGTTTGCCGGGTCTTGATCTTTATCTTTAACGTGAGATAGACAACGGGTATCTACCCCTTTACCTACATACTCAGGTTGTTTATCAAGTCCTTCGGGGTAATATGCGTATACATATTGACCAAGTGTTTCCATAAATGCTTTAGGATAAGCCATATTTTTTCTCCATAATATAATTAATCATTACCATAAACTAGCCCTTTAAGTCCAAGTGCTACTCTATTCTCCAAATGAGCCTTTTCAGTTAGCTCTTTATTCCCGCCGTAATATTCAACAGCATGAAAATCTTTAATCATTATTTGATTAACAGTTTCTACATCATTAGGTGATAATCGTAAGTCACCTAAAATACGGCCAAACTTACCTTTATCATGTGATGTTAAATAAACTTTATTATCATTTTCTTCTAATAGTTTTTTAAGATGAGCCTTAGAAGCCTTTCCAAAAAACTTTTCTTCTAAATCTCTTGTTCTTGATTCGGGTGTATCTATTCCTACCATTCTAACTCTTTGCTTCTTATAAGTCATTCCAAAACCTAAATCAACATCTACATCAATTGTGTCTCCGTCTACTACTCTTACCACATACGCTTTATACTGATACATATTTCCTCCTAATATCTAAAAGACCCCATATATTCTGGGCCTTTGGTTATAAATTCCATACCAGCCTTTGAACCAACATACTGATCGTGTTTCTTATTATATCTAAGATAAACTTCAATTTTACCTTCAACCAATATCTTACATAAGTCTTTTGGTCTAAAGTTTGCTACATCAACTTCCATTGATTTTCCATTATCAGTGCATGTAACTTGGCACACTGATTCGTATTGGTCTTGGTATTCTTTCTTTTGCATAATATATCCTATTTATAAAAAATGTGGTTGTCAATAGTAACAACTCTAGTTAAGTATGGAGCCCAATATGGTGAAACAAAGTCTGCATGATAATACAAAGCTCCTTCGGTTAAATCAGGTACTTCTCCCTCTAATACTAAATGTGCAATTCTAAGTGATTGCATCCATGTAACTGAGTCGGTTGGTTCATCTGACTTACCATCACAATACCAACTAAACTGGCATTTATTTCTAATAGGAACCATATTACCTTTCCAATTCTCTCTTAATTTTGCTTGATATACTACATCACATACTTCGTTAGGAAATTGTAAATCTTCTACCCTATTTAATACTACATTGGCAACTGCAACTCTACCTGCAAAGGGCTGGTTGGCTGATTCAAAATAAATGTTCTGTGCTAAACAAAATCTTGCTTGTGAGTATTCATCATCATTTTGTGTTGCGGCAACTTGTGGTATTAATAGAACTGCAACTACTAGTGCTGCAATCCATAAAGATATTTTTCCATAGTCTGGACTATTCATAAGGTTTCCTCTATATATGTTTTTAAACTTCTCTTAGGTTTCCACCCTAAGGCCTTTGTTCTATCTGTAACTAATTTGCCATTTTTTCTATTACCGGCTTTGTCTTCTTTAAATATAGGTGTTGCACCTAGGTAAGATATTAGATCAAGTATTGAATGTTGTTCATCTGAACCGATACCATAGTTATCTCCATATCCTTTAAAACCTGCAAGTAGAATGCCTTCTACAATATCATCAACGTGAGTAAAGTTTCTTAACTGCTTTCCTGTACCTGTTACTGGTAATTCTGTTGCACCTTCTTTTACCATTCTTAGAAACTTACCTACTACTGTGGCATATTTGCCTCTATCTATTTCGTTATTACCATAGGCGTTATAGAAGTATACTATGGTATGATCTAGGCCAAACCATTCTGAATAATTAGTAAGTAATTCTGTGTTTTGTGCTTTGGTATATGCATACGGACTTGCAGCAGATGTATTATTAGCAAACTTAGTTGATGAACCAGAGTAAATAAGTTTTGCATCATTGTGTGTTGCAAATCTTAATACTTCTGGAAACTGCATTAAGTTATAGTCCATAACTAAATCATAATCTTCAAACGATTGTTCTACTCTTGCATATTCACCGAAGTGAAATATATAATCAAATGGGGTATGATTGCCAAGGGTGCTGAAAAGATCAAATGCATCTCCATAATAGTATGTACACCCATCATGTTTATTTGTATTTTTATTTGAATGGTGATTATCCATGGATACCACTTTGTGGCCTTGTTCTAATAATCTTTTAATGAGGTTAGAGCCTATGAATCCTTCTCCACCTGTTACTAATATATTTTCTTTCATAAACTTCTCGTTCTAATAGGTATATTATACTACACTTTTATATAAATGTAAAGTGTTTTTGTTAATTATTATTAAATACATCTCGCGTATAAACTTTATCATAAACATCTAAGAGCTCAGATTCCATTCTATTGGTAATAATCACATCTGATTTTCTTTTAAACTCATTGATATTATGTACTAAATCACAATCCATAATCTTAGTGGTAAAATCACAGAACTCTGGCTCGTAAATAATTACATTTGTTCTCTTCTTTAATCTTTCTATAACACCTTGTATTGCAGAACTTCTAAAGTTATCTGAACCAGACTTCATAATCAGCCTATAGATACCTACTGTTTTAGGTCGTTTATATAATACTCTTCGAGTTACCCAATCCATTCTAGTATCGTTAGAATCAACTATTGATGATATAATATTGTTAGGTATATTACCTTTAGTGTAGAGTGCTTTTAATTGTTTTGTATCTTTGGGAAAACAATAACCGCCATAACCAAATGAAGGATTATTATAGTGTCTGCCAATTCTTTCATCATAGCCCACACCTTCTATAATATCACGGGGACTAAGTCCAAATCTTTCTGCATACATATCCAGCTCATTAAAAAAGGCTACTCTCATTGCAAGATATCCATTTGCAAATAATTTAATTGCCTCTGCCTCTTTAGTTCCTGTATATATCACTGGTGCCTCTGGAAAGTTTGGTATAATACATTCTTTTAATACATTGGCAAATTCTTCTGCCTCATCAGTCTTATCACCTATAACAATCCTTGTGGGTCTTAATGCATCTCTAAGTGCTCTTCCCTCTCTTAAAAACTCTGGCGAGAATATAATATTTTCGTATTGGTATTTCTCTCTCATTTCATCAACAAAGCCTACAGGTATCGTTGACTTAATTATAATAGTAGGTTTAAAGTTTCTTCTTACTACATCGCCAATAACATATTCTACTGACTTAGTATTAAAGGAATCTGATTCTGGATCATAATCAGTTGGAGTTGCAATTAACACGATCTCTGGTTGATCTGTATATGCCTCATCTGCAGATGTAGTGGCAACTAATCCCACACTCTTTAACATATCAGAAATTTCTGGATCTATAATTGGTGATACTTGGTTATTGATTAGCTCTACTTTTTCTTTATCTAACTCTAATATCTTAACAACATTTTGTTGACCCAACATCGTTGCATTGGCCATACCAACATATCCTGCACCTACTACTGTAATATCCCTCATAAACTATTCCTATGTACAAATTCTAAGGCCCTTTCAGCCTCTTTATCTAATGGTCTTTTATCATACCAATTACCAGTATCTAAATCTAATTCCCTACATAAGTAGGCAATTTCTTTAGCAGTAATTGGATATTTATTGTTTATTGCATTACCAGCCAGTGCTACCATTATCTGATACATTTTATGATACCAGCCACTGCCTGTAATCGTTCTATATTCTTGTTCTAATTTCTTTGGAAAGAAAGGACAGTCTTTATAACCAGTCCATGTAACCTTAGTATTTGTTAAAGATGATTTCATATGAGCCATCATGGCTTCTTGCATCTTCTTAGGCAATTTATCAAAGAATGTATTACCACTTCTTTCTATATACTCGTGTCTTGACATAATATCCATAGGGGATATTGCCTTACCTTCTTTAGTAAAGATGAAGTTATATGCATTAGCATACTTGCCGGGTATATAATACATTCTTGATAAATCTTTGGTTTGTATATCACCCATTTCTCCAAGTTCCTTGTTGAGTGCAAACCAGAAATGTTTAATCTTATCTTTTGTAACAAACTCAGTAAGGGGAAAGACAAGTCTAAACTTTGGCAAGTCCTTTGTGGATGAAGCAGTAGAGTAACAGATATAATAATAATCTTTACACTTTTTCTCTAGGAACTGTTCTAAGTCCTCAGTGCAATCATCTACATCTATGGCACACCAGCCACCCCAGCCTTCTACATTATCGTTTTTCCTTGTACTACCAGCAGGATAAAAAGCAGGAGACATTAACTCTGCTGACTTTTTATCTTTTCTTGGTTTCTCGGATAGGCGATATAGTATAGATTCAAACTCTTTGAATGTTGGGAATACAAACTTCTTATCTGTCTTGATATCGAAGAGTGATTCAAATAGTGTACCAGAAACTTTATCCATAATATTGTATATTATACTACAATTCAGTCTGTTTGTAAAGAGGTTTTTAAAATTAATTTTAAATTTTTATAATCGTTAAAAAATCTTCTTTTATGTTCTAACTTGTAGCCCTTACTTGATCCTTCTACTAACTCCACTACCCTAAAGTTTTTAGGCCAGAGTGATGCAAAGTAATCATAAAATTCTTTTCTTTTTTCAATAGTTGCCCAATCGGTAAGATTATTACCACCTTTGTTTGTGCCGGATGACGGCGTTTGGAAATTAATGTGAGAGAAGGCGATTGTACACATTCCTGCCTCTAGAGCATTTAATGTATAGTCCCAATCTTCTACAGTCTTGTCTCTCCATTCTTGTTCAAAATCATTGTTAATGATAGAACAGCCATACCCTAGTTGATTGAGCTTTACAGGGTGTGGTTTAGAAAATGCAAATGCATTTGAGGTCATACCACCAACTGCAACATTCTCAAAGAGTGAAAATACAGATTCAATAATTGACATTGAATTCACTAAATTCACTTTCTTATTTTTATCATCCATTCTCATTGTAAAGTATTTCATATCATCATCCATTTGCCAGTGATATGATTCGCCTTCATTATTAGAATATCTTTTAATCCATGATCTAGCATATTGTATACCTTGATCATTTTTATCTAAGGTTAGAATATGAGTATGCGGAACAGTCTCAACGTATTGTTCGTAATCCTGGGGTTCAACTACTATCTTACATGGAATATTTTCTGCTCGACATAGGTCATATGTACTATGTGATGAAGCTCTTCCTTTAGAAGGGATATATACTGTGTATCTTTGTAGATTTTGATTTGCATAGTCTGCAATTAAATCTTCTACTAAAGCAACTAAATTAAATGTTGAACCCTGTTGAGTCCCATCCATCATAGCAAACAAGTCTTGATCTTCTTCTAAATACTTCTTTACATCAATCATTATTCTACCCTAATCTCCTCATCACTAAGAACTGCATCCACATCTGGATTACCTTCTATCTGATCTTCATGCATCCATCTAAGTAGTGAATTCTTAGATTTATCTGCTGCTGGATACCAAATACCTTTTGTTTTAGGTGTTACTGTTTGACCAACTAATTCTGCAAATGCCATTAAATCTTCTTCATTTCTAAATCTGATCTTTAACATTTTCCATGCTTCATTTTGTTTCTGATCGAATTCAGGCATAGAATCCCACTGATGTGGTGTTTCTATCTCTTCTTCTCCAGATAATACAAATAGACTTTCACCTTCGTAATTGGCTTGTCTATCTTTTGTTGAATTGTTTTTAACTGCCATTTAATGCCTCCTGTTTTAATCTGACTAGTTTTAGACCTTTATCGTCAATACCTTTAGGTATATTTAGGTCCGATTTAAGAGTAGGTTTTTCTTTCTGGAAAATAGAATAGTCAATGTGGTGATGCCACCTACCCCATTTCCAAGTAACCTTAACACAATCTGGATGTTGCTTCCTTAATGATTCTGCAAACTCTCGTCTGTTATCATATTCTTCATTTCCTTTACGATTGTTCTGATCTCCCGTTTGGTCGATATTATATAACTCTTCTGTGTTACCACCTTTCATTGTCATTGTAGTAATCTTACCACAAGCAAAGTTGTTAAATAAGAAAGTATGGTATCCTGCCTTCATAATCCTTAGAGACAAGTCTGTATCTTCATTGAATCTACCTCTCCAGGCAAACTCTGGATAAATATCATTAGCCAATAAGATACAAGAATATACTCTAGTGTTATGATAGTAAGGTGGGCGCTTAGTAGTTGCTGGTAAGAAGTAACTGTAGTTTAAACCTGACATTTTAACATCTGTATATCTATCAGTAAATTCTTCACTAGCACTAAAGCACGTTCCGTCGGTGATCTTTATTTTAGCATTCTTATGTAATCTATACATATGCTGTATATTATCATCAAGAATCCAATGTCTTTTTGCACCAGTTGAACATGCATGTTCCCATACAAAGTTACGCACAGGAATTGATCCTTGCCCTAGATTAGTAAATGGAGTAACCAGAATATTAGCTGGGTCAATGACTGCAGCGTAATCATTATATTCTTGTGGTTCAACTACTATAGTATAAGGAGTGCCATTTGCCTCTAGGGTCTTAACAGTCAGTCTAGTGTCTGCTCTACCTTTAGAGATAATATAAATTGGATATTTTGGTTGATTTCCTGCCATTATAACTCCTTGATAAATATTCCGTCTACCATCTTGCCCTTGCGATCTTTAATATCATTATAAGCAACTTCTAAGCACTTATCGATAGTTAAGTTATTACGAATGGCAATATTAATAAGTACCACGATACAGTCGCCAATATCATCGGCAACATCATTTCCTTTACAAACATTATCTGATAACTCTCCCACTTCTTGAATTAATTTACATACTTGGTCTTTGTCAGTAGCACCTTCAATAAGATTTCTATCTTGATGCCATTGGCCGATCTTTTGTATCAACTCTCCAGTTCTTACGCTCGTATTCATTAGACTATAATATCCTGTTTTTTAGGTGTAATGATTTTCTTTGGGTTTCTAACTGATTCTACTTGTGAGATTAACTCATCAACTGGGTCTGCCACAAATAGAATATTACTTTTATTAATTTCTAAGCCTTCTTTCCAGCTCTTGGTGTATGGCATAAATGGCATAAATGCAATCTTACCTTCACCGCCAGGGATTAATACATACCCCTTTTTAATTGTTACTGTATCAGTAGTTTCGGTAATGTCTCCTATGACCTCTTCTCCTGATGATATTCTTACTAGTTTCATAATATTTCCTTAATTTATATTGTATATTATACTACACTTTCCCATAAAAGTAAAGTGGTTTATCCAAAAAAGTCCTCTAAATTTGAAGTTTCTTCGGTAGTCCATCCAATGGCCTTGAATATGGGTTCAATAGGGTCAAGGAATGTTTTTTGAAATTGTATTTCATAATCTATATAGTGATCCAATTCGAACTCTTTTGGGAGGTACTGCATAAATCCGATTACGTTTTCTTTAATGGGGTTAGGCGTTTTGAGATATATAAATTTAATCTTCTCGCCATTCTTGATTGGCTGATATTTCTTTGTAAGGGTTTTATTCTTTAACAATCTGTTATGAAGTAGAGCAGCACGAACATGCATTGGAGTACCTTTCTTGTAGATGGTTTGCATGTTTGAATATTCTGTGACATTACTTACCCCACGTGGGAATGCAATATCATGTGCTGGTAATGTTTGGAAGTATTCTTTGAATTGTAAGATTGCCTTTTGGTTATCACTTTCGGAACCTTTCATAATAACTTTGAAAAGTTCTTTAAGAGCATCACGGCATGGTGCAGGTGTTGAGGACTTAATGGCCTCGATGCCCATAATTTTAAGTTTAGGTTCTTTATATCTAACACCCTCGTTATCATGCACGTTTAGGATATATCTTTTCTTGGCTGTCCATATAGCACGATCTGCAATGGCCTCTCTCTTCATAACCATACGATCATCAATCCCGCCCATTTGGCAGAACAGTTCTTGATATGCCTGACTAAGGACTGGTTCTAGTTTTTCACTAGCAACTTTATCAAGGAAATCAACTGGATTGGATGGGTTGACTTGTTCTACCAAAGGGCCAAGATTAACATAGAGCGAATCTGTATCGATGGCAATAATATAATCTGTATCTGTATTCATTACTTTATTTAGGTATCTATTAAGAGCGACTTCTGCCCATCTAATAGTTAATTGACCAGAGAGTGTAATGGCCTCTGCAATACGTTGATCAAAGAAACGGAAGTACTTGTTACCCATAGCACCATAAAGTGAGTTAAGAAGAATTTTAATTGCCATCTGTTGATTTTCTGCCACTGATATTCTACGTTCAATATCATAGAGTTTTTGTTTATCACCAGGGACTACATTCTGCAATTCTTTCTGTGCATCGATCATCTGTTTCTTGATTACAACACGTTCACTATATAAATCATCTACTAAGGTAGGCATCATGCCCCTCTTACTAGTACTAAAGCATTGGCCGTTACCGCCAACCGCACTACCATTTCTATCAAAGGTATAGCCATCTAGTATCTTATCAATATTAATTGGTATCACTTTACCATTTTCTATTGTTTCAGGCGACATATTGTACTGCATGATGATGGATGGATATAGTGAGTTAAGGTCGAATGATACCACGTGTTCATGTAAACCAACTACTGGATCTTTTACATATCCGCCAGGGTAATTAGTCTTGATCTTACTTTCTGAGAATGGCATGGCAATCTTTCGGTCATTAAGATATCTGTAAATAATAGTATCCCAGATTGCAGTAACTCCGAATGTATCGGAATAGTTAACGCCACCTTTATAAGCCATAGTCAACATAAGTGTAATAAGGCCCATCTTATCTTCCAGTCGGTCAACCAACTCAACGTCTTTGATATTATAATCAATGAATTTTTGGTGGTCATTTTTATATAGGCTGTGAAGTGAACCATACTCTTCATAGGATAGTTTCTTCTCGCCTAGAATAACATGAGCGATATGATTAAGAGCATAGGACTCTTGGGCTGTGTAAGTATACTTCTGAAATAGTTCCATGTAATCTGCATGGCCAACACCCTTGATATCAAAGACAGTTTGTTCTCTATTCATTTTACGGGCCGTTCTTCGGTCAACCATACCCCATGGGGATAATCTTTTAGGAGCATCATCGCCGAGTAATCTAATTGTTCTATTGACAATATATGGAATATCAAAGTACATAGTATTCCAGCCAGTAATAATATCTGGGCAGTTACTAGGTAAAGACCAATGATTGATAAATTTATTGATAAGGTCTACTTCTGATATACAGTGTTCATATATTACACGATGTGTTTTCATAATAGACTGATCTGTATTGTATTCTCCAAGACCCCACACATAATAGGTATTATCAATATTGTTCTTCATGGCGATTGATATAATTGGATGTTCTGCTTGATCTGGTTCTGGGAATCCATCATCAGATGCAACCTCGATATCAATTGAGGTTACGTTAATAATATTACGATTGAATTCAATATTGCCAGGGAACTGGTCATTGATAAACTGAGATATGTATCTGTCATTGCCATAGATTTCTCTACCAGCAGTATGTTTGTTTACATCCATCCAATCTTTGGCCTCTCTCATAGAGTCAAACTTGATAGGTGCACATGGATTACCATCTAGGGAAGTCCAATCTCCCTGCGGGGTATTTACGAATAGTGTTGGTTTGTATTTGATACGTTTCTGGACTTTTTTGCCATTTTCGTAGCCACGATAAAGTAGCATATTTCCGTATCTTGTAACATTAGTGTAGAAATTCATATAGTCCAATCCATAATTAATAAGTATATTATACTACAATTCAAATCAAATGTAAAGAGGTTTTTTTAAAAAGTTGGTGGTACCCAGAAGGATACCACCTTATATCATGACCATTAAAGATTAGTAGAAGCTAACCAAATGATGGATGGTGCAATTAAAATTGTTCCTATCATCACAAGGAGTAGTTCAGCTACTTCTTTAAGGGCCGCAGATAGATCATCATGTTGTTTCACGATGTTGAGTAAAGTCCTCATTTTATATCTCCAGTAGAAATTGTTGCAAATATCCACTGAGTTTTCGCTGCTCACCGGAATCTATTCTTGAATAAATTCCTTCTTCTTTGATGCCCCAGCAGACCCTATATTGATCTTCCTAGGACGCTTCTCTTCTGGAACTTCTACTCTGGCATGTACCACAAGTATTCCGTTCACTAGATCAGCACCGTCTATTACGACAAACTCGGAAAGACGGAAGTTCTTTTCGAATTTACGGGACGATATACCTTTATGTGCATATTCACGATCATCTTTAGCAGTTTCACCCTTAACAGATAAAATACCATCCTTTACCTCAACAGAAATTTCCTCTTCCGAGAATCCTGCAACAGCTAATTCAATGATAAAGTTTTCATCATCTACCTTAACAACGTTGTGAGGTGGGTAGTTATCCTGAGTTCTTCCAGCAGTGTGGATTCTTTCAAGTTCGTTAAGTATCGGTTCAAATCCGATAAAGAGTGAACGTGGCACGTTCATTGTATTTCTTACCATTTTAGTTTCCTCCTATATATAGCAAGGTTATTAATGTGGACCCGATTATTCGGCATCCACATATATTTATACAACTTTCGTTGTTAGTTTAAAAAATTAGAAACATTTTTTTACGATTTTATTAATTCTGCCGCATTTCATAAATTTATGAAACTGTTTCCATTTATTCTTTATTAGTTTTTTCATTATTGCTATTTCCTATGTTATATTTAGGACATAGCTGCCATTCAGCTTTTTCTTTGTAGGGAATAACTTTTATTTGTCTCAATGGTGCTACATCCTTACTCTTTTCTGTATTGAGTATACTAATTAGACCCCAATCAGCAAGTAGAGTTGCGATTGTATTTCTGCGATGTAGATCATTCTCGATTAAGTTTGATGGTTTACCATCTAGCAAAAATAGTTCTTTAAAGTGAACTATAAAGTATCTGCCTTGTTTGTGTAAGATATGACATGACTGATATAGCTTCTGATCTTTTCGAGATGCTACACCTATTCTGGTTAATGTTTCCCTTATCTTTAAGAAATCATCTGGTTCATTTAAGGATACTTCAAGCATATCTGCTGGTATCCAGTTTTTAATTTCAATATTATTTTCGTTTTCCACCTTTATACATCCTTTTTTTCAATGTTTCCAACTGTTCATTATTAAGTAAGGATAGTACGGACTTAGCCTTTTCATTACTATATCCATAATATTCTTTGATAATTTCCAAATTAGAAACGGATTCTGGTTTGGCCCATTTGGACCACCTTTTCTGCTTCTTAATTATATTTATAAAAAAATCATATTGAAGCCGTGCATCCAGATGGTGATGTACGTTCATTTCGTTGGCATATAAGATAGTATCGCGGAAGTTACCTAGACCACGATTGACTATAAAGGCGTTATATTCTTTCTCAGCGATATCATCTACCATTATACCTTTCTTATTATTAGTGATATCGTTTATATAATCGAAGGGGTTCATTTGAATTGAACTCCAGCCATGATCTCTGTGCAACAGGCGACCATGTTGATTTCGTGATCTGCAACGAAACTATTTTTATATTGATAGTCTGCGAGAATAAGTACAAGCTGTGGGATACTTTGAGGTTCCACATACTCATACATATTATCATATAGCTTTCTAAAGAGAGCTGCAGGTTCTTGGTCAATATTATCTGTAACCCATTGTCGCATCTTCTTAAAGTCTTTACCTTTTAAGGCCGACATAAGATTATTGATAGATACTTCACCCAAAGAAGTAAGTATGCCAGAGTCAATGTGGTTAGATACAGAATACCTTTGTAACTCATTAAGAACTCTACGCCAATCTGGTAAGTATTTCATAATGAGTTCGGCAACTACAGCCTCTTCATATTCAACACCTTCTTGGGTTAGAATTTTACAGCACCTTTCTAGGAACTGCATACATAGTTTAGGAGTATCTTTCTTTGCAATGTTGAATTCTATTACAGAACAACGAGAATGCAGTGGATCAATAATCCTGTTCTTAAAGTTACAGGTCATAATAAACCTGCAGTTGTTACTGAACTCTTCAATGAATCCACGTAACGCAGGTTGGGTGGATTGGGGATTTAGATAATCTGCTTCATCTAAAATGACCACCTTGTATCCACCCTGTAATGATACTGTAGAAGCAAAGTGTTTAATCTTTGTTCTAAGTGTATCAATGTTGCCTTCTTCCGATCCGTTAATGATCAGATAGTCTAGCCCCAGGGTCTTACATAGAGCCTTGGCAACAGTTGTCTTACCGATACCTGCAGTACCAGTAAGAAGTAAATTAGGAATCTCACCAGTATCAACGATTGTTTGAAAAGTTTTCTTAATCTGTGATGGTAAGATTGTGTCTTGTATAGTTTGGGGTCTATACTTTTCTACCCATAAGAACTCATTGTTCATTTAACTACCTCCCAGCCAGTTACAGTATTTACTCTAAAAGAACGCCATGCGCCTTTATCTAAACACCACACTGC
>Ga0206677_10000197_pt1 | contig 55235 bp, 52 predicted proteins | sample M130m12015metaG_FD_155475 | JGI IMG/M metagenome (GOLD analysis project Ga0206677, IMG submission 155475) | Ammonia-oxidizing marine archaeal communities from Monterey Bay, California, United States - M1 30m 12015 | ecosystem: Environmental > Aquatic > Marine > Intertidal zone | place: USA... | reverse complement strand
ATGGGTTTATTAAATCTTTAGCTGAGACAATTTCAGATATGGCATTAACTTTTATATCAGGTCGAGGCGTTTATATTGCAGGCGGTCTTATAAGATCAATTTTTAAAATTATGGATAAAGATAAGTTCATTGAATATTTTTATGGTGATAAAAAACTAGTACATCTGCAAATTCTTGAGATGATTAAGATTGGCGTTGTAAAAAAAGAACACGCCTGTCTTCACGGCAATCTTAACTTTTATAAAAAAATAATTAATAAGGCATAACAAATTATGACAAACCGAAAAGATCTGTATCTTGGGGATAGCTTAATAAATGCATCTGAATTAACTATCGAAGGAAAAGAGGTTGTTATAAATGACGAGAACTTCTATAAGATTTCAAACGTCAATAAGATGAGACCATTTTTTATGAGCATTGTTAGTGCTTATGATCATTGGCTTTTCATTTCATCAACAGGTGCTCTTAGTGCCGGAAGAAAAGACAGTAATAATGCATTATTTCCCTATTACACTGATGATAAAATTACTGAGTCTTATGAGATAACAGGAAGTAAATCTATATTTCATGTGCACAAAGGAAATAGGGATTATCTTTGGGAGCCTTTTACAAAAACCTCTGATTTTGTATATCAAAATAATCGAAACCTCTATAAAAACTTAAGAGGTAATAAAATAATTTTTGAAGAGATTAATAATGATCTAGGTATTAAGTTTTCATATCAATGGACGACATGTGACAAATATGGTTTTATAAAAACATCTTCGATAAAAAACCTAAATAACGAAGATATTTCAGTTACATTGCTTGACGGCATCCAGAATATTTTACCTTGGGGTCTTGATGAGGGCATTCAAAGCAATACAAGTAATCTAGCTGACGCTTATAAAAGAAATGAGTTAGATAGAAATTCAAAAATTGGTATTTTTGCTCTTAGTGCAACTATTGTTGATAGGGCTGAGCCAAGCGAGGCTTTAAAATCAAATGTAGTTTTTCATCTTGGCCTTAAAGAAAATAAAATACTTTTATCATCTCTTCAGTTAGATAAATTTAGAAAAGGTTTCAATGTAGATGAGGAGACTGATGTAAAAGCTGAAAAGGGTGCTTATTTTATTCATTCATTTTTAACTTTAAAAAGTGGACAGAAAGAAGATTGGGTACTTGCGGCTGATATTAGTAAATCTTCTTCAGATATTTTAAAACTAAAAAATGATTTATCTGTAAGCAAAAATATAATCAAAGATATTAATCAAGAAATTCTTAAATCATCTAATGAGCTCTATAAACTTGTGGGTTCTTCTGATGGTATTCAACTCTCAAATGATAGAAGAAGAAATATTAGGCATTTCGCTAATACCTTATTTAATATCATGAGAGGCGGAATATTTGATAAAGACTACATTGTAGAAAAGTCTGACTTTATACAATATATAAGTCGTGCCAATAAAAATTGTTTAAATCAAATGAAAACAACTTTTTTAGAGTGGCCTGATCATTTTGATCTTACATTTTTAAGAAATACTATTGATCAAAGCAACTCTCAAGATTATAAAAGGCTTGCTACAGAGTACTTACCAATTAAGTTCAGCAGAAGGCATGGTGATCCAAGTCGACCATGGAATAAATTTTCTATTAACACAAGAGATGATATTACAGGCGAAAAGGTTTTAGATTATCAAGGCAATTGGAGAGATATTTTTCAGAACTGGGAAGCATTAGCTTATTCATATCCTCAGTTTATTGATGGCATGATATATCGATTTTTAAATGCATCTACTTTTGATGGATATAATCCATATAGATTAACTAAAGATGGCTTTGATTGGGAAACAATAGAAGCTGATAATCCATGGTCTTATATAGGTTATTGGGGTGATCATCAAATAATATATCTTCTAAAATTTTTAGAATTTTCTGAAAAATATTTTCCTCAAAGACTAAACTCCTTTCTTCAGAAAAATGAATTTGTATATGCTAATGTCCCATATGCTATCAAGGATTATAAATCTATTTATAAAGACCCTAAAAATACAATAGATTTTAATTTTGATTTATCGGAAAAAATTGAATTAGACAGAGAGAAAGAGGGTGCGGATGGAGCAATATTAAAGAACTATCAAGGGTCAAAACATCAAGTAAATTTCTTTGAAAAAATATTAACTACAATTTTAGCTAAACTTTCGAACTTTATTCCTGATGCTGGCATCTGGATGAATACACAAAGACCAGAATGGAATGATGCAAATAATGCTTTAGTTGGAAATGGGGTTTCAATGGTAACTCTCTTCTATTTAAGACGCTTTTTAAGTTTTTTTATTACTATTCTTAAAAATGATAATGCGCCATCATTTGAAATCTCTACTGAATTATTCCATTTCTTTGAAAAACTCAACTCATCCTTCACCAAACTAACATCAAGTTTATCTGGTAAAGCTCGTAAGAATTTTGTTGATGAAATTGGAGAAAGTGCTGCTGAGTACAGAGATAGGATTTACACATCTAATTTTTCAGGATTTAAAGAGCATTTAGACAGAGATAAGGTAATTAATTTTCTTGAAATGGTGCAACAAGCTTTAGAAGAAACAATTGATACCAATAAAAGAAAAGATGGTTTATATAATGCATATAATCTTGTAAGCCTGGGTATTAATGAAATCGCTATTGATAGACTTCCTGAGATGCTTGAAGGTCAGGTTGGAGTCTTGAGTTCAGGCTACCTTTCTGAAGAAGAAAGTTTAGCAGTATTAGACAGCCTAAAAAGCAGTTCTTTGTTTTGGGATGAGCAATACAGCTATATTCTCTACCCAAATAAGAATTTGCATGGCTTTTTAGATAAAAACATTATTCCTGAAATTGAATTTAATAAATCATCTCTTTTGCCTTTATTGGTTAAAGATGGCAATCAATTGATTGTAATAAAAGATATTTATAATAAATATCACTTTAATAGTTCATTTCATAATGCTAGCTGCTTAATTAGAGAGTTAGACAATTTACCATCGAAATATAGCGAGCTTGCAAGAGAAGAAAAGAATTTAATATTAGATATTTTTGAAGTTGTATTTGATCATAAATCCTTTACGGGTAGGTCTGGTACCTTTTATGGTTATGAGGGTCTGGGTTCCATTTATTGGCATATGGTATCAAAATTATTATTAGCCTCAGCAGAAGTTACACAAAGTTCTATTGATAAAAATATTGATCCAAAAACAATAGGGAGATTATTTGATCATTATTTTGAAATAAATGAAGGCATAGGTGTTAACAAATCTCCAGAATTATATGGGGCATTTCCAACTGATCCTTATTCTCATACCCCAAGAGGTAGAGGTGTTCAGCAGCCAGGAATGACAGGACAAGTTAAAGAAGATGTGATTAGCAGATTTTATGAATTAGGTTTTTTTGTTGCGAATGGAAAGATTAGCTTTGAACCCACTTTATTACGCAAAAATGAATTTATGGCTGAAGAAAAATCTTTCAAATTTGTTAACTTAAGCAATGAAATTGAATATATGCCTATTAGATCAAATTCGTTAGCCTATACAATTTGCCAAGTGCCAGTTATCTATAGCTTGTCAGACAAGGAAGACATAACAGTTATTACCATGGATGGTTCTCAAGAAACTATTAATGGTCATCAGCTAAACTTTGAAACCTCACAAAATATATTTAACAGAACAAACTTAATAAAGGCGTTGCATGTAAGCATTAAAAAATGAAGAATTTATTTATTATTTCTTTTTTTTTAATAGCTTTATGTAGCAAATCTGGAGACTTGGTTATGAGCAAGAACGCAAAAGATATTATCGGTAATAATAGTTATCCTGCGATATCTTATGGAGGTTATAGAGGAAAATCTCGAGAGATCCAACCTTCAATTGAGGATATTAAAGAAGACCTTAAGATAATGTTTGCTCAAGGTTTTAGGATCATTAGAACATATGACCTTCATCATCCTTTTGCTGAAAATACGCTCAAAGCTATAAGTGAACTTAAGAACTCAGACCCAGATTTTGAAATGTATGTGATGCTAGGTGCATGGATTCAGTGCAAGGATGCATTTAAAGATGTACCAATCCATAATGAAGAAGATTTAGAGGGTAATAAAGTTGAAATAGCAGAGGCTGTTAGATTGGCTCAAGATTATCAAGATATCGTAAAAGTCATTGCTGTTGGCAATGAAGCTATGGTGCATTGGGCAACAAGTTATCATTTAGAACCAAAATATATTTTAAAATGGGTAAAGCATCTTCAAGATCTCAAAATTAATGGAACTATTAATAATAATATATATATAACAAGTTCTGATAATTTTGCATCTTGGGGCGGTGGTTCAGAGGAATATCATAATGACGACCTAGATGAATTAATAAAGTCTGTTGATTATGTATCTATGCATACCTATGCATTCCATGATACTTATTACAATCCAGTTTTTTGGAATCAGTCTGAAAATTCAGAAGATTTAAGTAAAAAAGATATTATTAAAAAAGCCATACAAAACGCTGTTGAGTACGAGCTTAGTCAATTCAATAGTGTTCAAGAATATGTTCATGGTATTGATTTATCAAAGCAAGTTCATATTGGAGAAACAGGATGGTCAAGTGTAGCTTCAGATCTATATGGTTATGGTGGTACGGAAGCGGCAGATGAATATAAGCTGGGACTATACTATGAGATGATTACCGATGTGTGTGTAGCTAAATCAATTTCTTGTTTTTATTTCTCTGCATTTGATGAGCCATGGAAAGATTCACAAAATGAAAATGGCTCTGAAAATCACTTTGGACTTTTTACTGTTTATGGCGAAGCAAAATATCCATTATGGAAAAAAGTAGATCAAAATGTATTTGATGGATTGTCTAGAGGAGGCAACCCTATTAAAAAAACTTTTAATGGCGATTTTGATGCTTTATTAGAGACTTCAAACTTACCTCCAATTAATAAATAATTATGAAAATTTTTTTGCAATTTCTTTTTTTAATATTTGTAGTTTCAGCACATTCTATTGAAGTTACGATCTCTAACAATACTTTGCTTGTAAATAACAACCCATTTTATATGAAGGGGATTTGTTATCATCCAGTTGAAATTGGAAAAACAAAAAGAAACTTTATAAATTTGGAAGAAGATTTATTACTCATGCAAGAGGCTGGTATAAATACTGTTAGAGTCTATGAGCCTATTGATGATATAGCAGTATTAGATCAATTTAAAAAAGCTGGAATTAAGGTTGTTATTAGTTTTGGATATAATCAACAAGGTAAATTCGATATCGTTTCAGGTACTTTTATTAACTACATCAGAAAATATAAAAATCATGATGCAATTTTAATGTGGGAGCTTGGAAATGAATATAACTATAATCCACAATGGTTTGGTGGGGATATAAATAATTGGTATAAATCCATGGAACTTGTTTCTCAGATTATACAAATAGAAGATCCAAGTAGGCTGGTTTCTTCTGCACATGGTGATCTGCCAAGTAAAGATGCTCTTAAAATAGCTTCTAGTATCAATATTTGGGGTATGAATGTTTATAGATGGGATGAGCCGGCATCTATATTTGAAGAGTGGAAAAAACTTAGTAAAAAACCTATGTATTTTGCTGAGATTGGAGCTGATAGTTTCATGACAAAATCAACATCTAAATACGATAAAGGCGAAAATCAACAAGCTCAAGCTGACGCTAATAAAAAAATTATCAGCGAGGTATTAAATAATTCAGATAAAAATGTTGGCTCTTTTGTTTTTCAGTTCACAGACGGTTTATGGAAAGCAGGAAATCCAAGTGAACAAGATACTGGTGGATCAGCTCCAAATAGCGATGGAACACCATATGACGGCACTGCAAATGAAGAGTACTGGGGCATAGTAGATATAAATAGAAATAAAAAAATAACTTTTGATGTAATAAAAAATTCTTATACAAATTTTGAAGTTAATTAACTATATGAATCCAGGGGGGACTTCATATGAATAACGTAGAAAATATAACTAATAGCGTTTCGTTGGGCCAGAAAATAGCGTTTGGCCTTGGAATGTTAGCTAATCAACTTTTTCCAGCATTACTGTCAATATTTATTGTTGTGTTAATCCAAGATCTTGGATTTAATCCACTACTGTATGCGGTTATTGCTTTTGTACCTAGATTTATTGATGCTTTAACAGATCCATTAATGGGTTTTATATCTGATAATACAAAATCTAAATGGGGTAAAAGACGACAGTATGTTTTTGTTGGCGGTATATTAACAGGTATCGCATTCATATTATCTTGGCAGCTTTATCCTGAAAATGGTGAGACTTATAATTTTTGGTATTTCTTAATATTTAATCTAATTTTTTATCTTGGTATTACAATTTTTGGTGTGCCATTTGTAGCTATGGGTTATGAAATGAGTGAAAATTTTCATGAAAGAACTCAAATCATGGCAGTCTCTCAATTTATAGGTCAATTTGCATGGGTTCTCGCTCCGTGGATTTGGATTATTATTTATGATCCTAATATCTTTGTCGATGCTGCAACAGGAACACGAACCCTCTCAATTATATTTGGTGTCTTATGCACTTTGCTTGCAATAATTCCTGCTATTTTTATTAAGAGCAAATCAACACTTAACGATGATCATTTAGTTCCTCTTACAAGAGATAATGCTGGAAAGAGTATTATTAATATTTTTTATATATTTGGAGATGCTTGGAAAAACATCCCATTTAGAAAACTTTGTATTGCAACCTTTTTAGTCTTTAATTCATTTCAAACTATTGCTGCCTTTTCCTTCTTTATCATTGTGCACTACTTATTCTCTGGAGATGCATCTTCAGCAGGTATTTGGCCCGCAATGCATGGAAGTGTTGGCGCTATTGTTACCACATTTCTAGTAATACCTTTGGTATCAAAAATGGCTCAGTCATATGGAAAAAAAGAGACCTTTATAATATCTCAGTGCATATCCATTATAGGCTATGTCCTTTTTTGGTTTTTGTTTATACCCGGTAAGCCGTATATGTTTTTGTTTGCTCTGCCTTTCTTCTCATTTGGTATTGGCGGGCTATTTACTTTAATGATGAGTATGACAGCAGATGCTTGTGATTATGAGGAATTAAGAAAAGGTCTTCCAAGAAAAGAGGGGTCATTTGGCGCAATATATTGGTGGATGATAAAGCTTGGTACTGCGCTTGCAGGACTTTTATCAGGTCTGATTATGTACTATGTTGGTTTTGCAGGTGATGCTTCAACACAGCCTGAAGGAGCTCTTACTGGTCTTAGAATAGCTTACTCTACAATACCAGTTGTAGGGACATTATTTGCTATTTACGTAATGCGTGACTACGAAATAGATGAACAAAGAGCTGCTGAGATTAAAAAACAATTAAATCAAAGAAGCGAAGGAGTAAACTAAAAATGTCTTTAAGAGATGAAAAAATTAAATCATTGCTTGGATTAAATCTAGAAAGTCTTTCTGAGAATGAATTGAAAGAACTAGGCAGTGAAATCCTTGAAAGTAAAGTCCATGGAATATGCTTTAGTTTATATGAAGATGCGCAACAGCCAGGTGATTTCGTATCTGATGAGCAGATTGAAAGAAGATTAAAAATATTAAAACCTTACACAAACTGGATTAGGACATTTTCTTCAACTGATGAACATGCAAGGATTGCTCAAATAGCAGTTGATATGGGTTTTAAAACCTTAGTCGGAGCTTGGCTTAGCGACGATTTAAAAAGTAATGATAATGAAATAGAAGGACTTTTAGAATTAGCTTCAAAAGGGCTAGTGAATATTGCTGCAGTTGGTAATGAAGTTATTTATAGAAAAGAGCTAGCTGAAAATGAGCTTATTTCTTATATAAATCATGTTAAAGAAAATATAAATAACATACCTGTTGGTTATGTTGATGCATATTATGAATTTAGGGACAGACCAAAAATTACTGAAGCTTGCGATGTAATTCTTGCTAACTGCTATCCATTTTGGGAGGGATGCGCATCAGAGTATTCTTTGCTTTATATGAAAGATATGTTTCAGGAAGCCACTAAGGCTGCTAATGGTAAAAAAGTTATAATTACTGAAACAGGCTGGCCTAGTGCTGGTAGCGACCTATGGGGAGCACATCCATCTTATAAAAACTATTTACAATACTTCATTAATACACAGCTTTGGTCTAAGAATAATAATATTGATATTTTTTATTTTTCATCTTTTGATGAATCTTGGAAAGTTGATAGTGAAGGTGATGTTGGGGCCTATTGGGGTTTATGGGATAAAAATGAGGAGCGTAAATTTTAAATAGAAAGATTGAATTTCTTTTATTCTCATTTTACTATTTTTGTGTATAATTCCACTCTATTATGGCAGATAAAAAACAAACTAAAGTATATTTAATCCCTGAAGGCGAAACTCGTGATAGTCATACTTATCACTATACTGCGATTAAAACCAGGAAGTTTACTCTTGAAAACAAGAAGATGAGACTTAAGAAGTTTAATCCAGCTAAGAGGGTTCATGAATGGTTTGTTGAAGCTAAGCTTCCGCCACATAACTAGGGTTTTATCCTTCTAATCGCAGCTCGGTTGATGAAATATCATCTCTAAAACTGCCTTCTTCAAAACCAGTACATCTACTCTTAATATTTTCAGGTATTACAATATCTCTTAAAGAGATGAACTTCTTATTTACCTTTCTGCCAAAAACAAGAAAATTAATATTATGATCATTGAACCTATCTATATGATCAAGCATATCTTTTTTATTTGAGTAAAACTTTTCATCAAACACTCTCATTAGCGTATCTGCCCCAATTATAAAAACAGAATTAGGAAACATTTCTGCTTTTTCACTAAATCTTCCAGCAGAAGTCATTACCCAGCTATCGTTATCAGTAAACTGATCAAGTGTTCTTTTTATTTCATGAAAAGTTAATGGTGGTTTATCAGCATTTCTTGCGCAAATCTCAAAAGTAGCTCGCATGCCAGTTTTTTTCTCAGCCAGCTCTCTCATTCTTAGATGGCCATCGTGAAGGGGGTTGAATGATCCTGGAAAAATTAATTCGGGTGTAGAGCGGTCACTAGATATAAAATTTACATCATTATTTAATAGTTTTTTCCATGATTTTTCCGCTTTAATTGTATGAATAACTGGTATTTCATCATGATGTGGCATATTTTTTTCAATACCACAGCATTCTGCTACTAAACTTAAAACATACTCAGTTATCAGTTGCTCTTCTTCTTCGCGAGACCTCGATCCTTTTATTAATAAACATTCTATAGATTTAGTAAAAGATTCAGTTTGAACTGATATGTAGAATTTATGATCACCAATCTTTGTATAAGTTGTTGCTAGACTTGCTGTAACAGAAATACCTATAAGATATTTTTTTTTGTATTCTGGATCAATTTGCATGCATTTTTTATATGCATTAGCTGCCATACTAAGAGATGTATTTAGAGAGCAATAATGATCAGGTTTCCTATTAAGAAATAAATCCATTGATTTTTTAGAGTAAGGTATATATGACTCAAGCACCGTATTACTTGCTCCTGGAACCTTTAATAATGAAGAAATGGCATTAGTTCCTCCTCCACTAGAAACAAATGTAATCCTATACTTAGATTCATGTATTTTTTGAATTAGTTTTGTATTATTGGTCACTTATTTTTTATGATGTAATTTTCTTATATTTTAACCTATTAAATATTAATCATTGATAGAATAACTTTATGAAACGTATTTTCTTATTTGTTTTAATTTTAATAGTTACGAATACAAATGTATTACATGCAGCTGCAATTAATCAAATCACATATGCTTATTGGGACAAACCTGATGTAGAAATTTTTTATGTTACACCAAAAAAAATAGATAAAGATACACAGTTATTATTTGTTATTCACGGTAACAGCAGAAATGCTAAAGATTATATTTCAGCATGGATTCCATACGTTAGTAATAAAAATATTATTGTAGTTGCGCCTCAATTTGATAAGAGTAATTTTAGATATTTTTTTCTTTTAGAGTCTGCAACGTCCTCAGGGTCAATAAATAATAATTCTGATGATTATATTAATAAATCAATATCTTCGTTTTTTGATTTTTTCCAAAGTAAATTTTCATTATCAACTAATAAATATAAGATGTTTGGTCATTCAGCTGGTGCTCAATTCACCCATAGATATATGTTGCTGAGTAATGATAAAAGAATTTCAAATGCTGTAGTTGCTAATGCTGGTTGGTATACATTCCTTAATGGGAATAATTTTCCTTATGGAATTAAAAATACACCAATAGACATATCAAGCGAGCATATCAAATGGTTTATGTCCAATAGAACTTCTTTGTTAATTGGAGACAAGGACGTTAATTTAAAGAGTGTTAATTCATCAAAAGGAGCTCAAAAGCAAGGCATTACAAGGGTTGATAGAGCAAATAGTTTTTTTGAGTCATTGATAAATATTTCTGACAACAACAATATTCCATTTAGATGGGGTTATAAGGTTGTTGATAATGCAGGTCATGATTATATGAAGATGACACCTGTAGCAGCAAAAATACTATTAGAGGATGTTAGTTCCTTTGATTAGTTTGTATTATTTTCAATAAATTCTTCAGCTTTACTTAAGATTAATTTCTTTCTTTGAGGGTCTAATTTAGATAATGCATTCACCATTAAAGATAGTCTTGGGTTGCCTTTAAAAAAGTTAAGGTTATTCTCTATAAATCTCCAGTAAAGTCCATCAACAACATCACACCATTCACCTTTTTTATGATTTGACATTCTAAGCATATAGCTAGAACCACAAATATATGGTTTTGTAGAGAATATCCCACCATCTGCAAAAGTCCCCATACCATAAACATTCGGCACCATAACCCAGTCAGCTGAATCTATATACATTTCCATAAACCACTTGTAAATTTCATCAGGATGAATTCCTGAAAGATTCATTAAATTTGAAATAATCATTAACCTATTAATATGATGCGTATATCCAAGGTTATTAGATTCAATAATAGCAGTATCTAGAGGAGGTATGCCCGTCGAACCGTTGTACCAGCTGTCTGTTAGATTTTTGCTATGAGACCAAAAATTGGCTTGCTTGTATTGAGGCATGTTATCCCAATAAACTCCCATAATAAATTCTCTCCAGCCTAGAATTTGCCTTATAAAGCCTTCTACAGAATTAATTGGAATAGCACCATTAGATTCTTTGTATTTATTTTCTGCTGCTTTAATGCACTCCATCGGGTCAAGAAGCCCAGCATTAAAATATGGTGATAGTAACGAGTGGTACATAAATGGATCATCTTTATTGATAGCATCTTGGAAACTTCCATAATTAGGTAAGTAAATTTCTAGGAATTCAAGAAATAAATTCCAGGCATGTTCGTGAGTAACAGCCCAATTAAAATTTTCTAAGTCACCAGGGGATGAATTAAAGATATCCTCAATTTCTATCATTACCTCAACAGTTATAGAGTCAGTTTTGATCTTATTTCTTTGAGGAACTTCAACTTTGAGTTGAGAGATGCCTTTCCTATTTTCTTTATCAAAATTCCACTTCTCTCCAAGAGGTTTCCCATCATCATCCATCAGAATATTAAATTTCTTTCGAAGCCACCTGTAGTAATACTCTTGGATTGTTGTCTTTTTTCCTTCTGACCAGGCATCATAATCTTCTATTGTTGATATAAATTTTTTATCATCAAAAACTTTCAATTTAATTTCGTGTGACTGGCAGAAGTACATTAGGTCTTTAAGAGTCTTAAAATCCGATGGTTTTGCTACATAAAGATTACTAAAAGGGCTTTTCTCATGAAGAGAATCAAGATAATTAATAAGACTTAGGCTTCTTTCTTTCTCAATTTTTACGTGAATTAAATTATCATGTTTTAGTAATTTTTTAAAATGCCTAAATGCACTTATTAAAAATACAAGCTTATGTTTATGATGCGAAATTTCATAAAAAGTCTCTAATGGTTCATACAATAAAATTTGATCGTTGTCTTGAATAGCCTCAAGAACCTCGTTATTAAGTGAAAGTTGATCGGGAAAAATTAAACCAATTGAGCTCATTACTTAATAGTTTACAAGAAAATAATATCTTTAGATGCTTTACAGTTTTAAATCAACACTACTGACTACATTTCCATCTATATTCTTAATACTCATTTGAAGTGTTTTTAATTTGCTATCAATAACTAGCAGGCCATAATTTTCTTTATTAAAGACTTTTCCAACCATAAGAGCATCAGTTTCATCTGCTCTCATGATAACGTTAGCCTTGATAGGCCTATTCATTGATGAGGAAGTTACTTCAAATAAATTATTGTCATTGTATATAGCTGCTTTATGCCTATCTCCAGAGATAATTATAGTTCTGGCATTAATATTTTTAATATTAGCTATGAGTCTTTTCATCTCATTAGGAAAGAGTGACCATTTTTCGTATCCATGTTCTGTAGGCAACACTTGTATAGAGGATATTAAAATCACAACATCGGCTTTAATTTTGAGCGTTTTCTCAAGCCACATCCATTGCTCATTTCCAAGAATAGTTGCCTCTTTGGTTTTATTAATTCCAAAAAGGGGATAGCTACCCTTAAGCTTTATTAAATCTGATCTAAAAAATCTTGTATCCAACGCCACCAAATGAACTCTTAAACCCTCAACATTTATTAGTTTATTGAAGTAAGTGCCATCTCTTTTATATCTATCATCAGCTGGGGGAATATTCCAAAAATCTAAAAATATTTTTTCTGATTCAAATTTGTTTTTATAAGAACCACCACCATCATTAATTCCATAGTCGTGATCATCCCAAACAGCCTCAATTTCTATATTATTTAGCCAATCCGGAATCATCATCTTTTGTTTGTTATATGCGGACTGCATATTTTTTAAATCCCCAGATGGCATATCCCCATATACATTATCACCAAGAAATATGAATGAATTAATAGATTCTTTTTTAATGGAGTCCCATATAGGTTGTGGCGCATCCTGATCTAAACATGACCCAAACCCAATGATATATTTTTCTGCGCTAGCAGTATTAGCAATAAATATAATTATTAAAAATTGGTACAGTCGAGTATATAATTTCATTTGACTATTATAACTTTTGTTCATGAGACTAATACTTAAAAATATTTATTTTTTATCACTTTTTCTTTTTTTGGTATCTTGTAATAACAAAGAGGGCGATTCGATTTCTTTAAATAGCCTTATTGTTCCTGAATATACATTCACACAAGATTTTTTTTATTGCGATCTTGAAGAGTCTTCATCACTAATTAATCTTGAATCTTTTCTTTCATCACTTGTTGCTAAATATCAAAAGGAGCTATCAATATTTAATAATATAGATATTTTATTTCCAGTAGCGCAGCAAGAAGTCAGTAGATTTGTTTTCTCAATTCGCTCAAGCAATAATCTTGATGCCCTTAATCGTTTCATAGAGATATTGAAAACAGAGGGTCTAAGTAGCATTTCTACTTGCATATTTTCAACTGACCAATCAAGTGGTTTGGATATGAATAATTCCATCAAAGTAAATACTAGTGATTTTATAAACATTGAAATACTGAGATGTAAATATAATACTGATTATAACTATGGTACTTTTAGAATAGCTACTGACAGGTTTATAAGTTCAATAGGGAGATTAAAAATGCCTTATAGTTTTTCATATATAAATTCATCGCAAGCAGATACAGATTTTTTATGGATTAATTCATTTCCTATAAATGATTACAAAGAGTTTTTAGAAAAAAACTGGATCAAGGAAGAGGAATCAAAAGCAATTAAAGATGAGTTTAATGAAAATGCAACCTGTCTCGATTCGAAGAAATATAAGTCTTATAGCTTAATTTAAATATTAGATTTAATAAGTTCTAAAAAAGGAAGCATTTAGCTTCCTTTTTATTTATAATGATTTTTCAAAATAGCGGGTATCGTATAATGGCTATTATAAGAGGTTTCCAACCTTTTGATGAGAGTTCGATCCTCTCTACCCGCTCCATTAGTTATCTTATTACAACACCACTAAAATCTACGGTATTGCATGTAAAACTATCAACATACATATTTGCATATTCAGAATCCATAAACTTTCCAAGTGCAGAATCCTTATCACTCTGATCTGCCCATAAGTCTAACCAAACAAAGTCAGATTTAGGGTCTGCATCAAACAAAGGGTTTAAGAGGACATTCCAATATGTATCACTCCAAATAGTTGAATCGACAGCATTTTTAAACTCTTTAAGACTAGTCGAGTCACTACCTTCATTATAGTTACAAAAATGAAATCTATTCAAAAAAGACCCTGAGTTATTTTCAACTCTAGGCTGAGCAACATCAGTGACCTCAAATGGGAAAACATTTTCTATACTAAAGCTCATTATTCCATTTATTGACTCTGCCCAATTATCTTGAGCTCCACTAGAGTTCCACCAATCCCATCCAGCATTTCTTGCTGACATTGAAGGCCATCTCATGACCCATATAAAATCAAAACCGTCATTAGATTGGCTAGGGGTGAGTATGTTTGCACCCAGCATGTCCATCCCCGATTCTGTGATGACAACATTCCATTCATTAATTAATTTCGCAAGATTTTCTGCATTAAAGTCTGGGCCTGCGTTATGCCAAACATATTCAACTATAGGTTTTTCTTGTTGTCCTTGCATGTCTGACTGAGAGCAAGAGATTATAAATATTGAGGTAAGAGCTAAAAGTGTTATTTTTTTCATGATTTATTTTTTATTAATGGTTAATCTTCATTAATCTATTTATAACATAAAAACGTAAAAAATAAAAAAAGCAGGCTATGAAGCCTGCTTTTAGTGACCTAGGGGATATGAATTAAGATGGCATTCAAAGGTCTTACTTATAAGACAATAAGATTATCCATTAGTTCATAAAAACTTAAAAATACATACACGAAAAATCCGCAAACAAGACCTGAGCCTAGTGGAATTTCATCTGATGTCGACCTTTTCCTATAGATTAAATAGATTATTAATGAAGACAAAGATCCAAATAATAATACTAGTGGTAAGTAAAAAGGCCCTATAAGTATTCCAATACCACCAAATAAAATAAAATCTCCACCTCCTATACCATCTTTCTTTCTAAAAAATTTATAAACAGCATTCACAAGCCATAGCGAAAAGAACCCAACCATAAAACCATAAAAACTATATAAAGCAGGAGTGACATTAAAATATGAACTTTGTTCTGAAATGAATAAACCAAAGAATATATTTGAAATCAGGCTAATAAAAATAAATAAAATATTTAAAGAGAGAGGAAGATAGAAAAATTTGAAATCAAGAATAAGAAGAACATAAAGTAGAGTAAAAATAATATAGCTAAATAAAGTTATTTCTGAAAACCCAAAATAATGGAAAATACTTAAACCAACCAATAAATGAATAGCTTCATTCATTAGATAAATAAATGAAATTTTATGACTGCAAAAAGAACACTTACCATAATTTAAAAGATAACCAATCAAGGGGATAAGATTTTTATTTGATAATGTATGTTTGCACTCGGGGCAATGAGATCTTGGATAAAATAAATTAATTTTTTTCTTACCAGACTCCATCAAAGGCAATCTATAAATTAATACAGACGAAAAGCTACCTATTGATAAGAATACAATTGATAATATAAATTCATGCATTAAAAAATTGCAGAGTTATTTTTTTCTAGTTATATAAAAACAAAAAAATAATAATAGAATTGCTGGAATAGCATAGGCACCTATAACAAGTAATTTATCAATCATTTAATATCTCCTGAGGCATAACTATCCGGTCTTCTAAAATCACCATATCCATAGTAAGACCCATTTTTTTTCATAATTAATTGTAAATTAGTTTGAGGTTCAATTATTTTTATATTGTAACCCGCATCCAGCAACCAATTTTTAGAATTCTCTTCAATATTAAATTCTATTTGAAGTAGGTCGGGCTGCCATTGATGATGGACTCTTCTTACCTTAATTGCATCTTCCACATTCATATCAAAATCTACCATATTTAAAATTGATTGAAGAACTGCTGAAATAATTTTTGCGCCACCTGGTGATCCAGTTGTAAAGTAAAAATCACCATCTTTAAAACCTATTGTTGGAGTCATTGAGCTTAAAGGTCTTTTATTTGGAATAATCTCATTTGCTTTTGCTCCAAGGAGTCCATATTGGTTTGGAACTCCTGGAGATACTGAGAAGTCATCCATCTCATTATTCATCAAGATCCCAGTGCCCTTGATAACAACTCCCGATCCAAAACTTGAATTTAATGTATAAGTTGATGAGACAATATTCCCACTACTATCTACAACTGAGAAATGTGTGGTTTCATTACTTTCTGTATCTAAGTAGTTGCCTGGTTTGATTTTAGTTGATGGCATAACTTTGCCAATTTCTATTTTATTAAAGATATTATTAGCATAGGCTTTGCTTGAAAGATTTTTTATCGGAACGTTGAAATAGTCAGGGTCACCTAGATATTTTGATCTATCTGCATATGCGTACTTCATAACTTCACCTAGAACATTAATATATTCTTTTGAGTTATGACCTAAAGAATTTAGATCAAAGTTTTCAAGAATGTTGAGCATTTGTATTATGTGAACTCCGCCGGAGGATGGAGGAGGCATTGTCACAATTTTTGTATTTCTATACTCAGATACTAAAGGGTCCCTCCATTTAGGTTCATATTCCTCTAGGTCTTTGATGGAGATTATTCCACCATTCTTACTCATGTCATCTGCAATCTTTTTAGCAACAGATCCTTTATAAAAACCGTCACGTCCGTTATCTGCAATAACAGATAGAGTTTTAGCTAAATCAACCTGAACAAATAACTCACCATTAAATATTGGATATTGTTTCTGAAATATATTTTTTGTTTCCTCAAAAACAGAGAGTTTTGCATTATATTTAATTAGCATATCTGACATATAGGGCGAAATTTCAAAACCATCTGATGCTAATTTTATTGCAGGCCTTAATAACTTCTCCCACTCCATTGATCCAAATTTTTGATGAACAGCCCACATGCCTGCAACTGTTCCAGGAACTCCGCTTGATAAATATCCTAAAGTTGATTTATTTGGAATCACGGTACCATTTTCATCTAAATACATGTCTGTGGTTGATAGTAACGGCGCTTTTTCTCTGTAATCAATTGCATAATTCTTTTTTGATTTAATGTCATGAAGGACCATAAATCCGCCGCCGCCTATATTTCCAGCCCTTGGAAGTACTACTGCTAAAGTGAAGCTTATGGCAATAGCAGCGTCATATGCATTACCACCCTGATTTAAAATATCTTCACCCACTTTTGTTGCAAGATAGTGTTGAGTAGTAACCATTCCATTGGAACCAAACGCAATCATTTTTTGTTCTGGAATGTATTTAGCAGGATTTACTGTTCCTATTGCAGTAAATGATTGAGTTGATAAAGTTGAGCAAAATACTGTTGCTAGAATAATAGAATATATTTTATTTAAATTTATCATGTTTTAACTCTTTGCTATTTCTAGGGCCCATTTATAATCTGCTTTACCGTTAGGAGCTCTTTTTACCTCATCAACAAACTTTATCATTTTTGGGAGCTTATACCCTGATAAATGATTCCTAGTATTTTTTATTAATTCATCAAAAAGTATTTCTTTATTTTTTTCAAATGATGCAACAGCAACAACCTTCTGACCAAACCTTTCATCATCTATGCCTACCACCAAGCAATCATATATATTCGAATCAAGTTTTATTGCTTCTTCAACCTCTTCTGGATAAATTTTTTCACCTGCAGAGTTTATACAATTGCTACCTCTTCCAAGAAGAGTGATGCTGCCATCAGATTCGACCATGGCATAGTCTCCAGGAAAGCTGTACCTGATTCCATCAAAATCTTTAAATGTTGATGCAGATTTTTCTGGATCTTTGTAATAACCTATAGGAACTAATCCACTTGTTCCAATTTTTCCTCTTATACCTGATCCAGGTTCAACAAGCTTATTTTCATCGCTTAAAACTATAACGTTGCTATTCATTTTAAATTTTGCTGTTTGCGCAGGCTTATTTCTTGAAGACATTGATGAACCCATGCCACCCTCACTCGAGCCCATTGAATCAAATAAATTCATATCATGATGTTTAAGAAGACCTTCTTTTACCTTTGCACTCCAAATGACACCACTTGAGATTAGTGTTTGTAAGCTTGAAATGTCATAGGGTTTATTATGCTCTTTTGCTTTATCAAGTTCAGCAAGAATTGGTTTTGCAAATGCATCACCAACTATAACCATTGTTTTTGCTTTTGAGGTTTTCACTTGATTAAGGAGTAATTCTGGATCAAGTCCAAGACTAGGGACGGTAATGATTGTGCCTCCAAGGACATGAGTAAGAAAACCACCTAAAAACATTCCTGTTCCATGCATTAAAGGGCAGGCTATAAGGCAGCTATTCAATAAATTATTTTTATCCATTTTCTTTAGTATTGGCTCTAGTTTTAATAGATTGTCTCTATTTCTAACATCAGGAACTTCATACCCTTGCTGTTTTAATGTGCCAAACATAGAAGTTGCAAAACCTCCATGAGTATACATAACACCTTTAGGCATGCCTGTGGTTCCACCTGTATAAATCATATAAGTATTATCTTCACTTCTTATGATTCTTTCCATCTGCTGATATTGATTAAGTATGTCGTTATATTTAAAAGCAAATGAGAGATCTTTAATAGAATCATTACCAACCTGAATCCACGTTTTAATATTTGGAAGTTCTTTTACAATTTCTTCAACTTGATCTGCATAGCATGATTGAAAAAAAACTGCTTCGGCATCTGAGTTATCAAGAAGATAAATTAATTCTGCAGATTTATATCTGTAGTTAACATTTATTGGCACTCCCATAACTTTAAAAGTTGCAAACTGTGCTTCGAGATACTCATTGCTATTATGAAGATATAGACCAACTTTTGAGTCTTCCTTAATACCTTGTGAATATAAAAAAGATGCTAACTTTGCTGAGTCTTGTTCGTACTCTCTCCATGTCTTCTTATTTTCACCGCAAACTACTGCTATACGATTAGGAATAATATCTGAAACATGTTCCCAAATATTTGCAAAATGAAGATCGTTAGAATTAAGCATAATTAAGTTTATTTTTTATAAATTGAGTGGCTATAATAACTTTTCTGATAGTAAAATAAATAACTTTAAATAAATATACAAAAACATGAATATGAATGATATCTATAATGAGGTTCTTAAATCTCAAACTGCTCCAGGCCAACTTTTTGAAACTAAAGATGTAATAAACGACCAAGGAGTAACATTTAAAGAGTATGTTCATTTTCCTGATAGCCTAAGAGGTTTTTTAGATTTTGGGCTTGCTCATGGTGATAAAGACTGGCTTGTATATGAAGGAGAAAGATTTACATATAAAGAGGTTTTTGAAAAAAGTGCTCAGTTAGGTAATGCATTAATTGATGCTGGAATTGAAAAAGGAGATAGAGTTGCAATTTGTATGCAAAATAATCCTGAATATGTTTTTTCTTACCTTGGTATTCTGGGAATTGGCGCTGTTTGTGTCCCATTAAATTCCTGGTGGGTGCCCTCTGAAGTTATATATGGACTTGAACATTCTGATGCTAAATTATTAATCGCCGATGAAAGACGATTAAAAGGCCTTGAATCTTTACCAAAAGTTAAAAAAATCTCTACAACATATGCACCAGATGATTCCTTTATATTATTTAATGACTTTATCAATGGTCATGATTCTAGTTTCCCAGAAATAAATATTGAAAGAAATGATAACGCAACTATTTATTACACCTCTGGCTCAACAGGTAGACCAAAAGGGGTACTATCATCACAGAAAGGTGTAATAGCAACTATGTTTAGTTGGGGCTGCTATTCTGCTGTCACTGGAGAGGTTGCAAAAATGAATGATCCAGAGGCCACTCCTGTGGTGGGTCCTGATCTTGCTATTCTTCATTGTGTGCCTCTTTTTCATGTCACTGGGAGCCACGCTGGGCTATTAATGTCTATATTGGCTGGTAGAAAAATAGTAATGATGAGGAAATGGGATGCTGGCCATGCACTTAAGTTAATAGAAGATGAAAAAATATCAGATATAACAGGTGTTCCAACTCAAACTTGGGAATTACTCAACCATCCAGATAGGCTAAATTATGATTTATCAAGCTTAAAAACTCTTGGCGGGGGAGGTGGTCCAAGGCCGGCAGAGCATGTTAAGTTGCTTGATGAGGAGTTCGAAGGCAGGCCAGGTATTGGCTATGGCTTATCTGAAACCAATGCGTGCGGGACTCTCGGAAATGGAGATGAATATATTAACAACCCATCATCAGCTGGGAGGGTAGTTCCTCCTGTCACAGAGATAAGAATTATTGATGACGAATGGAATGACGTTGAGGAAGGTGGCTTGGGTGAAATAGCCATTAAATCTATGGCAAATATGGTTTGTTATTGGAAGAATCCAGAAGCTACTAAGGAATGTATAAATGATGATGGTTGGTTCAAGACAGGCGACTTGGGTAAATTTGACGGACCATTTTTATATATTATAGACAGAGTTAAAGATATGGTTATAAGAGGGGGTGAGAACATTGCATGCCCTGAAGTTGAAGGAGCAATATACGAACACTCAGATATTCTTGAAGCATGTGTATTTGGGATACCTGACGAAAGGCTGGGTGAGATTTTATGTGCTTCAATTGTATTAAGAGATAATAAAGTCATGACATCAGAAGATCTTAAGTTATTTTTGGCAGATAAATTAGCTGCCTTTAAAATACCGCTACAAATATATTTTTCTGATTCTATATTACCGCGACTGGCTTCTGGAAAATTTGATAAGCCCCTGCTTAGAAAAGAATTTTCAAGCAAATTTGAAAAAACTCTTTAAATATTCTGCAAAAAGAGTATAAATATTGCTGTGATTATTAAATATTACTATGTCTAAAAAAATTCTAATTATTGAAGATGAGCCTGATATTCGAAAGACAATTGAATACAATCTTGCAAGAGAAGGTTTCGAAATCTATACCGCAGCATCAATTGGAGAGGGTAGATCAATTCTTAATGATTCATTTGCATTACTAGTTTTAGATCTTATGCTTCCAGATGGCTCTGGTTTAGATTTATGTAGAGAAATCAAATCTAATAAAACCTTATCAAATATCCCTATTGTTATATTGACGGCAAAAGATGACGAGGTAGACAAAGTGGTTGGTTTTGAGCTGGGTGCAGATGATTATGTAACTAAACCTTTTAGTGTTCGAGAGTTAATTCTAAGAATTAAGGCCATCTTAAAAAGAGGTAATAAAGAAACTCATGAAACAGTAGAAATAGAACGTCAATTTGGAGATCTTGTTATTGATGTAGACTCTCATGAGGTTTTTGTTAATAAAGAGCAAGTAGTATTGACTGCCTTGGAGTTTAGATTATTAAAACAACTTATTGACAGAAGGGGGAGAGTTCAATCAAGAGACCAACTTCTTTCAGATGTATGGGGTTATAGCTCAGATGTAACAACAAGAACTGTTGATACCCACATAAAAAGGCTCCGAGAAAAACTTGGATCAATGGGAAAATATGTGCAAACGATCAGAGGAGTTGGTTATAAATTCTCTAGAACGCCTGAGTAAAATATATGGGAATTAGATCCCGGATATTTTTAATTGTTTTCCTGTTATTAACAGTAAGCATTGCAATTACATATGTGGTTGCTGAAAGAGATCTAACTAGAACTTTTAAACTTCAAATAGTTGATGAGCTAGAAAAACAAGCTAACCTTCTTGTTGCTTCAGTTGATAATCTCAATAAATTTTCCAATATAAATGATGCAGATAATGCAGCTAATGAATTGGGCAAAGCTTCAAACTCAAGAGTAACATTTATAACTAATAACGGTGACGTAATTGGTGATTCGCAGCTGGATATAGAGCAAATTTCATCTCTTGATAATCATGCTTCAAGACAGGAGTTTGTTGATGCCTTAAAAAATGGAAATGGGTGGTCATCGAGGTACAGCAATACCCTTAATCAAGATCTTTTATATTTTGCAATTAAAGATAACCAAGAAATCAACCCCAATATAATAAGAGTTGCAGTACCTTTAAATTATTTGGACAAAATAACAGATACACTAGGTCTATCTGTTATTTTGCTATTTGCAGTTGTATTTATTGTGTCAATTATCGCAAGTGGTGTTGCTGCCAATTTTCTATATTCAAATATCCAGGATTTAGCTGAAGCGGCTAATAGTATCTCTAAAGGTGTTCTTAAAAATGATAATTTGAAAGCATTACCAACTCAAAGAGTTGATGAGTTTGGAACTGTTGCCCGATCAATATCTCAAATATCTGAAGATCTAAAAAATCAAATAAAAATGATTGCTAAACAAAGAGATCAATTTGGTTTAGTTTTAGATGATCTTGGAGAGGGTATTATTGTAACTAATAAAAAAGGTGACGTTGTTTTTACTAATGAGCAAGCATCAGTTATTTTGCATATAGAAGATTTATCAAATACAAATATAAAAAAACTAGACATTCCAGCTCTTAATTATCTTTTTAAGAGAGTAAAAAATAAAAAAAGTGCAGATATTGAATTTGAAATTGAAATAGATAACAAAAATACTCAATGGGTTCTTGGTTCAATGAATCAATCTAAGACCACTGGAGAATTTATTTTAGTTGTTCATGATATAACTCAACTTCGTCAGCTTAACTCAATGAGAAGAGATTTTATATCGAACTTATCTCATGAATTAAGAACCCCTGTGAGTGTTATTAGGGCTAATTCAGAAACTCTACTTGATGGCGCATTAGACAATAAAAAGGATGCAAAGGTATTTGCTAAAGCCATCTTACATAACTCTGAAAGATTGTCGTTAATGGTTTCCGATTTAATAGATTTATCAAGAATTGAATATGGTGACTTGAAACTTAATATTGTTCCGATCGATCTTGATAGTTTTATCGAACCATTTATTTTATCTATGGAAAGCCTTACAAAAAAGAAGGGCATTAATCTTACATATAAGCCAGCACATAAAACAAAAATTAAAGCTGATGTTCAGGCACTTGAAAGGATTTTAACTAATTTAATTGATAACGCCTTCAAGTATTCTCCTGAAGAGTCTTTCATTGAGATCTCTACTAAGCAAGATGATAATAATGTAAGGGTTATGATTTCAGATAATGGTATTGGAATATCAGATGCTGATAAAGGACATATCTTTGATAGATTTTATAGAGCTGCATCAGCAAGAGCCTCACATAATAAAGGAAGTGGCCTAGGCCTAGCTATTGTAAAAAATCTAGTTAATAGTCTCAACGGAGAGGTTGGGGTTTCGTCAGGGTCACCTGAAGGCTCTACTTTTTGGTTTACACTTCCAGCAGGAAAGTAGTAACTTTACTTTTTCTATAAATTATATTAATCTGTCACATAAATGTCACATAAGTGTTTCACAAATGAAATACTTACAATGGAGCAGTCTAATGGTAAAAACAATATGGAAAAAATTTCATACTTTTATGAAAGCAGGAAGACTTAATAAGGTAGTAAAGATATCCGGTCTTAGATAAGTATTTTTTACTTATTTCATCTAAGACACCATTCTTGCAAAATATTATCTTACTAATTAAACATATAGCATTAGCTATAAATTATCACGTAAATATTTATTTAGGTTTCTAAAATAAGCTACACTTAAAACATATTTAGTATGTTTAATTTCAAGCTCATAAAAAAAATTTTAATTTTAGTAACCGCTATACCATCGGTGCTGTTATTTATATTTTTTGTTACTCAATTCAAGACCAACCTAAAGATTAAAAATTTTGAAATAGTTAGCGCTTTTGATGTTAGCCCTTCCAGAAATTCTGAAATTGATGTGGCTAATAATGTTGCAAGTACACAATCAAATATATCCTTTCAATATAAACTTATTGGTTACCGTTCTGGCGGGTCAGATGCTTCTGTGATTGTAAAAAAATCTAATAAGGAATTTGTTGTATCTATTGGCCAGAAGCTAGAGGGTGTTTTTGAGTTAATAGAAGTTAATCAAAATGAAGTAATCTTTAAAGATGGTAACAAGTTATATAAGATTGAAAATTTAGTGGGTAAATAAAATGAATTTAAATTTAAAGCAAATATTAATACTTTGCATTTTTGTCTCCTCATCACAGCTTTTTGCAGATGATTCTTTCATATTAAATTATGAGGATGTCGATATCAAAAAAGTAACTCAAGACATAGCACAGTTTTCAAAAAAAACTATAATCCTAGATCCGAGAGTGAAGGGTAAGATTACTATTTATTCCAATGCAGAGCTAGATAGGGATCAAGTTTGGAATGTGTATCTTAGAACACTCCAGGTAAATGGTTTCAGCATTATTTCAGACAATGGTTTTGTTAGAATTATTCCTGAAAATGAGGCCACAAGAGACTTAAGCATTCCAACAAAAACCTCAGGTGACTTTGAAACATTTGTGATGCCACTCATTAATAGGTCTGCTGATGAGATTCTCCCTATGATAAAACCTATTACTGGCAGGCAGGCTCACCTATCTAGCATCTCATCAATTAATTCCATTCTTTTGGTAGATAGAGGTAGCAACGTAGAGAGGGTTAAAAGACTTATTTTAGATCTTGATAAAAATAATACTGCAAAAATATCAATAACCAAGCTTGATAATTTATCACCTATAGAGGCTGTAAGAATTTTAGATAAGTTGAAAGCACAAAATAATCCAACAATAAGTAAGTTTATTGCAATCCCTTTTAGCCCAACTAATTCAGTCATAATATCTGCAAGTGATTTTGTTACAAATAATATCAACTTCACCCTGAAGTCACTTGATGCTGATGTGACTTCTGATGATTCAGTGGATGTTATTTATTTAAAATATGCAAAGGCTACAGATATTTCTGCAATACTTAGTTCTGTATCAGGTAGTTTTATTGCCGATGCAGATGGCAAAAAAACTGTTATTACACATCACGAAAAAACTAATTCTTTAATAATTTCATCTGATGAAACTAATCTTGGCACGATAAAAAATATTATTTCGAAATTAGATATTAGAAGAGCCCAGGTTCTTGTTGAAGCTATCATAGTTGAGCTGTCTGAGACAGCCGCAAGAAATCTAGGTGTTGAAACTTTTTATAATGGCACTGACAGCGATAGTATTCCTATAGGAATCACAAGGTTTGGAGGAGCTGGACCCGATCTGCTATCAATTGTGGGTGCAGCTAGCAATGATCAGGATGTAAATTTGAATACCTCGGCTTTATCTTCTCTTCTAAATACACAAGGACTAGTCACTGGGTTTGGCGATCTTTCTGATGGCGGTGATAAATTTATAGGAATAATCAATGCTATTGCTCAAGATACTAATTCAAATATCTTATCAACTCCGTCAATTTTGGCAATGGACAATGAAACTGCAAATCTAGTTATTGGTCAGGAAATACCAATTACAACAGGCGAAAGCCTAGGGACCAGTAATGCTAATCCATTTAGAACCACGTCAAGACAAGAGGTTGGTATTAAACTAGAAGTTACACCACAAATAAATGAAGGCAGCTCAGTAATTCTAAATATTAAGCAAGAAGTATCAGGAGTTGCTGGTGTCATCACAAGTGGCATAGATTTAATTACGAATAAGAGAGTTATAGAGACAACTGTGCTTGTTGATAATGGTCAGATTATAGTTCTTGGTGGTTTAATTGATGAAGATACACAAGAAACAGTTTCAAAGGTACCAATTTTAGGTTCAATACCATTGCTTGGTAAGTTATTTCAGTCCTCTTCATCTACCGTAGTTCAAAAAAACTTAATGGTTTTTTTAAGACCCACTATTATTCTTGACTCTGATATATCAAACCAATTATCTAATGATAAATATAATTATATTAAAGCTAGGCAAGTACTTACTGGAGAATCATCACAACTTATTGACCTTACGCAGCCTAAAAACTAATCTTAATAATGAATAATTATAAGGATCAAGAACATCTCACCAACATACTTCCATATGATTTTGTAAAAGAAAATGATGTTTTAGCATTCAATGAAGGGGATTCATTTTCAGTAATATCGCCAAACAGTTTAAGTGACAACATTTATCATGAAATACAAAGATTTCTTAAATCTAATTTTTCATTTTCACTATGCAAGTCTGATTATTTTAATGATTTACTAACAAGTAGCTTTTCTATCAATAATGATTCAACTGCATTATCTGAAGAACTTACAGATGAATTTGATTTACAAAGTTTTGCTGGAAGTATTTCTGCTACAGAAGATTTATTAAGTGGAAGCAACGACACTCCAATAATAAAGTTAATAAATGGAATAATTAGCCAGGCGGTAAAAAATAGAGCATCCGATATTCATTTTGAACCATATGAAGAAAGTCTTATTGTAAGATTTAGAGTTGATGGAATTTTAAAAGAAATCTTGAAGCAAGATAGTAAAATTAGTTCTGTTCTAATATCAAGAATAAAGATAATTTCAGGCCTCGATATCTCCGAAAGAAGGCTGCCACAAGATGGAAGGGTGTCTTTATCGCTTGGAGATAAAAATATTGATGTTAGAGTTTCTACATTGCCATCATCTTATGGTGAAAGAATAGTTTTGCGACTTTTAGATAAGCAAGCTTCTCAAATTAATATAGATGATCTTGGGTTACCTTCAGCAATCCTAAAAAACTATAAATCGTCTTTAAAAAATCCTGAAGGTATAATTTTATTTACAGGACCAACAGGCTCAGGTAAAACAACTACATTATATTCAGGTCTGAGGTATCTCAGCGACTCTTCTCAAAATATTCTTACTGTCGAAGATCCTATTGAATATACTCTAACTGGGGTTGGTCAGACACAGGTAAACACAAAAACAGGATATACCTTTGCAAAAGGTTTAAGAGCTATACTTCGTCAAGACCCTGATGTTGTCATGGTTGGTGAGATGAGAGATGTTGAAACAGCTCAGATTGGCATTCAGGCAAGCCTTACAGGCCATCTTGTATTATCTACGGTCCATACTAACAGTGCTGTGGCTGCTATAACTAGATTAAGAGATATGGGCATAGAGTCGTTTCTTCTCGCGTCTAGTTTAAGAACCATAATCTCACAAAGACTGGTCAGAAGGCTTTGTTTAAAATGTAAAAAAGAAGAATCTCCTTCAAAAAAATCTATTGCGCTATTTAATTTAGATTCTGATAAAAAAGTATTTATATCTTCTGGATGCGATGCTTGTTCAAACACTGGCTATCAAGGAAGGATTGCAATTGCTGAATGCATTCAAGTTGATAAATCTTTAAAAGAAATGATACATAACAATGCTTCAGAAAATTTAATATCAGACCATGTTTTTAAAAACAATCAATCAATTGACGAGGCTTCTTCAGATTTAATTTCAAATGGTATTACATCTTGTGAGGAGCTCATAAGAATTAACAATCTTCAAGAAAATGCCAGCATATAGCTACTCTGCAATAGGCCCCAATGGGTCAAAAAAGAAAGGATTGCTAAGTGCTCAATCCGAAAGAGAGGCTAGAAAATTAATAAAAGAATTAAATCTTACACCCATTAACGTATCTGAAACTAACGGAAACCTTTCAAGAATATCTAGAGTAAAAACAAAAGATATTGTAATAATGACTAGGCAAATGGCCACTTTGCTAGAAGCCAATACATCAATCATAGATGCATTAAAGATAACCTCAGATCAGTGTGTTAACAAGAATCTTATTCATATTTTGTTAAATCTTAGAGAGGATGTTATTCAAGGAAAAAGGCTAGGTGTATCTATGAATAAGTATCCGGGAGTCTTTACTAATACCTATACTTCACTGGTTACAGCAGGCGATTCTTCTGGTAATTTAGATGTGATTTTTGATAGGCTAGCTGATTATTTAGAGGAAAGTGCATCTATCAGACAAAAAGTTATTTCAGCCTTAACTTACCCAATTATATTAATAGGTTTTTCAATTATAGTAATAATATCTTTACTAGCATTTGTTTTACCCCAAGTTGTTGGACAATTTGTTAAAGCTGGAGCTGAACTCCCTTTCATCACAAAAGCTTTGCTAGCAATTTCTAATAATATAGGAATGATAATTATTTCATTTTTCTTTGTGGCAATCGGCATTACTTATTCTTATAAATATTTTGTTAAGAGTGGTAGTAACCATGTCAATATTCATAAAAAAATACTCGGAATACCTATGGTAGGAAGTTTTTTCCTAAATTCAGAGGTTGAAAGATTTTCAAGTACCATGAGCTTACTTCTTGAGTCTGGAACTAACTTGGATATAGCTCTCGACGAATCATCTAAAATATTTACTAATAAATTTTTATCAAAAAGTATTTCAGATACCAGGCAAGACGTCATTGAGGGGAAGGACTTTATATTTTCATTAAAGAGAACAAGTATTTTCCCAGATATTTTTATACAACTCGTATCTAGTGGATATAAATCAGGTAACTTGGCAAAGATGTTTTCAAAAGTTTCAGAATTTATGAAAAATGAAATCGAGTCAAAGAGATCAGTCTTCTTATCATTATTAGAACCATTAGTAATTATATTCATGGGTGGATTTATTATGCTCATAGTTCTAGCTATACTAATACCTATAATGCAAATGAATACTCTAGCTTTAGGATAAATTATGAACAAATATAATAAAGGTTTTACAATGATAGAACTTATGGCTGTTCTAGTTATTTTAGGTATTCTAGCCACTATAGTTGTTGTAAATACTGCTCCGGTATTTCAAAGAGCAAACCTAGAAAAAATTAAAGCTGACATGTCCCAAACAGGAAAAGCCCTGGAGTTATATAAGTTTAATGAACTCTCTTATCCTACAACTTCTCAGGGCTTAGTTGCTCTTGTAAGTCCACATTCAGAATTAAAAAATCCTTTTTTATATCCTGAGGACGGATATATTTCATCTGAACCTCTTGATCCATGGGGCAGGGAGTACATTTATGAAAATCCACCAAGAAAAGCAAAAAAATACGATCTATATACTTTAGGCGCGGATGGAATGCCTGGGGGAACTGGTGAGGATTCTGATATTGGAAACTGGATGCAGTAAAAAAACAAAAGGCTTCACATTAATTGAGGTTCTTGTTGTGCTAGTTATTATAGGAATAACTTCATCATTATTATTTCTTAACATAGGTCTAGCTGACACAGTGTCAAAAAATAAGCTGTCATTAAATACTCTTTTCAATTATCTTTCTGAAGAAAGTATTATTACCGGAAACCTATTGGCCTGGCATGCTAATGATGAAAAAGATTTAATTTACGTAATCAATTATCAGATGGAAAAACAAAAGCTTTTAGACAATGTTCAGTCTCCATGGAAAGATTTTTCTTCAAATAGAAAAACTTTTAAACATTTTGATGGTTCCATTATTCAATTAAATGAAAATGATTTAAATAAACCGCTAATTATTTTCTACCCTTCAGGAGAAAACACAGGAGGAATAATTACTATTTCTTCTTCAAATTTCATTCAAGAGATTACAATTAATAATAATGGAAAAATCGAAACCAAAATTATTGAATATTGAAAAAGGCTTTAGTCTTTTTGAGATTGTTATTGCTTTAGTAATATTAAGTGTTTCTCTATTAGTAATTTATAAATTAATTTTGTCTACAAGTGTATCTATTTATAAATTAGAAGATCATTATTTAGCAAAAGAGGTAGCTAATAATAGAATTGCATTAATTAATACTATCGAAAAACCCTCAAAGCCCTTAAATAGAAATGGTATAGCTTCAATGGGTGGTAAGAACTGGAGATGGGAAGAGTCATTTTATAATGGAATTAGTCCTGAGTTTCTAGAATATGAGATATTAATTAAGTCAGAAAATTCAACCCAATACTCTTATAGAACAAAAGGATATTTAGTTAATGAATAAGGGATTTACAATAATAGAAGTACTAATTTCACTAGTAATTCTGTCTATAATTACATTAATTACATCAAATATACTTAAGTCATCCCTGGATACAGAGTATCAAACTTCAAATCATCTAAACAAAATAAAAGATATAAATTTATCTTCTAGCAAAATTAGGAGAGACCTAAGGCAAATTGTAAATATTAAATCTCGTGATTTTTATGGAAATAATATGTCTGGTAGTTTTGTTGCTAATCAAGGAATGAATTCAATTATATTTAATAGCAATATTAGATCTGTTGCTAATGATGTCTCTCCAATTAAAAGAATTGAATATATTTTTGAAGACAAGCAAATAAAGAGAAGACAATACTTTTCTTCAAACCCATATGATCAAAATCAATATATAGAATCATCTATTCTAACGAATATTGATGAATTGAATTTTAATTTTCTAAATTCAGATAAGTGGCATTCTTCTTGGCCAATTAATGAAACTTCATCAAAGAAAATACCAAGGCTAATTAAGATAGAATTTATTTTAGATAAAAAACTATATACATGGATTATTGAGCCTAACATCTCTTATGTATCACCAAACTAATAACAAAGGGGTTGTTTTAATTTCAGTCTTGTTGATAATTTTATTATTGTCATCAGTCGCTGTTATTATCGGAAATAACTACCTAATATCCTTAAAAAGAGCAGCTTATCTTGAGTTTCAGTCAACTTCGTTAAATATGTTTAAAAACCTCGAGTCTTTGGCATTAAAAAAAGTAGATATAGAACTTAAATTTAATTCTAATAAGCTGGCCCGCAATAACTCTCTGCTAAATAATGATTTATATTTCGAAACTGATGAGGGGGTCGTTATTGCTAAAATTTCAGATAACTCAAATTGTTTTAATATAAATGCTTTGGTTGTTAAAAATCAAAAAAATTATATCGAAAATAAAAAATCAATAGATGCATTTAGAAAATTTATGAGGTTTCATTCTATTGATAATAATTTAGTTGAAGAAATGATTGATCAAGTTATAGATTGGATTGATCTTGATTCTGATCCCCGTGCATATGGTCTCGAAGACTATTTTTATTCTGGACCACTTAATAACCCTAAAGAATATTCAGGAAGGAGATTATTTTTTAGTGTTGATGAGCTTAAAGGTATCCCAGCTTTTAGAAAGGTTGATTGGCAGATTATAAAAAATAATTTTTGTAGCATTATTGGTAATTCAGATCTTACACTAAACTTAAATACACTTAATCTTGATCAGTCTTTTTTATTATCTTCTTTTTTTCCAAATTTAGCTTTGAGTGAAGCTGAATATATTATTGATACCATTCCAGAAGAGGGCATAGAAAACCTTAACTCTTTGAAATCCCTTCATCCTATGGCAAATTTTGAGGCACAATATGGAAATATTAAATTTTCCTCATCTACATTTGACCTTACTACTGTTATCACTCAAAACAATTTTTCTGCAAAATCTACAAGCAAAATAATTCATGATAAGAACAAAAATAGCTATATTATTTCTAGAACATATAATGGTATTTAAATGAATACCTATATTGCAAATTTTATAGACAGCTCATGTACATCCTTTGAGTTATATTCTTATGATAATGGGCTTATATCGAGTGAACATTTTTTAGACATAGCTGAATTAAAAAACTTGGAAGATAGTTCCCAAGTGGTAGTTTTAATTCCTTCAATATTGATAACTTCATATCAAAATTCAAAAAATTTAGCTTTATCTGAAGATATTAATTTAGCCAATTTTATTTCAGATATTGATAATAAAATAGTAGACCAAATTTCTCATAATGAATTCCTTTTTCATGGAAATAATGCCTTTATTGTAAACAAGGTGATATTGGAAGATTTAAATAAAGCACTAACCCAACTAGACAACAATATTATATTAATGCCAGAGTATTCCTTTTTTAAGAATGAGTATGAACAAGATGTCATATTCGAACTAAATAATAAATTTATTTTTTCAAACTCAGACGGCACAGGAACTGCTGTATCAAGTGCCTCTTTGGAACAGTATTGTCAGATGATTTCTGATCTCAAGGTTGGGTATAACCCATTAATTTATAGTGATGATAAATTTTTAAAAGAAAAGTATCCTAATTCAAATTTTATGGCTTCTAATCTTAAGAGTTTTTTCAATCAGGATTTTGATAGACTGCCTAACTTCTATAAATTTCACTTTTCATATCAATCAGTGAAAAGAAAATTTAATTTCACTATCGCTCAATTGCTTATCATTGTAATAGGATTATTTTCTTTCATATTTTTACCATCAATGCTGATCAAAAAAAATAATAATGATGCATTGGCATATAAAGAAGCAACGTTTAATATTTTTACCGCTATAAATAAAGATATAAAAAAAGTAGTCAGACCAAGATCTCAAATAGATTCAATAATGAATCAGATTCCCTCTAAAAAGCTAAGTAATATAGAACTTCCATCTTTAGATTTTCTAGATAAAATTGGCGATGAGTATTTAGATCGAATTTATATCAATTTTAATGATTCAAATGTTGTAATAGACATCAGTGGAATGCCCTTAATTCAATACAACCTCATAAAGAACCTTTTACAGCAATTTAAAGTAACCATACTAAACGAAGAAGTTATCTCGTCAAATAATATTGTTTCCGGCTCAATAATGGTGAGTCTGCTAAATGAATAAACTATTAAAAAGCTTAAAAGCTCGTGAAATTTACTTACTAATAGCTTCTTTTCTTTTATTACTATTATTTGGTGCTGGCATCTTATTATCATCAACTTATAACGCTTACAACATATCAGTAAAAAACCTAGATAAAGAAAGAAACGATTATAAATACGTATTTAAAAAATCATACCCACTTACTCAGACCAACAAACAAACTAATATAGATCTTGCCTTGGTGAATAAAATTATCCTTTCAAATGAGAGTTATAAAAATATTTCAAATGTATCTCTAGAAGAAGCAGATATGCTAGTCATATCTTTTAGCTCTACTGACCTTGGTATAGCCATCCTTTTGGCTGAGGAAATAATTAATTCCTCCTCAATGAGTATTTTAACGATAGAATCAAAGAGAGATTCTGCTGGTATAGCTATTAAACTTTCGTTTATCTAGTCTTTATAGATTGATATTTTTTTTGAATAAAGTTCGTGGAATGTTTTTACAGCAATTGAATCTGAAACTCCCCACTTTGTTGATTTAATATTCTTAATATCAAGTTTATTTATTATCATGAGATAAATTTTTAAAGCATAATCTATAACATCTGCTCTATCTGACTGAAGTTTAAATTGAGATATTTTTTCTTCTTGATTTAAGGTTGTTAATTCTTTAGATTTTTCAATAAATAAATCTGAAGTTATTTGTTTGCATTTATAGATATTTAAAAACGATTTTATACTTCCACCTAAACCAATTAGTGTATCGATATCACTTTGTTTATTAAGCCACTCAGAAAGGCGCAACCATTCATTTTTATCGTCTTTACCGAGCATAGATCTTACCGCACCCAACTGAAAAGATTGAATAATATGGTCTCCATTTTTATATATATAAATTTCAGTACTGCCACCACCAACATCAACGTAAATCTTATTTTTACCTTCTTGAGCTTTTGGATGAAACCGTATTAATTTAGCCTCTTCTAACCCTGAAATAATTCTTATAGGATGATTAATATTATTTTCAACATATCTTCTAGCATTTTCAGAATTGGCTGTATCTCTAAATGCACTGGTTGCAACAATTTCATACATTTTAATATTATTTTTTAAAAAATTATCCTGATATTTTACTAATGTTCTTATAAGTTCATCTAATTTGTTATCTGACAGAAGGCCTGTACCAAAAACCTCTGCACCAAGTCTTATTGGCGATCTGATGCCTTCAATAAAATCAATAGTTGTAGGGCTTGTATTAAATACTTTTGATTTAATGGCATTTGTACCAATATCAATGGATGCTATTTTCATTATGTATCGTCACTATATTTAGTAATTATCATAAATTGTTCGTAGGTAAGATTATCAAAACGAACTCCTTCAATACTTGCTGAATAATTAGATATAGCTTTCGACCATTTCACTGGCTTTAGTATTTTTTTATTTTCATAATCCATCTTATTCAAAAGGTACCTTAAGGCTGTTAATCTACCTATCATCTTATTATTTGAATTAATCATTACCCATGGCGATAGTTCAGTAGCAGTTCTTGAAAACATTTGTTCTTTATAGAAAGTAAAAGCATCCCATTTAGTTACAATTTTTTCATCATTTTTGGATAGCTTCCAATACTTTAATTGAGAATTTTTTCTTGCATTCATCCTTCTTTCTTGCTGATCTCTTGATAGTGAAAAATAAAATTTAGTAATCTCAACATTATTTAAAATATGATCCTCTTCCCACTTATTAACTCTATTCATAAATGTTCTATATTGATTTTCAGAACAATATCCCATAATTGGCTCTGTTATTGCTCGCGTATACCATGATCTGTCCAAGAATGAGATCTCACCATTTTGCGGTATAACTTTCCCCCATCTTTGAAACCAATGAGATGACTCCCATTTAGATGGAATTCCTAATTGAACATAGTTAAAATTATTAGGCCTCAGGTATTCAGAGAAGAATTTTATTGCAGAACTTTTTCCTGCAGTGTCTCTACCTTCAAATACAATGCATAACTTCCTATTATTTTTAATAACATCTTCTTGAAGCTTTAATAATTCAATTTGAAGTCTTCTTTTTTCCAATGCGTATGCTTTGGCATGAAGTCTTTTGTATTCTGATTGATCTAAAGATATAAGATTCATTTATATTTGTATTGTTTATTTCACTAAAAAGTAAATGTAAATTCACATGAATGTAACAACCAGAAGTTCTAATGCACATATTAAATTTATATAACAGGTAAAACAATGGAAAATTTATTCTTAGATCCTACACTTATCCTTATTATAGCGGCTTTTGCTGGGTTTTTCATGGCATTCGGAATTGGTGCAAATGATGTTGCTAATGCTATGGGAACATCCGTAGGAAGCAAGGCCATAACATTTAAGCAAGCTATATTTATTGCTGCTATCTTTGAATTTTTAGGCGCATATTTAGCTGGAGGTGAAGTCACATCAACTATTAGAAAAGGAATAGTCGATCCAGATCTCTACATAGGAAAAGAAAATATATTTATTATTGGAATGTTATCTGCATTATTGGCTGCAGGTACATGGCTTCTCATAGCAAGCTCTAAGGGCTGGCCAGTATCTACAACGCATTCTATTGTTGGTTCTATAGTAGGATTTGTAATAATATCAATGGGCTTTCAAGCCGTTTCTTGGGATAAAGTCGGAACCATTGCTGCTAGCTGGGTCGTCTCGCCTGCAATTTCAGGGACAATGGCATTTTTTATATTTTTAAGTGCTAAGAAATTTATTCTAGATAGAAAAGATCCAGCACAAGCGGCTGTATCATTAATACCTCTTTACAGTTTCTTTGTAGCTGTAATTATAGGTTTAGTTACTGCTAGAAAAGGCTTGAAACATGTAGGATTGCCTCTCACTGATAATGAGGTTGTTTTAGTTACAATAGCATTTGGACTAGTTGTCACAGTAATCACATACATTCTATTAAATATAAACAAAGAAAAAATTAAAAAGAATGGTGTTGAGTCAGCTTTTGCTGTTCTTATGATAGTTACTGCATCAGCTATGGCCTTTGCTCATGGTTCAAATGATGTAGCAAATGCTATCGGTCCAATGTCTGCAATAATTAGCGTTGCCTCAGAAGGAGCAATTGGAGCAAAATCAGCAGTTAGTCCTTGGGTTTTACTGATTGGTGGAGTGGGTATAGTTTTTGGTTTAGCTATGCTGGGAGGCAGGGTTATCAAAACTGTTGGTAGTAAAATTACTACACTAACTCCTAGTCTAGGATTTTCAGCTGAGATGGCAGCCGCATCCACTGTTGTAGCTGCGACTTACATAGGATTTCCTATATCAACAACACATACGCTTGTAGGAGCTGTTATTGGGGTAGGTCTTGCTAAAGGTGTTTCTCATCTAGACCTGAGCTCTATAGGTAGAATCATTCTTTCTTGGGTAGTAACAATACCTGCTGGCGCTACATTAACAGTATTGTTTTATGTTTTATTAAGATTTATTGAAACCTTAATGACAGTAGGGGTTTAATTAATAGCTCAAACTCAAGAGCTTTGATTAATCCAATTAAGTAAATAGGAAAGGCCCGCTCTGTGGGCCTCGATCCTTCCAACCTCATTTAACTCTCCGTTTTCTTTCGCATTTAATGCAAATACAGAGAGGATAAGTTGAGTAAGTACTCTATAGACTCCACTTTTATTATACATACCAGGAAGCTCAATATTATTATCGATAAAGTATTCAATAGAACTTGCTAAGCCGTGCATAGATTCAGATGACATTGGAGGACTTACTGTATTTTTTAAAATAATTAATTGAGCAGCTTTGGAGGATCTAAAAAATTTATACATCACCTCAACCGTCTTTAAAACAATTACAGAAACTTGATTAGTTTCAAGTGGGGTTAATTCCTCTCTAAATACATTTTCACAATCTTTAAAATAACCCTTAATCATCATTGCTTTTAAAGAGTCAGTTGTAGGAAAAAATTTATAAGTAGAGGTTCTCTTTAGGCCTGAATATTTTGCAATATTTGCTATCGTTATAGCTTCAAGACCATCTCTAAGAAGAATTGATTCAGCAGTTTGAAGAATAAGCTTTACTCTTTTCTTACTCCTTTCTTGCTTGGCAATTAATTCCATTATTAGATTATGGACAAATGTTTAGAAAAGTAAAATACATATTAGTTATTCCTCTATTTTATCAAGGACATCTTTAATAGAAACAAATTTAAAATTTTGTTTTCTAATTGATCCTTCGCCATCATTACTTCCATCTTGAACCACCAACATGCCTTTAGGAAATAATGGCCCCAGGTTGTTGTTTACAACATCAACTCCATCTGTATCCGTAACAGCATCAATAGATCCATTTCCAACAATATTAAAGCTATTTATAAAATTATATGGGTATCTTCGGTTATAAATGTTTAAAGTACTATTACCTTGAGAGGAAAGGATAACGAATCCTTCATTAGTGTTTGATTTATAAATTGTTACTCCTTCAGGATCGCCAACAATATTGCCTGATCTGGTATCAATAATAATTGGAGCACTAAAATCAAGATTTTTATTGATTTTGTAAGCTCTTAAAATCCCTCTATCTTGTTCCTCAGAAATAAATAAAGTTGAATTATCAGAATCATAAACACAACCTTCAGATTGTGTAGCATCTTGGTTCTTAAATGTATGCAATAATTTTAAGTTATCACGATATGACCATAATTGAACTCTTGATCCCTCGTCTTCAGTAATGAATGCAATATTACCAAAATACTCGTGATGTCCTGAACAGACCCCATATACAATCATGTCTGCATAACCTTTTAGAGTTGATTTAACTGGAAGCTTAAATGTATTAGATTCTATATCTGAGTTCATTTTATTGTTATCTAAAACCCAAAGATCTAAGGAGCTATCATTTCTATTAGAGCCAAATAGCAAAGTAGTTTTTGAAATGTCGTCAGAAATTATGTCTATGTTATTAATATTTCCCGCAGGAGAAAAATCAAGTGTTTCTGCTTTTAGATTATATGTATAAATACCATTATATTTATCCGTTCCAAATACTAGTGAATTATTAATATTTATATTATTAATCCATATTGCAGGATCATCAGCATCTCCATTTATCTTAACTTGGTCTGTTTCGTATATTGATATAACAGAGAATGCATTCAATTGGTATATAGAAAAAAAACATAAAAGATACAAAGAGTAGATTTTTTTAAGAATTGAATTTTTATTCATAGCCTATTATATGTTGTGGTACTAACATATATATAATTTTACTATTATTATTTATGGTAGTTCATATTTAACGTAATGTTACATTCTAGTGTCACTTTAGTAATTTATGAAACTTTGAAGTTAATCTTTTGAAAAGAGTGTTATTCACACTATGAGTAATTCATTTATATATGGAATAATTGCATTTTTTAACATTAATCATATAAAAATAAGCATGAAAAAAAATTTTTACAAAACTCAAAAAAGAACTACTCAATCAATTAACAATTTTTCTCTACTTTCTTTATTAATTTGCATGAGTACTTTTAACTTAACTGCTGCTGATACTGCGATTTATGGAAAAATAAATTTAGATGTTCTTAATACAGAAGCAGACTCTAAATCCTCCTCGGAAACTAATAGTAATGCATCAAGGCTTGGATATAAGGCAAAGTTTAAGTTATCAAATAAAGTAAATTTTCTAATTCAAATTGAAAATGAAATAGATGTCACAGACGGAAAGGCAGATAAAAATAAAGTACTTAAACAACGTAATACATTTGTAGGTATTTCAGGTGGTTTTGGAAAACTTTTTATTGGAACTCATGATACTGCTTTCAAGAAATCACAATTGAAAGTTGATTTATTTAATGACACTAAATCAGATATAAAAAACCTTTTTGTAGGTGAAAACAGATCCCAGGACTTAGTTGGCTATACATCAGCAGAGATAATAAAAGGGTTGAAGGTTACTCTTAATAATATTAAAACATCTAGCAAAAGTTATCAGTCTTATTCATTTGACTATAACGCAAATAATTTTAAATCATCATTTGGAATAGATTCAGGTCTTAAGGGTTATGAAAGTAAAAGATTTGCTATATTAAAACCAATTAAGAACAGCACGCTTGGTTTTCTATATCAAGAATCCATTAATGCAGAAACATCTAACAAAGAATCAGGTTATGTTGTTAGCTTAAAACATAAATTATCATCAAAATCTTCTTTAATGTTTCAAACATCCGAGTCTGATATTAAGCTTATTGGTGGAAAGCAGAATGCTATTGGATACTCATACCAATTTAATTCAATATTGAGGTTATTTACAAGTTACTCAAAAAGATCTCAATCAGATAGTTTAAAAAACAAAAAAATGATTAGTGTAGGATTTGAGCTGAAGTTTTAGATCCTAAATCATATTTCTTAAGGCTCCTATAGAGCCTTATTTAATTAACTTTGATATAAAGTTTACTATGTCTTCAGCCAAGACTTCAGGCTTTTCCATGGCAGCAAAATGACCACCATCATACTCATTCCACTGAACTACATTATAGATTTTTTCAGCCCAAATTTTTGGAGGGATCATGATATCCTTTTTAAATATAGCACCTGCCATTGGTTGAGAGACTTTATTAAATGAAAAGCCAAACTCCCCATTTTCTTTATATAACCGAGCTGATGAAGGCGCTGATTCTGTAAACCAATACAATGAAATAATACTTAAAACTTCATCATTCGTAACAACTAATTTATTAGTTCTTTCATCAAACCAACCATAAAATTTTTCTGCAATCCATGCCGCCAGACCAATAGGTGAGTCATTAAGACTATAACCTATAGTTTGTGGCTTTGTTCGTTGTATTTCATAGTAACCGTATCCTTGATTTTTGTATTTATTAAAATTTTCTAATAACTCTAATTCATTTTGTGTAACGCCTTGCATAGGATCTTGATTATCAGGAGGGAATGCAATTACAAGATTTAAATGAATACCAATACAATTATTAGGGTAAAGCTCTGCCATCCACTTACTCACAGTTGCTCCCCAGTCACCTCCTTGCACTACATATTTATCATAACCAAGAGCACCCATTAACTCATGTTGAATTCTTGCAATTTTCTCTGAATCCATACCTTTCTCAGTGGGCTTATCAGAAAATCCGAAACCTGGCATAGAAGGGCATATTATATCTATTGGGATTTTTGATTTTTTATGGATTATAGGAATAATTTTTAAAAACTCTTGAATGCTGCCTGGCCACCCATGAGTCATAATAAGTGGAACGGCTCCTTCTTTATCAGATTTAGAATGAAGAAAATGAATTTTAAGCCCAGAATTGGATTTAAATTTATAACTACCAATTTTATTTAACTCTTCTTCATGATCCCTCCAGTTAAAGGAGTTCAACCACTCATTTGATAAGTTTTTTAAAAAACTCATTCCTGTTCCATGTGACCAATATTCATCATTTATCTCATCGGGCCACCTTGTAAGTGCTATTTTTTGGTGTAATTTATTTATTTCTTCGTCAGAAATATGGATATTAAATTTTTCTATCATTTTTCAAATAGTGATTCTTGTTGAACATACTATATGCGAAACTAATAATTAAAGTAAAATACTCTATATAACCTCTATCTAATATTATGTTTGAAAAAATTGAATTATATTTAAATGCAAATGCAGAATATGCTTGGATGGTTATTCTTTTCTTTGCTTTTATTGAGTCCTTTGTTTTATCAGGAATTGTTACATCCAGTGCAATTTTATTTTCAATTTGCATATTTATATATAATACAGAACTCTTATCTATCTACTATATTGTTCCATTGGCAGTATTGGGTGCCCATTTAGGAGACATGACTAGTTTCTTATTTGGCAAAACAATAGGTCCACAAATCTTAACTACAAAAGTTATGGTGAAAAGACAGAAAACGATAATAAGAGCGCAAAAATTTTTAGATAAAACTGGTTCTTTCACTGTTCTGCTTGGAAGATTTATACCCGCAGTAAGACCAATAGTTCCCTTTTTACTTGGTATTTCTGACTTAAAGGTTGTAAGATTTTATATTGCAGATCTCATTGCTTGTCTTTTGTGGGGATTAGCTTTGGGGTTTTTAGTAACGGGAGTTGGCTCCTTTTTTGGATAATTCAAATGTTGAGTATATTTATATTAACAATTAGTACCATAGCTTTAATCTATTTGCTTGTTCAGTTGGTAAAGGCCAAACAGCAGGGTAAGTTTCTACAAACTCTTAGAGACCTGCTTGTTATTACATTGGCTATACTAATGACGTTTGCAATTTTCTATATTGGTTATAGGGTCTTTAGAGTTTTTTAATTTTATGACTGAAACTCTATTTGATAAGATCATCAAAAAAGATATTCCTGCTGATGTCATTTATGAAGATGAAAAATCTATTGTAATTAAAGATATCAACCCGCAAGCTCCAATTCATTTACTAATCATTCCAAAAAAAAATATAACAATGCTCTCAAGTGCAGATGAAGAAGATAAAGAAATATTAGGCCATCTTATGTTAGTTGCAGGAAAGGTTTCAAAAATACTAAAGTTAGATAATACATTTAATATTGTTATTAATAATGGAGCAAATGCAGGTCAAACTGTATTCCACCTTCACCTACATTTACTCTCTGGTAAATCCTTAAACTGGTTGCCGGCTTAATAAAAAATATAAGCGGCTAGGCCAAGTAGAAATACTATAAAACCAATTCCTACTACAAAGAATGAACCAAATTTAATTGTTGTTATATCATCCATTTTAAATTCCCCCTCCAAAAAATATAACAAAAATATAATGATTAGCAAGGTAAAAATTAATATAGAATATCAATAAGAAACCTATATTTATAAATTTTGAACAATTCAACAACCACAGTTTTCAATAAAAAAGTAAAGTCATGGATAGCATATGATGTTGGAAACTCTGCTTTTGCAACTACCGTGGTTGCTGGTTTTTTTCCTGTTTTTTATAATCAATATTGGGCTAGTGGTATTGATGTGGATGATGCAACTGTATATAAAACCTTAGCCTTAGCAATTTGTAATTCAATTGTCTTACTTACCGCACCATTTATTGGCGCTATCACTGATATAAATAACGCAACTAAAAAAACTCTTATTTTATTTACAACCATTGGAGCTTTATTTGTAGGTTTACTATCTATACTTTCATTAGGTTCGTGGTTATATGCCTTGATTTTCTTTTGTATTGCAAATTATTGTTTTGCCGTAGGTCAAATACCATACGATAAGATTTTAACTAAAATAGCACCACAAAATAAGCTTTCACAAATATCGAATCAAGGATATGCCTGGGGTTATCTTGGCGGTGGGACTCTATTTCTTGTTAATGCATTAATGTTTCTTTACTGGGATAAAATAGGCCTTCAGTCTTCTGCAGATGCAGTTAAACTGTCATTTATTATGGTTTCCATCTGGTGGTTTGCCTTTATGCTTCCTATTAAAAAAAACTATAAAGAAAATATTCTCCATCACAAAAAAACATTTTTAATAAATGAATCTTTCAAAAATATTCTCACTACTTTGAGATCTATTTCTCAATACAGAAATGTTTCTTTATTTTTATTAGCTTTCTTTCTTTTTATTGATGGCGCTCATACTGTTATTTATCTTGCAGCAGATTTTGCTCTTAATGTTGGCTTAAAGGCTAATGATGTTATTCCTGCACTAATTTTAGTTCAATTTGTAGCATTTCCAGCAACACTTCTCTGGGGTTATATAGCTGATAAATATGGTGACAAGCCAGTTTTATTTATTACTATTCTTTTTTACATATTTATTATATTTTTCTCAACCACTCTCTCATCCGCTTCTGAATTTTATATTTTAGCAATTTTAGTTGGTGGCGTTCAGGGAGGTATTCAAGGAAGCTCTCGAAGCTTATATGGAAAAATTATCCCACCTGAGAAAGCAGGAGAATTTTTTGGAATCTATAATGTCTTAGGAAGAGCAGGTGCTATATTTGGACCATTAATGGTTGGTGGCTTATTAGCTCTTTATGGTGATGTAAGAATTTCACTACTTCCTATAGCAGTCCTATTTATCCTTGGCGGGCTAGTCTTATTAAAAGTAAAAGAATCGAATGAAATTTAGTCTTAATCTAAACAAGATAGCTCTTTTAAGAAATGCAAGAGGTGAGAATAATCCTTGTCTTGAAGAATTTGCAAACTCAGCTATTAATCTTGGCGTAGATGGTCTTACACTCCATCCAAGACCAGACCACAGACATGCAACAAGTAATGATGTGATTTCGCTAGCAAATTTAGCTAAATCAAGAAATGTTGACTTTAATTTGGAAGGCAATCCATTTTCAGAGGAACTTAATGAGTTCATGGGTTTTAATAATCTTGTAAAAGTATGTCAGCCAGAACAAATAACACTCGTACCTGACTTGCCTAATCAAATTACATCAGACCATGGTTGGGAGTCTGGCGATCATGACCAAAAATTAAGAGAATCAGTAAGGTTGCTCAAGAGCCTTTCTAGCAACTCACAAATCTCTTTATTTGTAGACCAGCTTAAGGGTGATAAAGCTAACATTGATATTATTGACTATGCACAAAATATAGGTGTTGATGGGATAGAAATTCATACTGGTCAATTTTCTAAAAGTATAGAATCTGGAGATCTTTCTATTATTTCCTCACTTTCAGAATTAGTTCTAAAAGCAAACTCTACGCACCTATTTGTTAATGCTGGCCATGATTTAAATCTAATAAATTTACCAGAGCTTATTAAAATTGGTGGTATTAATGAAGTTTCTATTGGGCATGCAGTTATAGTTGATGCCTTGAAAAATGGCTTCGAAGACACTATAAAGAGTTATATAAATACAATTAAGGAATAGGTATGAGTATTGAAGAAAAATTAAGAGAACAAATCAAAGACAATGACCTTTTAATCTATATGAAAGGGACGCCTTACGAACCAAAGTGTGGCTTTTCTGCTAAAACAGTTCAAGCGCTAATAGAATGCGAGGCACAGTTTTCCTATGTAGATATTTTAGAAAATAATGATGCTAGAGCCACATTGCCTTCGGTGTCTGATTGGCCAACTTTTCCGCAAGTGTTTGTGAAAGGCGAGCTTATAGGCGGTGCTGATATTGTTACTCAAATGCACGAGTCCGGAGATCTAAGAAAGTTTATTGAAAGTTCTCTTAGCTAGAATAGTCGTTTAGAACTCTACAAAATACCTTGGCAGTAACGTCAGAGTCGTAGGCAGCTGAATGAGCCTCTTTAGAATCATAATCAATAGAAAGTGAATCACAAATTCTAGCAAGTACAGTCTGGTTTGTTGCTAAAACACCCAGGCTTACTGTATCTAATACCGAAAAAGGGTGAAAAGGAGATCTTTTGATTTTGTTTCTTGCTATAGCCTCGTTTAAAAATGATAAGTCAAAATGTGCATTGTGACCAACGAGTATGGCTCTTGAGCACTCATATTTAGCTTTGGCTTTATTGATAATAGTAAATAGCTCTTGTAATGCATGGCTTTCAGGGACAGCATTCCTTAATGGATGATTTAGATTAATTTTTGTAAATTCCAATGATTCATCTTCTACAACAAGCCCCTCATAGGGTTCAATATGGAATCGGTGGGTTTCACCAACCAATAGAATATCTTCAGACTCTTCTATAAGTGTTATAGCAATTTCAAGAATTGCATTTTCTTTTGAATCAAAACCACCTGTTTCCAGATCCACTACAACAGGTAAATATTTTCTAAATCTATTTTTTAGCATTAATTATCATCCTGTAGGAATGTATTAATTTCATTTTCATTAAAGCGATGTAATTTAGATAAATCAGATTTTATAATTTTATTCTGCATTTCATCAATCATTTTAGATTTATCTATATTTCTGTTCTTGAGTTGAAGGTTTAGAGTATCGCTAATCTCCATATTTTTATCGCTAAAGTTGATTAACTTATTTCTTTTTTCATTAATTGTTAAATTTTCTTTTGAGTCATAAAAAAACTGTGAAACCTCTCTTGGCTTGGCTGCATCTTGATCAGAAAGGGGTATTATTTCAATACAATCAACGGGACATGGCTCAATACAGAGCTCACATCCTGTGCATAAATCATCAATTATTGAATGCATCATATTAGTTCCGCCAGTGATAGCATCAACCGGGCAGGCTGATATGCATTTCTTACATCCTATGCATTCTTCTTCAATAATTTTAACTTTTTGACTTTTAATTGTTGGACCATATTCAGAATTTACAGAAATATAATTTGTATTAGTAATGGCATTTAATTTTTTTAAAGTTTTAATTCCCCCTGGAACACATCTGTCATGAGGAGAGCCATTAACTATGGCTTCAGCATATTGCTTGCATCCAGGCGTGTCACATCTTCCACACTGTATCTGAGGTAACTCTTTGTGTATTAAATCAATTAGTTCCAATTTATTTTTTTAATACGCCAAGTTTTTCTTGGAGTTTTGAATTAGATGTTGTGTAACCAAAAGGGACTCTTTCACCAGGATAAATTCTCTTATATGCTTTTTGGACAGCCAAAGTTGTTTCATGAAAACCAGATAGAATTAAATCAAGCTTTCCAGGATAATCATTTATATCTCCTACAGCAAAAATTCCTTCTCTTGAGGTTTCAAAATTTTCAGTATTAACATTAATTTTTTTATTGTTAAGTTCTAATTCCCAATCAAGAATAGGGCCAAGTTTTTTATTTAATCCAAACAAAAATATTAATTCATCTGCTTTATGAGTGATAATTTCTTTTGTATCAAAGTTTTTTAAAGAAACTTCACTAACTTTTTCTTCACCATGAATATCTTCTATCACATATGGAGTTAAGAGATTAATTTTTTTATCTTTTACAAGGTTTCTCATTAGTTCTTCAGTATGAGGAGCCCCTCTAAAAGCATCTCTTCGATGAACCAATGAAAGACTCTTTGATTCTTTTGCTAGTTCTACAGACCAATCTAATGCTGAGTCGCCGCCACCAAAAATAAATATGTCTTTGTCCTTATATTTCTCTTTTGATCTAACTGCATAATTAACTCCATGATCAAGAAACTTATCAGGATCTTCTATATTTGGCGGTCTGCGTGCTTCAAATGAACCAGCACCAGCTGCTATAAATATATTTTTTGAAATAAATGAATTATTTTCGTTTGTAGTTACTTTCCAAAAAATACCATCTTCTTGGTTTGCCTCTTCTATAGTTTCAACTCTTTGATTTAAATATAGGTCGTAATCAAAAGGCTTAATCTGCTGAAGAAGCGCATCAACATGTTCTTGTGCAGTCTGAAAAGCTACTCCTGGTATGTCGTATATAGGCTTTTCTGGATAAAGCTCCGCACATTGCCCACCAGGCTTATCAAGGTTGTCTATAAGAACACAATTAAGACCTAATAAACCAGCTTCAAATACAGTGAATAAACCAACTGGTCCTGCACCAATAACAATAATATCTGTTTCCTTAATCATTACTTAACTCTCAAACCTGGCTTTGCTCCACTATCTGGTGATATTAGATATATACCTTCATCATCACTGGAGGCTAGAACCATACCTTCAGATAATCCAAATTTCATTTGCCTTGGTTCAAGATTGCTGACTAATATGACTAACTTGTTTGTTAAATCTTCTGGGTTGTAAGCTTTTTTAATACCAGCAAAAACTTGCCTATCACCTAAATCACCAACATTTAGATTTAGCTTAAGTAATTTATCAGCACCTTCAACAAGTGACGCTTCTACAATTTGCGCAACCCTAAGATCAACATCAGCAAATTGTTTTATATCAATAAAATTATTATCATTCATAGGTTCATCCTTCTTTAAATTAATTGGTTCTAGCCTGTTTAACAATGGCACATAGTTATTTATTGGTTTTTGAAGCATTTTATCTAAATCTTCAAAACTATTTTCAGTACTGTTAAGAAATTCAAACGCATTTTTTGTAATATTAGGAATTATTGGTTGTAAATAGATGCTAAGTAATCTGAATGCATATAAAGCCGTAGATGATATATCTATCGCTTCATTTGGTTCTTTTTTCCACGGAGTGCTGTCATTAATATATTTATTTATATCATCTGCCATTTCCATAATTAGCCTAACAGCTTTGGAGTAATTTCTTGAATTATAATAACTAGTTACTAAAGGTTTTTTTGATTTAATACTTTCAATTAATTCATTATTAATATTATCTGATAATTTATTGTCATTTTTTTTGATAAATGATGAGCAGCGGCTGGCAATATTACAGTATTTGCCAACTAAGTCAGAATTTATTCTTGTTACATAATCTTCAAGATTTAAGTCAATATCTTCAACTTTATCATTGAGTTTTGCTGCAAAATAATAGCGCAATGTTTCAGGATCACATACCTCTGCAAATTCTCTTGCTAGGATACCAGTACCCTTTGATTTTGACATTTTTTCGCCATTTATGGTTAAAAAACCATGTACATATATTCCATCTGGCAATTTTAAGTTAGCTGAATCTAACAATGCAGGCCAAAATAGACCATGAAAATATGCAATATCTTTTCCAATGAAATGATAGATCTCATAGTTAGAATCTTTAGACCATAATTCTTCCATTTTTTTGTCATTTGAGGCTGCCCAGTTTTCAATAGCCGCTAAATAGCCAATAGGAGCGTCAAGCCAAACATAAAAATATTTATCAATCTCTCCAGGAATAGTAAAACCGAAGTAGGGGGCATCTCTCGATATGTCCCATTGCTGAAGATCATCATTTACCCATTCACTTAATTTATTAACAATAGGTTTTTGAAGATCACTCTTTTGAAGAAAATCTTTTAAAACGTTGATTTGTTTAGGTAAATTAAAAAATATATGCTCACTATCCTTATGAATTGGCGTAGTACCAGAAAGAGCAGATTTCGGGTTTTTAATTTCACTTACGTCGTATGTTGCCCCACATTTGCTGCAACCATCTCCATACTGGTTCTCTTCATTGCACTTTGGACATGCGCCTTTTACAAACCGATCTGATAAAAACATAGATTCCTTTTCATCAAATAGCTGTTTAATAGTTTTTCTTGTTATTAAATCTTTATTTTTTGCTTCGTTATAAATAAATTCTGAGTACTTTTTATTTTCATCAGAATGAGTGGTATGAAAATTTGTAAAATTGATGTCATATAATTTATATGTTTCTATATGATCTATTTGCACATCCTTGATAAGTTGCTCTGGTTCAACGCCCAATTCTTTTGCTTTAAGCATTACTGGAGTTCCATGAGTGTCATCAGCACAAAAGAATAAGCACTCGTTACCAATCAAGTTATTAAATCTCACCCATATATCAGTCTGTACCGCTTCTAAAATATGACCTAGATGCAGGGACGAATTAGCATAAGGAAGTGCTTGAGTAACAAGTATTTTTCTTTTTTTTGTATTAGCAACGTCCATAACAACTGTATTATATGTGAAAATACATTTTATATGAGTATTAAAAAAATAATATCTGTAGCCTCTGCCAAAGGCGGGGTAGGGAAAAGTACTATCACCGCATTGCTTGCAATGAATTTTGCAAAAAAGTTTAAAGTAGGTATTTTAGATGCAGATATATATGGACCAAACCAACACATTCTATTTAACGTAGAAAATAAAAAACCTAACTATATTAAGGATAAAGATAAAACATTAATGGAGCCTATCGAATCTATGGGCGTTAAATTAAATTCAATGGGTTTTATTTTAGATGATGATAGGGCTGCTATATGGAGAGGCCCAATGTTAAGTGGGGCTATAAAGCAATTGATGAGCTTAACAATTTGGGGTGAATTAGATTATTTGTTTATTGATATGCCTCCAGGGACGGGTGATGCATACTTAACAGTTGCGTCTGAAGTAAAACCTGATCACAGTCTTTTGGTAACAACTCCAAATAAATTAGCAATTTACGATACTTTAAAATCAGTATCTTTTTTTAACAAGTTAGATATAAATCTAATAGGGTTTATTGAAAATAATACCTCAAATCAGTTATTTGAAGCTGACTATGAATCTTTACTATCAAAAGATCAGCCCTGTATAGGCAAAATATCATATAACGAAGATATATATAATTTAAATTTAAATAAGTCCTCAAACTTGGTTTCAGATATATCAACCGTAATTCAAACCCTTGTATAATAAAGCTATGAGATCATTTGTTTTCACAATTTTTGTTTGTTCTTCATTTCTAATTGCTGAAGATATAAATGATCCCTTTGAAGATTTAAATAGATTGTCATTCGAATTTAATGAATCTTTGGATGCAAATTTTCTTAAACCCATTGCCGAAACTTATTCAAAATCCCCCAGACTATTAAAAAAAGGCGTCACGAATTTTTTTGATAACCTTGAAGAGGTAGATACTACTGTAAACCAGCTATTACAAGGAAAAATTGGATATGCAGTCAATGATCTTACAAGATTTGTTATAAATTCTACTATTGGTCTTGGTGGTGTACTAGATGTTGCAACTCCCTTGGGACTCAAAAGACATGAAGAAGATTTTAGTCAAACTCTTGCATTATGGGGGGTTCCTTCTGGACCATACATAATGTTGCCACTTTTAGGCCCATCTAGTGTCAGGGATGTCTTTAGCAGGCCTGTATCATCTCTTTTATCAGTCACCTTCCATATGACAGAGAGTGATGTAAATATTGCTCTAAAAGCTGTTGATGCACTTGAAACAAGAGAAAGATTACTGGAGATTGAATCATTAATATATGGAGATAGGTATGATTTTGTAAAAGATTCTTATGTCCAGTATATGATTTATGAAGTTAGTGATGGCGAAAATGTTGTTGATGAATTTGTAGATGATATGGATGATTTTTTAATAGAATAAAAGATCTTCTAAATCTTTTCGTTGAGACTTTATCTCACCCAGTCTAATAATCTCTAAAATTTTTAAACGAAATGTTTTTGCAAATTTATCACCCCTTGATAATCCAAATAAATGCTTCATCATTCTCGAGATTTCATGACCTTCTGTAATTTTTTCTTCAACGTAATCTAAATATTGGTTTAAGATAATTTTTTTTGATTTTTTGATATATTCAAGACCATATATTTCAGAGTCTATATCCTTAATTAAAAAAGGGTTTTCATAAGCAGCTCTTCCAATCATAACCCCATCAACATGTTCAAGATGTTGTTTTGTTTCGTCAATTGATTTAATTCCACCATTAATAATAATATTAAGGTTGGGGAAATCTTTTTTTAAGTTATACACATAGTCATATTTTAATGGAGGTATATGCCTATTTTGTCTTGGGCTTAAGCCTTTCAAAATTCCATTTCTTGCATGTATAACAAAATTATTAATCCCTGTTTCTTGTATTATGTTTACAAAATTATATAAGAACTCATAGTCAACATGATCATCTACGCCTAACCTGCATTTAATTGATACCGGAACAGATACATTTTCTTGCATTGAGCTCAAACAATCGGCCACGTGATTAGGTTCAAGCATCAGACATGCTCCAAATCTACCTTTTTGAACCCTATCTGAAGGGCAACCAACATTTAAATTAATCTCATCATAACCATAGTCTTCAGATATCTTTGCACATTCAACTAAGTCTTTAATATCAGAGCCTCCTAGCTGAACAGCTACAGGGTGTTCTTGTGGGTTATATTCTAATTGATGAAAGCATTTCCCAAATAGAATGGCTCCTGTAGTGACCATCTCGGTATACAAATAAACTTTTTTTGAAATCAACCTTAAGAGATATCTATCGTGCATATCTGTGTACTGCATCATTGGGGCAATACAAACTTTGTGCTCTGTGGCAAAAGACATATCTAAAGCAGAAATACTATTGATGTAAAACCAACAATTGAGAGAACTATAGTATAAGGCAAGGCCATCATTACCATTCTTAGGTAGGATAAATTAATTAAAGGTGCTAATGATGATGTAAGTAGAAATAGAAATGCAGCTTGTCCATTTGGGGTTGCAACACTTGGTATATTTGTACCTGTATTAATTGCAACAGCCAAATTATCAAACTCCTGTCTTGTAATTAACCCGCTATCAAGTGCGGCCTTAACTTCATTAATATATATTGTTGCCACAAAAACATTGTCACTAATAGCAGACAACACTCCATTTGCTACAAAAAATAGAGGAGGTTGGGTATCAGCGCTTTGTGCCAGAACAAAGTTAATTACAGGAGAAAATAGATGTTGATCATGGATAACACTAACGATTGCAAAAAAGACTGCTAGCAAAGCTGTAAACGGAAGAGCTTCATGGAAAGCTTCTCCTAAATCATGCTCTTCAGTAATACCTTTAAAAGATGTTAAAAGAATGATGACTGCTAAACCAATCAAACCAACAGCAGCCACATGAAGTGCAAGTGCTACAACTAGGAAGATAGCAACTAATCCCTCTACTAATAGCTCAGCTTTATGAATTGCAGTCGTATTTTGTTTTTCATACTCATCAAAATCATTAAAGATTTTTCTAATACTTTCAGGCAATTGATTACCAAAACCTGCTATTGAAAATCTTTCTACAAAAACACATGTTAGTAAACCTGCTACAAATACAGGCATTGTAATAGGCGCCATTCTCATAAAGAATTCTATAAACTCCCAACCAGCAATTTTAGCTATTAATAAGTTCTGTGGTTCTCCAACAATTGTACAAACACCACCAAGAGCTGTTCCAATTGCACCATGCATGACCAAGTCTCTTAAAAACCCTTTGAATTTTTCCATATCTTCATGGCCAGCACCATCAAGCAATGAGTTATCAAGATAATCATGCCCATGGTCACTGAAAGCTTTTCCTGAAGATACTGTATGAAATACTCTATAAAATCCTATAGTTACTCCAATCAAAACAGCTGTAACAGTAAGCGCATCCAAGAATGCTGATAATACCGCAGCTGAAATACAGAAAAGTAGTGAAAGTAATGTTTTAGATTCTATCCTTAGAAGAAGTTTAGTAAAAATTGTTAACATTAAATTCTTCATAAAGAATATTCCGGCAACCATAAATACTAGTAAAAGTATAACTTCAAGATTATTTTCAATTTCATGCAGAATGTTATCAGTGGTTGTAAGACCTAAAACTATGGCTTCAATTGCAAGAAGACCTCCTGGTTGGAGGGGATAGCACTTTAATGCTAATGCTAACGTAAAAATAAACTCTAATAGAAACATCCAACCAACAATAAACTCACCATTGTAATTAAGTGAATTTAAAACTATTAAGGCTATTGGATTAATTATTAGAAACACTACAATGGTAGACTTGTACCAACTTGGTGAATTGCCTAAAAACATTTTTTGTATTGTATTAATCATAGGTATCAGTAATTAAATAAATTTATAAGTTATATATGCATTTTAAAAGATTTTTTGAGTTTAAACCTAATAATAATAATATTTTTATTATATATAAGGATGGCAAAGTTATTTATGACTTAGATCAAAAAACTTTCATGCTTGAGGAATCCTTCTTAAATTATGAGGTTGAGTGCATAAAAATAGGTATTGCCATTAATGGTGAATCTAATATTTATGCAGTAGATGTTACCAATTCTATCTTTCAATTGAATGAGCAGGGGTATACATCACTAGTTGAATATGACTTACGTCAAATTATGTCTATGCTAAATGAAGATGATTTAAATCTTGTTGGTAGAGCTAACCAATTGTTGCATTGGCTAAAAAGCAATAAACATTGTGGATATTGTGGAGCTGTTAAAAATGAGGATAAAAAAGAAGGAGCTTTATTTTGTTCTTGTAATAACATTATGACTTATCCGACCATATCACCATGTGTGCTTTGTTTAATTAAGAAAGATGATCAAATTCTTTTGGCTAGAAATGCTATGTTTCCAGAAGGGCTTTTTAGTGTCCTAGCTGGATTCATAGAAACCTCTGAGACTGCCGAGCAAACTCTTGAAAGAGAGGTTGAAGAAGAGGTTGGTCTTAAAGTTAAAAATATTAAGTATTTTGGAAGCCAATCGTGGCCATTTCCAAGCCAGTTAATGATTGGTTACGAATGTGAATACGCATCTGGTGAAATTAATGTAGATGGGATAGAAATAGTTGAAGCAAAATGGTTTGGTATCAACAACTTACCAAAGACGCCACCTAACTCTACCTTATCTGGAAGACTAATTAACTCTTATATCGCGGATCGTTCGAAGCTCTAGTTGGAATTTTTACCTTTGCTTTTGGCTCTTTAACAATCTCTCTAATAGCAGGTTCTTTTTTTACTGGTTTTTTAGGCTCTTGTACAATTTTTTTATCAACCTTTGGTTTGGTATTTACAGGCTTTTTATTAGTAGTTTTCTCCGAAGGTTTACTTTGAGTGGCATTGTTTTCAGCAACTTTTTTTGGCTCAACTGGCTTATCAATCTTTACATTAGCTTTTTTTACAGAAGACTCATTCGAATTCTTAGTATTTTGATTCCTTGTATTTTTTTGATTAGGGTTTGGCTTCTGATTCGGGTTTGATCTCTGATTAGGATTTCTTTGTGTATTTTTTTGAGCTGCTCCTTTGTTGTTTGTTCTTGGCTTAGAATTTTGTCTGGGTTTTTTGTTCCTATTTTGATTATTTGATCTGGTTGTTTTCTTTTTAGGTTTTTCTTCTTTATCTATACCCGCAATACTTTTTATCCAGCCTACGAGGCCTTCTTTTTTCTTCTTAGGCATTTTTGGTGGTTTAATCCCATCAACTAATGGCTTCATGGCTTTAGATTGATTTTTATCATCTCTCCAGTCTGTACTAGGCTCAGGGCTATTAGGAGTTAGTTTATAAGAATCAATATTTTTTATATCCGAAGCCTTAATTCTAACGACCTTATAGTAAGGTCTAGATTTATAAGGGTCAGCAATAACCATTACTCTAATATTATTAGTTTTTTCAATGTTTATAATGTCTTGTCTTTTTTCATTTAACAGATAACTTGCTACGTCGGCTGGAACATAAACCTGTATTTCTCCAGTATTATCTTTAGCTGAATCCTCTCCTATTATTCTTAAGATTGATAAGCCTAGCGATCTAGGCCCTCTAACCAAAACATGTTCTATATCATAGGATTCATTAAGTGATGGTCTAAGTCTTTGTCTTGATACTTCTAATAATCCAAACTTAGATATTCCTGATATTTGTACTCTAGCTCTATCTGAGTAAACTGCTTTTCTAAAAGCTGACTCAACCTTTTCCTGATGAGCGGTATCAAGCATGTCTATGAAATCTATAACAACCAAACCACCAACATCTCTAAGCCTTAGTTGCCTTGCTACTTCTTTTGCAGCTTCAAGATTTGTTTTATACGCCGTATCTTCAATGTCTTTACCTTTGGTTGATCTTGCAGAGTTTACATCTACTGCTGTCATTGCTTCAGTTGGGTCTATGACAATAGATCCACCAGATGTTAAGGATATTTCTCTTTGAAAAGCTAATTCAATTTGTGATTCAATTTGATAGCGATTAAATAATGGGATTTCCTCATCATATAACTTTACTTTATCAGCATGGTCTGGAATCACAGATTCGATGAACTCTTTTGCTTCAATATATGTATCTTTATCATCAATTAAAATTTCTTCAATATCATCTTTGAAATAGTCTTTTACAACTCTTACTATCAACTTATCATCTCTGTATATAAGTGCAGGAGAGGGTGCCTCAGGTATAGTTTTATTAATTTCTTCCCATAAGGCTAGCAGGTATGCAAGATCAAGACTCAATTCTTCAGAGCTTCTTCCAAGTCCATTAGTTCTAACAATAGCACTCATATTATCTGGGATATTGATTGAATCTAACGCCTGCTTAATTTGATCTCTTTCTTCCCCACTTATTCTTCTTGATATACCACCAGATCTTGATGAGTTTGGAATAAGTACAATAAACCTTCCGGCCAATCCTATTTGAGTGGTAAGAGCTGCGCCTTTAGTTCCTCTTTCCTCTTTTGTTACTTGAACAATTATTTCCTGACCTTCCTTCAAAGTACATTCTTTTCTACCTTCCGAGTTCTTTTTAAAGAAATCATTAGATAAATCTTTTAATGGAAGAAAGCCATGCCTTTCTGACCCAAAGTTAACAAAAGCAGCATCAAGGCTTGACTCTACTCTTGAGACAGTTGCTTTAAATATACTACCCTTTAGAAGGACCTTGTCAGGCGACTCAGTATCAAAATCATATAGCTTAGCCCCATCAACTAAAGCCACGCGAAGTTCATCACCATATGATGAGTTTATTAAAATTCTTTTCATTTTATTCTCCCTATGTATAGGAAGATAAGTCAGCAGTGTGCTTATTTTAAAGCTTCTATCATCAAGTCTTACGTTATATTGCTTGGATGATTAACTCTTTAAGAGAGTTGTAATTAAACTGTTGTATTTATCTTTCTTTAATATTTAACTAGTTTATCTAGTTATTTAAGTCTATATCCTATAGATTTGTCACATGCCTGTCAAAAAAATAGAAGTTAATGATGATAATCACGGAAGAAGATTAGACAATTTTCTTCTATCTATATATAAAGATGT
>Ga0206677_10000192_pt1 | contig 55607 bp, 36 predicted proteins | sample M130m12015metaG_FD_155475 | JGI IMG/M metagenome (GOLD analysis project Ga0206677, IMG submission 155475) | Ammonia-oxidizing marine archaeal communities from Monterey Bay, California, United States - M1 30m 12015 | ecosystem: Environmental > Aquatic > Marine > Intertidal zone | place: USA... | reverse complement strand
CTTTGTGGGCAAGAAATTGTTGACCATCCAGTTTCAACGCTGCCGATTTCGATCATGGCAATGTCATCCCAAACATCACCAGCAAGGTAATTTCCGGATTGGTCGAGGCTTCCAAGGACTCCGTGGCCCAAGTGTCTGAACAGTTCAAGACTCATGAAAGCACGGTCTGAGCCTGTCAAGTCGACGTCTTCCAAGACCATTGCATCGTCCCAATTGCGGCCATATCCGGACCATGTGTCTCCACTGGAATTGGTCTCGTAGTATCCAGCCCACATGAAGTCTGTCGGGTTGTTGTAGTTTGCCGAAACGTTTGGATCATTGTTGCCAGATGTGCCACCAACTGAATTGTTGGTTTCTTCGTGCCACATCGTAGCTTGGTCGACGTATTCTTCGTAGGACCAAGTACATCCGCTGCATGAAGCCTTGTTCTCCGGAGCATCCCAGTCCATCTCATAGACCGTCGTATTGGACGAATTTGGAGCGTCGACAATTTTGAGTTCAACATCGAGAGTGGCTTGTTGACCGTTTAGAACATCCATGCCAGTGTTGGTCACTGTGACATTGATGTCGCGTGTTCCTTCGCCAACAATTCCAAAGAATTTGTCAACAGGTGAGATCTCAATGGATGAAACGGACAAATCCTTGCTGTCCATTTCAATCACTGAAACGGTATCGTATTGACCATCCCATCCGAAATTGTCTCTCCAGCCACTGAAACGCCAGTTAGCGTGGCCGATAACCAAGTCATCAGAAGAGCCACTGGAACCTGCAAGTTGGCCGACGTCAACAACGTTTGGCCTGCGACCTGCAGCGTACGATAGCGGGCTAAGATGGCCACCGTTACCGTTTGAAAGAGTCACTTGAACCGTAGTTGGGAAGTTAAGGTAAAATGAGGAAGTTGAACCGCCTGCAGAATCCGATGTGTTTTGTTGATAAGCGATTGTCGGGTTGATGAAATCGGGCTCTTGGTCGCCGTTGAGGTCAGCGATTGCGACCGACCACGAGATGTAAGGGCCAAAGTAGGCTAGTGAAGGTGAGGACCAAGTTCCAACAGCAGAAGAGGTAACGTAGGTTACATTCTCGAGATTGCTGTCCATCATTACAATTGAATCAATAACATTGTCATCGTCCATGTCTCCAATATCGAAGTTTTCGGAAGTGCCGGTGTTCATGTTAATGACATGAGTGTTTGGTGGAGGGCTTGTTGCGCTGAATGTGAAGGTGGCAGGATAAGTGTTGGTTAGACAACTGAATTCAATGATGGTCATGTTATCGTCGTTTCCAGGGTTTGTGACCTGGCCAGTTCTGTAGTCAACACCTTCTGCACGTTGTAGCCACAAGTCATCATCCGTACAGGTGCCTGAAAGGCCACCTGTTTCGGTTTCTCCCCAGTCGCCGACTTCCAAGTTCTGGTATCGGTCTGATGTGGAGGAACCAAGCGAAGTGACTGTACCTTGTGTGTTGCTCGTGATTGGACCACGGTATGTGACCACACGTTGTGTAGCCAAGTCACCGAGCAGATCGAGAACAAAAATATCATCATTACCGTCTTGGTCTGCGTCACCCACTGTCAAATCCCAAGCGTAGAAGTGAGTGAAACGAGCGCCAATGCTCCATGATTTTTCGTTGCAACCACCGTTTTCAATGATGGTTACGTTTCCGGGGTCGCCTGCTGGTGCTCCATTGTCATCGGTCTTGAATGGATTGTTGCGCTGATAGATGACAATGTCTGTTGCAGTGTCGCCGGTGAACTCACCAACTTCAATAAATTGAACATTGGAAAATTCGTCCCACTCGGCGTTGCGGCTGGTGTTCTTAGAGACCCAAACGTCTTGGCGCTCGCTAAAATCACCGTTTCCATCGTTCCATAGGATACTGATGGTGTGGGTTCCGTCGGTCGCCATAGCCAAATCATTGTGTCCATCGCAGTTGAAGTCGCCAATAGCAACATCATGAGGGTCACGGTTTGTCGTGTATGAACGAGCCATGGACGCACTCGCTGTTGAAGCGATGGCAGCTGTGGTCGAAAGTAACATCAGCATGACAAGGAACATGCTTAGGGCGCGGCTCTTGAGGTGGTGGTTCTTGGGAATCATCAACATCACTAACCTTCTCCAACCCCTGTTGCACTTTAATTCCTTTGCTTTCAAGTTCTCAAATGAAAACACCAAAAAGACCCGCAGTAACCCGAATAGTGGTTTAGAAAACCAAAGGAAATAATTTCGGGAAAACGGCAGATCCTTTCAAGCGCTTTCAACTGAATTTACCTGACAACCAACGAGGTGAAGGGCCCCATCCGGTAGCATCTCCGCCGTGAACTTTGACAAGCTTTCCGGCGGTGAAAAGGGACTCCAACCAAACTTCGAGTGTTGTGCCCTCACGATTACCGAGTCTTTTGCTTGCAATTTCTTCGATATCTTCCGTCTTAAGAGCCGTGATACCATAATCACGCACTACAAGACTGAGCAGTTCTCGGAGCCAGGCTTCCGCCATTGGGTCGACGCTCATTGCACCCTGAACAGGACGAGGGGGTTCCATTTCTTCTAATGCCTCCATCAATTCGATAGGATCAGGACGTACAGGTGCTTCCAAGCCGAGTAAGTCCAGTTCTTCTTCAAGATTAAGCTGGCCAATGGGTCGGCGAACTACGGGGATTCTCGAAGGGTCAGGCGTTGGACCCATATCTTTGGGTTTCTGAGGCATCGAGGACGAATCACCGCCCTCAAAGTCTTCATCGTCATAATCGGCAACATCAATGCCAGATGTGTTTGTAGGGCGCATTTCAGTTGCGATTGGCATGGTCCAGCCCACGCCCTCAAGACCCAAGTCAGAAACATGTTTCTTCACCCAAGACGCTTCGCCCTCCAAGACAACATGGACATCATGTTCATCCGCACGGAAACGGTAGCGAACTTGACCTCTTAATTCAGCCATCATTCTCATTCCAGTGCGTCAAGGGTATTCAAGTTGATGTATCAGGTTCACTCTTGTTTTGCTAATTGTCTCAAAACAGTATGCAGAATACCGCCGTTGCGATAATATTCAACCTCAACTGGAGTATCCAATCGAACTTGAGCCTCAAAAGTGGAAACAGTACCGTTCGGATGGGAAGCAGTAACGGTTAGCATTTGCAGGGGTTCGACATCATTCGTCACGGGTATCGAAAACGATTCGGTCCCATCAAAGCCGAGTGAATCGTGAGATTCTCCTTCAACAAAAGTCATCGGCAAAACGCCCATTCCGACAAGATTGGAACGGTGAATTCGTTCAAACGAAGTTGCAATAACCGCTGTGACCCCGAGCAAGTATGTTCCTTTAGCAGCCCAGTCACGAGACGAACCAGTACCGTACTGGCTACCAGCGAGAACAATCTTCGGCCCGTCGTATGAATGGGCAGCATCGTAGACCGATGTGACTTCTCCTGTCGTGAAATCCGTAGCAAAGCCACCTTCCGTACCAGGGGCCATTTGGTTGCGGATTCGTACGTTCGCAAACGTCCCTCGCATCATGATTTCATGGTTACCTCGGCGGCTACCAAACGAGTTGAAATCTCCTTTAGCAATTCCACGCTCAACCAACCACTTACCGGCTGGCCCATCTTCGGGGAACGAACCTGCTGGAGAGATGTGGTCTGTCGTTATGGAATCGCCAAGTTTCAACAAAACCCGGGCATTGTCGATGCTCGAAATTGGCTGAGGTTCTGCAGAAAGGCCTGAGAAGAAGGTTGGTAAACGAATGTAGGTCGAATCTGGTTGCCATGGGTAAAGTGGACTTGGTTCAGATGGAATACTGTCCCAACGCGGTTCATTCATGGCATCAGCATATCGTTGACGGAACATTTCCGGTGTAATCACATTCAATGCTTCTTGCAATTGTTCATCGCTTGGCCATACATCATGAAGCATAACCGGAGAACCATCTTGTGAGTATCCGAGAGGTTCTGTTGACAAATCGACTTCAAGTGAACCTGCAAGTGCATATGCAACAACCAATGGAGGGCTTGCCAAATACGACGCCTTGACCTTACCGTGAACTCGACCTTCGAAGTTTCTGTTGCCGGATATGACGGAACCAACGATGAGGTTTGCTTCATCAATAGCCGAATCAATGGCTTCTGGCAGTGGCCCAGAGTTACCGATACATGTCGTGCATCCGTATCCAACTACATTGAATCCTAGAGCGTTCAAATCATCTTGGAGGCCTGATGCCTCATAGTATTCAGTTACGACACGGCTACCGGGAGCGAGAGAGGTTTTGACCCATGGTTTGACTTCAAGACCGTGTGCACGAGCATTTCGAGCAAGCAAGCCAGCAGCAAGCATGACTCCCGGGTTCGAGGTATTGGTACAAGAAGTGATAGCTGCGATGACGACATCACCATGATTCAAGTCGTAGGTTTGACCGTCTTTGGTAACAATGGCACCATTGGAGAGTTGGTCTTTCGAAAGGCCGTGTCCGTGGTGCCCGAGTTCTGCCGTGAGAGATTCGAGGAAATGAGATTTCATTCCAGAAAGGTCAACACGGTCTTGCGGACGCTTTGGACCTGCCAATGCTGGTTGAACAGTCGAGAGGTCAAGTTCCAGTGTTGCGGTATACGATTTCTCTGCATCACCCGTCGAATACCAAAGTCCCTGAGCTCGTGCATACGCTTCAACACCTGCAATAGCATCGTCTTCGCGACCGCTTAGGCGTAGATATTCCAGCGTTCGCTCGTCAACAGGGAAGAATCCACACGTTGCGCCGTATTCAGGAGCCATGTTCGCTATTGTCGCACGATCTGCGAGAGTTAATTCGACCATACCTGGGCCGAAAAATTCTACAAACTTCCCGACTACGCCGTGTTCTCGAAGCATCTCAACAATTCTCAGGGTCATGTCTGTTGCAGTGACGCCGGGATTGAGAGTGCCGTTGAGGCGCATGCCTACTACATCAGGAGCCAGCATGTAGATGGGTTGGCCCAACATCACTGCTTCTGCTTCGATACCACCGACACCCCAGCCAAGAACACCGAGTCCGTTGATCATGGTCGTGTGAGAGTCAGTACCGACCAAGGTATCTGCCAGCCAAACGCCGTCCTCTTGGCGAGCGACGCTCGCTAGATATTCGAGGTTGACTTGATGCACAATACCTCGAGAGGGTGGTACTGCTTGGAAATTGTCGAGGGATTGCTGACCCCACTTCAAGAAGGTATAGCGTTCCATGTTACGATGGTACTCAATGTCCAAGTTCAATTGCAGAGCGTCGCTGTGACCCCCGTCAACGTCTACTTGTACCGAATGGTCGATGACCAAATCCACTGGAACTTGGGGGTTGACTTTTTCCGGGTCACCGCCCATCTCGACCATGGCGTCTCGTAAAGCAGCAAGGTCTACGACGGCTGGAACGCCGGTGAAATCTTGTAGAATAACTCGCGAAGGTCGGAAAGGGATTTCTCCTCGTTCGCCGTTCGGAGTCCAACCCGCAATGTTACGAATGTCTTCATCGCGAACTAAGAAACCGTCGTTTCCTCGCAGGGCGCCCTCGAGAAGGATACGAATTGAGTAGGGCAGTGAAGAGGTATCAATGCCGTTTTCATCGAGGCCGTCGAGCGCAAAATATTCTCCACCGACAGAGAGGCTTCGTCGCGCATTGTAGGGGTCAAGAGTCGTCATAATTCAACCCAAAAGGCCGATGTCTATGAAGAAAACCCCTCAAGAGGTTCATTGGCAGCCACGGTAAAATTAAGATTACCAAAACTGATACCATGGCGAACTTTCACCGCTAAATGAGGCACTGTTAAGCGACACTGTGTAATTCGGTGTGCTTCCTGCACTTCCACCGGTCTCGACTGCGTCGATTTTATCGATGACATCTTGGCCTTCAATGACCTTTCCAAAGACGGTGTGAACTCCGTCAAGGTGCGAAGGCGAGGACCCTGGAGATACAATGAAGAATTGAGATCCGCCCGTGTGTGGCGCACTGGTTTTGGCCATCGAAAGTGCGTACGGTTCGTGGATGTAGCCGTTGTCTGCTTCGTCAGGCAAGGTCCATTCAGAAATACCGCAATCGGATGAGGAAGCGGAGGCTTGTCCGTTGCAGTAACCAGACCAAACTACTGCGTGGCCGCCTGTTCCGTCTGAATTGGTAAAGTCGCCTCCCTGAAGCATGAAACCAGCAATAATTCGGTGATAAATGGTGTCGTCATAGTGGCCATCACTGACGAGTTGCTTGAAGTTTTCAACGTGGTATGGGGCTGCATCTGGGTACAGTTCAATGGTGACTTCGCCGGTCTCTTGAACACCGTTCTGATTGGTCCATGACATTTCAAAAATGACTTCATCCCCCGCAGTAGAAGGGTTCGCAAGGAATCCTGCGCCTGCGAGAAGAAGAAGTAGGCCTGCACCGAATGCAAGGACTCCAGCGAACGTTGGTGTACCGTCGTTCAGCAATCGAGGCATTGTGCTCTGACTGATTCCCTTTTCCTGCATTTCATTCAACAAATCATTGTACGATGAATTGGATTTCTTGTCTTTAGGGTTCATCTTAACCGCATCACGGAGAAGAGAAGCGGCTTTTCGATATTCTGATTTTGAATTCTCTCGTTGAGCGATTTGGCGGGTAGCTTCACCCGCTAGGCGAAGTGTTGTGGGATGAGTTCCACTTGCGTCAACTTCCCGAAGTGCCAAAAGAGCACCTTCCGCCTTACCTTGTGTGATGGACTTTTCTGCTTTGGTCCAAGCCTTCTTTCGAGCTTGTTCAGAATCGAAAGGACTGCTCTTGTCCACGATGTCTGTTTTCGATGAAGCCTTGTTCGCTTTGTCCGCCATGATGTCGCCAGACCGGCGAAGGTTTTGAGGGTCGCGTAAAAAATTGATTTCGATGAATGGCCTTTTTTGAGGATTTGGCGGAGATGCGCATCAACATGTTCAAAGAGTGTATGCTGAACCCAACCATAAGAGAGGCCAGTGATTCATCACCGAACTACTCTCAGGGGAAAACACACAATGGAGACCATTGCAAACGACTTCACCATTAACATCGCCACTGCCAACGGAACAGGTTCGCAATCTGCAAACCTCATTCTCCTCCAATCTCTCTTCGAAATGGGAGTCCCTGTAAGCGGCAAAAACATGTTCCCTTCAAACATATCTGGACTACCTACGTGGTACATTGTTCGACTTTCAGACAATGGATACCAAGCCCCAGGCAATCGAACCCACATCCAAGTTCTCCTCAACCCAGCAACTTGGGACGAAGATTTGGCGAGCCTTGAACCTGGTTCAGTCGTCATTTGGAACGAGAATGCTAAAATGGAAATGAACAGGGACGATGTTATCTCTTATCCTGTGCCTATGTCTGCACTGGCTCGTAAAATCAATCCTAAAATTGCAAAATTAGTAACGAACATCATCTATGTTGGCGTACTTGCTGAACTTCTTGGAATCGATCAAGAAGAACTCGAAGCTGCCGTGGCGAAACAATTCAAGGGCAAGGCTACTGCCGTTGAACTGAACATCACTGCTCTCGGACTAGGCCGTGATTATTTCAAAGAAAACCTCTCCAAGAGCGACCCGTATATCGTGGAAAAGCGAGTCATTGAAAAGCCGCAATTCTTCATCGAAGGCAACGAGGCTGCGGCTCTTGGGTGTATCTTTGGCGGTGTTCAAATGCTCGCTTGGTACCCAATCACGCCTTCGTCTTCACTCGCTGAGGGCATTATCAACTACATCCCGCAATTACGTACCGATGATGATGGAAACGCTACATGCGCAGTTATCCAAGCAGAGGATGAACTCGCTGCTGCCGGCATGGTACTCGGCGCAGGCTGGGCTGGAGGACGTGGAATGACCGCAACATCAGGCCCCGGTATTTCTCTCATGCAGGAGTTTATCGGACTGGGTTACTTCGCTGAAATCCCGTCAGTGTTTTGGGATGTGAACCGTGTAGGACCTTCTACAGGACTTCCTACGCGCACACAACAATCTGACATCACACTGCTGTACGAAGGCAGCCACGGTGACACACAACACATCGTCCTCATCCCAGGAACCGTCGAAGAGTGTTTCGAATTCGGTTGGAGAGCATTCGACTATTCAGAACGCTACCAAACGCCTGTATTCGGATTGAGCGACCTTGACTTGGGGATGAACCGCTGGGCTTGTGAAGGATTTGAATACCCAGACCAAGCCATGGACCGTGGAAAAGTTGTTCGAGAACGAGATGTGTTTGAAGCATTCGAAGAGTTCGGTCGCTACCTTGATGTGGACGGCGATGGCATCCCTTACCGCACACTACCGGGCTCCGGCATGGACCCTATTCTCTACCGTGGAACTGGACACAACCCAAAGGGTGTTTACTCTGAAAAGCCGGATGATTATTTTGAACTCATGCAACGGCTAAGGCGAAAAATCGACGGAGCACGCGACGATCTACCTGCACCGATTCTCCGTGAAGAAGACGAATGTGAAGTTGGAATCATCTACTTGGGAAGTATGGAAAACACCATCCAAGAAATCGACGATATTCTCGAAGCCACTGGAATCAAAGTCAGCCAATGCAGAGTCCGGGCACTCCCATTACACAGCGGTGTTGAAGAGTTCATTCGACGGCACAAGACGACAATTGTACTCGAAATTAACCGCGACGGACAAATGTACGGCATCCTGCGGAAGGAGTTACCAAACGATCTCATCACAAAGGTTCGCTCTGTTGCTTACAGCGACGGCGTACCTCCACGCGCTGGAATCTATGCTAAACTTATTCTTGAAACCCTAAAGGAGGGAGACAATTGAGCGACAAACCAGCACGACCAGCACGCGCAATTAAACTGAATGTTTTGAATGAACCAAAGGATAGTTACACCGGCGGAAAATCTTCACTGTGCCCTGGCTGTGGACACGACCAAATCTCCAATGTCATTATTTCGGCAGCATGGGAAAACGGAATTGAACCGCACCGCGTGGCTAAAATGTCTGGAATTGGTTGCTCTTCGAAAACACCAGCCTACTACTTAGGACAGTCGCATGGATTCAACACCGTTCACGGCCGTATGCCATCCGTCACAACAGGCGCTTATGCCATCAACAAGGATCTATTGTACATCGGTGTATCCGGTGACGGAGATTCTGCTTCAATCGGCATCGGACAACTTATTCACGCCATTCGAAGAAACATGGACATGGTCTACATTGTCGAAAACAACGGCGTTTACGGCTTAACCAAAGGACAATATTCGGCTACTGCAGACATTGGTTCGAAGAAAAAGAAAGGTGAACCAAACAAAACCCAACCAATTGACTTGTGCGCTCTCGCCATCAATCTAGGATGCACTTTTGTTGCACGTTCGTTTTCAGGCTCAAAGAAGCAACTTGGTTCACTCCTCAAGGCTGCAATGTCTCACAAAGGCTTCGCACTGATTGACGTCATCAGCCCCTGTGTTACGTTCAACAACAACGATGAATCAATGCGCTCGTATGGATATGTGAAGGAAAACGAAATCACACTGCACATGACCGATTACATCCCTCACTTCAATCCGGTTGAAGAGATTGAAGTCCCAGAAGGACACTTTAGAGACATCGAACTGCATGACGGCTCAACAATCCGCCTCGAGACGATCTCCGCAGAACACGACCCAGGAAATGCTGTGGCTGCTCTTACAGCACTTCACGAAGCTGAATCGAATCAAAAGCACGTTACTGGATTGTTGTATTTTGACAACACCAAACCTTCACTGGCCGAAGACATGGGCCTCGTAGACATCCCTCTGGTCGATGTTCCGAATGAGGACCTACGACCAAACAGAGAAACTCTCGATAAAATCAACGCTGCACTTCACAGTTGATTTCTAGTGAAGTGTTAGGTGAGATGATGGCAATTGTACCCACATTGGTGACGGTTGCTGTTGTTGGTGGTGTGTGTTACTACATCCTCAACTCTCGGAGGAAGAAGAACAAGTTACTCAGTGCTGCGGCTCGGAGAGAGAAACACGCACCGAAAGAATCTCTTTCACCGCGACGTATCAATTCAAGAGGCAAAGCGGTTGAAGACGCTCAAGACGAACAACCAACTGAGAGATTGATTGACAGCCAAATGCTCGTGGATAGCGTTTCGAGAGATAATCTTAACACAGCATCTTCTGAAAAAGACAACGCCCTTTCTGCAACCGGAACAAAAAACACCGTAACCGAATTGAGTGATTCAAGTCGTCAAATCGACGAGCTCTCAAAACAGGAACGAGAAGAATACGATGTAAGAGATCAAGAACGCGATGAAAATCTGATGTCGTTGAGACTTTTGGTAGAGGACCTTTTTGGGGACGAAACAACGAACATCAAAACTGCCGAAAACACCGAACAAACCGAGGAAAACGAAGTTCATGATGACGAACTCACAGACTCAACCATCGAACTTCGAACCACTTGGATTGAAGAGAATGAAGAACCCTTGAACCAACATGCTGCGTTGGTAGAGGCCGAAGAAATTGGCAGTGGAATCCAAGTCTTAGATTCGTCTTCTACAATCAACGACGATATCGAAGAACGACTTGAGCGTGAAGGTGGAAAGACTGGGGAGGTTCAGGTATCACTTGCTTGGGACGATTACAATGACTTAGATTTACACATTTTTTGTCCTTCCGGTGAACGAATTTATTTCAACAATAAGACAAGTGAATGTGGCGGAGAACTCGACGTTGACATGAATGTTCGACCGACAAGTAAGAATGCAGTCGAAAACGTAGTTTGGATTGAAGACGCGCCGATTGGGAAATACAAGGTCGGTGTGCATTTTTACAAACACCACCCGAAAGAGGACACGACCGATACATGTTTGTTCAGGGCAAGAGTCACCATTCACGGCGTGGTTCGCGACTATTCCGGTCAAATTACTCACGGCCAAGCCATGCAGATGGTGACCAGTTTTACCTTGAAAGAGGCGTGATTCAAACTCAATAGATTCTACCCGTTAAACGGCGCATGATACGAGTGAAAAAGGATACATTCGGCCGTTCACTCAAGCCTAAACGCCAATCAAGTTCGTTTGCGTTGTCAAACTTAAGAAGTTCTTCAAACCCTCCAATCCATTCATCGTCAATGAATATTTGTGGAATCGTTTTGCTCCCATTGGTACGAACACGAAACTCCGAGTCCGTACGCCTCGAAGAACCGAGACGGATTTCATCGTATGCGACACCTTTCGAATCGAGTAACCGTTTGGCATTTACGCATGCACCACAGCCTCTGTTCGTATACAATTCGACCTTGGCCATGAAACTCGGTAATCACAAAGTGTTTCAAAACCTTTGATTCTTTGATGCGGTGGTAGTCCCTCTCGGATTTGAACCGAGGTCGGAGGAACCAGAATCCTCCATGATGGACCGCTACACTAAGGGACTGTTCGTCTGTGCCAAGAACCATTCCTTCTTCAATTGAGCGGTGCTGAAACTAAAAATCGAGGGAGACATTTGCAGTCCTTTCAAAGAAACTACTCACCGGTCTTAGACAGTGACGAATCGGAAGAGAACCTTCGATACGGCGCTTAGCATGAGGACAATCATGAAAGAGCCCAAGGCCCAACGAGCCCATGGTCGTTCAGTCTTCTCAGGCGGCCACGGGTCAATACCGAGAGCCTCGGCCTCACGTACGAGTGCTGCGAGTTCTTGGAGTTCCTCTTCCATGGACTGTGCTGCCATGCGTCAACGCACCCGTTGGACCTACATGAGATTCACGCATTATCATCTCGACGAAACAAAGACTTGAAGCCAATGGAGTAGAGCGAAATGTATGAGTGAAGTACCTCAAGGCGTATCATTCCAAGATGTCGAGCGTAAAGCGCCCCGTCCAACGGCTACGATGACGATGACCCGTGATGGGCCAAATGGTGTCGAAGTTCTTCTGGGACTTCGCTCCGAAACCATGGTTGCCTTCCCCGGTTACTGGGCTTTCCCTGGTGGGGGATTGTCGCGTGTTGATATTGCCGCTGTAGAGCAATTGGAAGGTTTTGACATCGACGAATCAAAAGCCGTTGCTTGTATCCTTCGTGAAATGAGTGAAGAATTGGGTTTGGCTCCTTCAAAACAAGGACTTGTTCAATTACCTCTCGAAGCTCGCAAAGAAATCATCGCTGATAAGAGCAGATATCTGCCACTCGCACTCGAAGGTAAATTCCCCTACAACACGTCGGCAATTCGAGTCCTAAGCCATAGGATCACCCCTCCTTTCGGGCCAATTCAGTTTGACAACGCGTTCATGCATGTCCACGCAGGTGCGATTGAAAATGTACCTGATATCGACCTTGAACCGCAAACTGAGTTCACCGAAATAATGTGGGCGACACCCGTGGAGATTCTCAGGAGATGGGCGAACTATGAAATCAAGGTCGCACCTCCAGTTGTCACCTTAATGATGGAAATTGAAAGAACGCTTGAACGAAAAAACCGCGATATGGAACTTGCCGCTCACGACATAAGTGAGCGATTACCGAGCCGTCAATCGATTCTGTTTGCGTATGGGGTCGAAGTCGTACCTGTGAAGACAGCCACATTACCTCCTGCCGACCACACCAACTGTTACCTTGTTGGAGACCCAGAGGGCGAATTCATACTCGTCGATCCTGCCTCCCATTTACGTGAAGGTATGGAAGATATGGCACAAGCAGTTGACAGACACAAAGGTGAACTGATTGCAATGATGTTCACCCATTCTCATGGCGATCATGTAGGCGACATAGGATTGCTAAGAGAAGCATTTGATGTTCCCATTTGGGGAAGCGAATATACTGCACAAACCGTCAAATGTGACCGGATACTCGAGGACGGAGAGATACTGGAACTCGGAAACCAATCATGGGAGGTTCTCATTACACCCGGGCATCATCCCGGCCACATTTGTCTCCTCAGCAAAGCAGGATTGATTGCTGGAGACATGGTTGCTGGAATTGGAACAATACTGATTCCTCCCCACACTGGAGACATGAATGTATATCTTGAGCAACTCGAGCGGCTCAAAAATTTAGACCCACACCTCCTGTTCCCGAGTCACGGACCCGTAATTGCGCTGCCTGAACAGAAATTCGATCATTACATTCATCACAGAATGGCTCGGCATCAGGCTGTTTTTGATGCCGTGGAAAAAGGAATGCAAACCCTTTCCGATATAGCTCAGCACGCATACGCTGACACACCAAACGCTCACCCAGGATTAGCGATGGACCAAACACTTTCGCATTTGCTTTCACACCAACGGGCCGGTGTATTGTCCGAAAAATCCTCGCAGTGGTCCATCGTGGAGACCAAAGTTTAGAACACCTGCATCCCGACGCCAACATATGGCTCGTAGAGTTGAATTTACCAAGGCAGGTTCGCCAAGCACCATCCGAGTAACTGAAATGCCGATGCCAGAACCAAAACAAGGTCAAGTACGGGTGAAAGTAGCCTTTGCCGGAATCAACTTCGCAGACCTTCTGATGCGACTCGGCTTCTACCAACCGCGCCCACCCTATCCATTCACACCAGGATACGAAGTCAGTGGAACAATCGATGCTTTGGGTGAAGGTGAATCACACTTTACCATTGGCCAGCGTGTTGTCGCAGCAATGTCCACGGGTGGACAGTCAAGTCATGTCGTGGTTGATATCCAACGCGTCTTACCATTGCCGGAAGAGATTTCTCTCGAGGCTGCAGCCGCAATGCCGGTAACATACCTCACAGCACACCATATGTTGCATCACCTTGGTCATCTCGATGAAAACGAGTCCGTACTCATTCACGGAGGTGCCGGCGGAGTTGGAACTGCAGCGTTGCAGTTGTGCCAGTGGGCTGGAGTGAGTAAGGTTTGGGCAACTGCTTCAGGCTCAAAATCAGATATTATCGAATCCTATGGTGGAAGAGCCATCGACCGACACAACCAAGATTTCGTGTCAATAATCAAAAAAGAAACTGACAATGAAGGCGTAGACCATATTCTTGACCCCATTGGAGGCGACAACCTTACTCGTTCTCTATCGGTTCTAAAAGAAGGCGGCCGCCTCTATACATACGGCATGTCTGCTGTAGCACCAACCTCGAAACGTTCAATGATTCGCTCGTTTTTAGCATGGAGAAAAACCCCCGCATTTGACCCACTCAGACTCATGACCAGGAATAGAGGGGTGTTTGGAATCCATATGGGGACTTGGAAGAATGAAGCTGTCATGTTGAAACAATTAGAGCGAATCATGGAGGGAGTCCTCACTGGTGCACTCAAACCCGTTATTGATTCCATCTTTGATGTCGAAGACGTAGCAAAGGCCCATCAATACCTCCACGATGGAAAAAACATCGGTAAAGTCCTACTACGGTTTGAGTGAGCATTGAAGAAGCGTCGATGGCAGGTTGGTTTGAGGCGAGCGAATGAAAGCAGCAATGTCAAGTTTCGACCTACGCGCAGTAGCACGTGAAATGAACGCATTTGCAGGAGCGTATGTCAAAAAAGCATACATGCCTCACTACGAGCAAATTGTGCTGCGAATCAATCCAAAAGAAAGGGATCAATTTGACCTCGTATTGGTACGAGGCGCCCGTATTTACACCTCGAACCGAGACCGCCCAATGCCCATGACACCGCCGCCGTTTGCGATGGTCTTGCGAAAGCATCTGAAAAATGCGCGAATGACCGGTGTACGACAACTCGGATTTGACCGAGTCCTCTGCTTTGACTTCGATACGAAGTTTGGCAAGTACCACCTGTATGTTGAGGTGTTTCGAGATGGAAACATCATCTTAACCGACGAAGAGGGCGTCATTATCCAACCACTTACACACGCATCATACGCCGGAAGGACGCTCAAAAAAGGCGTTGTATACATTCCGCCACCTGCTGCAATGGATCCACATAACATCAGCGAGGAAGAACTTTCTGAGATGTTCAAATCGTCAGACAGAGACCTTGTATCGACACTCGGAGGCAAGGTAAACCTTGGAGGAACTCACGCAAATGCTGTCTGTTCTCTCGCAGGTTTTGAAGCAAACATCGATACACAGAGCATTGATGCTGGGAAAATACATGACGCCCTTCAGTCGTTATTGACCGACCTTGCTGAAACTCGTGTAGGCTACTTGTTGCTGAAAGCAGATGAAGAAACGTCTGCCTCAGAATTAGAAGAAAAAGCGAAGGGTTACTCTCCCAACGGCGACAGAGATCGGTTTTATGAAAAATACGCAACTGAAGCAACGCCTACTCTTCTACCGAATCATGCTGAGGCCCCAAAGGCCACTTTCTCTTCACTGTGCCAAGCAGTCGACGCTTGGAAAGGAGCGCACGACGCAATGGCGCTGGCTCGACGAGAGGCCGAAAAATTAGATTTCGCTGCACCAGGGCGAGGACATTCGACCGATGTTGAGCGGCTAGAAAGGCGAAAAGCGCAACAAGAAAAGGCACTGGAAGGTTTTTCTGCCAAAATTGAGAAACAACAAATGCTCGGACATACGATTCAAAACAACTGGACACACATAGAGAGTTTACTGAGCCAAGTTTCTACAGCGGTCGATGAAAAGGGTTGGAGTCAAGTTAAAAAAGACGCAAAGCAAGTAGATTGGATTGTTTCACTTAACCCAGCACAGCGAACATTCGTGACCGTTTTACCCGATGAAGAAGGACAACCTAATGGCCCTCAAGCAACGCTTTCTCTCGATCAAACCGTTCATCAAAATGCTCAACGGCATTTCGAGGCTGCTCGCAAGCAAAAGGACAAAACCTCTGGAGCGGTTCAAGCGTTGGAAGATACTGTTTTGCATTTACAACGAGCCGTGAAGAAAGAGGCAAAACAGCAAGCGAGTGGGAAACTCAACAAAGTGAAACGAAGCAAGCGGTTATGGTTTGAAAGTCACAAATGGAGCATGCTTACTGGGGGGCATTTATTGGTCGGTGGCCGAGATGCCAAAGGCAACGACTCCATCGTCAAAAAGCATCTTTCAGGGGCCGATATGTATCTTCACGCAGACTTGCACGGCGCACCAAGTTGTAGCCTACGAGCAACTCAAGGGTTCGCTGTTGACCAACACAAACCTGCGCACATACCTGATGATGTTCCTGCCTTCAGACTCGTCGACAAACTTGGCGATGAGCGAATAACATCTGAAAAACTGGAAGAAGCTGCCACGCTCGCTCTGTGCTGGAGTCGTGCTTGGGCCGGAGGGGGGGCTCACGGAACTGTGTATTCAGTCAAGCCCGCACAAGTATCAAAGACGGCCCAAACAGGAGAATACGTTGGTAAAGGCTCGTTCATTGTTCGTGGGCAACGCCAATGGTTCAAAGATTTAGATGTTCAAATTGGCATTGGAATCGTTGCGATTAATGGTGTGCCTCTGCTCATGGGTGGGATGCCTGAGACCATACGATCAATCTGCCAACGGTTTGCTATTCTTCGACCAGGTCTCACTAAAAAGGAGCAACTCGCCAATCGGATTTACAAAAATACTGGCCTAATGACCGATGATGTGCTACCGGTGTTACCCGGTGCTGCAGAAATTATCGAAGATTACGGAATCTTCAGTCCTGTGAAAACCAACAACTCAGAAGAAGAGTGATTCAGTTCTTTTTCCCGCCACGGTAGCCACCGCTTTTGTTGCCGTAACCGCCGGAGGATTTCTTGCCACCTTGGTAGCCTTTGCTTGAACTTTTACTTGGCTTGTAATTTTGACCACGTGATTCACCACGGTAAGAATCGCTCTTTCCGTTGCCGCCACCGCGCTATCCTCCGCCGCCGCCACGACCACCGCCGCCACCGCCACGGTATCCACCGCCGCCGCCACGGCCACCGCCGCCACGGTATCCACCGCCGCCACCACGACCACCGCCGTTGCGTGAACCGTAATGTCCACCACGGCCACCCGAATCGTTACGATTCGAACGTTGTCTACGGTCTGCCGCAATGTATTCAACTTCAAATTCTGGAAGTACTGAAAATTCCGGTGGTTCGAAATCAACACGGATTCCGACATCTCGTTGAATCCGGCCGTATTGTTTCTTCTGAGGTTTTTGGACAAGGGAAATGACGATGCCCGTATTTCCACCTCGAGCTGTTCGTCCGCTTCGGTGCTTGTACGCCTTACCGTTTTCTGGAGGATCGTAATGAATCACACAATTTACGCCTTCGACATCAATTCCACGGGCTGCAACATCGGTAGCAATCAAGGCCATGCACTCTCCGTGTTGGAAACGTTTCATTGCACCGTCTCGCTGACGTTGTGAAAGACCACCGTGGAGCGTTTCGATTGCCATGCCGTCGAATTGCATCTCGTCCCCAACCCGGTCTACCCCGTTTCTGGTTCGACAGAAAATGATGGTGCGTCCACACTTTCGAATGATTTCCGAAGAAATCGTTGACTTTTTCGAATTTGGCATGAGCCAGAAGTAGTGCGTCATGCTTTCCATAGTCACTTCTTTAGGACCAACTTCGATGGTCACCGGATCGGTTTGATAATCACGTACAAGGTCAGCGACTTCGTCATCGAGAGTTGCGCTGAAAAGAATCGTTTGACGGTCTTTCTTGCATCGGTCAAGAATCTTGCAGACAGGTTCCATGAACCCCATGTCTGCCATTCGGTCTGCTTCATCAAGAACAACTATTCCTACGTCATCGAGCGAAACTGCACCCCGCTCCATCATGTCAATCAAACGACCTGGGCATGCCACGAGAACATCGATCCCACGTTCGAGTGCACGGTATTGTTTCTGGTAAGAACTACCACCGTACATGGCTTGAACATAGAGTTGCAATTCGTAGGCTAAAGGATCAAGGACATTGAAAATCTGCTCGGCCAATTCACGGGTTGGTGTGAGAATAAGAGAAGTCGGTCGGCTAGGTTCTGCTTCTTCGGTCATTGCCAAAAGTGGCAAACCGAATGCGAGAGTCTTACCGGAGCCCGTAGGTGCTCGACAGCAAACATCGCGGCCCAACATTGCATCAGGTATAGATTCCCGTTGGACTTCAAAGGGCTCGACGATTCCTTGTTGCTTGAGGGCCTCGACCAAAAGTGGTTCAATTCCAAGATCTTCAAACGATACCATCGGCTTACCCCAACTGATGGCCGTCATCCGGCCCTATTTGATACCACCAGTCGGAAAAGCCGCTGTTTTGTGGACTCAAGAGATGTTGGTTCAGCGCCGAATAAGCATGGCTACGGCGTTGCCGCCACCCAAACACAGCGTTACAATACCCGACTTTGCGTCGCGTCGGCGCATTACGCCGAGCATCGTAATGAGGCATCGAGTTCCGCTGGAGCCGAGTGGATGCCCGAGACTAACTGCGCCTCCATGGAGATTGAAGCGATCTTCTGGAATGTTCAGTTCCTGAGCAACAGCACATGAAGCAGAAGCAAATGCTTCGTTGTGCTCATAAATTTCAACATCCAAAACATCCAATTGGTTTCTCTGCAAGAGCATTTGCACTGCTGGAATTGGCGCACTCATGACGCGCTCAGGCTCCACTCCGCTGGTACAATAGTCATCGATGTAGGCAATAATTTCCCAACCTTGTTCCTCTGCAAAATCTGCGTTTGCAAGAACAACAGCGCTTGCGCCATCGTTCAGCGTACTGGCATTGCCGGCAGTGACTTGACCGTCTTTTTGGAACACGGGTCGGAGACCTGAAAGAGATTCAACATCCGTTTGAGGACGAATGCCCTCGTCGCTCGAGAACACGATTGAAGGACCACGACGTTGTGGAATCTCGACGGGGAAAAGTTCCCAATCAAACCATCCTTCAGTTTGTGCTCGGGATGCCAGTCGGTGGCTACGAGCAGCAAAGGTATCGGATTGTACTCGTGTGATTGAGCATTCTTTCGCAACCGTCTCACCAGTATTCCCCATGTGAACATCATTGTATCCATCCCAAAGGCCGTCGTGAATCATTGAATCGACGAGGGTCGAGTTGCCCATTTTTGCTCCTTTGCGATGGTTCATCAAAAGGTGAGGAGCGTTCGACATACTTTCCATACCTCCCGCAACAATGACGTTGTACTCTCCAGCACGGATGCTGTTTGCCCCGATCATTGCAGCCTTGAGAGAACTGCCACAGACTTTGTTGATGGTTACGCACGGTGTCGTTACTGGCAATCCGGCCCCAAGAGCGACTTGACGTGCGGGGTTCTGACCAACACCTGCTTGCAAAACTTGTCCAAAGATGACCTCATCAACGATTCCCTGCGCAGGATTTATTCCAACTCTTTTACAGACCTCTTCAACGGCAAGCACGCCCAAGTCAACGGCCTTCATACCTGAAAGAGCGCCCATGAATTTGCCAATTGGTGTGCGAGCCACGCCACAGATTGCGACTTTTGGTTTGCTCATACCGTTCCGAATACCGTCGTATTCTTCAATGTGCGCGCCTCAGCGCATGGATTTAATCATGAGAAGACTTGATGAAGAGAAGGTGCTGGCCGTAGTATGGCGAAATTCAAGACCGAGTTTAGTACCGAGCGAGAAGCAAACGAAATGCGACATGTAGAAGTTGAAATTGACTTCACTCCAAATGCGCTGGCATCAATTCTTTACCGACAGGGTGACACTGTAATTCTAGCGTGCTGTACCAAAGAAGCACGGCTTCCTGGATGGTTTCCCCGCGATTCGACAAAAGGCTGGGTGCACGCAGAATATTCCCTCCTCCCTGGATCAACAGATTCTCGATTCCGTCGTGAGCGCCGCGGTGCAAAAGGACGAACTCAAGAAATTGAACGGTTGATTGCTCGTTCACTGCGTGCTGCTGTTGACCTTGAGGCTCTAGGTCCAGTAGCGCTCAACGTCGATTGTGATGTCCTGAATGCTGACGGAGGCACCCGATGTGCTTCTATCACCGCTGCTAACATCGCACTGCGACTTGCCGTACGACGGTTGATTGCGCGAGGGCAATGCCTACCTCTCGACATGCGCCCGACTGAAGACCAACGAAAAGCCGGTTGGACTGCCCCATCACTTTCCGAAGCAGAACGTGTGAACCACGAAAATACAGTCATTCCTCATGATTTGGCTGCTATTTCTGTCGGACTTATCGACGGCGAAGTCTACCTCGATTTGGATTACGTTCTGGATTCGAACGCCGACGTCGACATGAACGTCGTCAAAACTGCTGATGGCAAATACGTCGAGATTCAAGGTACCGGCGAAGAGTCAACTTTCTCGGGAGATGAACTCATTGCACTTCTCGCACGAGCAGATGGCGGAATCGATGCCTTGTTTGAAGCTCAAAAGGCAATTCTCGACGGAATTGAATGAAGATTGACGGTTGAGTTGCCCAGCATTGTTTGGCGAAAGCCTTGATATGGCAGGGGTTCTCGCCGAACTGCACGGGTCAGTAGCTTAGTTGGGAGAGCGCGGCACTGAAGATGCCGAGGTCGCTGGTTCAAGTCCGGCCTGACCCACCTCAACACCAATTGCGTAAGCCTTGTATTCGGCCATTTCAACGGTTTTATCACAGAATCTCAAATCTTTTCATCGTTGGGTTCATTTGGTAGGTCTCTTTGCTTGGCTCATGGGCGAAGGTCGCGTTGATTCTCATGATGAAGCCGAGCATGTCGACCACGAAACTAAAGCCCGAAATAAAATCTCCAAAGAATTGCTTGAAATCCGCAATCGTAGAAGCGGAGATTCCAAACACAGTTTCCTCTCTAAGAAAGAAAACTTCGTCTTGGCTGGGGGAATCATCTACACCATCCTCTACACCCTGCTCATTTTCGGAATGACCTCAGGGACGCTTGGAAACTCAACGACGATTGACCACTCCGCATCGAAAACATTCCTTGACATTGGCGGAGAATGTGACCAGATTACGGATGAACCATGGATTCTCATCTTCCCAAATGAAGACGAAAAGGTTTTTTCGATGTACGGCTATAATTTCCCTTCCGGTCACGGTGTTGGCACCTACACAATTCATCACTTGGAAGAAGGAGGCCATGAAATCGAATCGTGGACGGATTCAAGAATTTGGCCGATACCGGCCAATGGCGAGTCTGAGGCTGATTATTTGTACTTCTCAGCCCCATTCGAAGAATTGAATGAAGGACACTACGACCTCAACTACTCAATTACGATTTACAACCAATCGAATATCTCGACAGCAAGTGTTGTCGAAGGTGGGGACGAAATATCCAAGTCCGTTGAATTCGAACTGGACATATCGAAACAGACCTTTGCGTTCCTTCCGTTTGTCGATTCGGAAAAGAAGCATCAAGTTCGCTTGACCGATACCGGTGCTCGCTCATGTTGGGGTATTCAAGACCTTGGCAACTGGGGGTACATCCTCATCGGTGCTGAATTAGGTGGCGGCCGTGAAACAGCAATGTTGACCGGTGGTGCTGCAGGCATTCCTGCTTGGTGGATGGCGTTTTCTTCGCTTTCCCTTTCAGCTATTTCACTGCTTATCATTTATCCACTCATGTACAAAGTCTATCACCAAGACAGCGACGATATTCTCTCAAGAACTCACATCTCTCAACTGGTTGAAGATTCAGTCATTAAGACCGCGAAACGTTTGAACATTGACATCGATTGGGAATTGTATAAAATTGAACCTCGAGACCTCTCAATTGACATTATGGTCCCTTACAAAAATACTGAATCAACCCTCTCAGACAGTAAAGATGTACGTGCTGAAGTACTCCGTGAAGTGCTTGAAGAGTTTGCAATATTCCGTGTGTTCAAGCCAGTTCAACTCACCGTTCGAACCATTGGTGTGAATCAAGCCATTGACTTCGAATCAGGAGTTGGAATTGGGACATCAGCCGAAGGTCAAGAAGAAGAGGGTGAACAAAACTATACAGATTTCTTCTCTGAACTGCACACCCTTTCAAGAGTCGAAGACGAAGTTCGTGAGAGTCTTGAACTGTTCTTTGCACGCCGACCGGACCTCAAGATGGAAGCGGCTGTCGTAACCAGCGATGATCGAGTCATCTTTGTGTCTGTGATTTATCGGCCAACACAGAGATTTGCTTTCTTCAGATTTAAGAAAACTCGAGATGAAGTGCAGACCGAACTACATCGTTTCATCTCTAAGCGAAATGCTGACCTGCTGGGTTCACAGGAATTGATTGTCAAAGGACGCAATCAAATATCTACGCTCTCCGAACGCGCTGGAGCAGGGCGCGTCGAACGTGACATCAAGAACGACCAGCGCATCGTTGCTGTTGCAAAACAAGATGGCTTTGGCGGCAAAATGTTGCAAACCAAATTCCTTGGTAATACACTTTCAACGGTCGAATACATGGCCAACGAAAAGCGCGAGATGATTAACAAATGGGGATTCTGGGGCTTAATCGTCTTCGTCTGGATTCCGTTCATGGCATCCGGCGTATTGGTTGGAGCAATGCTCGGATTGTTATCTCGCATGAACTTCACTCGGGTACTTTCGGCAACCATCATCGGAGGTTCAATCGCCTCGGTCACATGGGCGTACACCGCTGAAGGCATTGTGAAATTTATGCACCAATACAAACTCGAGGCGGTTATTCCTTTGATAATTGTCGTCTTTGTTGGGGCTGCTTTCCTACACATTCGTTCGACTAAAATGCGACGACAAACTGAATTGTTTGAAGACACACTGCTCGATAATTTCCATGCGAACATCCAAGCCAAATACGGCGAACAGTAAGGGGTGTAAACTTGGATCTCATCCAACATCTCGAAGGCCAACTTGGACATGTTGGAGAGCCCGCAATCATCGGAATCATTACCATCAGTGACCGTGCAAGTGCTGGCAAGTACGAGGATGAAGGCGGTCCTGCAGTACTCTCTTTCCTGCGTGAAGGTATTGCCAGTCCTTTGACAGTCCACTACCGATGCGTCCCTGATGACAGAGCACACATTGAAGCAACGCTCATTGAAATGTGCGACGAGATAGGTTGCCATGTCGTTGTTACGACTGGAGGCACTGGACCCGCCCAAAGAGACGTGACTCCAGAAGCAACGGAAAGTGTGTGTGAGAAAATACTTCCAGGCTTTGGAGAACAAATGAGAGCCATCTCACTCCAGTATGTTCCAACAGCCATTCTTTCGAGACAAATCGGAGGTATCCGAGGTAAATGTCTACTTTTCAATCTCCCGGGCCGTCCGAAATCAATTCGAGAAACCATTGACGAGATTTGGAAGGCGGTTCCTTACTGTGTCGACCTTCTAGGAGGACCTTACATTGATTCAATCGATAGTGTATGCAATGCCTTCCGCCCGAAATCCGCTCGCCGAAGGTAAATGCCCATAGTATAGTTCAAGGAGTGGATTCGCTCAAAGCGACTCATGGACAGTACAGATACGCGTGGAAACATGCTCATTGTTGGAGCAACAGTCGTTTTACCAAACGAAACGAAACACGCTGATGTTCGAACTGTAGATGGCGTGATAACTGAGATTTCCGAACCTCAACTTCTTGAGCACCACGACGGCGAACTTCTCATTGATGGTTCGAGTCTCCATCTCTTACCTGGAGCGATTGACCCACAAGTTCACTTTCGCGACCCTGGGCAACCCGAAAAGGAAGATTTGGGCAGCGGCTCTGCAGCTGCAGTAAGTGGTGGCGTTACATCGTTTCTCGATATGCCAAACAACAAGCCATCCATCGTCGATTTACCTGGCATGCAAATGAAGTTGGATACGGCTGCCGCAAAATGCGTCAACAATTATGGATTCTTCATAGGAGCAACTCCGGATAACGTCGAAAAACTTCAGGAAGCAGTTGGAACACCCGACGCACCTATTGCCATTCCGGGAATCTGTGGCATCAAAATCTTCATGGGTTCTTCTACCGGAACACTTCTGGTCAATGAACGTGAAGCCTTGGAAACTATTTTTTCTCAAACTGCAGGACTCATCGCCGTGCATGCTGAAGATGAGAAGAGATTGAATGAACGCTTCCCAGAGTACGAATCACGCACCGATATCGCAGCACATGCCGAATGGAGGGATGATGTAACTGCACTGCTTGCAACCCAACTTGCCGTCGAACTCGCTCAAGCCTACGACCACAGACTGCATATTTTGCATCTCACCTCAGGCATTGAAGCAGATTGGCTGAACGGAATCACTTCATTGCCATCGCAGCAAAAAGAAGGTGCTGTGATTACCACTGAGACTTTGCCTCAGCACCTCACATTCACCGACGTGGATGTAAAGGAACAGGGCACACGGTTGCAGATGAACCCTCCAATACGCTATCAAACGGACAAGGACACGCTCTGGAAGCGCCTTTTGGATGGAACTGTGCAATGTATGGCTACCGACCACGCACCTCACACCACAGAAGCAAAACAATTGGGATTCCCAAAAGCACCGAGTGGAATGCCTGGAGTGGAAACTTCACTTGCAGTCATGCTAACACACGCTAAATCGGGAATCTGCACCATCGAACAAGTGGTTGAATGGATGTCCTCCAATGTAGCAGATTGCTACAACATGATCGGCAAAGGACGAATCGAAGTTGGCGCTGATGCTGATTTTGTGCTGGTCGACATGGAAAATGAACACGAAGTCATGGACGAAAACAGTTGGACTCGTGTTGGCTGGAACCCGTTCCGAGGTCGGATGTTAACTGGCTGGGCAAAAATGACCATTGTTGCCGGAATCCCAGTGTTTGAACGAACCGAGCAAACAGGACAAAAAGGCCAACTCCTAGTTGAACCTGGCTCAGTTGGGACCCCAATTTTGATGGCCCCGTGGAATTAATGCCGTTTTTCGTCGTAATTTCAAGGATTTTGAGGTAATATTATACGCTCAACCGCTTACTTCACCGCAGGGAAACAACATGAGTTGGCTCGAAGAAAATATTGGAGAAGGATATCAGCAAGTCGTCATTGGATTTAGTGTGTTCATAATCGGCGCACTGCTCGGATGGATGGAAGCAGCAGACAGCGTAATGTCGGCATCGGACGTTTACATGCCGGCTGTAATTATGCTATCAGGAGCAATGGTTACAATGCTTGGACTGTCCTTCGGAACTGAAAACGAAGAAGATCGAACTGACGATTTAATGAACGCTATCAACGAGCTCACTGCTCGAATGAACTCCATGCTCGGCGTCGAAGAAGAGTGAAATCACAGTCCATACAGCGAACCGTATTTTGCTTCAACGTATCGAAGAAAAGGTTCAGGCGATGGCGGTGACCCGGTTGCATACTCGATGAGTTCTGCCGGAGACATCTTGCTTCCTTGTTCATGAATTCTAGGCCGCAACCATTGCAATAAGCTTGACCAATCACCGGAAGATACGAGAGTGTCAATATCGCCGAGATCACTTTGCATTGATTCGAGTAATTGAGCGGCATAGAGATTCCCAAGCGTGTAAGTAGGGAAGTAACCAAATGCACCCATAGACCAATGAATGTCCTGCAGACAACCCATGGTATCGTTCGGAACTTGAACGTCGAACCACTCTTCAAACATGGCATTCCAAGTTGCTGGTAAATCCGAGACAGGAAGGTTTTCGTTGAATATTTTCTTTTCGATTTCATACCGCAGCATCACGTGCAAATTGTAAGTAACCTCATCCGCCTCGACTCGAATGAAACCTTTGGAAACTGTATTTGCGATTCTGTTCAGTTCTTCTGGCTTCCAATCTGGAGCATCAGGGAATTGTTCCCTAAACCAAGGAAGTGCAGTCTCCCAAAACGCAGTAGTTCGGCCAATTTGGTTTTCCCAAAATCGACTTTGAGATTCATGAACTCCAAGTGAAACAGCATCGCCACGTGGTGTGAGTGAATGGATTCGAGCTAAACCTTGTTCGTAAAGAGCGTGCCCTGTTTCGTGCATGACTGCATACAAACAGGAAAACGGGTCTTTTTCATCAAACCTCGTCGTAAAACGCGTATCTCCCGGCCACAATCCTGCGGAGAATGGGTGCGTTGAAGCGTCCATGCGGCCTGCTGAGAAATCAAAGCCCATCGCTTCCGAGACTTTGAGGCAAAACTCAGTTTGTGCTTCGATAGAAAAGCGCATTCCTTCAGGGAGTGTTGGGTCAGGACGTGTGATTTGCGCTTCAGTGATGTTCTGCAGGAGCGGTACGAGGCGAGCACGGAGGCCGGCAAAGAGAGGATCATAGTCCGTGACCTTCATGCCAACCTCGTATTCATCAAGCAAAACATCGTAGGGGTTTTTTTCTCCTCCATAATATGCAATTTTTTTCTTGGTCATGTTAATGAGAGATTCGAGTTGGGGTAAAAAGGATAAGAAATCGGATTCAGCACGTGCTTTTTGCCACGAAAGTAGAGCCTCAGACTTTGCTTTCGCAAATGCTGCTACAAATTCTGCTGGAAGTTGAATGGCCTTATCGTAGGCTCGGCGCATCTCACGTACATTCGCTTGTTGGTCATCATCGAGTTCCGATGACTGTTCAAGTTGAGTCAAAAGCCGGCCCATTTCATCGTCTACAAGCCGAGTATGGCGTTCTGCAGCAAGCCATGACAATATATCGGAGCGAGCTTCTGAGCCCTTCGCAGGCATGATAGTCTCTTGATCCCAACCGAGATGACCTTGAAGAGCCCCCAAACGATGAATGTCTTTTACACGTTCAATGAACGCCGAATATGCCTGCATGCTTGTTCCATACATCCATCCATCATGAACGCTCGTATGGGATTCCTCGTGGAGATGGGTGGAGTTTGTAATGCAAATATTGCCACACATTGAAGTCGTTGAACCATGTCGGTGAGAATATGGTGCGGCCTTTCTCTCGTAAGGGAAAAAAAACTGCACCGGCTCCTGTCGACGATGATGAATTGGAGGATGTCATCAATGAGGTTGAAGAGGCCATTGGTGAGAGCACTGAGACTCAAGTTCCGCAAGTTACTGAAGTCCTTGAAAAGCAAGTTCCATTCGACGAACTTTCTATAGAAGAAGTTTCTGAAGGTCTGAAAATCAGCGCCCAAACGGTAATCAAAACATGTATGGATATTCGTCGAGGCGAGAATGTGCTTATTGTCTGTGACCCAACGACCGGAGACATTGGCCAAGCACTCCATGAAGCAGCAAACGAACGCTCTGACCGCGTCTTGCTTATTGTCATGCCAAAAGCACGCCACCATGGCGAAGAACCGCCATCACCTGTTGCAAACTTAATGCGTCAACAACAGGTTGTCATTGCTCCAACGCGATATTCGCTCACTCACACACGTGCTATACGCCAATCTGTCCGTGATGGAGCAAGGGTCGCTACAATGCCAGGCATGACCAACGAAATGTTTAGTCGAGGTGGAATGTCTGCTGATTTCAATGAAATCAAACAGAAAATAAGCGACCTCACTCCTTATTTCCGCCGAAGAAGAATTGTCAATGTCAAGTCTGAACAAGGAACTGATGTGACTTTTGAAGTCAACTGGCGTGAGTGGAAACTCGACGATAACGGTATCTGTAATCGACCGAAGATGCTCACAAACTTACCCGCTGGAAAGGCTTTCATCATGCCTCGGGAAGGTACTATGAACGGCAAAGTCGTCATTGATGGTTCATGGGAATCTAACCTTGTCGACGAACCAATTACCTTGGTGATTGAAGAAGGAATGGTCATGGATGTCAAAGGTGGAACCACTGCCGCCACTATTCGACAAGAATTCGGTGAAGCAGCCAAGCGTTTACGAACGAAAGATCGTGAAAATGTATGGACTGTAGCCGAATTTGGATTCGGAATGAACCCACAAGCACGCCTCTCGGGAAATGTATTGGAGGATGAAAAACGCCTCGGAACATGCTATTTTTCCGTAGGAGATAACACTGCTTTGGGTGGAACTTCTGCAGTTGGAATTCACATACCTGGGGTTCTGAAGAACGCCAGCGTTTGGCTGGACGATACTCAACTCATTACCAGCGGCGAATTTACGCTGTGGGACTGATCAGCGAACGCCGCTCTGCGTGCCACAAATTGGGCAGAATCGCCAGTATGGGTCAAGCCCGATACCGCAACCTCGGCAATGAATTCCTGAACGGATTGTTGGTTGAATCTGTTGTTGAGGTTGATTCCAGCCTTGCTGGGGTTGTTGATTCCAAGCCTGTTGCTGCTGCTGTTGAGGAGGCTGTTGATTCCAAGCCTGTTGCTGCTGCTGTTGAGGAGGCTGTTGATTCCAGCCCTGCTGTTGCTGTTGTGCCGGTTGTTGATTCCAGCCTTGTTGTTGCTGATTTGGTTGCTGAACGGGTTGTTGTACAGGCTGTGATTGTTGTGCAAGTGGTTTACGAACAGGTGCGACCGGACGAGGAAGCGACTGAGTTTTCTCAGCAGCAGGGGATGAAATGAATTCAGAGAGAGAAACTGTTCCGTCTCCATCCGTATCGGCTTGCTCATGCAGTTCTTTGGCTTCTTCGAGAGATGTACCAGTAGCCACAGCGAGTTCTTCAACGGAAAGTTCTCTGCTTCCGTCAGTATCTGCGGCCAAGAAGTGCTCAGCAGCACTGACAAATTCTTCTTCTTCGGCAGGTTCAGGAACTTCTTCCACAGGCTCAGGTGCCGGCTCTAATTCAGGCTCTTGAATTGTCTCTTCGACTGGTTCTGGTGTCGGTTCAGAAGCAATAACTTCTGGCTCTTCCTTTCCTAGGCCAAGGTCGAAAGCACCAGAGAATGCATCTTCTTCAGCACGAGCCACCATTCGTTCGTTGTTGGTATCGAGAACTGGTTCGGCAACAGCAACAGGTTCCACCGATGGCAATTCAACAGCACTGGAAACCTCTGACGGGAGAGGAAGGTCTGGCAAATCGACTTCTTTCTCTACTTGAGGCGCTGGAGGAAGAGGTACTTCTTCCACAGGCTCAGGTTTTGGCGTTGGTTTTGGAAGCGAAACCGAAGCAGATGCAATAGGCGCTGCTGCTGCTTTACCGCTGGCAAGAGAAGGGACTGGCAGTGCGTGGCCAGCAACATCCAGTGAAGCATCAAGCTCGTCAGCAACTGCGAGAAGAGTTGCCTTGTGAGATGCCGGGTCAGCAAACAATTGCTTGAGTGTGTTGAGATAACGTGTAACTTCACCTTCTGAACCGGTTGTTGAAGCGATGGCAAGCAATTTCAGAATACGCATTGGGTCGGCTAATGTCGCTAATTTACCCTGCTCTTCTTCGCTCAAGGAAGGAGATTGTCCACTGGATTCTCCCGATGAATCCGGCAGACCAAGGTACTGTGAAAGTGGGTCTGGCAGACTCATAAGTCCGAGATGGCCTGCAACCAGATAGTAAATCTCTCCACCTTCACATTGAATGCGCTCGCTTGCTGCCTCAAAATCGAAATCACCTGGGAGAAGTACGACATCGGATAGAATTGAGAAAAATTGCTCCATAGCCTTCTCTTGTTCCATGGCCATCAAAGTGTGAACCATGTCTGAGGACTCAATAACGCCGAAATATGCTGCTGCATCGTCGACTTCGATGCCTGTTGGCAAAGATGCTCCTTCAAGTTCCTTGTCGGCCATATTCGATCCCCCTTTAACTCGCCCAATTGAATCCTGTTCTTGAGTATGATGTTTCAAACTCATGCCAAAGCAATCGCAGCGACTCCATATCAACGACTCCTACCAATATTGAATATCGCTCTCGACTGAGGTGCTGACCATCCAGTTTCTTGCAACTGCATGAGAATATTACGTTCATTTTCACCTTCTGCTAACGCCGAATGTACCCAATCTGCTGCGGATTCCCTGTCTTCAACTTGCCATTCTTCAAAAATCGACAAATCGATGTTTAACTTGGCTTTGCGAACTTTGGCTGAGGGTTCTGCATCAGGTTTAGGTTCATCAACGAATGTTGTAACCTTCTTTGCAGCAGTTTTCACTGAGCGTTCGCCACGTGGTGGACCGCTCGGTGGTTTGCTTGCTGAACTCTTTGGAGGACCTCCCGGTCCACGGCCCGGTGGCCCGCTTGAGGGACCTCCTGATGAAGGCGGCTTTGCAGCGCTCTTCGAAGGGCCATCTGGTCCACGGCCTGCAGGGCGACCCGTTGGGCCTCCTCGTGCTGGGGCTGCACGCTGCTGAGGTTTCTGAGTACTTCGACTGTTCCGGAAAGGAAGAGGTTCATCCTCATCATCATCATCCCAATCATCTTCGTCATCATCGAAATCGTAGTCGTCACCGCGCCGACGCAGGATAACTATGCCAACGAGAAGTACGAACAAAAGACCGATACCGGCAGCGATGAGTGTGGTTGAATCCAACAAGGAGGAGGTCTCGTCCCCAGAGCCCGAATCCTTCTTTGGGCAGCCATCAGAGAAACCATCTGGGCCTGCAGGTTCGTTCGGACAATTATCAATCAAATCAGAGATTCCGTCGTTGTCTGAATCAAGTTGACTCAATACACAGCCGTTCTCGTCGATGCTGTCTTTCTGTGAATAAGGCGTGTCTGGACATAAGTCTGGAGAGGTGCCATTCGGATTATCGCCGAGTCCGTCGTAATCTGAATCCTCCCATTGCGTAGGATTCCCTGCAAGGCCTGCAGGTTCAAACTCATCGCGATAGCCATCGCCATCGTCAAAGCAACCGAGGAAGTCAACGAACGATGTTCCAAACTCAAGTGGGCACTCATCAGCATCTTCGCCGGCAGGGTTGTCTCCGTAACCATCTCCGTCTTGGTCGAACCATTGCGTTCCATCGGAAGGGAACGCATCACCAGATTGGTTTTCTCGTAGACCTGAAGTTTCGTTCAGTGTGTAGATGTAAGTTCCAAAATATCCGTCGCCGTCTGGGTCAGCAGATTCGTCAATGCAACCATCGGTTAGGACCGGTGTTCCTTGGGGTGTGTCGGGGCACTGGTCATCAGCGTCTTTGACACCGTCTGAATCGGAATCTCGTTCAGAGGCTGAACAACCGTTCTCATCGACGCTTTCGCGTTCGCTTTCAATGGTATTTGGGCACAAGTCCGCAGGTCCTGCAACATTATCCATGTCGTCATCTGACAACAATTGCGCCTCGCTACAACCGTCAGCATCGACTGTCTCGCCGAACGGTGTCAAGGGGCAGAGATCTACATGATTGAACACCGAATCATCATCATCATCCAATTGATTGTCCGCACACCCAACTGAATTAACGGTAAGGCCAGCATCTGTGTCGGGACAAATATCCTCCACATTAGGAATGAAGTCGCCATCATCATCTGTACCGTCGATGAAACGGCATCCAATCCCCGTACCGTCAACAAACGGACTTGTTCCTTCGAGTATACCCGGAATTGTCGGACACTCATCGGCTTGGTAACCGTTTGGATTATCGCCAAAACCATCACTATCAAAATCAAGCCATTGGCTCGCCTCAGTAGGGAATTCGTCTTGCGAATCCATCCAACCGTCTCCATCAGAGTCCGGGCATCCAGGATAAGGGTTGGTTGAGTTGCCAAACACTCCAGGGCAACCATCGAGCAGCAACCCGTTACCGTCGTTCTCAGTAGAATTGTCAGTTACGTTGTATGAGTCAGTCCAACGGTCTGGATGACCGTCAGAATCATTGTCTTCAGCAGCAGCGATATTATCCGGGAAACGGTCTGGATTTGTGGCCCCTTCAGAGCCGTTATCGCCGTAGCCATCACCATCACTGTCAGCCCATTGGGTCGGATCAAATGGCCATGCATCTGCGCCAAGTGAGGCATTCCACTCAAACCCACCAACGGTCGATGGGTCAGAAGAACCATCGGAATCAGAGTCGAGGCAACCTTTTCTATCGCGGAATGAAACTCCGTAATCCCATTTACAGTCGTCTCCTTGGGTTGGATCTGAGGAGTTATCTCCCCAACCGTCGCCGTCTGTATCCTTGTACTGGGATGGATTGAATGGGAATAAATCACCATCGGGTTGACCAGAATCGTATTCTGTGATACAACAATCCGGCCCCGAGTTATCGCCGTATCCGTCACCGTCTGAATCCGAAGCAAGTTTCCAGTTAAAGATGAAAACATCGCCATCGAAATACATGAAATTATTGTTGGACCAACCGTCTTGGTCGTAATCATCACAACCCATTCGGTCAATCCAGGATTCACCAGAATCATCGTTACAAGCATCGTCAATGTCCGCATACCCATCGTTGTCAAAGTCAAGACAGCCGTAAGTGAAGTACATCGAAGGCGCATCACTTGATGGGCATGAATCGGTCAATGGACCGTACGCATTGTCTCCAAAACCATCGCCGTCGTTATCCGACCATTGATTGCCTAAGTGCGGCAACTCATCGACCAAATCGAAAACAAGGTCTCTGTCAGTGTCAACATAGAGTCTGAGAACTTTGTACACTTGTGCTGTATCATCTTTGAACGCCATGTGTAACGTTTCGTTGGAATCTCTAAACAAGCCAACGCTGCCCACCGTAGAGATGTCTCCAAACGAGATCGAATTCCAGTGGTATGATGATTCCTCGGCGTTCAAAGTGTTCCACGTAAGAAGATTCGATTGCCCAGCGCTGGTCATGAGAATGTATGTGTTGTTCTCTACAGCCAAGTCCCAAGTGCTGCCAGAGTTTGATTGAGGTTGGGAGCCGAAAGATGACCAATTACCGGTGGAATTACGCACATAGAGCACATCTGAATTTGAATCGCCACGAACAGCCATTGCAGGAGAATCACCACCGACAAGGTCGATGTTGAATGTGCCAATTGGGCCAGAAGGTTGAGCAAGGTTAGAGACAGTGACCCAAGAAGAGTCATTTTCCCATGAAGAACCGTTTAATTGCCGTTCATGGACTCTGAGTACGCCTGTTGAAGTTACGCTCGAGACAATCAGTACATCGTTGTCGGTGATCTCCATTGAGATGTTACTGGATAAATCGGTTAATCCTGTGATAGAACTTCCGCTCACATTCGAACCGTTGAAAATCCAAACTGACAGGTTATGATTTGTACCATCGTCATGAATCAAAGCGATAGCGAGATTTCCATTCGATAGAATCAGAGGTGCAAAATCACCAGATACAGCTGCGCCTGCATCTCCCAACACGGTGTTGACCCAATTCCCACCGGTCTGATGCAAGAAGATGAGTTGTTCATTGACTGCATCGCGATATACAGCGGCTGCTGTATCGTTCCCATCGATGACCACTTGAATCGGATCTGCAAGGTCAACGCCGGTTGGTACGGGAGAATGTGTCCATCCCGAGTCGTCTTCTTGAGACACATAAATTACGAAACCACCAACATCAGCTGCCGCTCGCATGAGGTGCTGATGACCGCTTGAATCGAGTGCTGAACCAAGGAAAGCACCATTCGTTTGGGTTGTGAGAATACCTTGCTCCACAGCAGTATAACTCGAAGTGGTGTGGAGTTTCAGCGCATTGCTTCCCTCGGTGGCAAGAATGATTGGACGTCCTGAACTTGTGCCAGCAAAAGCAAAGTTGGTCTGGCCCGAAGAATCGGATGGCAGCGTTTTATCAGCCCAAACCCCTGTTGCTGTTCCATCATCAACATGTTCCAAGTAGTGGAGGGATTGTGATGGTTCAAACGAAAGAAGCATGCTTGCTTCGCCACGGCTGGAAGTTGAAAGATCGAGGAATCCAATTTCTTCATCAAAGGTGAATGTTGTCGACTCCCAATCCCGCTCTGAATACAGTTCGTGGACAACTTCGAACGATGCTCCAACCGTCTTTCGAACGCTCAGGCTAATTTCACTCAGACCATCGCCATCAACATCACCCATCGAAGACATCGACAAGCCCTTGTAGGATTGAGCCGTACCTGTTGCGAGAAGTTCGTAATTCGCTGTCAATCCGATAGGCGAGCCAAGGTGAAGTTCAACTTTACCGCTTCGAGTTGCGCCTTGTTGCATCAATAAAATATCGCCATAGCCGTCTTCGTTGACATCACCGGCTTCGATGAACATTCGTCCAAGCATAGCATTGGCGTCATCTCCTAATCGAGACCAGTTCGGTGCCGAAGAAAAGAGCCCAGAGGGAGAACCATGATACAACCAAACCTTTCCTGCTTGGTACGCGTTGGTACCGTTGAAAAGTTCTGAAAACATCATGTCATCATAACCGTCTCCATTCACATCTCCAATGTAATCGACAGTGAATCCAAACATCTTCCCTTGAACGTTCGATCTGATAGTATCATCTGGTGCAGCGCTTACCCCAAACTCTGAGCCGAGGTAAAGTTCGACTTGCGGGAAACCTGAGAATGATTCGAAATTAGCCGCATTGGAGACAAGCAAATCATCGTAACCATCGCCGTTAAGGTCTCCTGAACCTGAGAGTGATTGACCAAGAAGCGTATTTTCTTGGGTTTGTGAGATGTTACGGAGATGCTCCATACCGCTCAAATTGCCTTCAAAGATTGAAATCTTACCTTTGTGAATAACTTCTGATGGGGTTGTGGCAACAACCGTCGAATAATTACCCGATACAACCGCTAAATCAGCATATGAGTCACCGTTCATGGCAGGTATCTCCTCAATCTTCCAGCCAAAACCGTCCCCTTCGTTGCCCGTATGATTCCACCATGATTGGGTCTCAAGCCCGGTAGAGTTACCAAGATAGATTTCGACCATGCCGTTATCACCAGAGCCGTTTGGTTGCGAAGTGTTCCAACCGGAAGAGCCGATGGCAACATCAGCAAAACCATCGCCGTTGAAGTCAGCAACAGAGATGTCTGAGCCGAGACGTTGACCAGCCTGTGTTCCGAGTATTGAGTGAACCGTGTTCGAGAGGCCATTTGATGAGCCAAGCCGAAGTGAAACCCGTCCGATCTCAGAATCCGTCGAAGAAAAATCTGGTTCAGCATAAATGAAATCATCAAACCCATCTGCGTTAAAATCAGCAAACATAGATTCACCTTCTTCAGACGCCAGCGAAGCTGTAACAGCGGTGTTTGGCACTGGGTCGATGCGACCTTCGTTTTGTCCTGAAAGACTGCGAAGGAGTTGCAAACTTGTAATACCTCCTGACTCAGAAGTGGTTGCAATTTGTTCGACTGCATTCGTGTCGAGGTCCATGCCTATGTGCTCTGCTAAATTGGAGTCACGGAGTAAGACTCGGCGGTCGTAAGTGGTGCCATCGTATCGAATCAAACGGACTTCTTCACCAGCCGTGTAGAGGAGGTGTGCAACGCCATTCGCATCCATTTCCAATTCCATCGATTGACCGACTGGGCCTGCATCAAGCAACTGGTTGTACCAGATGTTGCCGCTGTAATTCATCTCCCAAAGCGAGCCGTTTACATCCCTGAAAACTGCGTACTCAAGTTGTTTTTCAGGTAAAACTACCATTTCAAAATCAGTTGGGTGAACGTCATAAAGAACGGTAATTTTCTGCCAAGTTTGTTCCGAATAAACCGAACTTGGGAAGGCAATGTGTGCTGACTTGATGTTTGCACCATCAGCATAGAGCACATACTGACGCCCGTTCTCATTGACTGCCAAAGCACAGTCGACGAGAGTTGATACACTCGAAGCTGCGACGGTATCCACCAGATATGTCGCCCATGCGGAGGTTGTTGACTCATGAGATGAATGACCTCCGTTATGTGAACCAACAAAAACATCTCCTTCCACGGTGGTCCAACAAGCATCAAACCCTTCATCGTGGCTCATTTTCAAATCTGGAGTACCCATGGTGTGGTTTGGGAAAGACGCGAAGATTTCTGACATCCAGTAATCCAATGCAGAGTCCTCTCGAACTGTTGCGCTTGGCAATCCATCGAAAGCCAACTCGGTTCCAGCGAAATCGTGCCCGTATGCATCACTGAGAGTAACATGAGGGCTGCTGGATTGAACTAAATCCTCCTGTAAATCGGCTTCAGCCTGTGTTAATGGTTGAACCATCGGCGAAAGAAGGTGGATCAAAAACAGCAAAGAAAGCAGCAATGAAACCGTGGGGAAAGATCTGCTCGCTGACGCCGCCATACCATCATGACGCCCGCCTTCCTTGAAAACGCTTCTTGACAATTGTGTTGATGACCCCCGTAGGGGGTCAGTTATCTCACCGGTCAATACCTCATCAAAAAACGGCGGTTGTTTTGTCAATGCGGAGCGATTGGGAGTAATGTGGACGGTCAGGAATTTCTCATCATTGCCAACGGTGAATGGCCACCTGAAAGCATTTGGTTGCCACTAACAGCCCAATCGAAATGTGTCATTGCATGCGACGGTGCTGCTGCACAATGCATTGAAAACGACGTAAAAATGGATGTTGTGATCGGAGATATGGACAGTTTATCTGAACACGATGAAGTGCGACTCCGGGATGATGACAATGTTGCTTTTGTTCGTCAAACCAGCCAAGAAGAAAATGACCTGGTAAAAGCCATGAAATGGTCGATTAAACAAGGTGCAGAAAGTATCGAGGTCTTTGGTATCGAAGGAGGTGATTTTGACCACCAATTTGCAGCCATATTGTCGTTGTGTGAAGTTCCTTTCAACACTCGAATTCATACCTCCCAATCCATCATTCAACGCGTGGGAAAATTACCGCTCACACTACACTCTATAGAAAAAAATGCTTCCTTTTCCCTGTTCGCAGTTGGGCCGGTAGAGGGCGTGAATCTTACCGGCGCAGAATGGCCCCTTTCCAACCAAACGCTGTCACCTGGAACCAGAGGCATTCACAACAAATCCACTGGAGAAAAATTACACGTTGAGTGTTTGTCCGGAGAATTACTCCTCTTTTTGGACCGGTGAAGAAGGAAGATGGCGGCGCAGCATTTCTGAATATGTGCCCTTTCCATCCCATTGCTGGGCAACGATGTCAATCCTTGCCTTTTCGAGAGTCGTCTCCAAGCCACCCCAATCCTCGATTAAGCCGAGTTTCAGTGCAGCTTTGGGCGTGTAACCTGGGAGGAAATTACGCCAAAGGAACGGTACTCTCCCCGGAGTAACCCGGTTCACCATACGGACAATCGAAGTATTACAAGTGGTGAGGAGAGAATGATACCATTCAGGTTCTTGGGACAACTGGTTTGCTTTCTGAGCCATCCGAATCAGCATGTGTTTATCTTTTTCAGGAGGGGTGATTGCGCGAAACATGTAGTCTTTATTTCCACGTGCGTTCGTTCGCAATCCAGTCATGTCACTCTCAAGAGCAACTAAGAGATACAATTCATAATTCCTCCACAGGCCATCCCAAGGATGGTATCGATGCTTGACTCTTCGACGAGCCTCAAAAGAAAACGAAAGACAAGTGCCGTCGTTAAATTCGAACGTCAAGTAGGTGTGTGCGAGTCCATGCAGGGAATGAAAATGGTCTACAATGAACCATATATCTTTGATTTCCTCTGTATCGACGGTGAGTTCATCAATCCAAGATTCATCTCTGTCCTTGGTGGTTCGCCAGAAAAAATTACGAACATTGCGGAAGGTGATTTTGGAATCAACAAGATTTGTTGTCGTTATGAATTCACAATCGGAGTTCCAGTTTGCCACAAGTTGGGGTTGGCGTGGTCGAACGCGAATGAACCAAATCAGGAGCGGCAAAAAAACAACAACCAGCAGTGCGACTAGAGCGATTTCCATCAATGTACTCATGAGGTTCACCACTTATGCCAAATTCGCAATTGTGCATCCCACCAGTCGGTCGTTCCGTCTGGATGTTGGCGCCAAAGCACGCCTTCATCGTCTGTGATGGTTGGAAGACCTTCGGTATCGGGAGAGCCATCTGCCAGAATCATTGGGGTCGGACCAAGATCACGCAGTTGGCCTACTGTACCTTCGTCCTTAACCCGTACAAGCAGAATGAAGACAACGATGCATACAACAAGGCCGAGAATACCGATTGAGACCCAACCAACTGATTCGGTCTGGGTATCCTCGCCGAATGAACGGCTTGGAAGCGATGCTGCTTCTTCTTCAGTGAGGTCAAGTCCTGGAAGTCGAACGAGATTAACACCATGTACTGTTCGAATCTGCTCATTGTTGATGACTTCGAGTGTGATGAGGTGAACGCCTGCTGGAAGAACCTTGCAATCGTAATTCGTGCTGCTGTTGCCTGCGAGGGTCGAACCTTGAACGGTCCAAATTTTTTCAAAGGTAGAAAAATCGACTTCGACCATGTTCGGAACCATGGTGATTTGACAAGGCTCGTCGGTCATGTTTTGATTGCCGACAACATCGAGAGAGAACGATGGAGCAGGACGGTTGTGAATGGTGAGGTTTAACCAATACTCTGCGGTTTGACCCAAGTCATTTCTGTATGCTTCCTTGAGTTGGTATTCACCCGCTGGCCAGTGGGAACAATCCAAAGTGGTTTGATTGTCAAGCACGGTAAACGGAGCGCCTGAGAAAGTTCGTACTCCAGATGCCCCATAACGAGGTCCAGTCTCATCAGCAAAAACGCGATGAATGGAGCACTCATCACCCGTTTCAATCCTGTTAGGAGCATTGAGATCCAACGTCAATTGGGGCATTTGAAGCGCTGGCTTGAGAACATAAGTCGGCAGTTGGATACTGGTGATTTTATCTCCTGCCTGATTGATGAAGTCGAGTCGAAGTGCATGTTCACCGGATGACCAAGCATCGTAGACAAGACTGGCATTTGATTGACCGCTCAAGGCAAGGTACTGGTCTTCTCGAACTTCTTTATCCTTGTGCGTGCCAAATAATCGCAATTCGATTTCAGTAAATTCAGAAGTGGTGTTGAGTATCACAACGACACGAATTGCATCGGGTTCACCGTCTTGATTCATGTCCATGGTGTCGTTCCGTAACGCGACTAAAGTCAATCCTTCTTCAGCCAAGGCGTCATCTGTTGAAGTGCTCTCGGCTCCAACCTCATCAACAATTCCAAGAGGGGTGACCAGACACCCAAGAAGGAGAAGTACAAGGAAGAACGGGAGCGTTCTGTGCGAATTACTCAACCGTTTCACCTCCTTGAAGCGGTAAAGGTTGGAGTTCTGAAGCATCCATTCCTTCCGGCATTGGGAGTGGCGGTAAATCCTCCAAAGGAGTCATTGATACTGGAGCAGCATCCATGGTGAGAGAGTCGAGGTTGGCGGATTCTTTTGATTCAAATAAATCATCTTCGAGTGTATCATCATCGCGACCCATTCGAACAATCAGTGCCAATGATGCACCAAGAATGAAGCCGAACCCGATGACCAGATAGGTGAGCCAAGAGGCTGCTGGATCTTCACCAAGGATGGCCACCGCCGCGGAGAATTCGCCGTATGAATCAGACCAGCCATCGCCGTTGGAATCAACACAACCTTGCGTATCACGCATCGAATAACCGGAGGTATCTGGACAATCATCACGCAATGCTCCCAATGGAACGTCACCAAAACCGTCGCTGTCAGAATCACGCCACTGCAATGATTCGGTAGGGAAAGAGTCTGCAGTGCCAAATGGATGGGCTTGCCAGCTCTCGGTTGGGTCGGACCAACCGTCGCCATCGGTATCTCTGCAACCCAATCGGTCGAGAAGAGAAGTACCACGAACTTCAGGACAAGCATCTCCTTGATTTCCGTTTACATCATCACCGAAGCCGTCCCCGTCTGTGTCTCTCCATTGGGTTGGCTCGTGAATGAATGCATCACCGAGGTCTGACCATCCGTCACCATCGGTATCAGGACAGCCCCAGCGGTCACCACCAGAGGATGGGCCAACCGATGTACCTGCTTGGCTTGGGCAAACATCTGCAGTCGTTCCGAGTGGATTATCGCCTCGGCCATCACCGTCAACATCGTGCCACTGCGTGTGGTCCATTGGCCAAGCATCACCGTTGCCACCTGGGCTAGCCAGCCACGTATTGGTTGGGTCAGACCAACCGTCCTCGTCGCTGTCAGGACAACCCCAGCGGTCAAACGTAGAAGTGCCGAGAGTCGTTCTGCAACTATCGCCACGGTAAGCGACGCGAAGAGTTTGACCGTCGAAATATTCGAGATTATCACCGTAACCGTCGTGATCTGTATCGAACCATTGGCTTTGATCCAATGGGAATGCGTCAGCAAATCCATCTGGGTGAGCAATCCAATCGTCAGTAGGGTCTGAAAAGCCATCTTGGTCTACATCCCTGCATCCGAGTCTGTCGGCATAGGAAATCCATCCGGACTCGACTTCTTCAGCCGAAGAAAAGACGCAAACATCGCCCTCAAATCCTTCAAGAATATCTCCATAGCCATCGCCATCCGTATCCCTGTATTGTGACGGAACGAATGGGAAGTCGTCAACTTGGGTTGCTCCATAGGTTTGGTTGTCGCCCCAGCCGTCTTCATCAGAATCAGACCATTGCGTAGGATTGTCTGGGAAATCATCAATCAATACAGCGCCTTCAGATTGGTTGTCACCCCATCCATCAAAGTCGCGGTCTTGCCACTGTGAGGGTTCATCGGGGAAAGCATCAGAACCATCCGCTTTTGTCCAGTTCAAATCCCCATCTGAATATCCATCGCCGTCTGAATCGGTGCACCCGAATCGGTCACCGGTCGAAAAACCGGTGATGAATGGACATGCGTCAGGTGTTGAAGCTTCATCGAGCCATGAACCAATACCCCAAGCCATTCGAGATTGATTCCATGTTACATTCTCCCAATTATCTCCGAATCCATCGTCATCGGTATCGTTCCACTGCGTGGCATCGAGAGGGAAGGCATCACCGAATCCAAGCGGATGTGCATACCATGCAGTCACGCCATCAAGGGCTCCTGGATCTTCATCGGAGTAGCCGTCGCCATCGCTGTCTAAACATCCGAACCGGTCTTGTTGAGAATAACCTCTGCGGAAAGGACAGTGGTCTCCTTGGAATCCGTCGAGATTGTCGCCAAATCCATCGTTATCACTGTCGAGCCATTGAGTTGAATCGGTCACAAAGGCATCGGCTCCGTTTTGCGGACCCCACGATGAATCAGGGTCAGACCAGCCATCACCATCGACATCAGTACATCCTTTACGGTCGTTTGTAGAAGTGCCCACAAGGTCATCGCAATCATCTTCATTGTCGATAAAACCGTCTTCGTCTGTATCTCGATTGGATTTGTCGATTGAGGGGGTAAGCGTGTAATCAAAGCCATCGTTGCACCATGAATCTTCGGATTTGATTTTCACGAAGACGTACCCTGCCGTATTTATTGAAGTGGAAAGTACCTTTGATGCTGCGTTGTCATCCGCAGCGGTGTCGGTGATGGTCGCACCTTGAGAATTCAAAATCGAGAACCGCCCTGTCCATCCATCACCTGGACACCACCATGCCGGACCGTTCATAGTTCCGGAAAATGCAATTTGGACAATGTCACCTTTGCGAGCCTCAATCTTCCAAAAATCGGCTTGGTCGTTTCCTGCGTCACAGTCTGGATTGCAGACATAACCGTTCGACGTAACGCCATCAGTCAATGGATTGGCACTCTGAATGTTATCGTCAGCAGAAACGGGAGGGAGCATCGAGAGCATCATCGCGGCCAGCGAGATGGCCATCATCCGCTTCGCGAGCATGATTGCCCAAGTGGCGGTGTGCCTATGAACACCGCGCTCCAATCAACACCCGAAGGGTGTTAGGTACGAGATGCCAAAATCAATTCATTCACCGCAAACATAGGCATCATCATCGAAGACCCTTCTGAATCCGTAACGATGCTGTGCTCGGATGACATATCGCCACGAACGAACTTGATGTAGCGTTGCTCCTCGTTTTCTTCAAACGGGTGAAGACCAACATTCTCTTGGTAAGCAATGCCGACCCAAGAGCCATCCGGTGAGATGACGGTTTCAAAGAAGTCGTGTAAAGCATGGGTATCACCGCTGCTTTCTTCGTATTCAGTAACGGTGTGGAGAGGTGTTGGGTCTACAATTCGGAAATCCCATTCATCGCCTTCCATTGGATGATGAAGAGCACCTGCATACAGGTACCAGTCCTTGCCAGCAACATAGCCATCATCGCTGTTCTTTTGGTCGAAATCTAGGCCGTAAAAAGCCACACTGACCACTTGGTCTTCAGAAATTGACACAAATGGATACATGTTTATTCCACGTTCAAAAGCCGTCGAGTTCCATGATTCCCAACTTGTACCGTTGTCGTAAGAGACTGCTATTCTCATCTCCCATGCGCCCGTATTACCGTTCGGGCAATCCGCCCATGTGACGACAACCATGCCCCCTTCGTTGTTGTTGACAACTGGATAACCTTCGGGACAATTTCCTTCGCGAGGACCAACTTCTACCGGTGATTGCCACGTACCCTCACTCGGACTTGGGCCCGTACCTCGGCCGTATTCATCGCTGATCCGAACTTGAACGACCCCAGTAGCTGAATCTGCATCTTCTTGAGCCACGAACACATACGGTCCGTTGTTTTGGCTGGATATGGTCGACCATCCACCCGGCATAGCATAGCACTGGGAAAAAGGTGCTCGACCTGTTTCTGAATGGTAATACCAGTACCGTCCAGCATCGCCAGAACATTCAGGAGGAGAGGCCCCGGAATTACCGAGATAGTGAATGATGCCGTCGCCTTGAGCCGCAACCCATGGGCGGTCATCAGCAGCCATGGTATTCATCCGTTCGCAAACCGGCGGTGAAGCGTAGGTGTTACCGCCGTCTTCAAACAGATGCCACCAGTTGTCTTCAAGCGTAGTGTCAAGGAAGTACACGACATCGTTGGCATCAACCGCAATGTCGCCTTCATCGCCCAAGCATTCTGAGCCTGAACCTGTAGCGCTGCCAATGGCTGAATTCACAAGCGTACCAGGAGTAGGCTCGAAATTATCACCGTGACCCCAAGTTTCGCCGTTGTCGTTTGAAATCCAAAACCATGAAGCCCAGTAATCCCATGAAGTCATCTCTCCATCTTCACATGCATACCATGTGTCGAGGTTTCCTCCGATGACTGGTGCAAATGGATTCCCTTCACCGCCCCATCTCAAGTCTTTGTGAGCAGTGACAAACAAGTTGCCTTCACTGTCAATGGAAAGACTGGGTTCATATCCAATTCCGTAACCTTCGTAACCGGCATCTTGGCCGTTATTGGCATCGATACATTCGTCGTGCCGAGGCATATATTCGGGCTCGTTCCAGGTGAAATATATTTGATCGCCTTGGAACGATTCTTGTGTTTGAGATGCGTTTAATCCGTTCGAAACTGAAGGCCCCCAAATGGCAGCGAGAAGCAAGGTGGTGAAGGCGACGGCAATCGTAGCAACCATTGCGAAGTTGAGTTCCTTCTTCCCAGATGTCGAGGCTTCAGAAGACCCATCTGCAATCAAAATTGCATCTGGTGAACCATTCGCCATGTAGGGTTGTGGAAGCGGTGTGATTTGGAGGTTGCGCTTTGAGATTTTTCACTTTTCCAACGACGTAATTGCATTGAGATATATGCTCTCATAGGCTTCAGCATTGTGTTCGTAAGTATAGTGGTCCAATACTCGCTCTCGGCCACGGCCAGCCTGAGCAGTTCGACCTTCGGGGTCTTCCAAAGAACGGCACACTACTTTGGCTAAATCGCTTGGATTACCAGTTTCAAACAATTCACCTACGGTTGAGTCAATCATCTCCGTGAGTGGCGCTTGATTCACGGTGACGACAGGTGTCCCACTGGCCAAAGATTCGAGAGGAATCAAGCCCTGACCCTCATAGTAAGAGGGATAAACAACGATATCAGCAGAACGGAAGTGCTGTGCTAAATCATCAAAAGACATACTGCTTCGAATGTACAATGCATGTTCGACTCCTAATTTTCGAGCGTTTTTTAGTAATCTTTTCTTCATATGCCCTCTTCCCACAATGACCAACCTTGCACCTGGGAACTCTTCTAAGACAGCGGGGAGTGCTCGAATCAAAGTCATGTAGCCTTTCCTCGCTACAAGTCTTCCAACAGCTAAAATCATTGGAGTTTTGGTTTCTGCCATATATGTCAAAGCAAGCTCGTCTCCACAGTCGTAAGATGAACGAATTTCTTCATGCCTTAATTGCTCATCCTCATCATCTTGATTCGGAGGTCGAAACACCTTATGGTCGCAACCCCATAGTACAACTTCACAATTGAAATTTTCAGATGGCTCATACCAATTTTCGAATTCTGAAAGTGTCGATTTAGAATTAGAAACACAAATACTCGATTCTAGAATTCCTGCTCTCTCATATTTTGAATAATACTTACCAGTCAACCTTATTGCCAAATCATTTGGATTTCTCCAAGTGGCTGATTCTTTTGCCTTTGCTGCTCGAATAACCCCTTGCTTCTCGCCCAACCAGGACCCGTGTAAAGATGAACAAACTGGCGCGATATTCTCCTCCATAAATCTAAATTCTTTCCTCGTAAAAGATGCTAATGGCAAATGGATATGTATCATATCTACCGATTCTAAACTATGGAGATGCTTCAGGGCTTTTAATGAGTTTTTAGCGTAAGAACGAGTAAAAGCCATCGGGGCCTTTAGCCAAGGCACCTCTATGACTGAAACCCCCTGTTGCGCAGGTGCTTTACCCTTGTGAGAACGCGTGATTACGCTCACTCGGTGACCACGTGATGCTAAATGACCTGCAAGATGGAATACCACTGAACCGATACCGCCCCACCTTGGAGGGTATTCCCCAGCAATCATTGCGATATGCATTGTGTTCCCCACGGGAGTCTTGCGTTTGAATGTCTCCATAAGAGGAGTATGAATAATTGAGTTCTTTAGCCAATGCTTTCAATACTGTTCGCTAATTGGCAATGTTATGGCCGATTCACTGCCAGTGACTGTCACAGTTATCCTTCCGACTCGAAACGAGGAAGAAGCACTTGGCCCTACGATTGATGCAATACCTCGTGGATGGTGCAAAGACCTCGAAATCATGATTGTCGACGGCAACTCAAGCGACAAAACCCGTGAAATCGCTCTCGAAAAGAACATTCGAGTTCACCTTGAACCCAGAAAAGGATACGGCCGTGCATACCGCACAGGATTCGATGTGGCCAAGAACGACATCATCGTCACTATGGACGCTGATTGCACCTATCCTGCTGAATTGGTACCTACGCTGGTCAAGCGATTGCTTGACGACGACCTCGATTTCATCACTTGTGACCGACTATCGCTCGCTGAAGAAGGCTCGATGCCGGGTATTCATGGATTTGGAAACTGGGCTCTTTCGTTCACTGCACGGTTGCTTTTCGGCTACGGTATCAAAGACTCTCAATCTGGAATGTGGGTCTTCCGTAAGTCTATTTTCAACAATGATGCAATGCGCCCAACCAACGATGGTATGCCCTTGTCCGAAGAAATGAAGATTCTTGCTCGAAGGGTCTTGGGCAAAGATAAGGCTGTAGAAATCTCAGTCCCTTACCGACCTCGAGTTGGAGAAGCAGAAATCCACACTTGGGGTGATGGATGGAAGAATTTCAAGTTCCTGTTTGCACGACGTGTAGGCCTCCATCGTACATTGACACCTTGGGGTAAACTGGATACAAATCCTGATTCGTTGAACAAGGACTTACCAGAACAATCAAAGTAAGTCATTCCACTTTGATATCTTCCAGCCCTTCTTCAGGTGCTGGCCATTGCATATCCAGTGCTTCAAGCGTCTCGACAATGAGCGTTGAAATAATTTCATTACGGTACTTTTTGTCGTTCGCAGGAACGACGTACCATGGCGATGAATCGGTCGATGTTTCGCGAATCATTGTTTCAAATGCATCTTGATATTGATCCCAATGGGCTCGCTCCTTAAGATCTCCAATTTGGAATTTCCAATTCTTCTCAGGGATATTCAATCGACTTTCAAGCCGTTCTTTCTGTTCCTCTTTGGTAATGTGAAGGAGAATTTTGATGATGGTTGTACCTTCATCGACAAGCATTTGTTCGAAATTTCGGATGTGTCCATACCTTTTCTGAACGAGCTCTTCTGGCGCATAGCCATGAACTTTTACCACAAGAACATCTTCGTAGTGACTGCGATTAAAGATTCCAATTTCTCCATTTGCTGGAACGCAAGGATGGACGCGCCAGAGGTAGTCATGTGCCAATTCACGCTCAGTTGGTTTCTTGAATGAGTGAACTTTGACACCTTGAGGGTTAATCTTGCCAAAAACTGAACGAATTGTGCCGTCCTTGCCGCCGGTATCAATTGACTGCAGCACCACCAATAAACGCTGCTTGCGTTCGGCCCACATCAGTTTTTGAAGGGACTGTAAACGCTTTGTGAGACGCTTAACGGTTACTTTCGATTCATCACGATCGAAGCCATCCGGTGAATCTGTGATTGCATTTGAAATCGAAAAACTCGGAGCGTCGGAGATTCGAAACAAGGAGGTATCCATGAGCAATGGTTGTATGCTTAGATTAAAGAAGTTCTGTGGTTGTTATTCTACACATTGTCCCAATCAAGGTCCGTTCCGACGACTGGCGCTTGAACTTCAGATTCAACGTCAGAGGTACTTTCAGCATCTGGAAGAGATGCTTCGCTGTCGGCAAGGACTTCGGTTGCTCCTTCCATTGCGCCACCTTCAAGGTTAACCAGCGTCTTTCCGGAATCAGACTTTGCTGAAAAACCACCGAACGAATCCCAAGAGTCAATCATCGCTAATTCTGCCTTCTTCTGACGGCGTAAAGCGATGAAAGCAATGAAAGAAAGAAGACCGACGAAACCGACGGTCCCTCCAACAAACAAAGCAGCCCTGCTGTCCTGTTCGGCTTCCTCAACGGACAAAGTAATACTCAGAACATCGACCATAGCGTCGTCACCAACACCATCGGTAGCGATAACTTTGAGGCTGGGCCGTCCGGCGGACTCTGGGTTCATTTCAACGGCACCTTCCCAGTAACCATCGCCGTCTGCGTCGGTCAAATTGAACGACCATGTTTGAACATTGAAAACGATTGTAGCTTGTACATTTTGAGTGGTTCCATCGGGGTCATCCATCATGACCCGTACACTGAATGTGTTCTTCTGCTGTGCAACCAAGACATCGGGAAGGAACGTGAGGTTCGAGAGGGTGGGTAGGCTCGATTGTACCGTGATGTTGACGTGAACTTCAGAAGAAGCACCTCGGCTGTCTTCAACATACAACGAAAGGTGGTATTGGCCGGGGGGCAGTGTGATCGAATCGCTGCTTAAGGTCGAAAGAATCTGATAATTACCGGTTACCAACCAGTTCCGCCATTCTCGCTTCTGCATGTCTCCATCTGCATCTGTCGATTGCTCTTCAAGTAAAACAGGTTGCCCAGGTGAGATTGATACGAGGTTCTGTGGTTGGACAAGGACTGCAACAGGGTCGGATTGAATGATGACGACAGTGAACGATGTAAGCTGTTCTTTGCCGGTAGAGTCGACGAGGGATACCTGGATGCTATGCTCACCTGCAGGAAGTGCAGCTTGATGGATTATGGAGGGAGATACATCGGAGAATAACGGTTCTGTGAGAAGGTTACTCCGGACGGTCATGGTGAAATTATCCTCATCGTAATCAACGGATTGTCGAGCGTCCCAATCTATGATTTGGTTGGATGAGAAAGCATCGCCATCCACTGGTGAAATCATGTTAAGAACCGGCGCTGAAGTAAGCACCTCGATTGTATGAGATGCAGTCACTGGTTCATGAATACCGTCATCAAGACTCAAGGTAATAATATGAATTCCAGCACTTAAGCGCCCGTCAAAAATCAGCCAATCCTCTCCTTCAGGCGTGAGCCTTCCGTCCAAATCACTTTGCCAATCGACCACCAGATATTCGGAGCCGCTGTTCGGTTCAAAGGCCGAACAGTGCCAATTTCCATCGAGAGGGAACGTCGAACATGCGGAGTCATAGTCACCGGAAAGATTCGCAGAGAACCATATGAGTTCAGAAGAAAGATATGTTTGAGTTTCGAGAGGTTCAGCGATTACAGAACGAGGGAGTGAGTTTTCTACCGTAACTTGCAGAGTAGTCGTACGAGTCGCATTGATGTGTTCTGGACGTACATCAACGACTCGCATCTCCAAGTTGTGAACGCCGCGAGAAAGATAACCGCTCCACACTTTTCCTTCTTCAGTATCGTTCCAAGACAGTTGGCCATCAAGGTTTGACCAGAATTCAACCTCCAATACATCACCTTCGGGGTCAACAGTAGCGGTACCGTCCAAAGTCACCAAATCTTCACTGGCGTTACCTGCACGGGTAAGAGTGAACTCTGGTACTGGAACTTCATTGTATAATTCGACTGGAATCGAGTAAGTCGATGGTGTATTTACACCATCGGATGCATAGACAGTCAAGGTGAATGTTGAAGGAACTGTCTCGGCCATGGTGAGGTTCATCCATATTTCAGATGGACAACCGACAACAGTACTTTCGTCTGTTAAAGCAAGGTATGAGCGGTCAATCCAACACTTGAGTGGGTCGTTTTCCGGGTCGAATGTCCCCGAAATATCCAATCGCACATGTTGTGTTCGGGGGATTTCGAGTTCGGACCACGGTGTGAGTTCCGGAGTGACATCCAACACGATGGTAGGTGCTTGATTGACAAGTTCAATTGTTCGGCTTTCAGTAACACAGTGACCTGCGTCATCGCAGACTTCCAAAGTGATGACATGTATGCCATCGGATAATTGACATCCCATATTCAGATAATTTGTATTTACTGTGAATGGGGCACCATTGGCCATATCTTGTTGAGTAATCCCTTGCCCGTTGCCCACCCCTTGCCCGGTACATGACGCCACAATATCACCATCGAGGTCACTGGTCCATGTGAACGTGAGTTCATCATCATCAAGGTCCCAAGAGTCGGAGGCATTGAATTCTACAGGCCCTTGCGAAATAAACACGCCGAGATCAACAGGTGTCGTCCACATCAAAAACGGTGGTTGATTATCGAGTGGGAGAACACAATTGACAAAACGGTCTTGGTCAATGGCTACGGTTGTTGAGTTCGAAACACTGTCATATCCACATGAAATTGTGGCGTCTGTCGAAGGTGATGAACCGGCGTTCGTCCATCGTTCACCGATAAAATCAGTGAGAGTGAGGTATCCCATTTCATTCGTTGAATCCTGAACAGTGGGTTCAAATTGAGAAAATGTGACATCAACATTTGCAGAAGGAATTCCGTTGCTGTTGTTGTTCACCACCCAAACAATGAGGTCGTAAGCGACATCAATCGTGGCACCTGAAGCCATGGAAGGGTAGGAGAGGTTGAGGTCAAGATTTACTGGTTGGTGCAAATGTAAATCAGAGTTGGAATCCAATTGAACCGTTTTACTGGAAGGCGTAGAGTCTGTGAAACCGGACCAATTGACCTGACTGTTTACAAGTTGAATGGTTCCGGAACAATCTGAGGAAATTGCATTTCCTACTCCTGCCAAAGCGAGATGGTTTGAAAGAACAACGCAACCGCTGCCACTGAACACACTGTTACTGATTTCAGATGGGTAATTGTTGTGGTTTTGGCCATCCCATTCGATCCCGGAATGATTGCCCGTCATGGTCAAGCCATGAATACTGGCTGCGGCCTGATTGATTCGAACTGCAGGATTGACAACTGCTCCACTTTGTTCAGTCGCTATGTTGAGGCCGTCGATGTTGATAATTCCACCTTGTTGACCGACTGTTAAACCGGAATTGTCAGCGTCCAATGGAGCATAGTCAGGATGGTTGTCAGACAATTCAACAGTGTTCAACCACAGGTCAGCAGAGTCGCGAATAAGGATGCCAGAGCCTGTTGAATTGGTCACTGTACAATCGTAACATCCGACATCGAGCGAGGGGTGAGAGACCGTTTTTGAACGGTCAAAGAAAAGTCCGGCCTTTTGCTCATCGGTGATTCCAGAAAGACCGTTGTTGTGAGCTGTGACGTTTCGAAGAGCAGTGTCAAGATTGTCCAAAAGGTGAGCGCCGGATTCACCGTTGTTTTCAACGATTAGGCCGTCGATATCGACTGAAGAATAATCCAAATATACGCCGTCTCCAGAATTGTTGTGAAGGTGGAAATCATTTCCAACCCACTCGGCCTTGTAGGAATGGATCCCCGGACCAACGGAACCTGAGATTTCCAGTCCATCAAAAGTTGGAGCAGATGAGAATATCCACGTTATGGCAAGTCCCGCTTCATGGGGACCTTGCCCCGGGTCACCCGAATCCCGTATTGTGAGGTTTCGGAATGTTGTCGATGAATCCGCATAAAACATTCGAACTCCAGTCGATGTCGAGTTTTCGATCAGCGTGTTTTCAAACCACGCACCGGTTGCGTTGATATCGATTGCAGCATATGCGAGGTTGGCGGTCGTTGCGCCTACAGTACCCGTGCCACGAACGGTCAAATTAGTAAAATCGGCAGTCTCATAATTGGTATAATTCGTATGGTTTTCCTTGTCGACATATACACCTCTGTACATCGAGTTCGAGACAGTACAATCTCTGAATACAGCACGGGTGTATCCACCGTCATCAATGTGGCGAACAACAATTCCGTGGTCTGCTCGGTCAACGCTCAAGTTGGTCAACAATGGCTGACTGTCTTCGACCCATGCTCCGGCCGAAATGACCCAACTCGAGCCGCTGATGTTACTCATGACGAGATTTCGAAACACACCACCTGAGCCACCCCAAATGTTGATTGCTCGAGTCAAATGATCTGTGAAGGTTGCACCGTCAACCAACGGCGTGGAGCCTGAGCCGACAGATAATCCTAGGCCGTATCTCCAATCGTTTTGAAACGGTAAGAAACGGCCTGCTTGGTCGATAACCAAATCATAAATTTGAGGCGATGATGAACTGAACAAATCAATTCCGACGCGGTCGGGGTTCAGAATCGTAATATTATGAATCACGGGATTACTTCCGTACATGGTGATGCCATAAATCGAATTTTCAATTGTGAGGTTGTCCAATTTCGAGCCGCGGTTGTTGGAACTGCTGTTGAACTGGATGCCTTCATGGTCAGCGCCTGTGAGCGAAGTAAGAACAACTGGGCAGGTTTCTGTTCCTTCGATCGTCAAACGTCCTTCGATGTATATGCGCGCATTTGAACCCATTTCAACCTCAGTGCAAGCCGAGATAATTAGTTCATCAAAGACTGATACTGTGTATGTATTTGTGACGGTGACTGAACCTGTCCAGGTCGTTTGTGAGCGTGCCTCAATCGATAAGCGAGGTTCTGGCTCAGACGACTCGAAAGAACCACCATCATAGGCTGGTACAAAGCCTGCCATCGATGTTCCTACCATCAAGAACAGTATGAACCATCCCGTAATCGGGGGCAGTTGCTTTGTTTGCATGACTCGTGGTCGAAGCAAAAGCACTTGAAGGGTTCTATAGGATGTGTGGATGTTGCTCGTTGCGTCAAACGAAAACCTTCGATAGCAATAAGACCGAACTTCATTTCGGATGTTTATGCCCGAAGCATTCGTGTTGTTCAAGACGCAACCTGCGCACGAACGCGATGTGTATCTCTCGCTCACGAATCATGAATCCGTGGCGGAAGTTCATGCTCTGTATGGAGAATTCGACTTGTTAGCACGAATATCTGCTGACGACTCCTCTACTTTGACGAAAATGTTGATGGCACAGTTCCGTCAAATCGAGGGTGTGAAAGACACTCAAACACTGATTGCAGTGGAATATTAAGGTGAGGAACATGGCGATTGGATTTGTATTAATCACGACCAAACCTGGCTGTGAAAGCAACGTACGCGAGGCATTAGACAACATTGAATACGTCACAGACCGATGGATGTTGTTCGGTGAGTACGACCTCATTGCCCGTGTACAAGCGGATGACGAATTTGTTCTAACCAGATGCATTGTTGAAGAAATCCGTGTGCTCGATGGAATCGATGATACCAAGACGCTCATCGGTGCTGAGTTGTAATCACAACAAACTGTGCAACATAGCCTCAAGTTCTTTGGCCGCTCGTGGGCAACCTGCTGCTCGATGTTGAGTGATTGCTTCTTTCAGTGCAACCCGCTTCAATGAGGGCATGAGGTGCGATTTACAAACCCACCACCGCGCATGAAGTCGGTGAAGCATCATGCTCCCCGGAGATGAATTCGGTTTGGTGACTTTCATAAAATGCTCTTGAGCCAAGTCAACATCGATTTCCAGCAACGCTTCAACAAGAGACAAGCGCAATGCATCTCGATGGGTCGAACTTGGTTGAGCATCTATTGCCCGAAGGATTGACTCAACAAAACTCGGAATTTGAGTTGGGTTTTCCTTCATTTTAAGCAATGTGGATTTGGCTTCAAGACCCATGATTAATCCATTCGTCAAACTGGATAGAGAAGAGAGGTTGGAGCGTAACGTCTCAGCTTTCTTGAAATCACGCTCGGCCAAAGCAAGTGCGTGTTGAACCATCGTTAGGGCGACAAGTGTCACAGCGCGAACTTCAGCGTCATCCGGTAAGACGATGTGTGAAAGATAGTGTTTGATGTCGTTGATGGCCTCTTTATTGAGTGATGACGAAACACGATCATCGAGACGCCGGGATGCAGCCGAGAGAGCCAACTGGTTTTTTTGATGCTGAGTACCAATTTTGAACCCATCCTCTATACTTCGCTCAGCATCCTGAAGGCGCCCTTCTAAGTAGGCCAAACCTATGCTGATTTCATTGTTTGAACTTTCATCGTCAATCTGCAACACATGCCGATGAGCGTGTTTCGGTTCGCACCGTTCAAGAGCAACTTTTGCTGCAAGATAATGAAGGTGAGAGGGCTTTTCTGAGGTTTCAATAGCCTGCTCCAACAGGACTGAAAGTGCATTACTGCGCGTAGATGATAGCCGGTCATAGGCGGTCGTGCAATGTGAATCTAGATGTTCTGATTGGGCACAGATACGATGGAACAGAAGAACAACATAGTCATCTGGAGTTTCTGCGCATGCCTCCCAATGTTCTACCGCCAAACGGTGCAGTTCTTGTTTCTCATCATTCGACATCGAAGTACGACGTACATTTCGAACAAGATGTTGAATTTCCATCTTTTCCATATTCGCAGTCCAACGTAAAAATGCATAGTCGTCAAGTGTCCCTACGATTTCACCGTCGTGGGCTTTCTCAGCCTCAACCGGCTGAGGGAGCAACACCAAATGGTCCATTCCAGAACGAGTCGATGGGTCAAGTGAAGAGAGAACGACATCCTTGACATAGGATTGAATATCGGCGTTTTCTTCTGGAAGTGTTGTGTCTTTTTGATACAATTGTAAAGCGAGTGGGTGGCCTCCAAGTCGTTCGGCAATGTGAAGAGATTCCTTGCTTGGCAACGCTGAACCAAGTAATTTCACGGCATCACCGGTTTCAAGTGGAGGGATCGAAACACGATTCATAGCCTCGAATTCAGGGAGTGATTCTCTACCAATGAACAACATCTTCGGACCATTGAGGCCTTGCATGTGCCGGCAGATGGACACAAATGTACCTAAATGCCTTGAGGAAATCATGTGTACATCATCGAAGACCAAAACTTCGTCTTTGTATTGCTGAGCCAAATGCTCCGCCAATGCATCTGCATCGCTGGGAAGTTCACTGGAGATTGACATGGAGCGGCATAGTGTTTCAAAATCTGAAAATTCATTCGCCGTACTCCATCGTACATTTGACCCGTTGGAAACCATTTTTTCAGCAGCCGCAAGTCCAACGGTGGTTTTGCCAATACCGGGTAGACCGCTGATGAAAACACAGTGCTGTTGATTGATTTCATCAAAGACTGTCTCGACCAAGGACGAGCGCCCGTACACTGTGCCAAGCGAGGGAGCATCACCAAACATTCTGCCTTCAGAACTGCTCTTACGCGGTTTCGAAGTATCTTCGCCCAATGTGGAAAGAAGATTTCGACCCTTTTCGGTAAGATGGTACACATTTCTCCGTCGTGAGCCTCCGCCAATGACATGCGCCATTCTTTTGAAAACGAGGTCTTGTTTCTCTAATTTTGTAAGAGGGACATTAAGCGCTGAGCGAACAACACCGAGTGATTCACTTATGCCTGGAAGGGAGATTTCTCGAGTCACGTCCCATGCTTTTTCAAGACTGGAAGAGTAGTTACCAAGCCACCTCAAGAGACGCTCCTGTGGCATGGAGAGTTTCTCTGACATATCCTAACCCAAGACGACTTTACCTTCTAAGGCCATCCCTTTCTGCATCATAAATCCAAACGCGTAGGTACCGTTGTGTTCGTATACGAATACAACTCGGCATCTTTGTGAGTACCCTTACTGCTAAACCATAAGCAGAAAGGAAAAAGTATTATTTCGATGGGATCTAATCGTCGTCGGAATTCAATTCATCAAATTTGGCTTTCATCGTTGGGTTTCCACGTGTCAATTTCTTGATTGAAAGGTCCTGTGTCTTATTATTCGCATGTTCAAGTTGTCGCCCAGATGTAGTCAGGCTGGCCTTGATTTTTTCCAGCTTCTTGATTGTTGCATCGATATCAGTGATTGCCGATTGGTAGTATTTTTGAGCAGATGTCACATTCTTTCCAAATGCTTCCTGGAAATCAAGGAGTTTGTTCTCGAAGGTTTCGTAATCGATGTTTTGACTCCTGATGACTGCGAGTTCATTTCTCATTTCAAGGGATTTTCGGGCCTCGTTTCGAATGAGGGAAAGAATCAACATGAATTCCTGCGGTCTTACGACGTACATTTTTTCGTACTTGTGGGACATGTCGACTGGACCGGCGTTATAGAGTTCGTTTTCGGGCTCAAGCATCGATACGAGGACTGCATATTCGCACTTTTTCTTCTTCCGGTCTTTGTCTAACTTGGCGAGGTGAGAGTCATTGGTCTGGCCTTTGGTGCCCTCCATCTTGTCCTTCATCTCAAACATGATTGAAATGTATTCGGTGCCGTTTGTGTCCGAATCTCTGAAAATAAAATCGCCCTTCGTACCTTTGCCGTCTTCCTCGTCCTTGACGCTCTCGTTGTCCTTTTCGAAGTAAGCGTGAGGAAATGCAGTGGCTCTTACGAGGTTGAATTGATTTTCGCACCACTGCTCGAGTTTTTCCCCAATGTCTTTGACTGACATTTTCATTTTCATGTCCTTCACGCGTTCAATCTCGTCCTCTTTGAAGCGAATGAGATCGTCTTTGGCCTTCATTTCGACGAGATTTGTTTGTTCAAGTTGCTTAATTTCCAGTGCTTTTTGAGTCTCAGCCATATCCAGTTTGCCCTTGAGAGCGAGGATATCTTTTTCCAGTAGACCGGTCGCTTTGGTCACAAGCAATTCGGTATTTGTTTCAACGGCCTCCTTCTCATTTTTCAACCGTTCAACTTGCTTTTCTTTGGCAAATAGCTCTTCTCGCGCCTCGGCCAAAGCGTCTTTTGTAGCTATTACAATCTCTTTGGCGTGATTATCAATTTGATTCTGTAGGTTTGAGATTTGCTTATCCTTTTCTGATGCTATGCTCTGTTGAGCCAGTTCAAGTTTCATGTTATGATTTGCCTCCAAATCCTTGAGACGGTTGCTCAATTCTTTTTCAAACTCGTCACCGCGCACTTGGCTAACAATATCTGCATAGCCACTGGCATCCATATCAAACACAGAATCACACTTTGGGCACTTAACTTCCTTCATGACAATTCACCACCTCAACAGTATTTCAACTGTACTCAAGAAATGCCCCGTAAAACCCGGTAATGCATGGAGTACTCTTGAATTGTACAAAAGCAACAACAATACTGGGGCTGATGATGAAGAGATGTACACCTGCGATGTCATTCTGATGAGGAACACTCCGGCCACGGGCGTTTGTCGTCCCAATCTGCCCAATCTTGAACCCAAGGCTCCATGAAAGTATTCGCTTCAAATCCGAGTGCCGTCATGACCTCAATCGGTAACGCTGTCCCTCCCTTCTTACG
>Ga0206677_10000191_pt1 | contig 55678 bp, 59 predicted proteins | sample M130m12015metaG_FD_155475 | JGI IMG/M metagenome (GOLD analysis project Ga0206677, IMG submission 155475) | Ammonia-oxidizing marine archaeal communities from Monterey Bay, California, United States - M1 30m 12015 | ecosystem: Environmental > Aquatic > Marine > Intertidal zone | place: USA... | reverse complement strand
AACGCAGCTTAAACTTTTTATGGGGCTGGCTAATCTGTTAGCCCCATTCCTCTATCTAAGGGTACAATATGCCTAGCACCTATATAAGTTTATGTAATCAAGTACTACGCCGACTAAACGAAGTTGAAGTTGCGGAAGGTGCTTTTGATTCAGTTACTGGCGTTCAAGCATTGGTTAAGGATGCAGTGAAAGCAGCGGTTGCTAAGATAAACCAAGCTGAGTTCGAGTGGCCTTTTAATGCCGCTGAAGAAACAGATACATTGGTTGTAGGTCAGGAAGAATATTCATGGCCTTCTTTTTATAAAATAGCTGATTGGAACAGCTTTCAAATCCAAGAAGATACAGCACTAGGTGTAAGTTACACTACGCTAAAATACATAGAACGTGACGAGTGGTATAAGAACCACAGAGACAATGATTATTCATCAGGTACTGATGGTATCAGTGTTCCACGCTTTGTATTCCCTTCTCATGGTAATGGCTACGGTGTAAGCCCATCGCCTGATAAAGCATACACATTAAAATTCAGATATTATCAGAACTACTCTGATATCTCAGCAGCAGATGATGTTACACGTATTCCTGATAGCTATGATACTGTCTTAGTAGATGGTGCTTTATATCATCTCTATATGTTTAAAGATAATCTTGAATCTTCTCAGGCTTCGTTCATGGCCTTTGAAAAAGGTATCAAAGACTTACAAACCTTATACATTAATAATTACGAATACATTCGTGATACACGGGTTAAGTATTAATGCCAGATCAAATACAGTCCTTCAAACTTGTATGCGCAGGTGGCCTGAACTCCAATGAAAATCATTTAGATTTATCGGATAACAGTCCAGGCGCAGCTACACGTATGTTGAACTTTGAGCCGAGCCTCTTTGGCGGCTATCGTCGTGTAGAGGGTTATGATGAATACGATCCTGACTATGGTGAAGTAACGGTAGCAGGTGCATCTACAGGTCAAGGTAAAGTACTTGGTATTGCCATCTTTAAGAATGACGTTACCAACAGCACAACTATCATAGCTGCACGACAAGACGCAGGTGCTAGTACTTACAGCTTCTACTATTATACTGCTTTTATAGGATGGCGTAAGTTTACCTTAGATCACGGTGTTACACGATCTATGACCGCAAACGGCCTAACTGTTAACAGACTACGACACCAACAGTTTAACTTCGGTACTGGTAATAAGATATGCTTTGTAGATGGTGTTAACGAAGCGATTATATTTAACGGTACAGATTGGAAAGAGCTAAAGTCATCTCACGCTGGAGGCTATCATGCATCCAATAACACAGCAGGGGGCGCACAAGCGCTTAATGCTCCTGCGCTAGTAGATGTATTTGAAAACCATTTGTTCTTAGGTGGTCATGAAGCTAGTAGGGCGGCTATAGCACACTCTGCACCAAACGATCCTTATACCTGGACAGTTGCAGCAGGGGGTGGACAGATAGCGGCTGGCTTTGATGTCGTACAGATCAAACCATTCCGTGATAATCTATTTGTATTTGGTAATAAGAATATCAAGAAGATTACAGTTAGTGCATCAAATGCTTTTGCATTAGAGAACGTAACAAGTAACATCGGCTGCGTGGCTAGAGATAGCGTACTAGAGATCGGTGGAGACTTAATGTTCCTGTCTCCTGATGGGTTTAGACCTGTTGCTGGTACTTCTAGAGTTGGCGATATCGAGCTAGAAACTTTATCTAAGCCAATACAATCTACACTTGTTGATCTTATTAAGAACGAAGACATGGACGCTTTAACAGGCGTTGTTATACGTTCTAAGTCACAGGTACGGTACTTTGTTACCACAACCAATAGTGGGACTGTTGTAGCTGCTACAGATGCTATCGGTATCATTGGTGGACTGACTGACACTTCAGGTTCAATTGAGTGGGAATTTGGTGAGCTACTAGGCATACGAGCAAGCTGTGCAACGTCTGATTATGTAGGCACAGACGAACTTATTTTACACGGAGATCATGATGGTAAAGTCTATCGCCAAGAAAATGGAACGAGCTTTAACGGCTCTAATATTATATCTGTTTACGCTACACCTTATCTAGATTTCGGTGAGACAGAACAACGAAAAGTTATTCGAAAACTAAATACATTCATACGTGCCGAAGGGCCATTCGAGATGAACCTCGCTATTGATTATGATTGGGGCGATTACAATACATCAGTACCTTCTACATATACGCAGACATCTGCTGGTGCGCCTACGATCTACGCTGGGCGTAATATTACTTATAGTGGAGCAAACGTGATTTACGGCGGTGCATCCAAACCGATCATGACATCGGATATTCAAGGTTCGGGCTTTTCAGTTCGAGCTACTTTTGTGACAGACGGACAATCAGAACCATTCTCAATTCAAGGCTTAGTCTTCGAATTTAGTGCGGCAGGGAGAAGATAAAAAATGGCAGGTTACACTCGGCAATCAACTGCTAGTATTATAAATGGTTCTAGTATTACAGCGCCACCAATTAATGCAGAATTTAACCAGCTACTAGCTGCGTTTAATGCATCATCAGGACACGGACATACAGGTGGTACAGGAGATGCTCCTAAGATACCATTAACAACTTCTGTCAGTGGATATCTCCCATTAGTACATGGTGGTGTTGGTGGTCGTAACAACGTAACAAACTCTGTTCCTACAGCTAATGATGATAGTGGCGATGGGTATGCACCAGGTTCTATCTGGGAGAACTCTGCTACAGGCCGTGTATATATCTGTGTAGGTAATAGTTCTGGCGCAGCCGTTTGGCGTGAGCTAGTACAAGTTGATAGCGGTAATGCTATACTTCCTGCATCTAATAACACTGTAGACTTAGGTAACAACTCTACACGCTTCCAAGATTTATTCCTAAGTGGTGGTATTGCGGCAGCAGGTAACGTAGCAATCGGTGGTACACTTACGACTACGGGTACATCTGCATTCACTGGTCTTGCTACTTTTGCCAATTTATCAGCTACTGGTACTACAACTATTACATCAGTTGACCTTAACTCTGGTGCTATTGATAATGCTGTAATTGGTTCAGCTACACCAGCGGCAGGTACTTTTACTACACTTAATGCTAGTACATCCTTAGTTGCCGCTACTGCGGATATTAATGGTGGTACGATAGATGGTGCTGCACTAGGTGCAACTACTCCAAGCACAGGTGCATTCACTACTCTAGGTGCATCAGGTACATCAACTCTTGCTACTGTAGACATTAACGGCGGTAACATAGATGGTACGGTAATAGGTGCTTCTACAAGAGCCGCAGGTAGCTTCACAACGCTGTCTACAACAGGCCAAGCTACCCTAGCTACTGCTGACATTAACGGTGGCTCTATAGACGGTTCTACGATAGGTGCTAACTCTGCATCCACTGGCGCATTTACTACACTAACTGCTTCTGGCGGTATCACTGGATCGCTTACAGGAAACGTAAGTGGTAATGTTACTGGCAACGTAACAGGAGATGTTACAGGTAACGTCACTGGAAACCTAACTGGTAATGTAACTGCAGGTTCTGGTACATCTACATTCACTAACGTAACTATTGATGGTACGTTAAACATGAATGCTGGTACATCAGCTACTATCCAAAACCTTACTGCTCCAACTAATGATCTTGATGCCGCAACTAAGAAGTATGTAGATGATGAAATATCTACGTTGATTGGAGATGCAGGGGCAGGGCTTGATACGCTAGGTGAACTAGCTGATGCTCTTAATGATGATGATGACTTCAGCACTACAGTAACTAACTCCATTGCGACTAAACTACCAAAAGCTGGTGGCACTATGACAGGTGCTATCGCAATGAGTACCAACAAGATTACAGGTGCAGGTGATCCTACATCAGCACAAGACGTAGCTACAAAAGCATATACAGATACACAGAGAGATACTCGTGTAGCTAAGACAGGCGATACAATGTCTGGCGCATTGGCTATGGGTAACAATAAGATCACTGGTCTTGCTACACCTACTGCTGGTACTGATGTCACTAATAAAACGTATGTAGATGGTATCCTTGGTAGCAGTACAGCGGCGGCGACATCAGCTTCCAATGCTGCAACTTCAGAATCCAATGCGGCTACAAGCGAAACAAATGCAAGTAATTCAGCGGCGGCGGCCTTAACTAGCAAGAATGCAGCGGCTACATCGTTATCCACATTCCAAAATCAATACCTTGGCGCACAAAGTTCAGCCCCCACGCAAGACCCAGATGGGTCAGCTTTAGATGTTGGTGATCTGTATTTTGATACAGTAGCTAATGCTATGAAAGTCTACTCTTCATCTGGTTGGACAAATGCAGGTTCGTCAGTAAATGGCACATCAAATCGTGTGACTTATACAGCTACGGCAGGTCAAACAGTCTTTGCTGCTACTTACGATTCTGGCTATATTGATACATTTTTGAATGGGGTCAAATTATTATCTGGCACAGACTTCACAGCTACAAATGGTACAAGCATTACATTAGCATCAGGTGCATCAGTAAATGATGTAGTTGATATTGTAGCTTATGGTACGTTTGCTCTTGCAGATCATTACACAAGAACTGCATCAGATGCACGTTATGTTCAACCAACACACACAGGTAATCTTGATATAACTGGCACAGTGACCAGCGATGGGCTGACTGTGGATGGAAGTGGCTATGTATACATAAATACAAATGGTGCTGGGGCAAACCCTTCTGGGGACAAGGGGTTATTCCTCAACTGGAACAAAAGTAATTCTATTGGTGAAAGTACAATTGGTTTTAACAATCAAACAGGTCTTGCCCCGTACCTACAGTTTGCATCGTGGGACGGAACTAACTTTTTACGTCATATGCGTATAGATGACACAGGCGACATCAGCTTCTACGAAGACACAGGCACAACTGCTAAGTTCCATTGGGATGCGGCTGATGAACGGCTTGGGTTGGGTACGAGTTCGCCTAGTTTTAATTTAGATATTTTAGATACAAGCACAGCTTCTAACACTGGAGCAGCAATAAATATAGCTCACACAACACAGCCGCAGTTAAGGTTTGCACAAACCACTGGCAACTATCGTATGTACCTTGGGATGAAGACTAATGATTTAATTATATCCAATGATAGCGGTGCGGAAAAAATAAGATTTGAGCAGAATGGCAACTTGTTGTTTAATGGTCACGGCGTAATATCTGTCCAATCCTCAAGTAATAATATATATATTGGTGGGGGTTCAGCACAGCCCACAGAGTTAAACTTAGAAAGTGGTACTTTAACCAAGTTTAAAACCAACGGCTCAGAAGCCATGCGCATAGACTCGTCAGGAAACTTGTTGGTGGGTACTACTGATACTGATCCTTACGATAACTCAGCATCCACTGGTTTTGGTATTGCTCTACGTGAAAACGGTTCAATATACAATTCTCGTTATCAGGCTACACCGATTGTTTCTAATCGTATAGGAAACGACGGTGGAATTATGCAGTTCCGCAAAGACGGCTCAATTGCAGGTAGTATCTCTACGGTAGTGGGTAATTTACATATAGGTAAAGTCAGCGGCCTATCTTTCCAGAATAATGATGTAATTCGTCCTGTAAAAAATGACGTAAGAACTGATGCTGCTATAGATTTAGGTGACAGTGATGGCCGCTTCAAAGACCTACACCTATCAGGTAATGTAAATGCTGGTGGTTTGCTTGTTGAAGGAGGAACAACGACCCTTAAAAGTGTAGGAGAAGCAGGGCCTCACACATATCGCTCTGGAAACAGCGGTAACGACATGAGATTCTTCTCCACTAACGGAACTTTTGCGTCTCCAACAGCCAAGACAAATAATTCAGCAGTGGGGCAGATTCACTTTTCTGGACACGATGGTAGCTCGTATCAGCAACGAGCAAGCATGACTGTGGCTGTTGATGGTGCGGTAAGTTCTGGTAATGTCCCAATGAGGATAAGTTTTCTCACTGGGACTACATCTAACACAGAACGTATGCGCATCGACTCATCAGGCCGTGTCACAATGCCGTATCAGCCATCTTTCACAGCCCGTTCACCAAGTAACGGTGGTTATCATGACGGTGGTACAAACACTGCTAGAAACCTAGTGTTTGCGACGAAACCCTTCAATAATGGAAATCATTACAATAGTACCAATGGACGGTTCACTGCGCCTGTGACGGGACACTATTACTTTGCGTATAATCTTTTATGGGATGATAGCTATAATGGCACAGGATTTTTCTCAATACGAAAAAATGACAGCTATCACGCTCAATATTCGTATGTAAATGATAACAGCACACACGCTTACGGGTATCTTCAAATTTCTGGTAGTGCTGTAGTGCAACTAAATGCGAATGAATGGGTAACGTGTTATGCCAATATACCTGGCATCCATGTAGGTGGGGAAAGTAATTTTACAGGCTTTTTAATAGGCTAAATGGAGTATACAAAAATGCCAACAATAACAGTAACAATAACAGAGACACAGCTAAAAGGATTAGAATACAAAAGTAATCCACAAGATTTTGCTGACAATGCTCTGCATAATCAAGCAAGAATAGCTAACGATGAAATCATCTCAATGTATACCAATCGTGCATTAGATGAAGGCGTAGCTATACCAGCAACAAGAGAGTTGATCGTAGCAGATGCTTTCACAAGAGGTTGGGCTAAGACAGCCGAACAACAAAACGCTGAAGCAGAAGCGGCTTCAGAAACCCCCTAACCACAAACTTAAAGGAGTTTATAATGGGAAAAACAGAAAAAAACCCAACTATAACGGTAAATGATAAAGAATACGAAATTGAAGGTATGACTGATCAGCAAAAGACTATGATCAACCATATCACCGACTTAGATCGGAAGATTTCTACAACGCAATTTAACCTAGATCAGCTAGGCATTGGTAGAGAAGCTTTCGTCAAAATGCTCGCTACATCACTGGAAACACCGCCAGTAGAAGAAGCAGCTTAAATTACAATAAGAGGGATTAGCCAACATGAGTAAGGCAAGAACATTAGCAAATTTAATATCTGACAATGCTGAACTAGCAGATGGACAGATTTCTGTTGCGGAAGTTGTTGGTGCTGCACCCACGGCTAGTCCCACTTTTACTGGTAACATAGGTGTAGCTGGTAATATTACCAATGCTTCTGGCAACCTAACACTAGACGTTGCAGGAGACATTATCCTTGATGCTGATGGTGGCGACATTACACTTAGAGATGGCGGTGTTGATTTCGGACAAATTAGAAATCAAAGTGGGGATTTTGTTTTTCAATCAGGTACTTCAGATAAAGACATAAAGTTTATAGGCAACGATGGTGGCTCTGATGTTACAGCCCTCACCCTTGATATGTCAGCGGCGGGTGCGGCTACGTTTAATTCTAATGTTTCACTTACAGGTACATTATATGTTGATAATTCTACTACTAATGGATTTTTATCCGCTGGTAGTAATATTCTTAATTTTGGAACAACTTCAAATGATACATTAGCTTTTTACGCAAATAATACTAACCATATGAAGTTAAAGCCTGATGGAGAGGTTATACTCAACGAAACAGGTAATGCAGAAGGTGACTTGCGTGTTGAAAGTGACAGCAACTCGCATATGCTGTTTGTTGATGCAGGCCAAAACAAAGTGGGTGTCAATAACAGCAACCCCACCGCGACGTTTGATGTTATAGCTACAGGATCGCGCCCTGGGATTTATTCTCGTTCCCCAGCATCTCAGTCGGCACAAACTAACTCACAACTTGTTTTGATCGACTCAGACAACGCCAACCTCCGCGCTAACTTCATGGTGGAAGATGGCACGGGTTCGGGTAGTAACGGATCGATGCAGATTGAAGTTACTGAGGCTGGTGTTTCAAACGATAGGGATTTGCGTATTCAGGGTAGCGGAAAAACGTTTTTTGGCGGCTACATAGGTGGTCCGTCCCGCGTCAATGTCGCAGGTACTCTTGCTATTACAGACAACGCTGGTGGGCAAAGTCTGTTGATAGGCAACCAAGATAGCGGCGGCGCAAACAATCCCTTTGTTATTTCTGTTGGCAACGGCAGAGCGACGTTTGGCAACGGGAATAGCTGGTCTAGTTCATCTGGTGGCACAATGACTTCTCATTTGTCTATTGGGAACGGCACTGTCGTCGTGAATGAAGACGGCAACGACCAAGACTTCCGTGTCGAGAGTGACGATGTCTCTCATATGCTGTTTGTTGATGCTAATAATAATCGTGTTGGTGTAGCTGAATCAAGTCCACAAGCTCCTCTGCATGTTAGAACAAACTCTGGCGCAGACAACACCGTAGAACTTTTGAGGCTCGATTGTGGCTCTAATGTACATCAATCTGGCAAGGGCGGTAAGATACAATTTACAGACATTGATGTATACACCCCAACCGCTGAGATTATAGCTAGGCGAGAGGGGGTTAGCGGTAATTCTCATTTAGAGTTTTCATTACGAAACAATGTGCGGTTAGCTCTAACTAATCAGGGTCGTTTTACTACTACTCCAGTGGCAGGGGGACACACCGTATTTAATGAAGGAGGCGTAAATGCTGAATTCCGTGTTGAGAGCGACAACAACACACACGCTTTCTACGTCGATGGTAGTAATGGGGCCAAGTATTTCGGGACAGGAACAAACCAAGGCACAACGGGTGCGGGTACGTTTAACATAGTAGTTGATGGCGGAGACGCAATTAACCTACAACATAACGTCGATGGTAATCATGTGATCAATATGCAACAAATTGGCGCAACTACCTCTAACTTCTTTTACTTCTCAAAAAATGGTGGAGGCAGAGGTAGCATTTCAGTTTCAACAACTGGCACAACCTACAACACCACCTCAGACCGCAGACTTAAAGACAACATCGAACCTATAGCAGATGCCACAGACAAACTAATGTCTATGAAGCCTGTCACGCACACATGGATTGCTGATCCAGAAGCTCCTTCCGTACACGGCTTTATCGCACAGGAAATGCAGGAGATCGTCCCAGAAGCTGTATCAGGCGAAGACGGTGGCGAAGAGATGATGAGCATGGACTACGGGCGTATAACACCTGTTCTAGTAGCGGCTCTGCAAGAAGCAACAAACGAAATCAAGGCACTGAAACAACGTGTCTCAGAATTGGAGGCAATATAATGAGTAGTTTTGGGCCAACGGGTATAACAACAAGTGACGATTTAAAGTTTCAAGTGTCTAATATGCATCAAGGTGGATTAATTTGCATGGGATTCGCAGGGCCAACAGGAGTTAACTCATACCAACATATTAAAACAAACATAGGTGGTAGCAGTAGTATAATGTGTAAGTTTATGTTTTCGGGATATGCTTATGGTGGGGCGAATATTGAAAGTAGTACTTCGTTTTACACTTATGGTGGTACTACCAGTCCATACGATTATCGCACTAACAACTGGGGTAGTAGCTCGGCTTATGGAATAAATAATGTTTATTACTCCTCAGATAATTATGTGGTCATAGTTGTAAGAACCAATGACAATTACACGGGCGGCATGCTTTGGTTTCAATCTGGAAAAACGCACTATCAAATGAACGCCGCAGTACTTGCTTATTTAGGCAGTAGCAATAACACTACAGGATACTAAGATGGAAAACTTTGTTGAATTTATAAGAGAAGACGGCACGATTGAATATCGGCATCCAAATTATGACGAAATGATAGTGGCCTCGCAAAGTCAAACTTCGGTTGGCCCCACATTTACTATATCTGATGAAGAAATATTAGCTAACAACTTAGATTGTCTACGTTTTGAACGTGATAAACTTTTAGCAGAAACAGATTGGTGGGCGAACTCAGACCGTACCATGACCGCTGAACAAACAGCATACCGCCAAGCCCTTCGTGACATCACTGACACATACACCAGCCTAACCGATGTGGTTTGGCCTACAAAACCATAAAGGATAAACAAACAATGGCACAAACAACAACATGGAAAATAAACGACATGGTTCGTGACGATGCAACAGGCGGTGTTAAAACTGTCTATTGGGAATGTCATGTATCCGACGATACTCACACAGACTGTTCGGCAGTTGAAGGTGGCAAGATGCGCTTAGACCCAGACCCAGATGCGTCTGACTTTGTAGCATATGCTGACCTAACAGAAGCTACAGTTCTTGGTTGGGTATATGACAGCTTAATCGAAGGCGAAGAAACAGCCGACGAAGCAAAAACTCGTATCGAAACAAACCGTCAGGGTAAGGTTACTGCACAAGTTGCTCGTAAGACAGCCGAAGCTACTGGAATGCCTTGGGCTGCTGAGTAATGACTGAGAGTTGGCATCTTTCTAAGTCAGTACCAGTTACGTTAATCGTAGCTATCGTACTACAAACTATATCACTTGTATGGTATGTGTCTTCCCTAGACTCAGCCGTCAAAAATAATGCTCGTGATTTAGTTCGCCAAGAAACTCGTATTAATACACTAGAGAAGACAGTACAATCACAAGCTGTTTCTCTAGGTCGTATTGACGAAAACATTAAAGCTATTCGTAACCTTGTTGAAAGAATGGCAGAACAAGCAGAGAAATGAAACTCTTACTTATACTATTTACCTTACTAATCGGTAGCATTGCACATGCCGATGATGACGATGTAATAAGAACAGATACAAACAGTACTGTTACATCAAATGGGTCTATGGAAACTACAATCAATAGCCCACCGCCCAGCGCAATATCTCCTAACCTCACTACAGGTACAGGCGATCTCTGCACAATATCAGCATCAGGTAGCATACAGACACAGATACTAGGATTAAGTATCGGTAAAGTTTTTACTGAAGATAACTGCCTTAGACTGAAGAATGCCAAAACCATGTATGACATGGGTATGAAAGTCGCAGCGGTAAGTATTATGTGTGAAGAAGAAACTGGCGTAATTAGAAAAGCCATGAGTAATGCAGGTACACCTTGCCCTTACAAATCATTGATAGGGGATGCTGCACAGATAGCTTACGAGCTAGATAACAAGGTAGCTGAAGAAGAAAGCAACGGAACATTAAAAAGGTTGTTCAACAGTGATAATGATACAAAGATTGGTATTGGCACTGTGTTTGGTAGCTTACTCTTCTTATTCCTACTCTGATCCATACAGCTACGGTGCATCAGGTAACGCAGCATCAAACGGACTAAGTTGGGGAATGGGAAGTGTATTTCCAAACGCAACAGGGCTATCAATAAACGGATTAATATACCGATACTCTACAGTTAAAAATCCTGAAGATGCTATGAAGGTACATGTTGGTAATCTAAATCCAAATGGGGATGGTTACACCTTCAGAGAAACAGATGATTGGTCAGGAGTACCAGGCAATACAATCACTAAATCCTTTACCTTTAATAATATACCATTCGAATTATGGGGTAGAGGATCGATAGAAGTAGAAGGCAAGGGCGAGGTAAAAAATCCTTACGTTATTTATAATTATCGGATTGATGAATGTTTCGATCCACAACTAAATCCTTCTTGTCCTGGTTACAAGAAACCAATGCCAGTTATACCAAAGGTAGAAGTCTACAACGCACTAGAAGACAACGCTGTAGTAGATGCCTTGGGTACAGAAGACGATTTCAAATACGACGAGGACGGTAATCGTATTGAGGAAGAAGAGGAAGAAGAAAAACCTTCGAGAATAGAGCTAGGGTTAGCCTCATCTAAGAACGCATTAACAATGCTAAAAGTACAAGGTCAGTCAAGCATTATAGACCAGATGAACAAGCAAACGAACATTGCAATGTACTACAATACCAAGATCAATGGCGGCGTATATGCAGATGTAAATTCAATAGCCGACGAACAATTACCCGATAATAAAAAAGCATTACGAAATAATTTAGCACAACAACTACTGCACGAAAAAATGATTGATATGCAGTATAACAAATGAGGAAAATATGAAATATTCTTTAGCAGTACTTTCGCTATGTGCATTACCTGCCTATGCGAATGTGAATATTACAGGTAACGTAGCAGCGAAGTGCGTGATACAAACAGATAAATCAGGTGTATACGGAAACCCTTCAGCAAGTGTTCTTAGTACAGCACCTTCTGACGGCGGCGTATTACCCGTAGTTCGTTTTGATGTAGCACTAGCAGATTACTACACAGCTAACATTACGCACCCTACTTCATTCAGTTCATCTCCTGTATTATCTGACAGTGTAGCTTGGACAGGATCAACGGCTGTTACGAATACTTCTGATGCAGGGATGTCAGGATACAACGCAGCTAAAACTGTAGTAAACAATACAACCATTTTTGATTTGACTGTTGCTGGTAGTACTTGGTTTTCTACGAGTTCGACTGCGACCTATGCGGCCTCGAAGCCTTTTTCTGGAGGTACTTACGTTGCGGTAGTTCAGGCTACGTGTATTGCTAAATAGATTAACAGCCCTACTGATATGCGTGTCGTCTTTTGTATCTGCTCATGAGATGACACCAGCATATCCTGAGATAAAACCAAGCCACGTTAAAGGTGTAGTTAAAGCTCAGATGACTTTGGTAAATCAAAGAGAAGACATTAAGTATTACTTGGTAGAAGTGTTCGATAAGAACTTTATTAATATACCATTCTCCTCACCATACAGGATTATGAAGCTTGATTATAAAGAGCGTAAGAACTTTGAAGTATATCTACGCAAAAGTGATCTAAGAAGAGCAGTTTTTATCTGCACAACCTCTAAAGTACTTAAACAACGCAGCTCTAAGACTTTGGTATCTTCTCGTATATGCAGCAGAATAGACGGCGGTACAGCATGAAACTAGCACTAGCACTTATATTAGTAACAGGTACTGCATATGCTGATAGTAGCTCACTCGCACTAACACTACCAAACCCACCTATGAACTACCAATCGGATACCTTTAGTTCTGGTAATCTAAGATGCTCAAATGCAGTAGGTGGAGCAACAAGCCTAGAGTTTGGTGTAATGGGTAATATAAACAATGTAGGTGGCTCGTTTGGAATAAACAGCCAAGGGCAAAGCAAAGACATAGGAGTTTATACTCGTATTGTTATTCCTTTAGATAAACCAAGATCACGTATTAATTGCGATGATTTATATAAAGTAGAACTTACGCAGCGCAAGTTAGAGATACAACAACTTCGTAATGAATTAGAAGCCCTAAAAGACCTCCAAAAAGGCGGCATGGAGTTCGAGAACTAAGATGGACACAACCAAGATCGCAGACAACATCGATGGGCTTGCAGACAGGCAAATTAAGGCAGGGGGCATCAAGCTAACTCCTGCATCAGTCTTCGCAATCATTACCTTTCTATCCACTGTAGTAGGCGGCTTATACGGCGGCTTTGTGATGTACCAGAAGATCGAAGAAGTAGCAGGTCTTGATCTAGGAGAATACCAACAGGCTATGGACGTTATGGACGCTAAAGTCACTGGTATCAGCACTAAGGTTGAAGAGAGTGTTGAGTACACAAGAGACATCAAGAACGGACTACGGGACGATATACTGGGCATAGAGAAGCAATCAGATCGTGTTGAAGATACTGTAAGATCAATCGAAGATAATGTTGATACTTTACTACGAGAACATGAAGCAAAGATACGCACATTAATCGATGCAGCAGATGTTAGGTTTGAAAGCCAACGGGATCGATTACGCACTTCTCAAGATGCTGAGATGAAAGAATTAGAAGCTCGTTTAACAAAGAAATTGCAACGGGCTTTAGATAATCCATTAGCTAATTAAGGAATTAATATGACTGATTATGATTTAAATGGTAACGGAGTAATTGATCCTGAAGAGCGTGAGATCATGCTTGAGGATCGCCGCAGACAGATGGAAGATTCAGATGCTAAGAGAGACACGCAGCGTAAGCTCGTAGTGGCTACTTGTGCAGGTATGCTTCTCTATCCGTTTGTTATCCTGGCATCGTCTATCATGGGGCATTCAGGGGCGGCAGGACTGATAGCTGATATCGCTGCTGTATACGTTGTAGCTGCATCTGGTGTAGTAGCGGCATACTTTGGCTTCAATGCAATGGAGTCTAAGAAATGATTGCTTTACTAGGAAGTGCGCTGGGTTTTGGTACAAGCTTCTTGCCACAAGTTCTAAGCTTCTTTCAGAAGAAGCAGGATCATAAAAACCGCTTAGAAGAACTTAAACTCCAAGGCGAACTCGCAAAGATGGGTGTTCAGAATGATATCCAAAAATTAGATAAACAAGCAGAGATCGCAGAAACAAAGGCATTATATGAATTTGCTAACCCAAAGTCTGGATTTGCTGCTGGCTTATCCGCTTCTGTACGACCTGTTATTACTTATCTTTTTTTTGGCTTATTCCTTGCCGTCAAAGCCGTTATCTTACTTAAAGCTCTTGAAAGTGGTTCGGATTGGAAAGACGCAGTACCGTTGATGTTCGATAACGAAACACAAGCTTTATTCAGTGCAATCATAGCATTCTGGTTTGGTCAGCGTTCAGTAAACAAATTCATGGGAGCAAAATAATGAAAGTAACTTCTGATCAAGTACATAACTTATTACATGGCAACAGCGAGTGGGAATCTTGGGTAGAACCATTACAGAAGATGTTGCCTATGTATGAGATAGATACTCCTGAACGTATTGCAATGTTTATGGCTCAGTGCGGTCATGAGAGTAATAACTTTAGGGTACTCAGGGAAAACCTAAACTATTCAGCAAAAGCCTTGAATGCAATCTTTCCTAAGTATTTTGAACGTGCAGGTCGTGATGCTGAAGAGTATCACAGACATCCTGAGAAGATTGCTAATGTGATCTATGCTAATCGCATGGGTAATGGGCCAACTGAAAGCGGAGATGGTTGGACGCACAAGGGAATTGGTATCATCCAATTAACTGGTAAGAATAATCAAACTGCATTCGCTAACTCAATGGGTAAAACTCTTGAACGTACACTTGAGTATCTAGGCACAAAAACAGGTGCATTAGAAAGTGCTTGTTGGTTCTGGAAAGAGAATGGCCTCAACAGATACGCAGATGATATTATTAGAGCCACGAAGAAAATTAATGGTGGCACAATAGGTCTTGAAGATAGAAAACATCACTACAAGAATGCTTTGGATATCTTAGGCGGTCAGTACAATCCTAGCCCATCGCCTATCCTATTAAAGGTAGGTTCAACAGGAGAAGCAGTTAAGCTTGCACAAGCAGCATTAGGGTTAGAAGATGATGGTGTATTTGGTCTTATGACAGAGAAGGCTGTTAAGGCTTGGCAGGAAGAAAATGGGCTTACTGCGGATGGTTTAGTAGGGCCAAAGACGTACAAAGCATTGGTTGCTTAATTAATTATACACTTGCTAATACACTAACTAAGTGGTATAATTATCATATAGTTAAATTTTAAGGCTAATATGAAATTACAGAAAGCCGTCCTAGACGCACTGTTCTTATTTAACCAATCCCCAGACCACAGATTATACACATTAGTAGAGTTTAACCACTACTGTTTATATCCACTAATCCACCAAAAAGCCCGACTATTTTATAAAGATGATAAGCCAATAGGTTTTGTTTCTTGGGCATGGATTACAAAAGAAGAAGGTCAGGCATTTCTAGATGAGAAGTTTGTACCAGACGAAACAACGTACAGTAGACCTGATGTAGTAACCGAAGATTTAGAGCTTTGGGGCATCGAGTTTATAGCTCCATACGGAGACACAATCAAAGTTATGCGGGGCATGATGAATCATTCACAATCAGTATTAGGCCGAAGAGTTCCTGCCAATTGGCGGCGCTTTAATCAGCCAGACATCAAACACACGAAGGAGTTTTAATATGGGTGGCGGTGGAACAACTACGGTCGATGGCGGTTTATCAGACGACCAGTACCAAGACTTAGCTGACAACCAGGTTGGTATATCTGGACAGATTACAGATGAAGCAGCAGAAGCTAATAAACGCTTTGATACATTTGATGGTCGTTTTGATAATGTAGATAGCTCAGTTGCAGGTGTTGGTTCTTCTGTTAACACTGGTTTTACTAATATCCAAGATTTGATGGATAAGTATAATACAAGCTTAAACACACAGCTTACAAACGCTAATACAGGTATAGCCAACAACGCTACATCTATGGCGAATAATGCTACAGCTAATGCTAATAGTCTTTCTGATTTAAACACCAGTGTAACTGGAGGCTTTGATGAAGCTGGTAGACGGTTTGATACTGTTGATGCAGCTAATACTAATATGCAAAATGCTGTAGACCAAGGGTTTGTTGATCAAGCACAAGGTTTCTCTGATGCACAGGCAGATAGAACTGCACAGTTTGGTGCTGCACAAGATGATCGTACTAATCAATTCTCTGCGGCAAGTGATGCATTATCAACTGGGTTTAATGATGCAAATACTGCACTTACAGAAACACAAGCTAATGTCTTAAATGGTCAAGGTGGACTACAGTCTAGCTTAGACACTATGGCAGATACTGCTGATATTTATGCTACACAAAGCTTAGAGAACCAAGCAGGTCTAGCCTCAAATCAAGAAGGATTTACTTCTAGCTTTGATGATTATGTAGAGCGCTATGGTGAAGACACAGAACTAGCACAACAAACCCGTGCTGATATGCAGAAAGCTAATGCTAATGCAAACCAAAGGTTACGTGAAGATATTGGTAACTATGCTAACGCAAGTGTTGCTGGTACGGAAAACTTAGGCAATGCACTTATGGCTTCTACTAATGCATTAGGTTCTGCCGTTGAAGGTGGGTTTAGTGATCTTAGTGCAGAAAACAGTGCAATAAGCGGTTCTCTAGAAGGTGGATTTAATACTCTAGGAGATACTTACGAAGCTACACAGAACAACCTAGGTAATCGTATGAACAACCTAAAGTCTCTCCTGAACCAAACAGGTGCAGACTTAGATGCAAATACAAGAGCGCAGTACCAAGCCCTATCATCTAGCTTCGATGAAAATGGACAGTTAATATCCAACAGCATCGATGCACAAGGTAACACGCTTACAAGAACTATGGATGATCAAGGTAACATGATCACCAGTAAGTTTGATGCATCAGGACAACAAGTTGATCAAGTTTCTACAAATGTTAATCAGGTACTAACTCAAGCAGAGAACAACCAGAACAAGTTAAGTGGTGTTAGTGATGCTATTGATCGTGAATTTGCAAATGCTAATAATGCAACAGCAAGTGGCTTTGCCGATATTAACGGAAATTTGACACTAAAAAATAATAATCTTAGTGATATATTAAGAAACAATAATGTAGATTATAATAATAATATAGATAATTTACGAAATGACATCGATTTAGGGTTTGCAAATAATTTAAACGCTAATAATGCAGAGCTTACTGCTGGCATGAGATCTCTACAAAACAACATGAATACAGGCTTTGATAATATAGGCGCTGGGCAGATAACTGCTGCAAGAGATTTAGCTAAAGTAGCATCTACTCAGAACGACCTTGATATGGGAATGAGGCAAAACTTCCATCAATTAGGTAATGCTTTTGATGATACAGGCGCTCTAATAAAATCAAGTATAGATGCACAAGGTAACACAATTACTCGCAATATGGATCAGCAGGGTAATCTACTATTACGATCATTTGATGTAACAGGCCGTGCCATTGGAGATAAGGTAATTAACATAAACCGTTCTCTAACTGATCTACAAAACATGCAAAACGTGCAGGGAGCAAATGCCTCAATAGGTAATTTATCTCCTGCTATGTCTGGTCAAGTTCCTGTATCTGGGTTTGCTTCTCCGTTTGCTACAACTAGGTAAGGATATATAATGGGTAAATATAATATGGATGCTAACGCTGGAGGGGCATCTATGGTAGGATCTTCAGCAGGGGCATTGCATAGCTCTTACAATGCTACAACCCACAATGATGACAATGATAAGAAACCCGTAGTTGTTACTGCTACGCCTCCAGGATACGGTGCAGCCAAACCCACACCCGTAGTAGAACCCGCTGAAGTTAAAGGCAAAGCACCTAGTGGTGTATTTAATGCCATTACAGGGGCGATAACTCCTGCCATACCTTTTATAGGTAAACTTGCGGGGTGGGCTAATGGGCTTGATCCTAAAACTCAAGAAAGTAAAGTAGTTGATGGCTACCAGACCTATAAAAATAAAGAGACAGGATTTACTTACTCTTACAATTTCTTAGGGCTTCCTTACGAAGTTAAAGAAGTTAATGGTAAACTTGTTGATGCATTAAAAATAGATGCTTCAGGTAAAGTGCCTGGTGAAGAAGGGTATAACAAAAGCACTAATGGGTATGCAATCAAGGCAGCCGAAGCTATTGCCAATGGCGATAATGATGCGGCTGACAAGATCCTACAAGAAGAGATAGAAAACTCAAATACAAGTACTGGTTCTACTTCTGGCATGGAACTTAATGCGGATAACGTACTTGCATGGGCTAAGAAGGCAGGAATATTTGCTTCTAATGAAGACCTAAAAGCTATTACAGAAGATCCAGCAGGGTATCTAAAAAGCAAAGGTTTAAACTTAGCAGATATTGTTAACGAGAATGGTGTTTTAATTGATCCTGAAGATGCTAAAGCATTACTAGATCCCAATAATCCTAATTATGCGCTGGGTGATACACCTGTAGTTGATCCTGCATTGATGTCAGATGTAGCAGAAGTTACCGCCCCTGATGCCGCAGCACCTGTTAACTATGAAGCATCAACTACTTCTGACTTAATGGGTACAGATGCTACTACTATTAACGCTGCTACAGGCGAAATAGATGCAGACACTACGATAGAAGCAGAACAGATCGATATGGTAGGTGCTGCTACTGGTGTAAATGCTGATGGTACTACCAGCGTTGTTGGTAATGCTCTTAATGACTTCGCTACTCAAGATATCAGTACGATTATTGATACATCTACTGTGGCAGGTAAATTACTTGCACAAAAGCTAGGTGAAGGTAATTACACAGATAGTAAGGCTACAATATTAGGGCAGATGGAAATTATATCTGCGGAGTTTAAGAACTCTAAAGGTGACCCTATTATCCCACCGTGGGCGCAAAGCTTGTCTCGTGATGTATCACGTACTATGGCATTCAGTGGTATCACAGGCACGGCACAAACCGCCGCTATGTCTAATGCTATTATGGAAGCTGTATTAGGAGTTGCAGAAAAAGAAGCTTCATTCTTCCAAACTATTACAATAAAGAATTTAGATAATAAACAACAAGCAATTATAAATAAAGCAAGTGTATTAGCTAACTTTGAAACAGCTAACCTAGATGCAAGACAAGAAGCTGCGGTACAGAATGCACGTAACTTCTTAGAGATGGACTTAGCTAACCTAACCAATGAACAACAAGCTGAAGTGCTAAACACCCAGTTAATGATGGATGCTATCTTTAATGATCAGGCAGCTATTAATGCAGCACGTATCTTTGGTGCAGAAAATGCTAACGAGTTTCAGAAGTTTTACGACACTATGAGCGTACAAGTTCAAACGCATAATAGTGAGCAAATCAATATTATGAAGCGTTTCAATGCAGGTGAAATTAATGATGCATCTGAGTTTAATGCTAAAATGCAAGATAGCCGTGATCAGTTTTACGCAAACATGCAATTTAATGTAGATACTGCTAACGCCAAGTGGCGACAAGAAGTTTTAACTTCCAACTCTGAAATGATGTTTGAAGCATATTCTGCGGATATCAAGAACTCTATGGATATGAACCAAGAGGGACTGAACCGTCTTTGGGATCGTATAGATAGCCTGTTGGACTATATGTTTAAAGGCGCACAAACAGAAGCCACATTAGAAGCACAGATCCTTGCGGCAGAGATTGCAGGGGCATCAAAGGGTAGTAGTTCAAGTAGTGGTATTTGGAATGCTATCGGACAAATCGGTGCTGCTTATATCAGTAAATAATTAATAAATACACGGGATGATCCAATGACATTTCAAGAAGCAGTAAAGAAATCCATCAAACAATTTATGGATGGTAAAATGCCTAAGAACCTCATGGAGGTTAGTGGTGGCGAAGTAAAGTACACTCCTGAATATTTTGATGGCTTTAAAAAGGCTATGGAAGAAGAAGGGGATGCACCAGAAGTAGAGGAAACTACAGATGAAGATTGATGCGCCCGTTCCTGGTGCTAATTTATTAGCCGACACCCGTAATTACCCTTGGCACAGACCGCCTGATATTACTGATTACGATGAAGCAGTCAGCTATATGATATCTCGTATATCCCAAGAAGAACAAGCAGAGTTAGTATACTCGTTACTACAGATTGATACGACAGTTACGACAGTTGTCTCAGGCCTTTTGATGCAGTCAATTGCTAAAGGTAAAATACCAATTGATCTGGCTATACTTATTAGTGGGCCAGTAGCTAGGTACATCGAGGTACTTGCTCAAACCAATGGCTACAAGTACGACATGGGTACAGATACATCTGACAGGGTTAAGATCACACCTACATTGCTTAAAATGGCGATGGGCATTGTTGAAGATGATGATGATGAGGAAATGGAAGATACACCAGAAGAAGTAGTATCAGCTATTCCTGAAGGAGGTCTAATGGGCGCTCCTATGGATCAAGATAAAATGACCGCTAGTGAGGAAGAACAAGCCTCAATGCTTGGCATGGACGCAGATAGCGAAGAACCAGTTGAAGAGGAAAACATCGATGGCATGGCGTAATACAAACCCTCAAGATTATGCACCTAAGAGTAATGCTATCGGCGATGCCTTAACAGGGTTTGCCAGTGTATATGTACCTGCGAAGATTGCTAAAGATAAGCGTGAAGCTGAAATAGCTTACGAAAAAGAAAAGGCAGATGCTAAAGCAGCCGCTGATGCGGCAGAAAAAGCGGCGGCCAAAGATGCCCAGGATAAGAAAGATGCAAAAATAGTTAGCATTATTCTAAGAGAACAAAATCTTGATCCTAAAAAAGTTGTACCTGGTGTACGATTAGATATTCTTAAAGACGTACAAATAATGGGTAAGGACGCTATATCTTATTACGGCGATCCCAACAAACAGTTTTCTCCAGAATTTGCATATGGTAGTTCGCCTATTATTAACACAACACCTGTAGTGGATATTACTAAAAACAATGTACCTGAAAATGATGACACTGCCGCAGCACTTGATGACAACAGTATTGAAAGTACTCTAGATACAGAAACGGAAACTGTGTTTTCTACAACAGATACAGAAAATGCTCCTGTAGGTGGTGAAGATAAAGAACCTGTCAGTAGATATCAATCCGTAGCTATAACAACCAAGGAAATAGTAGATTTAGGAGAAGCAGGTAGAGCTGCTGCATTAAAAGATGCTACCATGTCATCTGAAGATAAACAAAAAATCACTAACTGGGTTACAGAAAACCAAGCAATACTTGATAAGGAAGCACAGATAATTCCTTATGCAGACATAACTGCTGATAATTATATACAAATAGCGGCTGGGTTTGAAAATAATACACAGTTACAAAACGGAAAAGAATTAGCTAAGAAAGTCACTGAACTTGGCGAGGTTTTAGTAAAATCTTTAAAGAAACCTTTAACATTAGTGGAAGTAAATCAATTAGATTTATCAATACTTGAAGGATCTATAGAGGCAGGAGGTTTAGAAGAAGCTCAAGCAAAACTATTTAACCAAGTTATTGATTCAAAGTACAAGGAAATGGGTAGAAAGTTATCTAAATTAGACGATAATGGACTACAAGGTACTAGAGATAACCCATTCGAAACTACCGAAATGCAGAAAGCTGCTGACGCTATACTTAAAGGTCGCAAGGAAGATTTTGATATAAAAGATTGGGATACTATCAAAGGTGCAACACTTGATGTTGCTATTGCTACTGCTAAAGGGCAAATGAAATCTCAGCTAGAGTCATTGAAGAAGGCTCGTGCAAATGTCCCTGCTGAAATCGAACTAGATACAAGCGCAGGTTTCTTAATCTCTACTTATCAAGACGAAAATGGTGACACGATAATAGCAACAACTGCACCTACTAAAAACGGACAGTTGTTTGATATTGATAGGCAAAGAGTTGTACCTACAAATAACAATGTAAGTAGTGTAGCTATTAAAACCCTACAAGCACAGGCGCAAACAGTGTCTCAGATGAATGATAAGGTTCTAGTACCATTAACAGAAAGTCGTCGTGAGATGGCTACTATGTTGCAGTCTGCTGAAAAGCTAGAATCCTTCATTGATCCTAGCAAAGGCGGATCTCCTGAAATATTGACCACAGTCGGCGGTGATATACAGCGTCTTATTAAACGCATCGATAATGAATACAAAGCTCTCAATGAGATGTACTTAAAAGGTAGCTCGGATGATGAAGTATTCAGCTATATAGATAGTGTGTCTGTTGGTGAAGATGGCGTTGCATCTAAAGCTTCTCAGTTCGAAGCAGAGCTACTTAAATATGCATACTTATATGCAACAGTATCACTTGAACAACGTGGCGCTGGGCTATCTAATACAGACTTCAAGAATGCGTTACAGATTGTTGGCCCTGGATCGGATTACACAACATTTAGTAATAACCTAAGATCAAGGTCACTTGAGGGTATTGAAAAAGTTAAAGGTAGAATTAACGACCTTGTAGGAACAAGCGCACAGATTAAAATACTAGATCAACTAGATCCATCTAAGAACTTATCCTCTGGATATACACAGTCTGTAGAGCAGTATCTAGAAGGTCGTGGGTTGTCTCATCTTGTAGAATACGCAACCACAAAAGCTACAGTACAAAACCCACCACCAGGTAACGGTGGAAATAATACATCTGAAATTACCCCTACAATTGGTCAAGCACTTTCAACCTATAAAAACGCACCTACATATGCACAAAATCTGGATGCATATAGTGGGATTCTTGGTAGCCAAGGTGAAGTCGAAGCCAATAAATACTTGGATATATTATCTAAGACCTACGACATCCCAGTAGATGTACTTAGAAAAGAATTTGGAACTCAGGAGTAATAATATGGCTGATACTACATTAACTCCAGAAGAGTTGAAATTTTTAGAAGATAACAACTTACCAATCCCTGTACCTCTTGAGGAAGAGGATACGACTACTTCAACTGAACTAAATGATGAAGAGTTAGATTTCTTAAATGCAAATAATCTTTCTGTACCAGAACCCTTAAAACTATATGGAGGTACAGAAGATGAATGGCAGCAAGAAGCTGAAAAATACAGCAATGAAACATCTAAGGTAAAAGCTCCTGTTATTGAAAAGGACAAGAGAGATTCTTTCACTTATGATAACTTATATGGTGAAGTAACTCTTGAAGATGGTAATAAGCTAGAAAAGCCAAATCTAAGTGTGTTTGATAGCATTGGCGCAATGTTTTATGATGCTGTAAATCCAGAAGGCGCACCAAAAAAGAAATCTCAAGTTGCACGAGATACTTATAATGTAGAGATTGAAAAATATTCTACGGCAGTCAAGGATTTATACGAAAGTGATGCCTTTTATACAGAAGGTGTTAATCAAATTTATGACCGCTACATCCCTGTAAAAGATGCAGAAGGTAATGTAACAAAATATAATTATGAAAAGGTTTTAATTCCAAACCCTGAATTTGATAGTTCTGGATTTAGAAGAGTGATAGATCAGGCAGGTAGAAATATATACCAAGAACTTGGAGGTCTGATTACTGAAGGCGCTATAATGGGTAAAAGCAAGTTTGCTGAATCCAGACCAGATATGGATTTATCAGGAGGCGAAGAGATTGCGTCTACTATCCTATCTATAGCTGCTCCTACATTACCAGTAACTAAAGTATTAAAATATGGCGGGGGTCTTATAAAGTATGCATCTACCGCAGGTAAGTCAGGAGATGTAGGTACAAAAGGTACTGCTCTTGCTGTAGCCCTTGGTGGTGCTGTATCTGAAACGGTTATGTCAGGAGAGGGTGACGAGGGTTTATTTGTTAAACCAAGTGCTGTTAATGATTTGTTGCCAAACATCAGTGATCAAAATGCTAAAAACTTAGCAATGTTTATTGATGGTTTAGCTCTTAATGGTGTAATGGATGGTGCATTATCTCTATTAGGAAGAGGCTTTGGTTTTGCCTATGGTAAAGTATCAGCAGGTAAACAAGCACTTAATAAGAATGCTCTTAAAAAGGCAGTACAAGATGGTACTATATTAGAAGTATTTAAATACCTTGATCCTGATATTGTTAATTTAAAACCCGCACAATTAAAGCTTAGAATTTCATCCCTGGCAGACAAGCTAAATGATAATAGAATTATAAAAGTTGCGCTGGGCGATGTTACAGGTGAAATAACCGCTGATACTACCAATGCTATCATGATGTCTTCTGATGCATATATTAGAGAAACACGGGCAGGTTTAAAAAATACAATGTCTGCGGAAGCATTCGAAGAGTTAGTAAATACTGAAGCTGCTCGTATGTCTTCGTCAATGATTGGTTTGTTTAGAAGCCAGTTAAGTGATTCAAGAGTAGCTGCAACTGTTGATAGTGTACCTAATCAAATAGGGGAGTTTATAACTGAAGCAGCAGAAATAGGTGGAGATGTGGATGGGGCAGCTCAATCGGTTGCATCTCAAGTTGTAAAAAGTGCTGATGATGAAGTAGCCGCCTTAAACCTACAGAAGAATGAGCTTAATTCACAGACTGATGAAATACTAAATGCCCAATCAGATGTAATTATAGACAACCCTGTGTTGCAAGACATTGTAGGTGATTTAACAGGCACTGATAATTTATTCACCAATACCAACAACGAGATGCGTCAGAAATTAACTGAATTAGTTAGTACTGATGTTTATGATGAGTTTGTTGCAGTAATGGATGAAGTTGATCTGGCATATAAAAATCTACCAGAAGCACCGATTGATGTTGATTTATTCAACTCTAAATTAGCAGAAGTAACAGAGAGCATTAACCTAATAGATAATACAGGTGGCAGAACTAAAGCCGCTCTCAATGAACTATTTGATAGTCCTGTTGATGATGTAATGGAAAACATTGGAGAAGGTTTAAACTTTAAAGATTTGTATACCTTAAAAGCAAGATTAGCACGAGTTATAGATGCTTACAGTGATCAGCCGTCAGTACAACAAAAGCTAATTTCTTTTAGAAACCATATAACAGATAACAAAAACGGACAAATGGAATATGTCCTTAGAACTGTAGATAATCCAGCGATAGCCGATGCCTACAAAGCCGCTGATGATAAGTATATTTTAGCTAAAGCACAGTTTGCTAGGTCTGAGCCTATGCGGCGTTTAACTGATACATTTCAAGAAATGCGTAAGTTTGATTATGAGGATGCTAATTATCCTGGGCCAGGACAAAGAAACCAAGACGATGTAGTGCTTGCAGGAAGTCAGTTTGTTAATGAAGTAATTGCTGATGAAACAGGTACGTTAATGGACGGTCTTATCTTTGCAGCAAAAGACATAGTTAATCCCGAAGAATTAAAAGGGTCTTTCCGTGATATGTTTGTAGCAAAAGCAGCAAACAGTCTTAGAGATGTACTAGCATCTGGTGCTGGAGGAGGAGATCCTGAGAAAGTACTGTTCAATGCATTCGCTCCTGTACGGGAGCAGTTACAGAGATTAGGTGATCAAGACCTATTAAATCGTGTGCAGAAGGCTTTTGATCAGGTTAGCGCAGCACACTCAGGTCTTGGGGATGTTAAAGCCGCAAATGATTTATTAGTTAAAGAGCTAGATGCTAGTATTAAGCAAGCTCATGAAGGTGTGGTAAAGCAACTTATAGATACCACTGCTACAGGTACGGGAGCAAGTACCGTAACTTCTAGTGCTAAAGATGTAATACAATCAATTATGACATCTAAAAACTCTGCTAACAGGATGCAAGAGTTAGTAAATAAGATTGATTTGTTACCTGATGATGCTCAAAAGAAGTTAGCCAGAGAAGCTTTGCAAGCCGTAGCGTTGAACACGGTAGGAGAAAAGATATTTGGTGCTACAGGTACTGCATTAAAGACAGGTACAAAAGCACGTAAAAATATAAATATAGGTGCAGTTAGTAAATTAAGTGCAGATGATACAAGTAACTTATTTAAGTCTATTAATGTGGTATATGGTAATGACAGTGCAATGGCAGAAGCTGTTACTGATGTTGTTAACATGATGTATCAGACATCTCTACCTAGCCGTCTGAAAGTTTCTCAGGCAGGATCAGATACTATAGTAAATGCAGCACGTAGCGAAGACATACGAGATGCGGTATCTACAGCCATTCTATTAACAGCAGGTTACATGAACCCCACAGCCGCTATGCTACGCAGAATTACCAGTGTACCTATAGCTGAAGCAGAAAAGTTACAGAAAGAAGTAGCATCTAATGTATTAGCCGTTATCGTTTCACAACCTGCTAAGTTCGAAGAACTACTAAGAGAATTAGCAAAAGGACAAGGTACAACTGTTAGAAAAGTTGCTAATAAATTAGCCTTAGAAGCTGTAAGTGCTACCGCAGCAGGTAGTAGATATGAGATACGTGTTATAGAGGAAGATGCTTTCGGTAAGGAAGAAAACAGCACTATGGATCGTGACATGTTAGAACTTTTTAGTATGCAATAAAAAACCCCCGAACCGAAGTCCAGGGGCTTAAACACAAAACAGAACCGACCAAGGTTCAGCTTCTAGATTTTTTTATATAATTTACGCCTTCAGGTCAAGCACTTGAGGGCGTTTTTTATTGCATTGTTTGAATAAATACAGCTTTTTCTACAACAAGATCTACATCATACTCGTTTTCATGATCAGTGCATGTATACCCTTGGCTACTCCAGAATGATTTAGCCTGGGAACGTGCTGCTTCATCGTACTTGTTGAAGTCTTTCGATTGGAATACTTTGTACATATGTTTTCCTGTTATAAAAATAAGCTTTGTTAAAGCCCCGATGCCATTCTAAATTGTAATGAGATCGAGGCCTGTATTTGCATACAAAATCCCCTTCAAAGAAGGCTAAGTAACCTTGATCAAAAGGGGTTTTCATATTTATTCACACTTCCTAAGACCAGTAGCAGGGTCAAAGTAACAAGCCCCACCTTCTTCAATGAAGTTGTCTTTTTCTGTTGGTTTGTCTTCTACAACGTCTTCGGATGCAGATGCATTTAAGATACCGTAGCGTTTTCCTGATGCACGGAATGTCGTACATCCTGATGAACCACCTTCATAGGCATCCATATAGACTTTCTTGAATTGCTCCCAAGTAACATCATCTCCAACATTACATGTTTTGGAACAGGCACTGTCTACATAACGAGATGCAACATTAAGCACACGTACATGGTCAAACACAGATAGTTCATCCGCAGTTTTACCTTTAATACCAAACTCACGATACCCATAGTCATCTACACGCTCTATAGTTGGCCCATCAAACGTCTGGATTGTACGATCATAGAAGTGTGAGAACACTGGCTCAATACCAGATGATACGTTGTCTGCACTCAGGCTGATTGTACCTGTTGGTGCTACTGACAATAGGTGTGAGTTACGAATGCCATGCTTTGCAATACTCTTGCGAATCTTAGCAGGTAAGGTTTGTGCAAATTCACTATCCAAGTATTCTTTCTTAAATAACGGGAATGCACCTTTCTCTTTTGCCAGTTCAACAGATGTTTCATAGCAGATATCACGAATAGTACCCATAATGTCTTCAAACACACGAATAAATTCATCTGATCCGTAATCAAAGCCTAACGCTTCAATAGCATTAGCAACCCCAGTTACCCCAAGACCCATGCGTCGAGTGTCTTTTGCTTGCTTCTCTTGCTGCGGTAACGGATATGTTGCTCTATCAACAACATTGTCCATAGCCCTGACTACATATGGTATATCTGTCTTGAGCATATTCATGTTGAAAACATACTTACCATCGTGCTGCACAACGTACTTAGTTAGGTTAAAAGAACCCAACAAACATGCACCATAAGGGGGTAAAGGCTGCTCTCCGCAGGGATTGGTGGCTACGATGTTTTCACAGTAATGTAGATTGTTTTTTCTATTAATACGATCAATAAACAGGATACCTGGTTCTGCCCAATCCCATGTAGATCGTAAGATATCATCCCATAATGCACGAGCATTCACTGTAGAATAAACACGGTCTTCAAAGACCAAATCAAATTGACTGTTTGTTTTAACCGCTTCCATAAAGGCATCAGTCACACCTACTGAGATGTTAAAACCTGTAAGATCAGTGGAGTTATTTTTAGCACGTATATACTTCTCGATATCAGGATGATCGACCCTTAAAACGCCCATTTGTGCGCCTCTCCTGTGACCTGCTGAAGCGATTGTATGGCAGACGCTATCGAATATAGCCATGAAGCTTAACGGCCCACTAGAACGGCTATCTAGGCTCTTAATAAGCGCCCCATGCGGCCTTAGAGTAGAGAAGTCATATCCTATACCACCACCAAGTTGCATGGTCTTAGCAGCTTCTTTTGCTGCGTCCATAATTCCTTCCATACTGTCCTCAATAGTGCCTGATACGAAACAGTTGTATGGAGTAACAGTGCGAGGTGCGCCCATCGCTGACTGTACTCTACCTGCTGGTAGGAATCTTTGATTATCTAGGATACTTCTAAACTGCTCAAAGTGTATTTCATCATCTTTTAGTGCTTCAGCAACTCTTGTCATTGCCTCGTGGAAGGTTTCTCCTTCACTACGATATTTTTCTTTATGTATCTGCTCACTGATAGGTAATTTAGGCCCGTATTCATTTCTTAGCATTAACTGCTCCCTTTTTATATTATCTGTTATCGCCCGAACCGCCTAGAACCCCACGTTCTAATCGGCTGTTTAATTTTGCTAAATTTCGCTTGGCTACTTCTTCCAGGCCAATATCAAGGTCTGTGCAGATGCATTGGATATACCAAAGGCAGTCACCTAACTCGTCAACAATTTCTGTACGGTTTCCGTCTTCAAAGTTACCATTTTGATCACGTATAATTTTCTTAACTTTACCGCCTACTTCTCCTGCTTCTGAAAGAAGTCCTAATACTGGGTATATAACCGCATCTTCTTTTTTATATATTGCAGTTTTACCTGCTTGTTCCTGGTAGTCTTGCATCTTCATAAGTGTTCGCCTCTCTCGTGCATTTCGATTAAATCTTGTATGAAAAATTTCATTTTATTCAGGTCGTACAGAGTGTCTGTTCCGTCCTTTTCTCCCAACCTGTAACAGGCCTTAAATATATCCCCACGGCTCTTGCTCATGCTTTTTTGAGATATAAGATGACGAAGCTCCGTAGCGTGGCTAGGGAGGCTGTAATAGGACGTTGAGAGGCCATCAGAAGCCACCTTCTTACGGTCTACTGTGCCTATAATATCTTCATCTACAGATGGAGTTTTTTTGAAGTAGTTAGACATCAGTTCATCCTATTTTTATTGATAGGAACTACCTTTGCATCAGAGATTGCATCCTTGAGTTCATCGTCGGCTTCGAACTCTACTTGTTTGCTCTCTAATAGCTCTGTGAGATTGCCTACAGTGGCTGCAAAGTCAGGGTTTGTATGGATGATAAATTCCAAACCCTTTAGCAGTAGATGTAAGTATTCTTTTTCAACGATAGGATAGCTCTTACTAAAATTATCCATTACTTGTGTTAGGGTGCTGCCATCTTCAGAAAGCGATACACAGATAGCTACAGTATCAACTGGTATACTTTTATTTTTCATTATTTTTCTTTACTAGCTCGAAGAAGTGATCTGCATCTACCACCGCTAATGGTTTACGTTTATCAGCCTTGACCATACCGAGTGGTGTGATGCCTTTTGGACAGTTACTGACGGCTTGATCCATAACTTTATAAATTGCGTTGGCTTTGTTGTTTTTGCATTCAACTGAGTAGGGAAATAATCTACGTCCTAATGGCGATAGTAAAATATCTTCCCCACCAGCGCCGCTGCTTGTTGATCTCACATCGCCATCCTCTAAGGTGGGAAATGTTTGATACAGACGATCACGTACCCATTGCTGAAAGCGCCGCCCCTTTGCCTTTGCAGACTGTGGGCTTATAGCCATTTCGGTTTCTCAAGTATGGATACATTACCCCACCCAGTGCCATAATCTTGCTTGTCTTCAGCTTCAGCAATTACAGCGAGTGTTTTGTGCATCTCTGTAGTTGCCCATTCCAAAGCTTCTGGGCTTACAAAATGCATATGGCTGACGTATGGGGCAGACTTTTCACAGGCTATGAAGGCAAACTTATTAACGTCTAATCCAACTAAGTTACAGATATAAACATACACAGCCGCCTGTATCAGGTACGCATACTTGTTGCATTCAAATGAAAAGCCACGAGGGCTTGCATCCTGTGTAGTCTTAACATCATAGACAGTGCGCTCAGACTCAATCAACAAATCTGGGCGGGTCTTTAAAAGTAACGAGGACACTGGATCTTTTATGAATATACTACACTCATTAATCCTATCTGGATGCTTTAATGCCGCTTCGCATACAGGGTTTTCTAATGCTCCCTGGGCAATACGATTAGCAACATTAAACTCAACTTCAGTTAGCAGAACCTGATCATCAGTTAGTTTTTCCTTCATGTCTTTGAAGGCGGCACTAGATTTTGTTTTCGGGCCTTTGATAACCAAATTACGTTCTGGCTCTAGTAAGTGTGCATGAACAGCATTACCCATAGCAAAAGCAGCCGATTGGGTAATCTTTTGACCCTTCCAATGCTTTAAGGATTTTTTATATACCGTCTTCACAGCGGATGACGATATACCACCCGAAGAGTGGTACACGTCATTGCTCATGTCTTTTATTATAGCGTTACTATCTACCATTACGCTACGTCTTCAAAGTCAGCGTCTAATGAATCGCCGAGTGCATCGATAGCTGCGCTATCAATTGAACCTTCTTTGATTGACTTAAAGTAATGTTCATCAACATACTTGTTTTCAGCACGGATGGCATCAGCAAAAACTAACATGGTATCATGTACGTCTTTAGTCATACCTAATTCATTTTTTAGGTCAGGCTTGTACCCAAAAGTATACCAGACTACTGAGCCATTTTCATTGTATGATGAAGTAAGTTCAGCAGCGTAATTATAAATCTGTGAACCTTGAGGTAACTTCTTGATAAATTCATTATAGAAGCCGCCATAATTGCTGTTCTTGTGGAACATGATGCATGGTTCATTTTCTACTGTGACTTCTACACCATCTTCAGTTTTACCTGTGTAGGAGACAACGCCACGAATTACACGGTGTTGCATAGCCCGCCACTTCTTGGCTTCATCGTATTCCATTTCCTTACGTGCATCCCATGAAGGCATACCGCAAGCAATTCCACCAAGTAAATCTCTGGCTTCATCTTTGTATGGATTTTTAACTGCAAGGGATTTGTTAACTAATTTACGCTTGCCATCTACTTCATCCCAATGGAAGTACTGGACGTGTGAAGCCAATGGTCGAAAGCTAACTGTTTCAGAGTAAACAGGAGTGTCTGTGCCTGTAAGGTAAAAGCTACCTTCAGGTATGGCTTTCTTGGTAATTTTATTACGAGACTTCGCATTAATTTTTAGTTCAGGAACTCTGACCAAAGCAGATTTATTGCTTCCTGTTGGTACTTCTGTTCCTAATATTTCAGCCAATTCTGCTAATTCGCTGCTGTCGATTTGTGTTAATTCGTTCATGTTAGAACCTTTTTGTTATGTGGTATTATATTATGGCATTACTAGGTGGCACAAGTCAAGTGTATTCGTTTTGTTCCAGCCAGTTTTTTCCACCAGAAATCTCAATTTCTAAGGGTAGGGCGAAAGTGTAGTCCCAGCGCTGGGCAGCTTCTTCAGTCACACCAACCATTGCCCAGATAAGAGCTTCTTTTACTTGCTCTAATTCACCAGGATAAACGTCACAGACTATGGAATCATGTACAGTCAGGACTAAAAGAGATTTCAGTTTTAGTTCTTTGAACCTACGGAAAGCACGTACACAAGATAGGAGCATTAAATCCGCTGCACTAGACTGCACAGGGTAATTAACTATCTGCGTATAGAAAGTAGTACGATTACCTTTTAACCTTTTTACGTTAGGCCAAAAGAACTGACGACCTGAAGGTGTTTGCACAATGCCATTCTTTAAAACACCTTTTGCAAGCCTTTCATGATAAGCACCTAAACCCTGATAGATATTAAAGAACTCACTAAAATAGTTTTGTACGTGAGGAGCTTCTCCTACCCCACGTCCACCATAAATGGGGCTAAAACTGAATTTTTTAGACCCCTGGCGAAGATCCTTAGTCACTTTATCTTCACTACATTGATGTATTATTGATGCGGTCTGTTTATGTAAGTCTTTGCCGTTGATAACATCAGCTATAATCTGGGTATCTCTACTCAATTCTCCTGCCAAAACAAATTCAATAGAACTAAAATCTGCTTCAACAACTGTTCCGTTTTCAAATCGACTTACAACAGCCTTGCGTACAGGAAAACCACGCTTCGGAGCATTCTGCATGTTGGGTGCTGTACTGGATAACCTACCCGTGGCTGTAACACATTGAGTAAACTGTGTGTGCAATATACCATCTGATCGTGTCCAAGTTTCAAACCCTTTAACAAAACTATCGAGGTAAACATTAACAGCGTTTAATCTGCTACTTTTTGTTAAGAACTCTACAGCTATCTCGTTGCCTTTACTCTCAGCCTGAGAGATCAGTCTTTCTATCGTAACTTTATCAGTCTTAAATCCGTTTATAGAAGCATCAGACGGTGATTCAGGATTAAGCTTTAGACCTGCTGTTATACCATTAGGGTTATAGAAAGCCCCAACACCTACACAAGCAGGGCATTTAGATAGATTTTTGTATGGATCACCTTGAACACGATACTTCTTACCCATCTTTGTACGAGTGATTTGCTTAAACTTTTGTATACGACCACGCCCATCGCAAGCATCGCAGCATATAACATCAGTACGTTGAATGATTTTAGTCGTTGCCCTAACAGCTTTTCTAAACTCACTCTTGTTCATTCGTGGTGGATATAATGGTTTACCTGTCGGCCCAACACCTATGTTCCATACTTGTTTATGGTTATTGCGATCTAATACTTCACGACTGTATACAACCTTAGTCATATCAGCACCTGACGCTAAGTTAATAGGCGTGTCGCCCATAACCTCTTCGACTATTTCTTCTAAGCGTTTGTTAAGATCCTGTTGTTCTTGTTGGAACTGGTTCTTAATATCCCCAAGTACATCTAGGTCTATCTTTATGCCGTTTCTTTCAATCTCAACCAGAAATAAAAGCATTTCATTCATCAGCTTTACTGTCTCTGCTAATGATCTATTGCTTTTAGCTGCATACTCGTCCTGTTGATCCAGATAGATTTCACCACAGGATATAACGTCAGCTTCTGCATATTCTATAACAGTAGCAAGTGGCATAGCTTCAAAGCCAGTACCGCTTTTAAATAGATCATCTACAAGATCAGACTTCTTGCGTGTAACATCTCTGCGTTCAGCTATTGCCTTTAGCGACAATGGACGCTTCTGCCCTTTAGATAGGATGTATTCACCTATCATAGTGCAATAGACCTGGTCAGGGATATCAAAGCCCATTTCTAATAACCAGGTAACATCAAACTTAGCGTTCTGGCATACCAAAAGTGTAGCCCAATTGAGTTCGTCTTGTAGCGGCGCTGGGCTATCAGAAACATCTTTTTCATTATGATGAAAGACCAGGTTTTTTACCTTGGACATGCCTTCTAGCTCGACACGAGAAGTATGAGAACTCACACATTTATTATCAGGATGGTACGGGCTGTTGTCCGTCTTTCCACCTATCTTCTGAACGGTTGTTTCTAAATCCAATACTAATATGTTCATTACGTTCTCCCATAGAATCTCGTTGCATAAGTTTCGTCGTGGCGGTCAAACAAATACCAACATGCGTTATCTTTACCTGCGGTTTTGTCGAACCATTTCACACGACCAACGCTTACGATCTTTCTAAGGCGAGGCATGAATGGAATGGATTGCTTGGTGTGTATCCAATCAGCATCAAACAGCAGCCAAGTAGGTCTGAGGTCTGAGAACCGTTCTATCATAGGATGCAGAAGCTTCCGCTCCCACGGTGGGTTTGTAATGATTAGATCAGCATCGTATAAATGCTCTTCTTTAAGATCACAGGCATCTTGGATATCAATACCATTAGATTGTGGCTCAATGTCCCACGCACTTGAACAGGTAAGTCCAATCTCTTGTAGTGATCTGATTAATGCACCATCTCCTGCACAAGGTTCACAGAAGGTCTGGTGATCTTGCAGGTAAGGCCATATAGGAAATACAGCCTCACGAGGTGTTCTATAATAATCTCTTGGATTTCTTTCAAAGTTTGATCGTTTTCCCATTACTTATCTCCCCTCAATAATTCAGGGTAGTTAGTAAAAAGTTCTAGTTGTGGGTGTTCTAGTTCTGAAAATTCAATGTCACAGAAGTTACCACAATCAGGCATAACTATCTTTTGTTTGTGTCCTTTATTTGGATCTAATTCGTCTAAGAAATCACTTTTTATACAACTTCTACCAATCTTACGTTCTAATTCAGCCATCCGATTGAAATGATCTGGAAAATCTATGCGTATTTTATTCCAATATCCCGTGCCGCCTTTTACACAACCAATACAATTATTATTCTTATATCCTAAATTATACATTTCAGGACGAGGTATACCTGCCTGTTCTAATAAATATAAAGTTTCAGGTTTTGTAATTTTCTTTTCAATTAAAGGGAAAAGAGGTTTAGCAGAGGGGTACTGTTCTTTAAAGCGTAATGCTCTGTTTATTTCTTTCTTAGAGTATTCAAAGCCAAAGACCTGACCATCATAAGAACACTCTTTCTCTACCTGCATTCTTACTTTTTTCTTTAATTCTAGCGTACACCTTGCCCCAGAAGGCCCATTAACATATTTTGTTTTTTCAATGACATCATATTGATCTAAGTATTTTTCTGACCTTCGAACTTCAATATCTACACCATACCATTCTTCACATTGTTTTTTGAACCTATCATTATCTGGGTGGCTGCTATCTATAGCAAAGTACATGGGAGTTACTCTGTCACCAAATTCATCAATTGCTAATTTACAGGCTACGGCAGATGTTACACCCGCTGACCACCAGGATATTATTTTTCCAGTGTTGCTCATACCACGTACCTGCTTACTTCAGGCTCGATATTGCAAATGACGCAGCCGTGATAACCACTTAGCTTATTCTTGCTTATGTTTATAAACCTTGTGTGGTCAGGATTATCGTCTTCAGCAGCACTATGCTTACCTACACCAATGATAAGATCAGCTTCGGCTGCTTTACCTGTCTTTGATCCTTCAAGCATCGAGAAATCTATACGAGTACGACCTTCTGCGTCAGCACTTGCTTGGCTGATACCTAACAATGCACAGTCATGTCTCTTAGCTAACTCACGTAAGCTTCGATACAACTCTCTAATGCGTTCATGAGAAGCATTGTAATTGCCAGAGATATTAATTTTATCTGCCTGGTCTATTACTATTACATCTGGTTTGATCTTTTCACAGTATCCATTGATTGTATCTAAATCCCACTCCTGAACATCCTTCATGACTATTCTGTCTTGGATCGATAGGTATTTGCTCATGGCTAGATCAGGATTGTCTGCTATTTGCTCACGGGTCATACCAGAACAAGCTTGGATAGCTCTTAGCTTAGTGCGTGTGGTTTTCTCTTCATTACCAAGATATAATATCTTTGCGCCTTGTTGAGCAAAACCACCAGGTGCTGCACAAAAGCTTACAGCTAATGCAGACTTACCTGTTTCGGGTCGTGCAAAGATAATTCCAAATTCCGCTGGGCCGATACCATACACATTGCGGCTAAGAGTTTCTATGTTGAACTGCCACCTATTATCATTAGAGGTTTCAGCCAAAAGCTCGTATATATCATCTGTGGTTGGCTCACCGAAATCATCAGGCATGTACGAATCTTTGGTACGCTCAAGCAGGGATATAAGGTTGCCCATCGCTGTTGTATCGCCTTCGGACATATTGATACCGAGGTTGGCTATGTCTCTACCGATTTCTCTACGCCATAAGCTTTCGATTACATCTGTAGCTATAGTATCTGTGATTTTATCTGCATACTTTAACTGATCAACAAGATCCCTGAAGTCATTTATCTCTGCGGTTGTTGCTACAGGGTTCTCTGTTAACCAAAGAGAATACAGATCGTCAGGCTTAATATCTGTTTCGTATTTAGTATGAGCTTTACCCAGTAAAGTGTAAATCTGTGCAAGTTCATCTGAGAATATTGATTGGCGTAATCTATGCTTTGTGTTTAAGTAAGTGTCATTACTCAGTAACGTCTTTATTAATTGTATTTCCACTGCTCTGCCCTTCCATGTGACATTTTATTATGCCCCTAGTAATAACCATTAGTAGAAATAAAAAAAGCCCCAATCTTTCGACCAGGGCATTTTTCTTTGTTTATTGTTTTAGAACAGTAAGTTAGCTGTTCCTAAATTTCATGTTCTTAATATCTGGTGATTGTTCACCTCGACGCTCTTTCATATCCACCTGATGGAAGACAACTCGCTTATTGCCTTTTACGATAGATGCAATCGCATCTTCTAATTTCTTTTGTTCTTCCGCAGCTTCTAAAAAGCCACCGTCTATATCGTAGTCTATAACTACTATTCCACGACACTTCATGTCGATCTCCTATAAAAATAATTATGTAAAATTATTACATGCACCTATTTGTACGCATGTAGTTTGATTTAAAATTTATTTCAACAGGATAGTTGGTGGAGCTAGTGTGGTGTTGCACCACGACGAGACAGGACGTATGTGCAAATGACAAATAGCATCAGGGACTCTGTCAGAATAATAATATTCCCTGATACGGTTTCTATTATGTCTACCTATGACCTTGTTCCTAATATAATTCCAATAGAAAATACTTGTTTGTACCATTGCTTCCCTCTCTGCAAAACGTATAGTCGTTTGCTTTCTACATAACTAAATGTTCAATTGCTTGTGTAGTAAGATATTTTAAATCAAGTTTCGTAAATCTTACATTACAATGCATATTTAGTTTTCTTGCTAGGGATATTGCTTTAAGAGATGCGTCATTGTCAAGAACTAATGTGATTCTTTCGTACTTATTAAGTGTTTTAGCTATACTTTTAGTAATGTTTGTACCTAGTAGCGCTACTGCGGTCATATTGACACAGTTAGATACGCTACAAGCTGATGCAACATCTTCTACAAGCACAGCATGTTTACCAGTACCTACATGTATACCTTCTGATAGATCACCATAGCTCCACCACTTGGCTCTAACAGGGCGTAAGGATCTACCTACAGCACCTGTTCCTTCAGAGTTATAGAACAGTACACGGTCTTCTTTAGGAGCGTACTTAATCTTTATATCCCCTCGTAGGTAAGCGTCATAGCTGTTAACATGCTTCAAGTAGCTTACAGCAGGTTCATGGTTGGTAACTCGTGTAGTTAAGGTTGGTATTTCTTTATATTTAGCTTTGAAGCGCTGGGTGGCATTACCTTGAAGATAGGATTTAGCTGCATTGATATCTCTTTTGCCAGAGTATGCACCTTTAACACCGCAGGATGCTCGGTAACAGTTCCAGATTAATTTCCCATCAAACTTATCTAATGTGAATTTGTTCTTACCGCCACAGAAAGGGCAATCGGCTGTATGCCGATCACCTTCTCTTAGTATGATTGATTTAACATATTCAATTTGATCACGGTAATTAGTCATTTAATTAACTCTTGGTATATACAACCCCAGACGGGCTTGCCGTAGGCTACAGTGGTTTGTGAATAAGTCAACCACTTTATTAAGTGGCAGAGTTATGGGAACAGTTACATTTTAAATTTATAACCTATTGAAATCATTGAATAAACACAGAACCTGAAGGTCGTAGGTTCAAATCCTACTCCCGCAACCAACTATCTGATATTGTTGGATTTTTTTTCTCAAAAAATGTAAAGATAATAAATGTTTTTGTTTTTGGTGAAAACTGCAATTATTTTTACTTAATTTGTGGCATCAATGCGTCCCAAGACACAGGATATAACTTATCCATGATGCTGCTAATATCATCTGCAATGATCCTCGTTTCGTTTTGAGTATCTTTATTACAGCGCAAGATGCACATATCTGCAAAGGCATCTAAACTACCAGACCAATGCCACTCGGTCATTAGGTTGTGTGGTAAAACCATGCGTGCTTGCTCTTCACAGATTCCCATTTCCAATAGGTGTTCATACAGAGATATGTCGTAAGCTTGTGTAGCTCTTATCTCAACACCCTCGATCACAACGCTATCAGAAGATCCTTGCTTCTTATCGTGAGCCTTCCCACGCCATGTTGTAGGCTCGTACAGTTTAGGTTTGTTGGATACATAACGTCTGGAGATTTCATTCCAGCGCAAGAACTTATGCTTAACAAGCTGACGTGCTACAAACACAGGTGCTGATACATGGAATGAAGCAAACACATGCCCAAATGGTGAAGTGTGTTTATGTTTAGCTAAGAACTTAATTAGCTTTGCATCTTTCTTCTGGTTGAATACTTCGTGCTTGTTGCCGAAGGATACTCGTGCTGCGTTCACAATTGATAAGTCTGAACCCATGTAGTCTAGTAGTGTTGCTTTAATCATTATTTATCCAAATCTTTTGTTGATACCTGCTGCCGCAAGCTTGACTGTTGGTCGTACATATATTGCCAGAACATCGACACTCTTGTGTCCTGTAACTGATCGTAATTCAGTATTGGTGCATCCTGCTTCAGCCATCTCTGTAGCTCCAGTACGGCGTAAATCACGCATTTGCAGATGGGAAGGGAGATTGGCAGCATCACGTACACGACAGAACACTTTGTTGTAGTGCCTACGATCATAGGTTTTGCCTGTGGTTTCATAATACACAATATTATCGTGCTGATTACTAACAGCGGCTGATCTAAGTCGCTCTATAAGGCGTGGTGATGCAGGGATATCTACCACGGATTTATTCTTCTCTTGTACAAACGAGAACCGTTGAGATTTATATTTATCCCACGTCATTTGGCGCATATCACCTGGTCGTTGGCAGAGATCGTAACACATAAGAGCCATTGTACCCATGCTAGGTAACCCCATGTTATCTGCTGTTTCCATAAACTGTTGAACCTGTTCAGGTGTCCACATTACTTCACGTTGCTTTGTCTTCTTCAGCCCCATGTTGCGAAATGGATTGGTTTTAACTATCTCTGCAAGTTCACCTACCGACCAGATGCGACGAAGAACTTTACAAGTGTGGTTTGCACGATGTCTGCTTACATCTTTATGTAGTTGTTGATGTAAATTATTAGCGTAAGTTCTATTTATATTTAAAATACGCATGTTCTGAAAAGCTTTACGGGATTCACCTACTCTAACACCCGTCATACATCCCAGTAACTGATTGTAAGTACGCTTTGAGTTCTGACTTAACTCAGACCACTCTTTACTACCCTTATAGTTATCAATTAATGCCTCAACTGTATCCTTCTCAAGGTATTTCTTATGTTTGATACCTCTTCGGTGAGAGTTGTATGCATCCTGAATGTTCAGGGAATACTCTGTTGCATCAGCTTGATTGGTAAACACCATATATTGTGCTTGCACTGCTGCTTTAACATATGCAGGTGGACTAACCACCCACTTTGTGCTGCCGTTCTTAACTGTGCGTGTATAAATGTATTTCATCTTTGACATAACTAGCTCCCATGGCCTCATAACTTACATGAAGCTATTAGGTGGCATTAGTAATGTCAATACATGAAATAATACTTGCTTTATTAGGTGGCTTTGCTATACTTCAAGTGTAGTCTTTCTCCCTCGGCTACCCTTCCTAGTCTAAGCCCCTCGGTATTTCGGTATCGGGGGGTTCTTTTTTGGAAAACTACTCGCACGTCAATACTTAATAATAGCGATTGATTCGTACTCATCTGCATAGGCAGGATGGTATGGTATAGCTACTGCTTTCTCGCCTACCATAACAATGTGTTGGTCTTGCTTTCTAACTTCTACAGCCTCTGCTGCGTCAATGATAGCTTCGCCTAACTCTCTTGCCTGTATTTTGTTGATGATCATTATGCCTCCTTTTAAAAAATTAAAACTACTCGCACGTCAAATCATTATACACGGATAATACATAAGGTATCTGGATGAGACTGAGTACATACATAACAATACCTAGACCAGGTAGCAACTAAAAATAATATAAAAAATAATTATTGAAAAAAAATAATCTTGTTAAAAATTTTCATGCAGCTTAATAAAGTGGCATTGATCAGGCTTGTATCTAACCAATACAAAAAAAAAGCCTGGTCGATACTAAACACAAAACAAAAGGAACTGACCAAATGAAACTATTAAATACAAATGCATCCAACACTAAAATAATGAAAACTCAAAACGGAACTGAATATAATATTGCCAGTTTGTCGTTAATGCCTGACCTTGTAATATGTCCACAACAATACATGGCTAATTGTGTTCATGAATGTCTTGTAAGTTCAGGACGTGGTCAAATGCATTCAGTAGCAAAAGCAAGACAAAGCAAAACGGATTTATGGCATTCAGATAAAGAAATATTTCTTGAACAATTAAAAAAAGAAATAGCCGCTTTTGAATTGAAGTGTGAAAGAAAAGGTAAGTTAGCCGCTTTTCGTTTAAATACAATTTCTGACATTGCTTGGGAAAAATACGCAATTCCACAACTATTCAAAAATTCATTATTCTATGACTATACTAAGGTAGCAAGACGATTAGGAAAAACGCCTGATAATTATAAACTTATGTTTTCATATAGCGCCGCTGAAAAGTATCAGCCACAAGTTAAGCAAGCAATGGAAACAGATTTTCCTATAACTGTTGTTTTTCGTGGTGGTATGCCTTCCACATACTTAAATAGAATTGTGATTGATGGCGATAAATCAGACTTAGTAAACTTATATTCAGGTAAAGTTGTTGTTGGCTTAAAGTTAAAGGGCGGCAAAGCAATACAAGCAAGCAAGAGTCCGTTTATAATAGACAATCCTGAAACAGCATTAAGGGCGGTTGCCTAATGCTTTATTTGTATGCCTTTGTAGGCTTTGTTGTTGTTTGGCTTTGGATAATAGACCAAACCTTTTAAGCCATTTAATAGAGTGGCTTTACTAAATACCAAAAATACATTAATTATTGTTAAGGGCGCAAGCTTTGCCCTTAACTTAAACACAAAACGGAGTCTGGAATATGCAAACACTATTATTAATTATTTGCTTGTTACTTATTACAACTATTCTTGCGGTTTTTGTTTTCGCTTATCGCAATGATAAACGATTAAGAAATCCTGAATATTATGAAGCCTTTGAACAAAGGTTAATAAGTGCGGCAAGAAAAAGAGTTCAAGATGAAATGCGGATTCATGAATTGGAAATAGAAAGAAAAGCAAATGATTAAAGAATTCATTGCCGATTTTATAGCATGTCTTTGCCTATTCGGAATCATATATGCTTCACTATTTATTGAACTATTAATTAATTAAACACAAAAGGAACTGACCAAATGAAACTTGAAAATATAGATTTTAATCAAAAAGATATGACAATATCAAAAGCTTTTGAAAATGCTTTATGCCTAGCAATTCTTGCACCAAGCAAAGAACAAGAAAAGCGTGCTATTAATCTTTCAGAACAATTTGCTAATATGCTTACAATTGATCAAGTAAAAGCAATAAAAGAAAAGATTGAAAAGCAAATAAAGGAGTCAGGCAAATGAATTGGGATACATATATAACTGATTTAGATATTCCTGATAATTGGGAATGCACAAGCTTTCATCATGATGAATTACCTAGTTATCAATTCAATGGTTATCATATTTGGATTGATAGCCACGATTTACATCAGCGTATACAAAACACTAAAAATATATTTGGTAAAGATTTATATATTTCAGAAGAAAGAAAAATTGTTGATGGTGTTGATGTAACAGATGATAATTTAATGTCTAGATTCACAATAGAATATGCTGATAATTATAATGGTGTAATTAGCAATGACATTACATTACTTTCTACAAATGATTTTCAGGAAGTAATTAACTATGTAAATAATAACGAATAACTAAAACAAACATAAAGCTTTGAAAGCCTTATCATTCATTTGGTAAGGCTTTTTTTATGCCTATTGATAACTATTAAAAGCCATACACGCCCTTAAATATCTTTTAGCTAGGTATACAAGCAAGCCTTAACTAATGGCTTTGTGTGTGGCTTATATAGCCGTTAGCAAGGGCGTTTGTTTTCATGCAGCTGAAAGCTTACCAGTTCATGCACGCAATGAACCTCCGCCCTTGCTTGTGTGATTCGTCATTAGCTTTGAGATAATAATTTTTTATCGATAAAAGCCTGGTAAGCTTTCAAAACATTAACTTTTTACAAAAACTTTTTTAATTAATCCTTATATTATACAGGCAATTAAAGCTTAAAGCCCTATATCTTTTAAGTTGTGGCCTAATAGTATACATATATATTATATAACAATATCAATAGCTTAGAGGGGGCATGTGCCATGGGGGGGTATACCCGTACCGTATACAAACACAACCAGAGATTGGGAAAATGGAACAGTAAAGTAGGCCATGCTTGGGAGCAGCAGGATTGTATGTTGTGGTTATGTCAACATCGTGTGGGTACAGGGTTTATTTGATCAGGATGTTGTAAATAGCTTGACTTAGTAGTGCCACTTAGTTATGGTAAGGTACAGGCTATTTATTTAGGCTGTTTCTTTTAGAGAGAATATTATGAGTGGATATGGCTCAGATACCTCCATCACATTTCCCATACACGTAGATCATGATTTTGTAGTAGATGCTGATGGTGTTAGTTCTATTGTTACCTTCCTGTACGCAGGAGAAGAAGATGAGGCTACCGAAGTTAAGGTAGACCTTGAAGGTGTTGTTGAGGATCTATGTGATTTCTATGGCAACATTGATGGCTATCAGCGCCTGTATACGATTGCACATGAGTTTAGCCGTATGGCTGAGATGCTTAGAGCTTCGGCAGGGCGTATTGAGAACAGCGTAGATGCTGTAGATGATCTGTTTAATATTGTAGATGAATAAGTGCTGCAATCATTGTGATGTGCTTTTAGATAATATTAACTGGTCTATTGGTAACGTCCGTAAGAATAATTATATATGCCGTGTTTGTGATTCCAAGAAGGGGAAACGCAATCGCCTAAAGCGTTTAGCTTTAAGCATACACCAGACTGCACTTAGACAGTATAACCAGGTTAAGGCAGGGCATGTTTATATAATATCTAATCCTGCTTGGCCTGAGTGGGTAAAGGTTGGTATGGCTATCGATGCAGCAGATAGATGTTGTAATTACCAGACCAGTAGTCCGTTTAGGGATTATGTAGTTGAGTATTCATTTGCTTCTACCAATCGTAGGGAAGATGAATCTATAGCTCACCAAAAGCTTGCGGCTATATCTCAGGATCGTAGAGGTGAATGGTTTAAGTTGCCTGTATCAGAAGCCATCGGCTGCATATCGGGTATTACTAAATAACAAAACTCCCCTTAGTTCAGTGGTGCTATAATATACTTAGCAACACATATTAAGGAGAGTTTGCAATGAAACATTTATTTAATGGTCTTAATGGTATCTGGAAAACAATAGAGCGTAGTCAAGAAAGACGAGCTAACCATTGGATCTTACATAACATGACTGATCGTCAATTAAAGGACATGGGTATTAACAGAGGCGACCTATACCGAAAGCTATATAAGTAGTAGTTATAGGCTGGGGCGTGTTACTTAATTATACACTGTTTGGCGAAAAAGTCAATCCTAATAATGCCACCTAATAAAGTGGTTGACCTAAACCCGCTCCTGATGGTACAATATATGTATCAGGGTAAAGAAAGCCCTCATGATAAATCTCATATACATTCGTGCAGCTATTAGAGAACGTACTGGTCAGGAGTTATCTCTTGATCAAGTAGTACAAGCCCTGCTTCAAGAAGGTCTTATCTCTAAAGCACAAGCTCAAAACAGAGATCTAATATTTAGAGGTTATTCTGAATACTTCGAGTTTGAAGAAGCCGCTACTAAAGTAGAAGATCCTAATCCATTTATTGATAGGGAAATTACCCATGAAGACGAAGAAAGCTAATTGCGGAGCATCTGTTCCTGCCACACAGAAATCAAAACCTAAGATGATGATGGGCGGCATGGCTGTTAAAAAGCCTAAGTATGGTCACGGTGGTATGGCTGTTAAGAAAAAGTAATGGGTAAAATCAATAAGGATAAGATGGCTTGTAATAAGCCTCGTCGAACTCCTGATGGCCCAAAGAAGTTTGTTGTTAAAGCCTGTGAGGATGGAACTGAAAAGATCATCCGCTATGGCGATTCCAACATGCGAATTAAAAAGTCTAACCCTGCACGGCGTAAGTCTTTCAGGGCTAGGCATAAATGCTCCACAGCAAAATCAAAGCTGACCGCAAGATACTGGTCATGCAAGAACTGGTGATATTTATTGACTCAATACTTTAGTTATGCCACTTAGTTAATACATAATAAAGTGGCAGTACTAATATGAAGAATTTAAAATACGGATCAGTTTGTTCAGGTGTAGAGGCAGCAACGGTTGCTTGGCACGATTTAGGTTGGAAGCCTCAGTGGTTCAGTGAAGTAGATAAATTTCCAAGTGCTGTTTTGGAACATCATTACCCTGACGTACCTAACTATGGGGACATGACTAAATTTAAGGAATGGCCTAAAAATGAATCAATTGACCTTCTCGTTGGAGGGACACCATGTCAGTCCTTCTCAGTCGCAGGACTTAGAAGTGGCCTCAAGGACCCAAGAGGCAACCTCATGCTCACCTATCTTAGCATGGCTGAACAACTTAAACCCAAGTGGCTTGTTTGGGAAAATGTCCCTGGCGTCCTGTCATCTAACCGAGGACGAGATTTTGCAACCTTCCTCACAGCGATGGGGAAAATCGGGTATGGGTTCGCCTACAGAGTGTTGGACGCTCAATACTTCGGAGTTCCACAAAGACGCAGACGTGTGTTCGTTATCGGATGTCTTGGAGATTGGCGAAGTGCCGCAAGTGTTTTATTTGAGTCCGAAAGCTTGTCAGGGCATCCTGCGCCGAGCAGAGAAACGAGGCAAAGAGTTGCCCCAACAGTTGGCACAGGCGCTCCGTACAGTCGCACAGGAAATGCCAGAGTAGAAGCAGATGCTTTAGTTACTACTGCCTTTGCTTCAAAGCAAGTATCACTTAATACTGCTGATGATGTTGCACTCACACTTATGGCAAGTGATTATAAAGAGCCGCAGGCTATTACAATTGCACCACGATCCCTTGCTCTAACTTTAGGTAAAGACGTTGCATCAACTTTAACCTCTACTGACTATAAAGGTGTACAAGCAGTAACATATGCACTTCCTGGTAATTGGATTGGTAGAAAGCCAGAGAATGGCGGCAATCAGGTAGAACCCTTTGTAGAGTTATCCCCCTGCCAGACTGCCACAGATGTTCATGCAGTTGTAGCTTCTAGAATGCGTGGATTTGGTGATTACATACAAGATGAAACTGCAAGCACAATTAAAGCTAGGGATCATAAAGACGCAACAGATTTAGTAGCTACTGATAGTCCAACAGTAAGACGAATGACACCAAGAGAATGTGAGAGATTACAGGGTTTTCCTGACGATTATACGCAAATATCTTGGCGGGGCAAAGAAGCAGAAGAATGCCCCAATGGACATCGATACAAGGCGATGGGAAATTCAATGGCTGTTCCAGTGATGAAATGGATTGGCGAAAGAATACAACAAGTAGAAAATAAGAAAGAATAACATGTCCTTAGTTAAAAACATGAACGCCCGTAAAAAAGCAGGAACTAGCCGTAGCAAGAAAAAGTCTACCGTTAGCCCAAAAGCTTATGCGGATATGAAAGCTGGGTGGCCTAAAAAGAAAAAGGCTAAAAAGAAATGATGGATGAAGCTAAAGTATATACTGATAAGCAACTCTTATTCTTAGATGCTTTAATGGGTGAAGCTAAAGGCAACATCCGTACAGCTATGGATATAGCAGGATATGCTAAGACCACTAAGATTAGTGAAGTGGTTAGAAGTCTAAACAAAGAGATCATTAAAGCTGCAAGTGAAATGCTTGCAATGAATGCTCCTAAAGCCGCTTTTGGTATTGTTGATGTATTAGATGATCCTAGTGCGATGGGCGCACGTAATTCTATAGCTGCGGCTCGTGAGATATTAGATCGAACTGGCTTGGTTAAGAAAGAACAAGTAGAAGTCACCAATAAAGGCGGTGGCGTATTCATCCTGCCACCAAAGGCCGTTGATGACGTGGGCTAACAAGACCAGACCAAATGCTACTGCACGGATACAGTATGGCTATAAAGCTAACGAAGATGATCCGCTTGTAATAGAACCTGATGAAACCTTAGTACCTCTTATTGAAGAGGCTATGGATTATCTTGATAATGGTTACAGTACTCGTAAGGTAGCTGAGTGGCTAACAGATAAAGCCCAGCGCAAGATATCACACCAAGGTGTATTACTTGTATGGAGAGCGAATAGACCAGACAGTCCTCGTATTGCTGCACTAGATAAGGCTAACAAGAAGCGTAAGCCTAAAACTAGAAAAGAAAAAGCAATAGCTGCGGTAAAGCGTAAAAGATCGGATGCTAAACGTATCCAGACTTTAATGACTAAGAAGTTAGCTGCACATGAGCCTAAAAACGAGATTAGTGATACATTAGATTTCGCAGCTTATGAAAAGGAAGAAGTACAAAGGGAAGTGGTGTTTGCACCTAATCCTGGGCCACAGACAGAGTTCCTTGCAGCGTCTGAACAAGAAGTACTATATGGCGGTGCAGCAGGTGGCGGTAAGTCATTTGGATTACTAGCTGACCCAATGCGGTACTTCCATAACCCTAACTTTAATGGGTTGATACTTCGTCGTACTAATGACGAACTTAGAGAATTAATTTGGAAATCACAGGAGCTATATCCTAAAGCATTTCCAGGAGCTAAGTGGGCAGAGAAGAAATCACAATGGACATTACCTAGTGGTGCAAAGCTTTGGTTAACCTACCTAGAACGTGAAGATGATGTTAGACGTTATCAAGGTTTGGCTTTTAGTTACATTGCCTTTGACGAGTTAACGCAGCACCCAACACCATTTGCTTGGGATTATATGCGCTCACGTTTGAGAACGACTGATCCAGACCTTCCTATATTTATGAGGGCAACTACAAACCCTGGAGGCGCTGGGCATGGTTGGGTTAAGAGGATGTTTATTGATCCTGCCCCTGCAAACCAAGCATTTGTTGCTACAGATTTAAACAGTGGTGAACCTTTAGAATATCCAGAAGGACATGCAAAAGCAGGGCAGCCATTATTTAGCCGTAGGTTTATTCCTGCATCTCTCACAGACAACCCATATCTTATGGAAGGTGGGCAATACGAAGCTAACCTTTTGTCTCTACCAGAGAACCAGCGCAGACAGCTTTTAGAAGGTGATTGGGCAGTTGCAGACGGTGCAGCGTTTCCTGAATTTAGACAATCCGTACATGTAGTAGAACCATTTGATATACCACACAACTGGGTACGGTTTAGATCAGCGGATTACGGATATAGTTCGTGGAGTGCAGTTCACTGGTACGCAATTGATCCTGCATTCGAAACCTTGATTGTCTATCGAGAGCTATACCTATCTAAACATACAGGCAAAGACTTAGGTCGTGCTGTTTTAGATGCAGAAATGGGTGACAGTATTAAGTTTGGTATACTTGATAGCTCCTGTTGGCATAACCGAGGGCAGATAGGCCCAAGTATTGCAGAAGAAATGATTACAATGGGTTGCAGATGGCGACCAAGTGATCGTACCGCAGGTGCTAGAGTAGCAGGTAAGAACCAACTGCATGAAAGATTGAAGGTAGACGAAGATACAGGACATCCTGGTATCGTTTTCTTTAACACATGTAGACAAATCATAGCAGATTTACCTGTCATACCATCCTGCCCCAAAGGCTCAGACGATATAGATCAACGCTATGCCTCAGATCACACGTATGACTCATTACGTTACGGCTTAATGAGCAGACCTAGATCTCTTTCACCATTCGATATGGGTAGAGGCGTACCCGAAAGAAACTACAAACCATCAGATTCAACATTTGGATACTAAAATATGGCATTAATGGATAAACCTACTGATACGAACCCTGAAGATAGCATGGAATCTACCAATGTAGTATCTTTGGATGAAAGCGGAGATGTTGAACAAGAGAACTTAGAGTATTCTAGGCTATCCGAGTACGTTTCTGATCAATTTAGACGATCAAAAGACCACAGATTGCAAGATGAAACCCGTTGGTTGTCCTCTTATCGCAATTATCGAGGCATTTATGGCCCAGAAGTACAGTTTACTGACACTGAGAAGTCACAGGCATTCGTTAAAATCACCAAGACTAAGGTTTTAGCTGCATATGCACAGATGACAGACGTTTTGTTTGCAGGATCTAAGTTTCCCATTGGCATGGAAGCCCGTAGATACCCAAATAATGTGGCTGATAGCGTACATTTTGACCCAAATGCTCTTACAGATGAAAAAGTTAAAGAAAAGACGCAAGTAGACTACAAAGTACCACGAAATATCGTCCGTCCAGAGATTGCACGGGACTTAGGGCTATACCAAGACAAGCTAGAGCCTATTAAAGATGATTTAGAGGCAGGTGCGGGTACAAATCCAGGTTCTATCACGTATGAACCAGCAAAACGTGCTGCACAACTGATGGAAAAGAAGATGCACGACCAGTTGGAAGAAACCAACGCCGATAAGCATCTACGATCTGCTGCATTTGAGTGTGCATTGTTTGGTACAGGTATTATCAAAGGGCCATTTGCCTATGATAAGGAATATCCACGCTGGGACGACGAAGGTAACTACGATCCTATCATGGAAACAATACCAAAGCTTGAATATGTAAGTATTTGGGATATGTATCCTGATCCTGACGCTAGAAACATGGCAGAAGCAGAATATGTAGTGCAGCGCCACCGTTTAAGTCGTTCACAGCTACGAAATCTAAAGAAACGCCCACATTTCCGTGATGAAAGCATAGAATTAGCTATTGAATATGGCCCTGACTATACAAGAGAGTACTGGGAAGATGCACTAGAAGATCACACACAATCAGACACTATTGAGCGTTTTGAAGTAATTGAATACTGGGGTATGATGGATTCAGAGTTAGCAGAAGAAGCTGATCTGAAAATACCAAAACAATTTAAAGATCGTGACCAGATGGAAGTTAATGTCTGGGTCTGTAACGGTCAAATACTACGATTAGTCCTAAATCCATTTACACCAAGCCGTATTCCATTCTGTGCAGTACCTTACGAGCTAAATCCTTACGGATTATTTGGTATCGGTGTTGCTGAGAATATGACTGACACACAATTACTGATGAATGGGTTTATGCGAATGAGTGTGGATAATGCTGCACTATCAGGCAACCTGTTAATTGAGATTGATGAAACAAACCTAGTACCTGGACAAGACTTATCTGTGTACCCTGGCAAAGTGTTTCGCAGACAAGCTGGAGCGCCTGGTCAAGCCATCTTCGGCACAAAGTTTCCGAACGTATCTAATGAGTTGCTGATGATGTTTGATAAAGCACGTCAGCTATCAGATGAGAGTACAGGCATACCGTCTTTCTCACACGGACAAACAGGTATCACAGGTGTAGGTCGTACTGCTTCAGGTATGTCTATGCTTATGGGTGCTGCGGCTCAAGGTATTAAAACAGTGGTGAGAAACGTAGATGATTATCTACTAGCACCATTAGGCAAGGCATTGTTTAGCTTTAACATGCAATTCAACTTCGACAAGCAATTTGCTGATGGTGATCTTGAAGTAAAAGCTAGAGGTACAGAAAGCTTGATGCGGAATGAAATTCGTAGCCAACGCCTACTACAGTTTATGCAAATGACGCAGAACCAACAAATGGCCCCGTTTGTTAAATATGATTATGTACTTCGTGAACTGGCAGCTTCAATGGATCTTGATGAAGATAAGATTTTGAACGACCAACGTGAAGCAATCGTACAAGCTAAGATGATGGCTGAGATACAAGCGATGATGCCACCACCTCCACCGCAAGCTGCACCTGCTGAAGGCGCACCTAACCCTAGTGATCCTACAGGTAATGGTGGTGGGAATATAGCACCAGGATCAGCACCCGAACCAGGCGCACCAGGATTTACTGGAGCAGGTGGTGGAGACAATGGCGGTAATGAACCAGCGCCAGCTAATGCACCACAGCAACCACCAGTACAATAATAAATAACCACTAAGTATTCCAATTTACTGGAACACTGGAACACCTACCCCCCCCTACATCACTATAATTAAACAATAGGGTTAACACACCTATGGATAAACAACTGTATCGTGCGCTGCTTATGTTGGTGAACGATAAGAAATCAATGGAACTTCTAAAGGAATATGCAGAAGCAAAGATCGCACTGCACCATAAACAACTAGAAGCCTCAAAAGATCACCACGACATTCTAAGAATACAAGGCGCTATTGCTGAGTTGCGTAGATTTAAAACACTTCGTGACGAAGTAGTTAAGGGAGCTGAATAATGAATACGAATGCTAGAAAAGTTAAAGGTGCAAAAACCCGTAACGGTAAGCCTGTTTGGATTAACGACGAGAATGATGAACCGTACTCTGAAAAATCTATGTCATTTGAATATGGCGATGGTCAAATCGTGTCACCTACAATTGATCCTACTACAGGAGAATTTTACGATTTGGATAAGCTATTCGAACATTATAAAGAGAATGGCCCTTACGATATATTTACAGGTGAAAAGCTACCTGTATTCGAAGATGTTACAACTGCGGATGCCTATTCTATATGGCGTTCAGATAACATGTTTAATTTCGATCTATCAGAACAAGAGTTCTATGCAGGTGAATCAGGCCTGTACTCTAAACAAGATGGTTCTGACACCAGTTGGGCAGATAGAAAGCAAGACATGATTGATCTTGCGGCAGGAGCTAGAGACAAAGTTTATGGTGTGTTTGGCATTTCTGATGATGAAAAAACAGGCTTTGCGCTGGGCGGTCTGGCAGTTGCTAACAAGGGAATTAAAACAGTTGAAGGACAGGATATGGCTAAGAAGAAATTTCAATTAGACCGTAAAAAAGCCGATAAGAATGGTGACGGTAAATTAAGTAAATATGAAGAAACTACAGGCGAAGCCATACAAAAAGCTATGGATGATGACGAGCTTATAGAGATGTCTCATGGCGGTATGGCTTGCGGTATGATGTCCGATCCAGAAAGCGGTAACGAAATACCAATGGGATCTAGTGCAGAAAATGTACGGGATGATATCGAGGTAATGATATCTGAAGGTGAATACGTTCTCCCTGCCAACGTAGTTAAATGGCACGGCCTAAAACATATTATGGATATGCAATCAGAAGCCGAGATGGGCTTGATGAGCATGTATGATACTGGGCTTATCCAGTACACAGACGAAGAAGGTGCTGAAGAACCTGAAGAGGTAGAAGCAGCAGAAACAGATGCTCCTGAAGAGGACATCGAAGTCGAAGTCGCTACTGTAGAAGTAGACGACAAACTTGATGACGATGAGGAAACTGAGGAGATTTCCCCACGTACATCAAACCTACCAAGTGTGATGCAACGAAAGAGTTATGCATTTATATCTTAATTAAGGGCTACTCGCTTTATGCGACCCCCGTGAGGCAATAATGGCAAAATATCGAAGAATAGAAGATGAAGACAATGGACTATCTTATGCAGAAGAGCTTGAAGCTCAAAATCCTGCAAAAGATTCTGAAGTAGTCGAAGGCGAAGATACAACATATAAGAAACGATATGGTGATCTCCGACGACACTCGCAGCAGTTGATGCAACAAAAGGATCAAGAGCTACAAAAAATGAAAGCTCAACTAGATCAGGCCGCCAAAGGTCAGATTAAGTTTCCTAAGACAGATGAAGAGATTGATGTCTGGTCTAAGAAATATCCTGATGTAGCAAAGATTGTGGATAGCATCGCTCAAAAACGTGCTAATGAAGCACTTGCAGAGGGCGAAAAGCGTATGGAAGGATTACGTCAGTTAGAAACTAAGCTTACCAAAAAGGAAGCTGAACAAGAACTTCTTAAAATGCATCCTGACTTTAATCAAATACGACAAGATCAAAGTTTTCATGATTGGGTAGCAGAACAAACTATAGATACTCAAAATGCTCTGTATAAAAACAATTCTGATGCTAGATCCGCTTCTCGTGCTATTGACTTATATAAATACGATATGAGTAGATCTACTACAAAATCTAAATCTAAATCAGCAGCACACTCTGTAGGTCGAACATCATCATCTACACCTAAAGCCGCAGGAAGAGCTACGTTCTCTGAAAGCCAAGTACAGCAAATGAGTAATATTGAATTTGGTAAGAATGTAGAAGCAATTGAAGAAGCCATGCAAACTGGTAACTTTGATTATGATCTAAGTGGTGGCGCTAGATAGGGTGTTGCAATGACACCTAACTAATGTTATAATAAAGGTGAAGAGGCGAAGATTATACGACTCGCCCCTTCCCAGCTTTTTAATGATACGTCTTCTAAAGACATATCTTCTGAGAGCTAAATTTCTCAACTACAGAATAGAGCCACCTTACGGTCTACCTCTATGTCTTAATATAATACAGAAGAATATCGACGTTTAGTCTACCAGTGTGTTGAGGCCCGTCTGCTATTTAGTTGCAACTTCATAGTTATTCGCACCCTTATTTATCACTGCCACTTAATTGTCCTCTTCGGTTTTGTTCAGGCTTCGGCCTAGCCATTTCACAAGGAGTACATACAATGGCAATTGCAAAAGCATCGGGGTACACCAACCTCAACTCAGGAAATTTTTCGAGTGTAATTTATTCGAAGAAAGTCCAACTCGCATTCCGCAAGAATACTGTTACGGGTGCTATCACTAACTCTGATTACTTTGGGGAAATTGCATCCCAAGGTGATACCGTTAATTTGGCGGCTTAGTAGAGCAATCTACTTCGAAAAACTCTGTGAATTGCTGGGACATCTCCACGAGACAATCAGCAGCGAAGCCTAGAAATAGGAACGTCCAACGACCATTCCGACAGGAAGTAGAGCCAAGTGGCTCGAAGCGCAGAGCATCCCCAGTGGATGATGATATGGTCTGATCTACATGGCGACATGTAGCAGCTTTAAAAAGCGGAATAAGAACTAACGATCTTATTTGAACATATTGCAGAATTATCAAAGAACCAGAAATTTCTGTGTCGCAGTACAAGCGTGGCACGACCATAGCTGCACAAGATTTAACTGATGCCGATTTTTCATTAACAATCGACAAAGCTAACTACTTTGCTTTCAAGATGGATGATATCGAGGACCAGTTTAGTCATGTGAATTTTATGTCCCTTGCAACAGACCGTGCAGCACACCGTTTAGCTGATCAGTATGACCAAGAAGTTCTTGGCTATTTATCAGGTTATAAGCAGTCTGCTTTACATGCTAATGCAGCCGCAGTTAACGACCAAGTAAATGGTTCTAAAGCGGATACAGCAGCAGGTTCTGACGAATTGTTAGCTTCAATGAAGTTAAACAAAGGTTCATTTGGTAACATTACAACAACTTCTGCTGGAGATCATTCGATTCCATTAGCAGCACGTTTACCAGGTGCAACAGCACTACCTACAGCTACATGTTCACCAGCAATGGTTGTAGCTCGTATGAAGCGTCTATTGGATCAAAATCAAGTTGATTCAGCAGGTCGTTGGTTATGTGTAGATCCAGTATTTATGGAACTACTAGCTGACGAAGATTCACGCTTCTTGAACGCCGATTACGGTGACTCAGGTGCGCTTCGTAACGGATTGGTGTTAAATAACTTCCACGGCTTCCGTGTATATACATCATCAAACCTACCAGCAGTCGGAAACGGTGCAGGGCATTCAGGTGCAGCGAATAACAACGCCCATTTCGGTGTTATCGTAGCTGGACATGACTCAGCGGTGGCAACAGCAGAACAGATCAACAAAACGGAAACATACCGTGATCCAGATAGCTTTGCAGACATCGTTAGAGGGATGCACCTTTACGGTAGAAAAATCCTACGCCCAGAAGCGTTGGTTACTGCGAAATATAACGCAGCTTAAACTTTTTATGGGGCTGGCTAATCTGTTAGCCCCATTCCTCTATCTAAGGGTACAATATGCCTAGCACCTATATAAGTTTATGTAATCAAGTACTACGCCGACTAAACGAAGTTGAGCTTGTGGAAGGTGATTTTGCATCTGCTTCTGGAGTACAAGCACTTGTTAAAGATGCTGTAAAATCTGCGGTAGCTAAAATAAACCAAGCTGAGTTTGAGTGGCCTTTCAATGCCGCTGAAGAAACAGATACATTGGTTGTGGGTCAGGAAGAATATACATGGCCTTCATTTTATAAAATAGCTGATTGGAACAGCTTTCAAATCCAAGAAGATACAGCACAAGGTGTAAGTTTCACGACCTTGAAGCATATAGATCGTGACGAGTGGTATAAGAACCACAGGGATAATGATTACGCATCAGGTACAGATGGTATCAGTGTACCACGCTTTGTATTCTCTTCGCATGGTAATGGCTACGGTGTTAGCCCATCGCCAGATAAAGCCTACACATTAAAATTTAGATACTACCAGAACTACTCTGATATTACGGCAGCGGATGATGTTACTAGAATTCCTGATAGCTACGATACAGTCTTAGTAGATGGTGCTTTGTATCACCTGTATATGTTTAAAGATAACCTTGAAGCTTCTCAGGCATCGTTCATAGCCTTTGAGAAAGGTATCAAGGATTTACAAACTTTATACATTAATAATTACGAATACATTCGTGACACACGAGTTAGATATTAATGCCTGATCAAATACAATCTTTCAAATTAGTTTGTAACGGTGGCCTGAATTCCAATGAAAATCATTTAGATTTATCGGATAACAGTCCAGGCGCAGCTACACGTATGTTGAACTTTGAGCCATCCTTATTTGGCGGCTATCGACGTATTGAGGGGTATGATGAATACGATCCTGATTATGGTGAAGTTACAGTAGCAGGTGCATCTACAGGCCAAGGTAAAGTCCTTGGCATTGCTATTTTTAAGAATGATGTAACCGCAAGTACAACTGTTATAGCTGCACGACAAGATGCAGGTGCTAGTACTTATAGCTTCTATTACTACACTGCATTTATAGGTTGGCGTAAGTTTACCTTAGATCACAGTGTTACACGTTCTATGACTGCAAACGGATTAACGGTTAATAGATTACGCCACCAACAGTTTAACTTTGGTACTGGTAATAATATATGCTTTGTAGACGGTGTTAACGAAGCAATTATATTTAATGGTACGAATTGGAAAGAGATAAAGTCATCTCACGCTGGAGGCTACCATGCATCCAATAACACAGCAGGGGGCGCACAAGCGCTTAATGCTCCTGC
>Ga0206677_10000189_pt1 | contig 55903 bp, 62 predicted proteins | sample M130m12015metaG_FD_155475 | JGI IMG/M metagenome (GOLD analysis project Ga0206677, IMG submission 155475) | Ammonia-oxidizing marine archaeal communities from Monterey Bay, California, United States - M1 30m 12015 | ecosystem: Environmental > Aquatic > Marine > Intertidal zone | place: USA... | reverse complement strand
GGTGTTGGTGTTGGAGTGGGGGTGGGAGTTGGCGATGGAGTGGGAGTTGGTGGTTCTGGGGTTGGGGTGGGTGTTTCTAATATAGCAACATATTCGTCCTCCTCAAAGTCACCGTCTTTTTGCAACGTATCGGCAAATGGTAGGTTATCTATCCAATTTTTTTTTTCGGTAACTCTTCCCCAAGAGTCATTTTTCCACCTACCATAATATTATAAGCAAGCACAAGTGCAACTGCAACTGGATCAAAAACTAAAACAATAACGATAATAAACCACTTGACAACCTGATCGACTGGCATACCAAAAGACTCTGCAATGAAACGGAAGCTTCCAATATCAGTTGCACGGATTCCTTCTTTTTCTTTTAGTATTTCTGCTTGGTTTGATTTTATCTTGGTGTATTTGTCTTCAATAACAGATACATTATCTAAATCGTTTGTTGTATCACGAAGTCCGTTTACTTTTTCCACAAATTTATCATATTCCGTTGAAATCTCTTCATCTATTTTTGCAAGTGTATCATTGTATCGTTTTGTTGCGGATGTTTCTTCTTCTGAAATAGATGACATAGAAGATGCAATTGAATCTCGTTCTGGTTGTTGAGCAACTCTTAGTTCTTCAAGTTTCTTTTTATTGCTTGAAAATAACCCACCACCCTTAGACTCTATTGCAGTTTTTGTAGAGTCTAATACAGAAAGACGATCAAGTAATTGTTGTCTGCGAGTGGTTCTTGCTTCAGTATCACTTTTATTGCGTAAAGATAATGCATCTTGTCTTGCTCTTCTATCTGCGACATAATCGTCATAAATTTTTTGAAATCCTGCAATTGTTTCTGTCTTTTTATCTTCTACGGTTACATCTGTGTTTTTTAGTGTTTCAATTTCAGTTTCTATTACAACTATTTCTTTGTTTAGTGTTTCGATGTTACTTTCGTGCATTTCTACCCGAGAACGTGTATCGTCATAAGCATCACTTAAAAATCCATAAATACCAAGTGAAGTTATTCCTATCAAAACAACAACAGATACAGTACAATACCACTTCAACATTCGTGGAATTCTTTCCCAATACCGATATAAAAATGAAGTCATAGCAAGTTTACCTGCTTCTAAAACTCCAGCCATTACCATAGCTGCGATAGCCGCACCTGCGAATAATAAACCAATACCACGGACAGAAAAGAAAGCAGCTGTACCAGCCACCGCAAGGGCAAGAAAACCTATAATTGCTGTAAATGTTTTCATAATAATATATATCTCCTCATTAAACTTTATACGATCATCGTACTTTCTATAAATATAATATAATTATAAAAAAAGGAGGTAAACTTAATTACCTCCTTTTCTGTTGTTAAATTTATAGACACTATTACATTATCTTTACTTTTTTTGACTTAGTTTCCGTGACTTCTTTTTTCGGTATGGTTACATTTAATATTCCATTGTCAAACTTGGCTGTAATTTTGCCGACCTGAAGGACTGATTCGTCTACTTTAAATGACCGTTTGAAAGAAGATCGTTTAAGTTCACGATACACATACTTTACATCAGGATCTTCAATTTCAGTCTTTTTGTCTCCTGCGATAGTGAGCATACCATCTTCATATTCAACTGACACATCATCCTTTCCTAGTCCGGCTATTTCTGCTTCAATTCTTACTTCGGTTTTGGTATCTGCTACATTTACCCGTGGATATGAACTATTTCCAAAGAAATTTACACCAAACTCTTGGCCGAAATTTGGAAATGCCTGGTTAACCATTTTGTCAAATATGGAGTCAAATGGAGTTAAAAACTCGTCTCGCATAGTTGGAACGTGTTTATTTAGTCCTGTTCCGTAGGACTTATTTAATCCGTAGTTTTTCATTTTACTTTTCCTTTTTTAATTACAAATCCCAGATTGGGCATTCGTTAAACAACCTCATACGAGCATTGTTCTGTATATAAATATAAAGTTAATTGAAATTATGGTTCAAATTTCATTATATCGTCCATGTTTGATTTCTCTGCTAGACAAGTCATGTGGTCTGCCCAGTGAATTACACGTGGTAGTTCGGTTTTTAACCCAACTTCTTTTGAAAAGGCCTTTAGATATTGTGGATTGGATTCATCGTACATTCCGTCAGATAACTTGATTCCTAGAAATTCTTTCTCGGTAATCTTGATATCAAAGTGTTGTAGTAACCAAATTGTTCTGTCTGTAACTGACATCCAGTGTATATCTGGGTTGATATTATACAACTTTCCTTGGTTTTTACGATGCCACTCACTTTCATTGTGAACATATTGCTCCCCGTCAATAGAACCTAGTTTACCTAAATCGTGATTAAACGCTGCGAACATCATTTCGTCATCGGTAAAATCTATATGTGCACCTATACTCTGTAGTAGTACTTTTACCCCGCGGACAGTTTTACAGACTCCCATAACATGATCTATATAACCACCGTCATACGCGTTGTGAAATCTATCTATACTAGATGCAGGAGAAAGCAACGCACGGAGTCCAAGACACCCATCGTCCGTACCAAACATATGTAATAATTTTTCTTTTCGTTCTCCGGTGAATGTGTCTTCAATGAATTTTAAAAAGGATTTGTAGTTTTCTTCTAGTTGTGATTCGGTATATTTTTTCATAATACCAAATTATATTATAGTTTTGTTTTTTTATCAAGCACTTTTTTCTTTTTTGGTATAAGTTTTTTAAAGTTTCCTTTTTTACTAAACAATTCTTTATTTTTTTTGTAGTTTTCTCTTGATGCACTTGGGTGATACAAATGAAATGCTATATTTTTAGTATACCCTGAATAGATTTTCTTTGGCAATCTTGAGATTAAATCAAGATCCTGAAACCCCCATCCCTCGTATCTCTCGTCATATCCCATTATTTGTCTGAACTGGTTTGTTTTTAATATGAAACTATACTTTCCAAACGCATAGTTAAGTTTATTTTCAGATTTTTTTGTTTTTATGAGACTTGATTTGAATAAATAGGTGCTTTCATGTTCGTTTAAATGAATTATGAACTCAAACGGCCTGACAAGTTGTATGTCACTTGGAATTTGGGACAATACATAATCTACATCTAAGTATACGTCCACGTCATACACCCAAATGTAGTCGGATTTTATTTTTTGAATATGTGTATTTAATAATTTTGACTTATTAAATTTGGTTTGGTTTAGATTGTATTTTATATGGCTTACATTTGGAAATCTATCTGTGATATTATGTGAGTGTATGTTTTCTGTTTCTTGTTCGATCACACTTATATTACGAGATAGTCCCGAGTTGGTAATATGATGCAAGATGAACGCAAGATTTCGTAGTCTATATTCACACAAATTAAATATAGGTATCACAAGACTTATGTCCATGTTCCCTATGTCTTGTTTATTTGCCGCTCGGAGTATGCTGTATCAAAGTGTTTTAATTCTTTGAGGGTAAAATGTGTACCTTTTAAACTACCAGCAAACTTAAAGACAAAACAAGTTTCTGGTGCATCTGAAACCTTAGATCCTGAGTTTACAGTGACACGTACTAACTGACCGTTTAGTGTATCTTGAGCACCAACTTCCATTAGTGTGTATCGTGGGTCATAAAATGCCGACTCGTTGTCTGTCTTTTCATGATTTTCAATAGACTCTATTGTACGTGCTTCATCTGCATATATTGTCATAAACGAAGCCTCAGTTCCGGTGTCTACTGGAGGGTAACAGAATACTACATTTTCTCTGAAGTTTTTCCAAGAGATTGCAAGTCTGGATTTAGAACCTTGCCAAGATTGTGCATTGATAGATTTACTGTAAAATGTTGCTCCCCCTAGATTGTTTAACAACTGAGAATCTCCATTGGTTAAAATTGAGGTGATACTTTTTTCAATACTCGCAGCGTTTTCAGGAATAAACTGCTCAAACTCATCAATACAACATGAATTTGATAAACAAACCACTCTGTTGTTTTTAAGTTGACTTGTAGAGTATAAGTTTGCCCAGTGTGTGTCTGATAATGTTTTTCCGTCGAGAGACACCGCAGAAATTCTTAATATCTTCTCAACAACGGTTTGACCACCCGAACTAACCGGAATTATTTCAATCATTTCTTTACTTGGTAGTGATAGTTTAAATGTTCCTGTTACATCAGTCCACTGGTCATCGTTTTCATAATCACCCTCACTATTTTCTATCAAGGAATCAATTTTAAATCCAATGTTATATGGCATAGGAACTTTAAATTCATATACATCGTCACTACCAACTGATGGTGTTGTTGAGTCAACGAGTTTGATTTCAAATACCGAACCCTCTTCGTACTCTACATCATTTGCGGGTAGTATAGTATTTCCCTTAACATAGATATCGTTGTTGTTTTGTAAATTGTCTGCACAACTACCGGTCCATTCAAGTGTGGGTACAAGTCTGCTTGTTTTTATTTCGTCTTGATTAGCAAGTAAAACTTCAGGAGCACTATAACGATCACTGAAGCCTATGTTTGCAGTTGATTGTGTCATTACTTTGAGTTTTACGTTGACATCTCCTATACCTGTGTTTTCTGTAAATGCAGTTGGAATAAAGTCGATAATTTTAAATGAAACAATTGTGTCATCATCTTTCACGTTTGCCTCTGCTTCATTATGCAAGACTCCGATATCTATATGATAAACATATGTTTCTGCCCCCATTAATGTTGGATGTGCTTCATTTCCGTCTCCATATTCACGTTTTTCTTGAGGTCCTTCTAGTTTATTATACGCAATTTCAAGAACTAGGTTATTTCTACTTGTAACTGTTCCTGTATTTTCAACTCTAATTTTCCATCCTGTGTATAGGATATCACCAGAATCGGATTCGGTATATATATGTGGATCAACTCTAATCTTGTATTCTTCTGATAATTCCCGTCCACCCGTTGGTGATCCCGTGAGTGGTCTGTAATTTGTGACAATTGCGGTGTGCTCACCAGTTGCAACAAAAACAGGCTTGCTAATTGTTGGTTCGTAATTGGAGTGTACGACATTTGATCCGATGCGTTTCCATGTTCCGGTGTCTACTAACCCCGATGTAACCGATTGTCTGTTTGTTTCTTGTGCTTCATTTAAGAGTGCTAGGGTGTCTGCTAGATAGTAAACTATACCAGGTTGTAGTTTAGTAGAGTCCTCAGGAAAGGTGACTTTTCCGAAAAACACAACACGTGCTTCATGTCTGTTGTTTTCGGTGTCACCTTGTTTACATTCAACTAACACTTTTTCTACTATTGCAAGTGACTCAATGAGTCTTTCTGTATCAAAATAATTTGAGTTATCTAACTCAGCAGATGCTAAGTCCCATCCGTTTTTGATTGGGTTATAATAAATTGCATCACCTGATTTTGGACAATCGTATACTAGGTCAACATGATCTTTTACTGAACTCAATCCACCCACCTCTTTGTTGTCTCCGTAGTACTCTTTATGGATTTCTCTAAGTGCACTTCTTAACTTATCGTCAGATACGACTGTTATTTCGTTTCCATCTGTGGGTTGTATTGTTGCCCAACCACTTGGGTTACACGCACCACCACGACCTCCACTTGATCCACACTTTGACATATTAAATGCTGAATTTGACATAACCTTTTATTCCTTAAATGTTTTGTGTAATACCCGGTTTTAGTGACCTCACGGGATCAATTACACGTTCCCATTGTAATACATACTTAGTTGCCGATGCGGTACTCTCCGAAACATTTACCGCACGAACACGTTTATATACATAAATTTGCTTAACTTCTATTTTTTCAGAGTTTTGTGTTACATAGGTAACAAAACAATAGTCTCCCTCTGAACTATCTCCTATAAATATACCTTTGTGTGGCCACACCCTGTCTAAAAATCCTATAATCTCGTCTACATCATTTCCGTTATCATCAATTGAGTTTGGTGGAGAACCGTCACACCCATCACTATTGTCCGTTTTACAAGAAAAAAATGTAAAGTGCTTGTATCTAAAGTTTCCTATGTCGTATAATGATCCCATTATGATAATTTCCTTACGTAGTTCCAGTTAGAACCATCTACCGAGTCAATTTTTATTAATTCGTGTGATTCAAATCTAGTAATTGCTTCGTTGTTTTCGGTATATTCAATTATGAAGGTTATTACACTTCTGTCATTGGCACCTGCTTCAGGCCATGCGATTTTAAGGAAATCACTTGAAAATTTTTCAAGTTCAGTTTGACCTGTAAATTCTTTTGGACGATTTATTGTATAACTCTGTGAGTCCCTTGCCTCGTAGGTACATGGAGTCCATGTGGTTGGATCGACTGCGTTACATCGGTCTTTTGGGTTGGGATACGCAGGTTGATTAAGTATTAAAATTTTATTTGGTGACACAGCGTAAAATGCTGGTTTGGAATATGATACTACTTTTCCGGTTGTGTGGTCTCGTACAAACGGGTCTATGATTGTTGTATTTCTAAACGGAGAAGTTCCGTTTAATATTGGTTTTAACTTCTGACCAAGGACTGATAAGTTGCCTCCATCACCCGATGTATAGTATTCACTAAGTTCCTCGGGAGCATAATCATACACAGAGTTTCTTAATTCCGTGGTTTGATTAGTTGATGCAAGTTGATCACTATTAATCGGAAACGATTCAACGTAATATGTATATCCAGTTTTGAAAAGACCTTCTTGTATTTCACGATTTACGAACTGAGTATCCCCACTTGGTAAAGTGAGTGTTTCGTTTGATTGATATTCAGGTGGTGTGAATTCAACCATACCACTCGTCTGTATTTCAAAAAAGTCACTCGTTGAGTTTATTACAACTCCGAGCATATCACATCCGTAATTGTCATCTTCAACAGGTGGATTCTGGTTGTCAGCAGTTGTTGTTGTCTTTTGCTGAGATGCTGAATTACATAATGCGTAATCGGTTGTTCCACTTTCTCTTCCAAGAAAGTTAGGTAGTACATTTTCCGATAGCAACGAATCATCATAGTCGGATGATACTATAAAGTTGTCAACCGAAGTGCGTACTTTACTTCGTTTTATTCTAAGAATATCACCTGTTTTTATACTGTTACACGCCGATGGTTCGTATATTACAAACTTGTTTGATTGCTCATCTGATGAACATACAAGTCCACGATAATTCATAAGTATACCTGTTGTTTTCGATGTCGCGACCAACATTGGTTTGGATACAGTTGTGTCTAAACTAACCAATTCAGCAGGATCTAGATTCATTAAACTTCCCGATGTTCCTAGAAAATATGTTTTTCCGGGTTCAAGTAGTTGGTTGTTATATACACGTGTTATTGATGTATCGTCTGGATCAATTGGTCTCATCTCTATTGATATAGGACCACCCAAGACACTAGTATCCCATTCAAATTCTATATACCCATTAAATACTACACTAACTTTTTCTATTAGTTTGTTGGAATCTGTAGAATTTGATGTGTGTTTTAGTTTGCGTATGATACCCACCGCCTCCGACGTATCCAAACTTGTACAACTTGATTTGGAAAACTTATTGTTACTAGATACATATAAAATATCCCCAATCAGATATTCTTGTAGTTGACCGTTGATGCGATCTTCAAGGAACGAACCTGGAAATACTTGCTCTGATGCACCAGGTGAATCTGTGAACTCTATACCCGTCCCATCATTGTTGATCTTTATGTAACCTCCTTTGTTTTCTTCGTATGTATCGGGTACATCACGTAAGTGTTTAAAGTCAATGCCTACTTCGTTATTTGCTATCTTGTTTAACTCCGATGCAAGTGATCCAGCCGATATTCCCTTGGTCTCGCCTGTAGGGGACGCTGAGTTGGACTTGGAGTCGGTGTCAACAACTATAAACAGGTCGTCTGCATCTAGATTGTTTAATCTATTTAGGTCTGTTATCTTTTGGTTGGCCATTTGAAATTTCTAAAAGTCGGTGAATCTATAAATATACATATATTGTTTTATGTTCTATAAATATTATTTTGATAAACTTTTTAACTTAGTAATTATAAATTTTACCAATTTGCTTCTCACAATATCCTCTTCTGTGAATTTATATGTGTGAATTCCGTGGTTTTTCGAGGCCTCATCTTCAAATAAGTTAAGTATACTATTAAACCCACTCCGGTTTCCAATGTCACTTTGCATTGCATCACCACATATAAATACTTTGCAGTTTTCTCCAATTCTAGTCATAATAGTAATCATTTCCTTTTCTGACAAATTTTGTGCTTCATCTACAAGTATGAATTTATTCTCCCAAGATGCTCCTCTAAGGAAACCCACGGGAATTCCATATATCCGTTCTTCTTCTTGAAGATATCTAATGTCTATTGGATTAAGTAATTCTTCAAGCTTGTCTTTAAACGGTTCTAGGTAGGGAGCCATTTTGTCATCTTGAGCTCCTGGTAGAAATCCAAGTTTCTGATCCGAACTTTCTACTGCACTTCTAACATATATCATTTCCTCTATTCGTTGGTTTTGAAATAGTTCCAATCCACAATAAACACTTAACCATGTTTTTGCAGTGCCTGCGGGTCCATCTATGAAAATAAGTTTAGTATCTTCTTCTAATGCAATCTTATTTAATTCCTCTTGTTTTGCAGTAAACTTCTTATTTAATTTTATTTTAAGCTTTCTTAATGGAGTGAGTTGGTTTTCCTGCATCTCCTCCTCTATATGAGCATTGGCAAGTAGATTCTTATTTACAGTTTTGGTTTTTTTTCTTGACATCGTTTTTTCTCCACGTTATGACAGTATTGTTGTCTTATACTTATAAGTCTATATTATTATTATTCTATTTAAGCGATTTAAGCTTATTACTAAGAACTGTACAAATTTCGTACTCTTCTATATCACTAAAATATTTTATTAAATTTTTCAAGTTAATTTCGTAACTTTCTTTTTTAACTACAATTTCTAAATTAGTGCTTTTAAAAGAGAAAATGTTTATTTTATCTGGAATAGAATTTTTGTCTATTTGCTTAAAACATTCATATATGTGCTTCATGTATTCATACTTTCGCTTACTAATATCTTTTTTAAGAGAATTATTGTCTTTTGGGATTTGAAAAGTTGTATTATCCATATCTATAAGTATATTTAATTAAATAATATTACGAAGAATTATGGCTAGAAGATTTTTTAAAAGATACAAAAAACTTGAAGATGATACACAAGAAGCAGACTTATCAACTTCAAAGAACACTAATGCAGAAAAACCTAAATCAAATGTTGGTTTCTTTGACTTGGCCAACAATCTATCAAAAGCATTAGTTGAATGGCAACGAGCAGGTCGTCCAGTTGTTAGTAGTGAGCAATGGAATAAACGACTATCCATTTGCCGAGGGTGTGAGTTTTGGCAAGAGATAAAACAAACGAAGGTTGCTCGTTGTTTAAAATGTGGGTGCAGTAGTGGCAAGCTACTATTATCTACAAGCAAATGTCCACTAAACCCACCCAAGTGGTCAAGTGAAATTTAATTTTTATAATTTTTTTTTTGTGTAAGGTAATATTTATCATAAATGAATGATGCAAATTACAAGTTAACAACCGTTAAGGTTCTGTCTGACAACTATTCTAAGTTTAAATTAAAGACAATAGACTCACCCATGACTCTGCAAAAGTTAGTAAATCGTGCAATTGAGCAGTATCTGAATGATGAGAAGTTTGAAAAGAAACTTGATGAAGCAAAAATATTTGATAACGACAATAAATATTAGTTGTTGACAATCGTTTTTTATAGCATACTATACAAGTGTGCAAAATAAAAAAATAATATTAATAGGAGATGATATAAGACAACCCACAGGAGTGGGAAATATACTAAGGTCAATATCATTAAAACTATCCAATAAGTACGATATTGTACAAATCGCTGCGGGTCTTCCACCAAATGAAGTAATCGATCTATCCGAGTCAGTAAGTAAAGTGACTGGAAATAATTCGGTATATTTCAAGTTATACGGAACACATGAGTATGGATCACTTGAACTATTAAGAAATGTAATTAAATCCGAGACGGTTGATTGCATACTGATAATGACCGACCCACACAAATTTGAGTGGTTATTCAACTCAGAACATGAAATTAGAAGTCTATGTCCTATCTTTTATTATCATGTTTGGGATAATAAACCATATCCACATTTCCTAAAAAAATATTACGATAGTTGTGATACAATTAGTTGTATTAGCAAACTGACCCTAGAATGTGTAAATAAAGTAGTACCTAACCACCCACGTGTTTTTTATACTCCACATGGAGTGAATACACAAATATATCAACCTCAGACCGAATCTACAATACAAAAGAATAGAAAAGATTTTTTGGGACACGACTATGAATTTGTTTTATTTTTCAATGGAACAAACATACCAAGAAAGGAAATTACAACCATTATCGCTGGATTTAATGATTTTTACCATAAGTTAAATACAGACGATAAAAAAACAGTCACTTTACTAATACACAGTAATTCAACATCGTCACGTGGAGTCAATATAAATGCGTTACTGGACGATTTATATGTCGATCTTCCGGTTCTACTATCAGATGAAATTGTTAATGAGCAAGTGTTAAATAATATGTATAATCTGTCACATTGCGTAATCAATATATCGTCAAATGAAGGATTTGGACTTTCTACACTAGAGTCGGTTGCTACCAAAACTCCTATAATAGTAAACAAAACGGGAGGATTAATTGATCAAATAAACGAAAAGTGGACTTACTCAATAACACCTGATTTTAGCTTAATGAGAGGCACTCAAAAGACACCATACATACATTCAGACTACGTGAGTGTTGAATCCACATCCGATGCCATAATGTCTGCATTCAAAAACGAACCCCCATCAATGGATTCGTATCTTGAGTTCTTAAAAGAAAATAAGTTCACAACTGATGATATGTGTAAATCAGTATGCGACCAAGTAGATAAAACCATCAACTCATATGAACCTCCGAGTAGATACAAATTTGAAAAAATAAAATGAAACCTATTTTAATATACGACTCACCTATAACATCTATCGGAGATATAGGAGATCATGCACGTGAAGTTGCGGAATATATATGTGTTCTAAACTCGGAATATGAAATATACTTTATAGATACACCAATACCCAACACCCAAAGCATTCTGACAATGGAAAGTGAAGTAATTCAGAATATTCTGAAGAAGAAAATGGATTCATCGCAGATTGAAAGTGTGTTTGTTTATATTAAACTAGGAGAACCTAACCAGTTTAAAAAAATAGGAAAATATAACATAGGGGTGGTTAGTGAAATAAACACAGATGAAATTTCTAAACAAGACGTTGATTCATATAACAAAATGGATCATGTAATTGTTCCCACGAACTATCACCGGGATATTATATCGTCTCAGATAAATCCCAAAACATCTACAATTCCACAATGTATTCATGTACAACAATCTATTGTAAGTGACATTTCAAAATTAAAATCGCACATAAATACAATTAAAGAAGAGTTTTGCTTTTTATATAAAGGATCATGGAATCCACTATCAAGTCAGTTGGGTGATAAGAAAAATGTGGAAACACTTATACGATCATTTATTCTCGCATCAACTAGACACAAAATCAAACCCGGACTTATATTAAAAACTGAAACAACAAATTACAGTAGATCGGAATACATAAAAATACACGACACTATATCCAGTATATTAAAAGATAGTCATGTTACCAATCCGAGTATATACCTAATACACGGTCATCTCACAAGCAACGAAACAAAAGAACTATACAAACACCCGTGTATAAAAGCAACAATCTCAGCATCACGATATGAAAGCTTTTCTCGTAGTATATTTGAATCTGCACTAAACAGTACACCAGTACTAACAACAAACATTCCATCAATTCGAGAGTATATAGATGATCCTATGTTTTTGGTCAGTGGAAATAAAACAGAAACTCAAAACTGGATTGATATTGATACACAAAAATTTTCAGAAAAGATAAGTGATGTGATTGAAAATTACGAAACATATAAAACTGGAATTGAGAACGTATCTAAGAATTTAAAAATAAGTCACAATAAGAAATCCATCCAAGCACACTATAAAGAAGTAATAAAATCATATATATAATATACACTTGTATATTATTATGACCTACTATGCTAAGTACTTACAAAGACTAATCGGAGGAAATGTTTCTGTTGCTCGACCGAAAATAGAACCTGGACAAATAATATCATTTAGATACCGAAGTGAAGCTTCCCGTAGAAAATTAAATCGTTTAGTCTTGGTTCTTGGTAAGTTTAACAAAGGTGGAAGTTTGCTTTTGCATGGATTAAACATAGAATATATCCCTGAGTCTAAGTTATATGCGTTTTTAAAACGAGTAATAATAAAAGACACCCTATCATTGATAAAACGAAAATATGAACTAAAAGGACCATTTTCGCAATTAATTGATAGACCTAGATCATTTTATTCAAAATATGTAAAAAACAATTTGCTTGAATTTGATTGCTATCGTACATATAAAATGTATGAAATCAAACAACCAAAATTATATATGTTAGACTGGAAGAGGTTAAAAATATTCGATAATACAACACACTCAGCTGCCATCATAACAAAAACCGAGACGTTAACCGAGGTAAAGCAAAGTAAGTTGTTGTTGAATAAAATATTAAAGCAAGATATTTCAAATTTAAACAACGCAAGATTCAAAAAACTAATAATAGATAGATTTGGCAGTTTAGCTGCATTTTATGAAATGCTAAGTGATATAAAAAGTTTTGTAGATCAACCGGGAATTGAATCAGAGGAAGACTTTGATGCAAGTAAAACCTAAAATAAGTTTTGCAATATGTGTTGGTGAGGAATCACACTCATTTGTAGAATTGATTGACTTTTTAAATAAGTATAAAAAAGCAGGAGACGAAATTGTTGTAATTTCAGATTTTAGCAAGTCGGTAATAATAAAGGAATATATTAAAAAAGTTGATAAACATATATTCAGGAAATTATTAAATGATTTTGCTTCACATAAAAATATATTCTTTGCATTGTGCAAGAATGAATATATATTTAATTTAGATTCAGATGAACTACCATCAGAATCTTTGATAAAAAACATACACAACTTGGTTATGGAAACAAGTTCTGATTTATTTTGGATTCCTCGGTTAAATTATTTTACGGGAGTTAGTGATGGTGAAATAAAAAAAATGGGAATGAGTATTGATAAAGATAAAAACAATGCAGTTAACTTTCCAGATTATCAAGGTAGAATATATCGTAATGATAAAAAACTAAAGTGGAAGAAAAAATTACACGAACAAATAAACGGAGCCACTAATAGTAAAAAGTTAAAATACTCAGATGGATATTACATAACACACACTAAAACAAAGAATAATCTTAAAAAAAGTAAAACATTATACAAAAACTTAATTAATTACAACCCACCAATAAGCTCACTCGGAGTTGTGTGTTGCTACTTCAACCCGTGTAACTATAAAAGCAAATTTTTAAATTTTGTAAAATTTTTAAACTCAATAAAAGCAACCGGAATTAACCCACTTGTAATAGAAACCTACTCAGATAACTCATTACATAGAATATATAAACTTACAGACAATATTATATCAATTAAAACTGATTCCATATTCTGGAAAAAAGAACAATTATTAAATATAGGAATTGATGCACTATTGAAGAAAAGCTACGAGTATATAGCATGGGTTGATGCAGATATAACCTTTAACGAAAATGATTGGTGGAAGCAAGTTATAATTGCTACGAAATTTTATGGAGTAGTGCAGATATTTGCAAACTCGGTCAAGCAAAGAGTAGCACCCACACTTCAACACAAACATTCGTCTGCATATATGCTATCACATACAAGTGTAGAACATGATTTGCAAATTATATTATCACGAAAAAACGAACCTGGATACGGTCACTGCTACCATAGAAGCTTTCTTGAAAAAAATAATTTATATGATCTATCAATCATAGGAGGAGGTGATATCTTAAATTTAATCGGGTTTTACTATAACGAACAGACACACAAAACTATACTCAATGACCGTGTCTTTTCTAATATGACAGATGAGTTTAAGCAAACCTATGTAGATTGGTGTAAACGAAATAAAAAAATTGTAAATGGAATTGGATATGCAAACTTAGATATCACCGTATTGTTTCACGGGAATAAATCAGACAGAAAGTATGTATCACGTGAACTTATATTAAGTAAAAATAGATATAATCCGTCAACCGACTTATCAACAAAAGAGAAAATATATCAAATAAAAAACAAAGCAATAAAAAAAGAAATTTCTGATTATTTTTTTAATAGAAACGAAGATGTTAATTTAACTTATGCTGAGTTAGAATTGATAAATAAAATAAAACAGACGAGTTTAACTTCGAGTTTAGATTTTATTCAGAATGAAATATACTCATATATAAACAATACGCATATAAAAAATAAGTTATCCGACTTTATAATAACCAACACAGAAAAAATGTTAGTTGCCGTGCGTTCTACGGAAACATTGTTTTCAATAAACAGAATACCAATATCGTGTAAGATACTAATTGATGGTAATGTATCTCCTTGTTTAAATTCCTTTACCAATTTCCAAAATTACGGACCGTTTGGGATATTCTTACAATTTATATGCACTTTTTATGAAGAACTTCCAAGTGTAATATATTTCACCCACAATCAAACAAACATAGACTTACATTCAACTTTCACACACATATGCGAAGATAATTATACAGAATTCAATCCAATAATCGGAAAGGTACTTGGATTAAACATAGATCAACATAAAAAAATAAAAAATTATAAGACACCCAGAGTCTGGTATAAAGAAACTATGAATAAAACATATCACGAAAAATATAAAACATTCGTGGGTTCGTGTTTTTCCATACCAAGAACTGTTATATACAAAAAACCTATATCTTTTTATGCTTCCGTCCTCACCAAATACAAACGTTCTCCTGACAGAGAAGAATATATGTTAAAATTCGCATTTTACAGTTTATTTCAATGAACACCATATCCATACATATATTCCCACATGAACTTGAAAACTATAAACGTGTTATCAATCAACTTGAAGAGTCTATATACGACACATCTAATGTTGAAATAAAAAGTGTATTAAACATCAATAAAAGTGTAATCAAACATAACACGGAACTTGAAAAACAAATTTCAATTTTTAACGCAGTATCACACACGTTCAATGGAAAAATAAAAAGTCTAGTAACAACTGAATATTTTGGTGTCAATGAACACCGCCGGGTTTGTATAAACGATGCTGATATAAACGATAATTTAATATTCCTAGATGTTGACCTACACTTCAACAACGAACTGCTTACTAACATACTATCGGAGTTAAAAAATATTCCTAACGAATATTATATAATAACACCACAGGTGGTTAGGTTATGGGATTCAACATGGGACATCATAGTTAATGAAAACTATAAAAAAGAAAATATTGGATTTTGTGAAAATGTAGACATATGTAAAGTTTTGAAAAAAACTCACGGAGAATCTGGATTAGTAAAATGTGAAAAGTTTAAATGGGCGGGTGGTTGGTTCACTTGTATATCTGCTAAACTTGCGAAGTACATAGGAATACCTGATGTGTTTGTTGGATATGGTCATGATGATACATTTATGATGCATTGTTGTGGTTATATGAAAAGTAGAAAAATAAAAGTACAACAATTTACTTTACTAAATAATGTAGTATGTGAAGATCGCACACTTATAAACAAGAATAAAAACTATATAAAAATAAATAATTTCAGACAACTTGGTAATCGTCATGTGATTGCCGAGTATAATAATTTTAAAAAAAGAGTAAACCGAGATATATATAATATAAATGAGAGTTAAAAAAAATATAATTACTGCGATCTTATTTACCTTAGTTATGTTTACATCTAGTTGCGTAACATTCCCAAACTGGGGACTGAAAGAAAGCAGACAAGAAATTGCAGGAGAAATAACAAGAAAAGAAGGAGAGTTGGAAAGACACACCCGTGCGTTTGTATCAGGTGCGGTAGACGCATTATCAATATCAGAAGACAAATCAAAAGAAGATTTAGTTGCACTTAACTTTGCACAAAAAGCACAAGAGATTGTAGGGTTACCTCAACCGGGTGACAAGATTCACATAGAAGATGTAATAAACAATAATGAGATTGCAATTGAAAATCTAACAGATAGGGATGTTGATGTAATAGAATTAAGTAGACGAAAGGAAATTCTAGGACACGATTTAAAAGATACCGAAGAAAAATTAATTAGTTTAGGTGAATTAAAAGCAAAGGAGGAAAAGGATGGATTCTTTTCATCTCTATGGGCATGGTTAACCGGTACATTCGGACTAATAGGAGCAATTGCGGTGTGTGTTATTGCAGGTCCTGCATTATTACCAATAATTACCCAACTATTCGGTTGGTTAGTGGGAAAAATACCAGGACTAATAACTTGGTTAGGAATTACAAGTAGTCAAATGACAAGCAATATCATCAAAGGTGTCCACGACGCCAAAGAACGAGTAAAGTCACTTGATGATGAGAAAAAACTCAGCAAAAACGAAGTTCTTAATATTTTTGGATCATCACTTGGAAATTCCACCAATGTTTCTGATAAAAATGCAATTGATCGCATAAAGAGAAAGTGGAAGTGAATGAAATACTCATTAAAGGAAAATCATTTAAAGGTGATTTAAAAAACGGCATACAGAGCAATGCACTTGGGTTCATGTGGAGACCCGGTATGCCGAAGCAAAAAATAAGAATTGAAAATTGCACAATAGACGCAGGCCCCGTTGCAGAAGGATTGAAGTTATCTTATTGCCACAATGTTGTTGTAAAAGATTGCACAATTATAGGTGGGTTTGAGGATTGCGTAGATATAGTTCGTGGTGGATTTATGTTATTTGAAAATTGTCGGTTTGTATCTAAAAACACCAAACATCATTTTACCATAAAGTGTCAAGTATCAAACATAACCATAAAAGATTGTGTTTTTGTAAATGACTTTAATAAACTCATAGACGGAGCATTTGTAGATTTGGGAAACTGGTCGGATTATGATATAGATGATTTACCAAAAACCAAGGATGTGTATATAATAGACTATACATTTGAAAATGTAAGTTGGTACAAAAAAATAATATCAAGAAGATTATATTCACAAACACCAATTAAACGTGGCCATGGTTTTATACTAAAAATACCAAGAGTATTTGTTTGGTTTTTTTGGCAACTTAGACGATATCAAGTAAGTTAAAACTAAATAAAGTAATACTTATAATAAAAGGTTATATCGCATTAATTTAATGGAGGTTGCGTTATATGAAGATTGGAGTAGTTGGTAATGGTTTCGTGGGTCATGCAATGACATTGCTTAGACCACACGTAGAAGTACTGGTATGGGATGTAGTTCCCGAAAAGAGAGATCCTAAAACATTGGATATTGAAACATTTGTAGAGGAGTCCGAAATTATTTTTGTTGCAGTTCCTACACCAATGAATGCAGATGGAAGTGCAAATCTTGATATTGTTCGTTCAGTATGCGAAGAAATACAAGAAATAGATGATAGCAAGTATATTGTATTGCGTTCTACAGTACCACCTGGAACAAGTGAAGAACTTGATGTTAATTTTATGCCTGAATTTCTTACCGAGAAAAATTGGGAAGAAGATTTTAAGAATTGCGATCAATGGATACTCGGTTCTACTGATCCGTTTTTATATGAAAAAATGAAACGTATGTTTGAATTGGCATATAACAACGGAATTGGTTCAGTTGTTAACAAAGAAGTAATTCAGTGCAAACCAAGTGAAGCAGAAATGATTAAATATTTAAAGAATGTGTTTCTTAGTGTTAAGGTTGGTTTCTTCAATGAACTAGAAAGCATTTGTTCAGATGTGGGTATTAATTATGAAAATGTTCGTTGCATCGCAACACAGGATGCGAGAATTGGAACAGGTCATACTAAAGTACCTGGACATGACGGTAAAAGAGGATTTGGTGGAACTTGTTTTCCGAAAGACACAAACGCATTAGCAAACTTTGCAAAACAAAATAATACCGAATCACCAATTTTAGATGCGGTTATTAAAAGAAACGAAGAAATAGATCGTCCTGAGCAAGATTGGAAAGCAGATAAAGGTCGTGCAGTAGCAGAGGAGTAAAATGAAGTACTACGATTTTTTTAACGGAGATGCAGACGGAATTATTAGTCTACATCAGTATCGTTTACAATTTCCACAAAAAAGTGAAGTTTTCACAGGAGTCAAACGAGATGTAAAACTTTTACGACACGCAGTTGATATTAAAAACTCAACACTTTCTGTTTTTGATATTTCATTGTTGTCTAATAAAGACTATATAGGTGGGGTACTAAAAAACAACAATAAAGTTTCATGGTTTGATCACCACGAAACAGGTGACACAGACCTCGGTGATAATTTTTCAATAAGAGTAGATGCAGACCCAAATTGTTGCACAAATATATTAGTTGATAAATATGTAGATGGGTTACATAGGCCTTGGACTATATGTGGAGCATATGGAGATAATTTACACGAACAGGCAGAAAAACTTAATCCATGCTTCAATGAAATGATAATGCTAGAACTTAAAGAAATAGGTGAAACATTAAACTACAATGGATATGGAAACGAATTATCGGATTTAACAGTTGATCCAAAAGATGTTTATCTTGATTTGCATCAATATACATCCCCATTTCAATACAGAAAAAAATCGGAAATTTACAACAAGATTCACACACAGATGATTTCGGATAAATCAGAACTAAGTTCTTCCGAAATTTTACATGATACCAACACAGGTAAAGTGATATTACTTCCTAACACTAAAGCATCAGTTCGTTATTCAGGTATATATAGCAACCAGCAAACAACCGATGATCCAGATAAAGCATTTGCTATATTAACATCAATAGACGAAGAAAACTATCGTGTAAGCATTCGTTCACCAAAAACAAATCCATACGGAGCAAGCAAACTTGCATTGCAGTTTCCAACCGGAGGAGGAAGAGAAAAAGCAGCCGGTGTTAATGAATTACCAAAGTCGGAGTTGAATAAATTTATTGAAAAGTTTGAAGGAGTTTATGGAAAATGAAAATTAACTTTACTAAAATCATAAAAAATAGTACAATAATTTTACCGAATAAATTAAAAATTATTAAACAAAATAAAAACAATAATCAAATATCTGCACAAGATTTAGCAGATAGGTGGGGATAAAAAATATGAGTGAAACAGACGAAAGCATTAGACCTTGGGGAAATTATGAAATTCTCTTAGACGCAGATTACTGCAAAGTTAAACGTATTTTTGTGAAACCAGGACAAAGACTTAGTTATCAGTATCATCACAAACGACAAGAAGCATGGACGGTTGTTAGTGGGATTGCACGAATAACTTTAGATGATGTCACGGAAGATTACAAACCAGGTGAAACCGTGTTGATTCCACTTGGAGCAAAACACAGAATGGCAAACCCAAGTGATTCAGAAGATATGATTTTGGTAGAAGTCCAAACCGGAACTTATTTTGGTGAAGATGATATTGTTAGAGTCCAAGACGATTATGATCGTCCAGAAAAACACAAATCAGAGTAACATTATGAAAACAGTAGCAGTTAGTGGATACTTTGATCCTATTCATGTAGGACATTTGGAATATTTAGAAATGGCAAAACAACTTGGTGATCGTCTTGTTGTAATCGTAAACAACAACCATCAGTGTGTTCTTAAAAAAGGCAAACCATTTATGGATGAAGCAGATAGAGTAAAAATCGTAGAAGCACTTAAAATCGTTGATGAAGTTTTTCTCAGCATTGATCAAGACAAAAGTGTGTGTGCTTCTCTTGATGCAATCAAACCCGACATTTTTGCAAATGGTGGAGATAGAAGTACGGGTGAAGTTCCAGAAAGTGTTGTTTGCAAGAAACATAAAATAGAAATGGTTGATGGTCTCGGCGACAAAATAAGAAGTTCAAGTGAGTTAACTGGATTGAAAGAAAAGAAGTAAGTCTGTATATATATATATAAACATGAAAAAGGTATTAATCACAGGAGGTGCAGGATTCGTTGGAACTGCATTAATCAAACGACTTCTTGAAAAGCATCCAACCATAGAGATAGTAAGTATTGACAATTATAGTAGTGGTTGTAAAAGCAATCACATTAAAAGCAAACAGGTTACATATATAGTTAAGGATACTCAGAACTTGATTCCGAAAAATTTTGATGCGAGTAACACAAAGTCGGATGTTGCTGATGTATTTGAACCCGAGGTTGTTTTTCATTTTGGTGAGTTTTCAAGAATCGTAACAAGTTTTGATGGATTTGACAATTGTTGGGACTATAATATGCAAGGAACAAAAATGGTTCTTGATTATTGTATATCAAAGAAGGCAAAGTTAATTTACTCAGCAAGTTCAAGTAAATTCGGAAACGATGGCAAAGACGAAAACCTTTCTCCGTATGCGTGGATGAAAGCAAAAATGGTTGAACTTATCAACAATTATGCAGATTGGTTTGATCTTAAATTTGAAATTACATATTTCTATAATGCGTACGGACCCGGACAAGTTAGAACAGGTGATTATGCAACCGTAATAGGAATCTTTGAAGAACAATATGCAAACGGAGAACCACTTACAGTTGTAGAACCAGGTAAACAATCAAGAGATTTTACTCACATCAACGATATTGTAAGTGGTGTGGTGTTGGCTGCCGAAAAGGGACAACAAGGAGAATATCCTCTTGGTACAGGAGTTTCACATAAAATTATTGACGTAGCAAAAATGTTTAATCACAAACACATTATGATTCCAGAACGTCGTGGTGAACGATTTTATGGAAAAGCAATTCCATCGTTAACATATCAGCACCTTGGATGGGAAGCAAAAATAAAGTTGGAAGATTATATTGCTAAAATAGTTGCAGGAAAGTAATTGACCTAAAACACCAATTACACTATAATATATCCTATAATGTGCGGTATATTAGGCGGAAATAATTTTAACGATATTCAAGAAGTCAAGAATGGTCTTGCATCAATTATGCATCGTGGAACAGATGGCAATGTTATATTTCATTTTGAGAAGAACGATTTTTATATGAGTCATAATAGGTTGTCTATACAAGATTTATCAGAGTCAGCAAATCAACCACTTATTTCAGAGAATGAAAAATTTGTGCTGGCATTCAACGGAGAAATGTGGAAACCATTTTTCAGAAAGTTTAACAACAAACTTAGAAAGAAATACAATTTCAAGACTGAAAGAAGTGATTCGGAGTTGTTGTTGTATTACTTAATAGATAATCGTGATAATATTTTAGAAGCAATGAAAAATCTTGATGGAATGTTTTGTTTTGCTTTTTATGATGTAGACCGAAATCAGTTAACATTAGGAAGAGACTTTATCGGAAGACTTCCATTGTATTATGCATTTGAAAATGAAAAGATTGTTTTTTCAAGTGAAGTTAAAGGATTGCAATCAGCAACACCAAACCTTAAATTTTTCAATGTTGATAGAAATCGCAAAGCACCAGACGGTGAAGAAGAAAAAATAAAAGTAGTAGAACCTGGAACAATTGTAACGGTTTCCGAAAATTTAATCGGAGTAACAAATTGTGAGATTAAAAGATGGAACGATTTCAAACCAGAGTTTAATCCAGAGAATCCAACTTTATATACACGATCAGAAACAGACTTAAAATTATTTGAGAAAGAAGATAAAGGAATTGATTACTACGCATCCGAATTTAGAAAACGGTTGGAACAAGCAGTTGATGATGAACTAATAAGTGATACTCCGATTTGTACAATTTTGAGTGGTGGTATAGATAGCACTATTATTACTTATTTACTTAAAAAGAAAAATCCAAACATTGAAGCATTTGTTGTAAATGTAACATCTAATCGTAAGCAAACTTTGAAAGATGATTTGTATTATGCTAAAATAGCATCAAAAGAATTGGGTGTTAGATTGCACGAAGTTAATGTAAGTAAGGAAGATATTCAGAATAATCTAAAAGAAAGTATATGGGCATCAGAAACTCACAAATGGACACAAGTATCACCCGCAGTTGCTCAATTATTTCTATCTTGGGAAATCCGAGACAAAGGATATAAAGTCGTATTTGGTGGAGAAGGAGCAGATGAAATATTTGCTAGTTATGGAGATGTCAAAAGATTTTGTTGGCCTGATCCACTTGCTTGGCATCAAAAACGAGTTAACCTCATAAACAACCTTCACAAAAATAATCTTATTAGAACCAACAAAGCAATGATGTATGGTGGTAAGGTAGAACTAAGAACTCCTTTTCTTAATAAAGAAGTTATTGATTTTGGTTTAAGAATTCCAACCAGATACAGAGATGAAGCAGATGGTAAAGGAAACATAATGAAATATGTTTTGCGAAAAGCATTTGAAGGAGAAATTTCAGATGAGTTGCTCTGGAGACCCAAAAAAACATTTCAACAAGGATGTCATACAGATTATCTTAAAAAAGAACAAGATACTATTGATCAATACTTTAACGAGTTGTTCATTGAAAACAAAGTTCCAACGGAATATTTAAATAGAAATCTTGGTCACGTATCTGCGAGAATCAAAGTTACCGAGTTAGCATAAATTATATTATATACTTGATATTTGGTTGGTATTCGTTTAGTATAGTATACAAAAAATGAATACCTTAATAAAAGATAAATCCGATCTTGCTGATATAGAGAAGTTTATTCCCAATGCCCACATTCTGGGTGCAATGCAAAAAGCAGACGGAATTCCTTCAAATGAAATTAAGGTTATCTCAACTAAGTTCAGTAAAGTAGGAAAAACTACACTTGATCGGTATCCAAACCTTGAGTGGGTGGTTCATCGTGGCCACGGAGTAGATTCAGTAAACTTAAAGTTGTGCAAAAAACACAATATAGGTGTAGTTGCAACTAGTCCAAATACAAACGGATGTGCTTATTGGATCAAAGATAAACTTGTAGATGGTGATTGTGTTATATTTGGTAATGGTGTCATTTCTAAAAAAGTTCAAGGTATCGTTGAACATTTTATTTCTGTTGTTGATTCAAAAACAGATGAAACAACGATTCAACAGATTATGTCATCATCTAATATAAAGAATGTCATTGCAACCGTATCATTAAATGATTCCACAAAAAATATGTTCAATGAAAAATTATTTGAAAATTGTAGAAACATAAACTTTGTATCAATATCTAGATCAGATTGCCACGACAATGCAGCCTTGCTATCTTTAATAAACGGTGGTAATATAGCAACTGCACATATAGATACACTAGGAACAGATTTACGTGAAGAATTACTACAAACAAACAAAGCATTTTATTACAACCACACATCGTGGGATTTCCTTGGAGAAAAAAACGATCACGAAAACTTAAAAAAAATTATAGAGAATTGTTTAGAAAATAAAGTGAATAATGCAATTTTAGAAAGGCAAGAAAACAAATGGTTTCAGTAAAAGAAAAGAAAACAAAAAAAGTAAAAGTCAAAGACGAAATTTCAGATGAAATAAAAGACAAGTATAAAGAGTACGCAAAATTCTTCCAAGAGTATGATGTTCCACCACAATGGAAAAATCAACCCATTGCCTGCAAAGAACCAAACCTTGATCCATTCAAAAAAATAAACTGGAAGAATTTATATGAAGCAGATCAAAAAGGTAGATTCTTTCATAAAACATTTTATGGCAAACTTTTGTGGGCATATATTTGTTCAGAATGTAAATCTAATCGTGGAATAAAAGATGTAGCAGAAGATGTAGTAGGAACAATCAAGACCGGTGATTTACAGATAACAAGATTCGCTTATGTTGATGGACACCTAGAAGACTTAATAGCAGATATTGAAAGTAAACGAACATTAGAAAATGATTTGTTTGATACCAAGTGCGATTTGTTTTTAACAGATGTTAATATGGAACTGAAACAAGATAAAGATTTTTGCAAAGCAATAAAAGCAACTTGGTTAAGCAGTAAAGTAACTGCGGTTGGTTCTGAGGTTCGTGGTATTTGGTATAGTGGTGAGTTGAAACAACCAGGTGTTTCAAAGTATGAAGATATTAAGATTCAGAAAATGAAGTTGAGTTCTATCAACAAAAAAGAATGTGCAGAACTTGTTCAAGAAATTAAAGATTACAAAGAAGCAGTTAATCCCTGGAGTTACGATGGAATCAATGGAAACTATGGAGGACCCGAAAAGACTTGGTACACGGTTGAAGTTGTACCGATTAATCCTAATAGTGAAGTTGATTATACTATTCTTGAAAAGATTCCTAAACTAGCAAAGGTAGTAAACGAAATTACATCAGTTGATAAATGCACTTGGTTGGTTATCACCAGAGTAGAACCAAAAAACGGAGTTATTCAAAGACATACCGATATTGGTCACGATAGTTGGGATTACCAAACAAAGAATGGACCAAAACTTGGTCGTTCGTTAAGAATTCACTTTCCCATTCAAGTTGACGAAGAATGTATATTCACTCAAGTCGGACTTGATGGTGAAACAGAAGACTTTCGTTTGAAAACGGGAGAATATTATTATATGGATAAAAGAAAACCTCATTGGGTTGTAAACAACTCAGAGAATTATCGTTTCCATGTAATAATGGATATTGAATGTGAACAAAAACACTTAGATGCTCTCCTTTAATTTTGATACTCCACTCGAAGAACATTTATGTGGAGAAAAAAAAGTTTACGTAAAACGTGACGATTTGCTAAACGGAAATTTAGATTTACCACCGTGGGCAAAGTTAGAAGGCATTCGTAGAGTCCTTGAAAGTGATGGGGCATTTACTGATGACAATAACAAGAATCAGACATACTCGGTTGAAAAACTTACAAGAAACAAACCTATAATCCATTTGTCAGTTGCTGTAAGTTATAGTGGTTGGGCATTGGCATATATGGGTCGTGAACTTGGATTTGATATTAAGATTGCATACCCTAATACGAAAGACTATCCTAAAAAAGCACTTGAAAAAATAGAAAGTCTTGGGGCAGAGTTGGTCCCAATGAAACCAAACATTCTTAGTATAGTAACAAGTTCGGTTAATATTCTTGCAAACAAAAACGGATATCAAATGATGCCATATGCGTTTGATCATCCAGATTATGTAGATTATTTCAAAACACGAATGCAAACTCTACTCGAAGAGAACTCAGACAAAAACATTAAACACCTTGTTGTAAATGCAGGTAGTGGAGTAACACCATCGGGACTACTTCAGGGTTTTTTCGGAGAAAGACAGTTTCAATTACATCAAAGTGACATAAAGAAAGCACATCTCATAACAACTGCATCAGAGTCTTCCATTGAAACTAAGTTAACATCGTGGGGTGTATTCTATGCAAAAAACGGAAAGCATAACCACGTAACCGAAATCCACGAAACCCCACATGAGTTTGCAGATGATCTGGATCAAGTATATACTCCATTTCCTTGTAATGGTAATTGGGACAAAAAAGCATGGGATTGGTTAAAAGAAAATGGTTGCAAATTAGACGGAGATGTACTATTCTATAATCTTGGTGGTGCTTGTGCATCACACTTTTGGAGACAATGAAAAAATACTTTTACGAAAAGAATAATTTAACAGAGTGTAAGGTTAATATTACATTCCACGAACTATTACAAAAGAATGGTGCAGAGTTAACCGAGTGGATTGATGAACTTAGAACTTATATTGTAGACACTTGGGACAATGAGGGTCTTCCACCAAGAACAGGTAAAAACGAAAAAGACATCATAGCAAATTTAAATAAGTTATCAGGATACAATGTATATAAGTTTCAGCACAAAGACGAAATGGACGGAACAAATACCATCGTCAAAAACTTTAACAAGTTCGCAACCGTAGTTGATCAGTTTTTTCCAACAATGCTTAAAACTAAAATAGGTTCAAGTAAGCATACATCTTGGAGTGTTTACGATTGCTTTGCTAATCCAGAGAAACGAGAAAGTTTTCACACCTGTATGAGAAGAACGGTACGAAGAGATTCGTTTTATGCTCATGGAAGAACAATCAAGAAAAATGATTATGACGTTCCATGCCCAACCGAAAACGCAGAAGAGTGGGTTCGTAACTTTGTCAAAGAAAAACACCTTCACCCACACAATGACTTTTGGATTATTGAGTTGTTTACCGAAAAGAAGTTTGATTCATATGAAGAAAGTAGTTTGATGCTTACTGCAAAGCAAATAAAGAAATTACACAAAGAAGGTTTGCTTGAAATAAACAACATCAGAAATTTAGAAAGAACTGCAAACTTCGGTGATGATATAGAAAATATAAATGATGTAATTATAGAAGACGAAAAAGAAGTAGAATTTCGTTTTAGTATTCGTTACTACAACAAGAACTCAAGAATATTTCCATCAGCAATGGAAGCATTCAAGTTGGGGTTGAGTCAACCTGCGGTTAACTTTCCTCCGTTGACTGCAAAGTACATATATCAGAAGTATACAGACCATGTTGAAGATAAAAGCAATCTTCATATATATGATCCAAGTGCAGGTTGGGGTGGTCGTATTCTTGGTGCTATGTCAGTACACGATAGACAGATTCATTATATCGGAACTGATCCAAACACCGACAACTATATTGATGAACTTGGTAAAAGTCGTTATGAATATCTTGCCGACTTTTTTAATGATAAAACAAACGGAGGTAATCCGTTCTTTGGCCACCGTAACACTTATGATGTTTACCAAGACGGAAGTGAGGAAATTTCCAACAATCCAAGTTTCCAAAAATACAAAGGCAAACTTGATTTGGTTTTTACAAGTCCACCATATTTTAATCGTGAACAATATTCAGCAGATGAATCTCAGAGTTTCAAAAAGTTTCCAGAGTATGCAGATTGGAGAGACAACTTTCTTCGTCCTACTTTAAAGACGGCTGCCGAGTATTTAAAGAACGATAGATACTTGCTTTGGAATATCGCAGACATTGCAGATGGAGATGGATTTATGCCATTAGAAAAAGATAGTCGTGATATTCTTGCGGAATACGGACTTGAGTATGTTGAAACTCTTAAAATGCTTATGACAACAATGCGTGGCGTTAAAGCAGAAACGGTTAAGAATTGTTGCAAGATAAACGGAGAGTTGCAAAAGTACGAACCTATCTTTGTGTTTTACAAGAAGTAATTAAGCAGAGAAAAGTTCTATCTTTCCATTTATTCCACACTTGTCAAGTTTCACTCCAAAAAACTTTTGAAGATAAACAAGTGCTTTTGCTCCTTGCTTCTTTAACCAATCAAATGCAACAGAAACTCGTTCGGAAATCCAATTCCATATTTTAACAAAACGGTCTTTTACCTTGTTGCTAACAGATGTTATTCCGTCACGAACCTTTTTAAGTAATTGCCATTCATTTAGATTTTGATAACTTGATTCAGTTAATAATCTTTTTCCAAAATCGTCTTGTTTGAAACCTTCTTGAATAATACTAGAAAATGTTGGACATATCGTTGAAAAGTTTTTATTTTCTACAACCTGCTTCTTCATCCACGCAGTAACCTTCTTTGGGTCTTGTTCCATATTTCCTCTAAGTGCCATATAAGGAGTGCTATTACCACTTGTTTTGAATGACAAATAAAACTTGTATTGACTTGCTAGTGAAGAAATATCACTTGGAGAATTCATTTTGTATTGTGATGTAATTTTACCACTATCAGTATCAATTTCCACCATAGTATCAGCACGACTTTCCGAAGAATCCCCAAACTTAACAGAACCGGTAGCAGCCTCGAATACAAACAAGTCTTTGAATTTTGAATCACTTAAAAACAAACGATTCATTTCCGATGTAATAAACTTACCATCATCTCTTGCTTGCTTCAAATTATCAACTACTGGTTTAAGTTTCTTCATTTTCTTTGGATCACCTTCACTTGCTTTGATGTCTTTTTCAAGAGCAGATATACTACCACGGTAACCACTTTCAGATAAATCAAGAATTGAACTCTTAAATGAATCTAAGATTTTATTTACACTACTTGGATAATTTTTACCATACATACTAACAGCTGCTCCGAATGTAGAAGCTGCTTCAGCTTGCTTGGCACTCATTGCTTGAGAACCACCTGCTTTTTTTAATGAAATTTTCTTTGAACCTCCCTTGAGGTCAGTCTTTGGAGTTTTGTTCATACTACCACTTCCGTATTCTTTGAATATCTCTCCCCATTCACTTGATACACCCACACCACCCTTTCCACTACCAGTTTGCGAAATGGGTGCATATCCGTTTTTCTTAAATGCACTTGCAATCTTTTCTGCGATGTCACGATTAAATTCACTATCCCAAAAACCCTTTCGTTCTATTCTTGACCATTCGTCAGGTACTTCTTTTGATGGGTCTTTCTTTTCAATAGTAGCAAGACCAATAGCAATCATTGCTTCCCAATCTTCCCCACTTGGATTTCCACTACTTGCTCCCCCACTCATATCATTCTGAGATTTGCCTATTTTACTAATAGGAACACCAAATAGTTGTTTTATCTTGGTTTCACCACGACCACCCCAATCAGCAATCCCATCTTTGTCTGTTGCAGATAAAAGTTGCTTCTTCATATCTTTCCATAAAGCAGTAGTACCACTTTTAATTTTAAGAGGGTTGTTTTTATCATCAAGAACTTCGTTACCATCAACTTTGTCAATGAATCGTTGCTTGTTATCTCGTTTAAACAAATCGTGCAATGCAAGTTCACATAATATATCATCAACTTCAAAAGAAGTATCTATGTTTTTAATATAATGTTCTACTATATCCACGACAATAAATATATATCAAAGATGTTTTATTACCAAACGGGAACAGATAACGAACATACACCTTCCATAATGAATCCCATTTTTTCAAGCACAGGACTCAATCCTTTTTGAAATAGTTCCCAAAAGTAATCAAGAACCTTCTTTATAGCATTTTCATAAAACTGCAAAAGTAAAACTTCAATTTTATCATACGATGCTTTAACCCAAGTTGACGCAGAATCAAATCCACTTTTTATGGTGTCCCAAATTTTACCTTCGTTGAGTAGTTTTAATTGATCTTCAAGTTTGTTGTATTCTTCGGTTATGATGTTTTCTATGTTGTGATTAATAGATTCAGCAGCCAATCCAAACTTAATGAATTTTCTGCGACCACTTCCTTTGAAACTAATATCTACATTATTGCAAAGATTACCATTGCTTTGTGACCACTTGAATAAATCGTGTACTTTCTTTACACCTTTAGAATCAAATACCAATATCTTGTTAGCAACCGCAGTATTATCACCAAAGTAGTTTCCTCCTTTAGATGCTTTGCCGGTAAACTTACCAAGACCACTTGCAGCTTCATACACAATCCACTTTTTAAGTTCGGTGTTGTTTTGTATAATTTCACGAATACGATTTTTCCAAGTATCTGCTTTTAATGCTACATCAATCAAATCCATTATTTGAGTTCTTAGTGCTTCCTTGGTTAATAAATCAGAAGGTACATCTGCTTTTTCAAGATAATCTTTAGCAATTGTAACATCACCGATTTTCATATCAGACGCAATATAATCAGAACGCATCTTGCTGATTTGTTTTGCAGTTAATGGTTTAACTCCTTTAATGTAATCTCCTTCAAGTTTGGGAGCATCTGCATTTGATATAGCATTATTAACTGCCAACTCTGCACGAATATGTCGTTTTATTTCATCGTCCGTTGCTTGTTTTGCTTTTGATTTAACAACATCAAAACGACCACTGTCCGATATAACCCAATCACGAAAATCTTTTTTACCTTTTCCAACTTCCACATTTATATCAGTACGAATTGCTTTTGACATTTCTTTTTCAAAGATATCAAACAACTCTTTAATCTCTGAATCGTTCGCAAGTTTTCCACCACTTGCTTCTAAATGTTTAACGGCAAATTCAAATACTCCGATTGCTTCTCCCGAAGTTCCACTTACAAGTTGAGCACTTTTTGCCGAACTGCTTGTTTGTTTTACCGACAAACGATTACGATTGTTTCCTATTAAGTCTGCTTTTGATGCTTCTTTTTTTCCGTTTTTGTAAAATGTAGATGCAGATGTTTTTCCTGACCATATCAAAGTACCTCCAATGTTTTTTAATCCTTTCGCAACTTTTTTACCTGCACTATATACTAACTTATTTGCTTTAATCTTTTTCCAAGTTGCTTTGTCTACACCTGCTGATTTAAGAGCATCTGCCTCTTTCTTACCTTGTTTGATGTTGTACGCAACACAAATAGCAACTTCGGCATCCGAAGCATTTGTAGTGGCAGCTTCACTCAACAATATTCCTAGTTCAGATGGAACATCAGTTAAATCAATCTCAGATAGATAATGTTGGACAACATCCATGATGAATAAATATATATTAAAACAACTTTATCGTATCAATTTAGGAAAGTCGGTAAATACACCATTAACACCCAACTCTCGTAAATAACGAATTTGTTTGATTTCATTTACGGTATATACATATATTCTAATGTTGTTGTCGTTGCAATATTCAATGATTTGCTTGGAAATACTTTCAAGTGGAAGATTCAAAGAATGAATATTATATTTAATGTAATCATCTTTAAGTCGTTTGATTTCTTCTAAATTACAATACTGATCGTACAACAAATATGAAAGTTGTGCTTTTTTTCGGAATCTATACAGTGTGTTTACAGTAGCAAAACTAAAACACGATAAAGTAATGCTTTTGTTTTTCCACTCTGGTTTTTCTAAATATGATTCTGCTATATTAGCAATGTTTACAGCAACTTGATTACTTTTGATTTCAATGTTAACGTCAACACGACCATTTATACAATCAAGTGCTTCTTGTAAGGTAGGAAGTTTTTCAAGATTGGTGTAAGTTAGTTTACTTACATCTAATTCAGATGCTTCGTTGGTTTTTAAATCAAGCCCAAACATTCTCTTAAAGTTTGTATCGTGAAAAATTCTAAAACGATTTCCTATTGATTGTACATCAAATTCTATTGCATTACACCCACGATCAATTGCTTCTTCAAATGCCTGCAAGGTGTTTTCAGTAAAGTCACCACTTGCTCCACGATGAGCAATATTAACGAAATCGTCCTTTTCTACATCTTTTAGAAATTCCAATATTTTACAAAACACACTACATTCCATTCCCTTGTCATGTATTGTAAGATGAGTATTTAGTTTAGTTGTATAAAATCGTTTGAAAGTAGCACCGAGTTTTTTGAATGCTCGTTTTCCACTTCCATAAAATACAGTTGGATCGTTGTATTCTTGAATCAAAAAGGTAGGACATTTAACATCTTGTAATATAGTACCTGCTATTTTAGACATTTTACGCAATTCGTTTGTTGCCGACAAATTCACAAGAGGTTGATTCAAATCAGGATCTTCACTGTCATTAGTTATAGATTCCAACATAATTTTTTGAAGTTTCAATTTACTGCATACTTTGTTGTAGATCATTACACCAGGAAGAAGTTTGTTGAAAACATTCTTAACACCAAACACACCATTTACAACAATCAATCCTTCTGGTCGTATGCTTTTTAAACTTGCAACATATGCAGATATACAACCACCCAAAGAAAATCCAATCATATAAACTTTATCGCATCGTTTACGCAAACTTAAATACTTTTCTTTTACATCATCAACCCAATTATTCCAAGTTGCAGTTGCAATATTTTCTTGATCATATCCGTGTCCAGTTAATTCAACTAAACTAGTTTCCCAACCAAGGGTTTCGTATATATAATTGCTCAACGGTACCATTTGTTCATGTTTGGACAGGAATCCATGACACAAAAGAACCCCAATCTTATCAATTGAGGTTTCACTTAGTCTTGCGGAATTACTTATTTCAAGTTGTTCCATCATGCACATATTGTTCCAGTCACACGTTTCTGGATACAAGCATGATTTTTTTGTACACTTAAGTTTAGTCATTCCAATATATACATATTAGAATGTTGTACATTTAGTCCCAATTACCCTGAGCAGGATACATATCGTAGTTGGAATTTAAATGACTATCTTTTTGATCAAGATATTCTTCGTACATTTCTGCTTGACGATACTCAGTAAGTTTGTCGTTCATTCGTTTACCCATCCACATTGCTTCTAATGCCAATTCACGAATTGCTCCAAGATTATATGCTTCGTCTTGGGAATTTTCAAATATCAAACGAACAACATTACATACAGTTCTTTTATCATCCATATTAGATGGAACAATGTCTTTCAATGATTGTTCTCTATCTTCCTTTGAAAAGGGTTTTCCTTTAAATTCTTTTTTATCTGCCATGTCTATAAATATACGATAAACATGATTTTTATAGAAATTTATCGTCCTGCAAAGTCATCCATTTTAAACTTCGTCTTAAATTTTTTATTAATGTCATCAAGAAACTTCTGAGATTCGGGAGCAGTTACTTCACCCCAATCCAAGTCACCATCAAATGTTTCAAGACTACCATCCCGATTCATAGCAACCGACATAAGATGTCCGTTATCAACCATGAACGCAGCTCCATATTTTTCCATAGGAATCATTTTACTTTTCTTTGCTTCGTTCATATTAAGTTTATTTTTTAAATAACCACGAACAAGTTCACGTAATTTTGTTTCTTGTTCTGCAAATACCTTACCACTATATTTATCTGATTTCAATTTATATTTCCTCACTATACTTGATATTACGGGTGCATTTCCTGCAAAATGCTTGTTTGTTTCTTTAAAAAATGCTACAAGTGCTTCTTTACCTTTTAAATCTATTTTACTTTTAAGTGCAGACTTGATAGCATCTCCACCTTTTATTACTTGCAAACTTACTGGATTAGCATTAGAACCTGTGTTCTTTTTAATTTTATCTAATAACCCAACAACCGCACTTCCGATAGCAACGATTAAAGTTTTCATTTCAAGGTCTTCTACATTAGCAGGAAGAATACGAGCATTAAATTTTGCTTCTTTCATTGTATCTTGGAACACTTGTTCTTCCATAGAATACATTTTGTATGCTCTCCATGTTTCAAATCGTCCGGCATCTTTTCCATTAACTTCTCCTTTGGTTACCCAAGTAAATCTCATTGAATTTTCCTCGGGATCAAGATCATCATATCTGCGTTGTGCGTCTTTGAGGTTTTTAAATACTTCTACTCCACCACCGTTACCAGTAATTTTTCCGTTTTTAACACCAACAACTTGAACAGGCATATTAGGTTTATACCCTCTCCACTCTTCACAAACAATATTTTCGGACTTCATAAACAATAAATATATATCTATTACAAAAAAGTTATGGTTTATAATAAACACTTGCAGTTACCATGAGTTGCTTACCCTCAAACGATTCGGTTGTAACATTGCGACCACTTGATGATGCAATTATTTTTGTCTTCCCACTTGCAGAGACTTTTGGTTCTGTTTCTATCGGCAAACGAATGATAACTTCGTTAGTTTCTTTATCTATTTCTACTTTCATAATTATGCTCCTTTAAAATTGGTGGAGACGAACGGGATCGAACCGATGACCTTCTGAATGCAAATCAGATGCTCTTCCAACTGAGCTACGTCCCCCAACTAAAGTATATGTATGTCTTTATATAAAAAAATGGCCTCCTCACGGAGATTCGAACTCCGGTTGCATGGATGAAAACCATGTGTCCTAACCTGACTAGACGATGAGGAGATAAAATTGGCTGCTCGGGTTGGGGTCGAACCAACGACAAAGTGATTAACAGTCACCTGCTCTGCCACTGAGCTACCGAGCAAAACAATAAAACTATGGTCGGGATAGCAGGATTTGAACCTGCGACCTCTTGCTCCCAAAGCAAGCGCGATACCAAGCTACGCTATATCCCGACACAAAAGTGGAGCCACCTGTCAGAGTCGAACTGACGACATCCTCATTACAAGTGAGGTGCTCTACCAACTGAGCTAAGGTGGCATAAAAATTGATTATGGAGCATCGGACAGGACTCGAACCTGCATAATAGGGATTTGCAGTCCCTTGCCTCACCATTCGAGCCACCGATGCGTAAAAGTAACCTTTGCCCCTCTCATTAAATATGGATTGGACACCTCTTATTAGACCTTTTGCCTATGTTATCTACATAGGAAGATTTGATTATGTTGCTACTATACTTATTTTTATAAGAAATGTCAACAATTAAAAAGACGAATTTTTAAAAAGAAATGGTTTCCATTCTTCACGACCAACACCACCCACTTCATAAAATGGTTTCGGTGGTAATGCCTTTAAAATATCTCCTTTGTAATCATAATAAGGAAATATGCTTCCTTTTCGTGAATTACACTTAACACAGGTAAGTGTCAAATTAAAATAGTCATTGTCACCCCCCTTGCTCTTGGGTTTGATGTGCTCTATAGTTAATTGATTTTGAGGAAAGTGGTTTCCACATATTTGGCACAACCCTTCATATTTTTTATACAGATATTTTAAAGAAGGTTTTCGTTTCGTATTATATGTAAAGTTTGCAGTTGTTAATAATATAGTTGGAACGGGTATAACATGATTAACAGAACGAACAAATGGTTGGTTTGGATAAAATCCATGCTTATATTCAATCCAAGTATCCCAATCACACGTAGTTCCATCACTTGCAACTGCCATAACCTTTGGTCTTGTTTTGTGAAATCGTTCTTTTGCACCCATTAGCTTTTTTAATCCCTCTTTTACAGATGTTACATTCAGAGGGGTCCAATAGTGCGTTAACAAAAGAACCAAGTTATCAGAACCACTTACATATTGATACATAACTCTATAATAAAACATTTTTTAAAAAAATCAATGTTAAATTGTTTGACATTTTGAAAATATAACAATAGTGTAAATGCATGGATAATGAAAAATTCAACACATATTCCTCTCTAATTTTCGTAGAACTTGCATTTACTTCCAAAAAATTTGTAAAAGAGTTAGCGGGGAATTTCAAAGAACTACACGGAGTAATTACACGGTTAATAGAAACTCCTAGTTCAGAAAACCAAGACCACTTACAAAATTTATTCGCACATAATGAGGAATCTTTAAAAAAATATTTACATGAATATCTACTTGCAAATGAAAGTGAACTCAATTGGACCACATTTCTAGACAAATACGAGGTCGTGCAAGTTGCAGGTCGTTTATTTAAAATAGAAAAAACAGAAAAAGCATACGCAGAGTTCATTCAACACATGAAAAATCAAAGGTGGGTGTTTTCTTTTATGAATGTAACATCTGATGAAGACTCTTATACTATTTTATTTGCTTAACTTTTTTTCTTGCATTAATTCCAAACATTATATAATATATTAACATTAACCCTTAAATATAAAATTATGAGTAATACAACAGACCTATATGAACAAATCAAGGCTTTATACGAAGCATTTGATGAAAATCACAACCAAAACGCAGAGTCAGGCACAAAAGCATCGGGAACCAGAGCTAGAAAAGCAATCGGTGAAATTAAAAAACTGGCAACAGATTACAGAAAGGCATCAGTAGCAGAATCAAAAAAAGATTGACCGATTGTTTTCAATTTAATATAATATAATTATGAAAAATACAAATAATACTATTAAAGTTGAAACAGAACTAAAACTTCCAAACAAAAAGAAGTTAGTAGTGAATTGGCCAAACGGAAAATTCAGTATATCTGATTTAGAAAAAAGTCATCCCGATGCCGTTCCAATTACTCTTCGGTTTCGAGTTAAAAAAGCACTTGAAAAAGGAACTATAAAAACCGCAGGAAAAGTTGAAGGAGAAATTGGTAGACCAACTCTTTTGTTTGAACGCATTGGTTAACACACGAGATTCTCGTGACAATAAGGAGTAAATAATGTCATTAGATAATATAGACGAAAAGTTTAAAAAAGTAGCAAAAGGATTCTCAGAAAAAAATAAAAAAGTTGATCCAGCACAGGAAATGTCAGTAGATTCTTTACAAGAAAAAGATAAATATGAAGAGTCATTTGATAAAAAACCTGTATCGGGGTTACTATCAGTTTTTGAGAACCATCTTAGAAATAAGATTAAATCAACAGAAGAAACTGAATCAGATACTGAATTTAGGACTGTAGATTTAACTACAACAGAAGCAACTACAACTGAAAATCCAGTTGAAAAAGTTACTGAAGAAGAAATTGAGTCTTTGATTAAGGTGACTGACAAACGCACCATAAACACAGAAACAAAAAAGAATATTACAATAGACAATGAGGTTTATTCTCAAAAAAAATATAGTGATATTCACGATACAGTAGAAAATATTGCAACGACATCTGATTTACAGATCAATCCAGAAAAAATAACCGAGGCAAGTATGCCACCCACACAAACAAGATACTCCGACACAAAGCAAACCACCGAAAACTCTGCGTCATCAATAGACTTAGAACATGGACTTCAACCTGTTAATAAAATTGTAAAAGAGGCAGATGGTAGTCAGAATGAGACTAAAATTGTTGATCCGAAAGTTCTTGAGCATATAAAATCACATAGAGCAAAACGAGACGCAGAACGAGGTAATCTTCCAGACAATTACCAGGTTGAGTCAAAAAATTAAAATGCTAAAAGAGCATTTTAAAAAGTTTTACGATATGAAACCATATCTTCTCATTGAAGAAGATGAGTGGAAAGACATCATGCAAAAATATGAAAAAGAAGATGTCGTGGAAGAGTTGGCAAAAGTATTGCACACCTATCCTGCTCCGTTACCAGAGATTACAGATAAACAAACTCTTGATAGTTTAAACAAATTAAAAGGAATCAAGCACAACGATGTTCTCGTTGAAAAACGGTGGTTTCCTCGCAACGAAAGAAAAAGCAACTATCATTTGAACTACAACGATTCTCAGTTTCTGTTAAAAAGAAACAACTCGGGTAACAATGCTTCCAATCCGTTTCATGTGGAAAATCGTTGGAAAGTAGATTGGACACGAACACCAAGTGGTTGGAAAACTTGGCAAACAGTCAAAGGAATCAAAACAATCGTTCGTGCTTATTGGACATTAGATAAAGTTCTCAATCGTGTTGATGTTAATACTCTCCGTGTTGCTACGACTCTTCGTAAGTATGTCGCATCACAATTCAAACCGGCAGTAGCAAAAGCATTTTACGATCACTTTCAAAGCAAGAACGTGTTAGACTTTAGTGCAGGTTGGGGAGATAGGTTGGCAGGATTCTACACAGGTGAAACTACCAAACATTATGTGGGCATTGACCCCAATAGCAACAACCACCCCAATTACAAAAAGCAAGTTGAGTTCTACAAAAAATACTCAACCTTCTTTGAACAGAATAGGGAAGTTGAGTTGATTGATAGTCCTGCGGAGGATGTAGACTATTCTAAATACGAAAACTTTTTTGATACCATTTTTACAAGTCCACCTTATTTTAATACAGAGAAATATTCAGAAGATGACACTCAATCGTGGGTACGATATAAAAAGATAGATGATTGGAATGTTAACTTTTTACACGCAACTATTCAGAAACTTATTCCCACATTAAAGTCAGGTGGAATTCTCGCAGTCAATATCGCAGATGTATTTAATGCTCCTATCAACGACTATGTAGAAATCACCAATCCAATGAACGACTTTATTAAATCATGTGGACTGCAATACCAAGGTTGCATCGGAATGGAAATGACGAAACGATTCAACTCAGGTGGAGCAGGTAATGCAAAAAGTGAATATTTCTCGGAAGACCTCAAAGAAATTACCGAAGAAACAAAAAATGTAGCATTCGCAGAACCCATCTGGATATGGAAAAAGAATTGACATTTTCAAACTATAATATATATTTATATAGATACATAACCTTAAATCAATAATATAAAATGAAATCTGAAGAAAACCGAATTGAACAAGAATCATTAGACTTTCTAACAACTTGCTCTGTAGATGACTTTGTCGCATTGTACGAACACATGACAATATGCAAACTTCAAGAAATACAAGACGATACACTTGATTTAAAATACAAAATCACAGAATCAGAAGGAGATCCAGCAGAAGTAGGAGTAATAGTTTCTTTTGAAAAAATGGTTGAGGGTGTGGAGGCTATATTTGGACTAACATATGATGATTTAAAGTTATTGCACGAAAAAATTTGCGAAATACGAAAGTAAGATAATGGAATTAGATACATCAAAGTTAACTACATTATTTCTAGGAATAACTGGTTTAATATTTTTACCACTTGGATTAATTTGGTCTTTTAACACACTTTTAAATTTACAAATTGAGTATACATTTTTTAACTGGTTAAGTATAGTTTTTATCCAACTATATACGCAAATAGTGTTAAAGGCTGTTTTACTAGGTTCTCAAAAAAAATAAAGACTTTACGTTTGAGGTTTAATTGTATATATTTATGTATATATGAAATACGACAATACAGCAAAATTCACATTTGATTACACATGGAGAGATTCTGATGATAATCTTGTATCAAGAACAAGACACTCCACGTCAGAAGAAACTTTAGGTGAAGTATTAAATGCATTTGAGTTGTTTCTAAGAGGTTCTGGTTTCCACTTTGATGGCCACCTTGAATTCGTAAACGAAGATAATCATTCAACTGATGTAAATTACTCTGAAGTAAATCATCCAGAGTTTCAAAATCAGCAACTTGAGTTTGACTTTGTTAACGAATTATTCTCCAATATAGAAGACATTGATAAAGATATAGATTTGGATGACACAACCAAAAGTTAATTTATCATTTTATTCTAACTTAGAAATAAACACAAATACAACTAAAATAGTCCATTGTAAGAAATCAGAATATGACGTCTACATCGGAAGGCCTTCTTTGTGGGGTAATCCGTTTTCGTCAAAAGATAAAACCCTTGCAAAGTTCCGTGTTGCAAGTAAATCAGAAGCAATTCAAAGTTACGAAGAGTGGATTGAAAATCAGCCTCAACTTATCGAAGAACTTAAAACACTCAAAGGAAAAATACTTGGTTGTTGGTGCAAACCCAAACCTTGCCACGGAGATGTCATCGTAAAATTGATAAACAAGTATTATTCAGATGAAAATATTATCAGCAGTTAGACATTCTGGGATATCTTATCATAGTAAATCACAAAACTTTTCAGACGCAGAAGAACTCGTTGCTAATAAAATTGGATGGCCATTACATTTAAATAAAAAAGAATTTAAAAATAATATATACTCTTCTCCTATAATTGATGAACATGAATTAATGTTACAATTTTCACGTGACTCTTGGAGTGTTATTAAAAATTGTAACGAAAAAATTATCGGCATATCCGAGGTGTGGAGTGCAAGAAGTTTTTGGGAATGGCCAATTAAACCCAATGTTCTTGTTACCATTGATGAAGAACGACATAAACAAAATTTGTTGGAAATAAATCAAAATCATATGTGGGGAACAATAAAATTTTGGAGATTAATGCTTGAACACGAAGCAAAAGAAAATGATATTAAGGTTGTCAATACCTTTGAAGATGCGGTATTATATTTGAATGAAAATTAAGATAAAAAATACTGGAACTATTGTACCAAAAAATTTAACGCAATACGATGTCGGTTATGATTTAGTTGCATCGTCTCATCCAGCAATTTCGGGTGAATACAATGAAGAAGCACAGGCTTGGTCACGAATAGATTATATACAATACCACACAGACTTATATATAGAACCGTGTGTTGATGATAAAGTTTATCATACTAACATTTTTCCAAGAAGCAGTATCAGTAATAAAAATCTTGTACTTGCAAATTCAATTGGATTAATTGATTGTGGTTATCGTGGTGAGTTGTTGGTTCGTTTCAAGTACATTACACAACCAGAAGATATTTACGCAAAGATAAAAGGACATTGCACACACGTTCCAATTCTAACAAATGTTAATATGGATAAAATTTATACAAAGGGTGAACGCATCGCACAACTTGTAATTGCAGAAACTCACAAAGTTGAATTTGAAATCGTAGAAGAGTTGTCAGAGACTGATCGTGGAAAAGGTGGATTCGGAAGCACCGGTGCTTGACTTTTTATATAAATTGCGATACTATAATATTCAATGTATCAAAACATATTCGTAAATAAAAAAGATCATACGGTCTATCTGTGGGACGATAAAAAAGGTCTCGTAACATTCAAGAATAAACCATACGCATACAAAAAGTCTCCTAATGGAATGTATCGCAGTATGTATGGTGACAAGTTAGAAAAGGTAACACGATATCGGTATGAAGATGCAGGTTTATTTGAATCGGATGTACCAATTGAAACTCGTAATCTAATTGATTTGTACGAAGACGATGATGAACCAAGCACCGGTCATTGCGTTATGAACTTTGATATTGAGGTAAGCATGGAAGGTGATTTACCTGATACAGAAAAAGCAAACAATCCTGTTACTGCTATTGCATGGCACGATAGTTGCACCAACAATTATGTGGTGTTGATTCTTGATAAAGAGAATAAAATAACCGATTACTCTAATGATGAAGTATCAGTTTATTCTTATGATAATGAACGAGCATTACTTTCTCATTTTCTTGATTTTTATCAAGAGATTAGTCCGACAATATTGACAGGTTGGAACATTGATGGATTTGACGTTCCTTATTTGTATCGCAGACTTGCAAGAGTATTAGGACAAGAAGAAGCAAATCGTTTGAGTCCGATTGGCCACGCATATTTTCATCCGTTCAAGAAACGAATCGTGATTGCAGGTGTAAGTTGTTTAGACTATCTTGTGTTGTACAAAAACTTTACATACTCGGTTGAACCAACATATCGTTTGGATGCTATTGGTCGTAAAGAAGTCGGCATCGGAAAAATTGAATACGAAGGTAATCTTGATGATTTGTTTTCTTCGGATATTGAGAAGTTTATTGAATACAATTTGAATGACGTAAAGATTGTTGTGGAGATTGACAAAAAGATGGAACTCATTGAGTTAACTCGTAGTATTTGTCACGTGGGTCACGTTCCATATGAATACATATTGTTTTCGTCTCGTTATCTTGAAGGTGCGTTGCTTACTTATCTTCGTAGACATAATTTAGTTGCACCAAACAAAGATCCAGATGGTCGTGACAAATTCAATGAAATTAAAGGAGATGGATCAAAAAAGTTTAGTGGTGCGTATGTGGCTGCTCCTACACCTGGTAAATACAAGTGGGTGTTTGATTTGGATTTGACATCTCTGTATCCATCAATCATTATGTCAACAAATATATCACCTGAAACTAAAGTGGGTGTTGTTGATAATTGGAGTCCTGAGAAGTTTTGTGACGGAGAGCAAACCGAAGTGGGATTTCGTGGTGACACTTATTCAGCAGATGAGTTCAAAACATTTTTGAAGGAAAACAATCTTGCTATTAGTAGCAATGGTGTAATGTATACAAAAGAAAAGGTCGGACTTATTCCTGCGATTCTTGATCAATGGTTTAATCAACGTGTTGAGTTCAAGAATAAAATGAAGGAATATGGTAACGCAGGTAATGATGCCAAGTATGTGTTTTATAAAAGAAGACAACACGTGCAAAAGATTCTTCTTAATTCTTTGTATGGTGTTCTAGGTTTACCCATCTTTCGTTTTTATGATGTAGATAATGCAGAAGCAGTTACAACCACAGGTGTGTCCGTGATTAAGTTTAGTCGCAAGATTGCAAATCACTATTACAACAAAACTCTTGGTGATACCGAAGATCATTGTATTTACATTGATACCGACTCGGTATTCTTTTCAGCACTACCTATCGTAGAAAAAACGATGCCTAATGTTGATGTAAAAAATGACGATGAAATGGCAACTGCGATTCTTGAAGTCGCAGATAATGTACAAACCTTTATCAATAAAAGTTATGATGTGATGGCAAAACGTTTCTTTAACATTGAAGAACATCGGTATGACATTAAACAAGAAGTTATTTCCAAAGCAAGTATTTGGTTGGCAAAGAAACGATACGCACAATGGATTATCAACAACAACGGTGTTGGTTGTGATGAATTGGAAGTTAAAGGACTTGACGTTGTTCGTAGTAGTTTTCCTACACGATTTCGTGCGTTTATGACAGAAATCCTCAAAGACATTTTGAAAGATACACCGAAAGAAGAAATTGATGACAAAATCGTTGCCCTTAAACGACAAGTCAAAAACGAATCTGTTCAAGACATTGCAAAAACAAGTGCAGTTAAAAACGTAACCAAGTATTTGAAGATGATGGACAAGGGTGCAGTTGTGGGTGAGTGTGCGAAGAGTACACCTGCTCACGTTAAAGCAAGTATCATTCATAATCAGTTTATCAAGAAGTTTAAGATTCAGGCAGAACCCATTCGTAATGGAGAGAAAATCAAGTGGATATATCTCAAGAACAATGAACTTGGTTTAGATGCTCTTGCGTTTCGTGGATACGAAGACCCACCAGAACTTATGGAGTTTATTGAGAAGTACGCAGACAAAGATAAATTGTTTGAACGAGAACTTGAAGGCAAGTTGCGTGATTTCTACGATGCTCTCGATTGGGACTTTGCAAGTGAGAATCTTGCGACTGCACAAAAGTTTTTTGCATTCTAATGGCAAACTATAATCAAATACTTCCAATCAGAAAAGATTGTAGAATTGATGAACAATTCGGTTGGTTGCCTTTGAGTGTATTAGAACCAAGTCGTGATCATCGTGAACAATGGCCGGAAGCATATCTTGATGATGGCATCCGTGAAACAAAACGAAGTAAAGATGCAGAGAATCTTCCCGGTCTTAGGTTTAGTGAGTTTCACGCAGGTGTAGCAGAACAAATACTTAATTATTGGAGTATGCGTGGAAGTGTAGTCGTAGACCCATTTGCAGGTCGTGCTACCCGTGCTATGGTTGCTTGTAAACTGGGTCGCAACTATCAAGGTTACGAAGTATCACAACAAACATATACACGGTGTATGAAGCATTTTGAAAAGTTCAAGGTATCCCCTAAACTTTTTAATTGTGATGGAACAGAAATGCTTCACACACAAAATGAAACTGCTGATTTGGTGTTTACTTGTCCTCCGTATCATAATCTTGAAAAGTATGAAAGTACGAAAAATCAATTAAGTGATTGTGGAACATACGAAGAGTTTATGACACAAATTAAAAAATGTGGTCACAGTATAAATCGTGTTTTGAAACCAGGAGCATTTTGTGTATGGGTTGTTTCAGATTGGAGAGATATGACAGGCAGTGGTCTTCGTAGTTTTCATTCGGACTTGATTACTGCATTTGTAAACGAAGGTATGACTCATCACGATACAATTATTATGAAGAATCTTAGTCCGTTTGCTTATGTTCAATGTGCGAAAGTAGCAAGCAAACGATACACAAGTAAAATACACGAATATATTATGGTTTTCCGCAAACAAGGTGAATATCAAATTCCAGATTATTGTGAGCAAGACGAACTTCGTGTTAACTCAAATAAGTTTTTTAGTTATGAATAAAATAATAAATGGAGATAGTTTGAAAGTTCTCAAGAAACTTAAGGACGAATCGGTAGACTTGGTCTGCACAGACCCACCTTATGGATACTCGTTTATGAATCGTGATTGGGACAAAGCAGTTCCTGCATTAGAAATTTGGCAAGAGTGTTTACGAGTTTTGAAACCAGGAGGATTCTGCTTCGTTATGTCAGCACCTCGTTCAGATGTACAAAGTCGTATGATGGTTCGTTTAGAAGATGCAGGATTCAATATCGGATTCACTCCGATTTATTGGACATACGCAACAGGATTTCCAAAAGCACATAATGTGGCAAAGACGGTGGACAAACAACTTGGTAAAAAAAGAAAAGTTATTGGAAAATACAAAACTCCCGAAGGCAACCAAGAACTAACTACATATAACAATTGGAAGGATAGTGACACGCAAGAAAGAAGAACACCCGATATAACTGAACCTGCATCCGATGAAGCAAAAGCACTTGAAGGTTCTTATGTAGGTTATCAACCGAAACCTGCGGTAGAAGTTGTACTTGTTGCAATGAAACCAATTATAGAAAAAACCACCATTGAACAAGCAATGAAAAATGGCAAAGGAATTACTTGGTTGGACGATTGTAGAATTCCAACAGATGAAAGTTTAGATGGTGGAGCATATGCAAAAAATCCAACACCACGTGAAGGAAAAGATATGTGGACTTCCGACAGAAAAAAAGAAACCAAGTGCTTTGAACGAGGTGGTGCAGGAGAATATAAACAACCAGACGGAAGATTCGCAGCCAATTTGATTGTACAAGATGATGTACTTAATGACGGAGTAAAACGAAGCAAAGGAAAACACACAGATAGTGGAAGTGCATCTGGTGGTATTTGGCAAGAAAGTACCGGCAAACCCGCCGGAAGAACTTACGGAGACGAAGGATCATTTTCTCGTTTTTACGATTTGGATTCTTGGTGGAAATCACAAATACATAAATTGCCTGAAAGTGTTCAAAAGACTTTTCCTTTTATGATTGTTGCAAAAGCAAGCAAAGCAGAAAAAAACAAAGGTCTTGAACATCTTCCTAAAAAGAAAAGTTCTTCAATGCCAGGAAGAAGAAATGCAGAAGATATGAGCAATAGCAAAATCGACCACGATGTTACTGGTAGATTTGTCACGGAAAAACAAAATGTTCATCCAACCGTTAAACCCATTGAACTAATGAGTTATTTAATAACACTTGGAAGTCGTGAGAATGATGTTGTGGTTGATCCTTTTGTTGGAAGTGGAACAACTTGTATTGCGGCGAAGATGCTTGATAGAAAATACATCGGAATAGAAAAAGAAAAGGATTATGCAATCATTGCCAAAACAAGAGTTGAAGATGCCGAATCTCCGAATCAACCTTCCGAGAAAAACAAAAGCAACGAGTTCTTCGCATTTTAACTTGCATATATGTATATAAATATATAATATAATAATATGACAGAAAAAGAAACAGAAAATAAAAACTATAAACTAGCAGGAACATTATCAAACGTAGGTGCGGTAATGTTTGTGGTTGGATTCTTATTGTGCTTTGGAGCTCCACAACTAGGGGGGATAATTTTGATATTGAATTTTTTCGTATCAACGGTTGCAACTATACTCGGACTTACAAGCAAAAATACACTTGCGACTATTGTAGGAGCAATTCCTGCATTGATGGTTGTATTCTTTTTGATAGTTGGTATGGCAATGATGGCATAACTTATGGAACAAAATTACACAAAACTAGCAGACCTTTTAATAAGACACAGTGTGTCTTTGCAAAAAGGAGAAAAAGTATTAATAGACAACACAGAAGTGCCTGCCAATATGACGATTGCACTTGTCCGTGCAGTTCGTGAATATGGTGGAATTCCGTTTGTGCAAACTTCACAAAGTCGTATTGGTCGTGAGATTATGCAACACGCAACCAAAGAGCAAATGGAAATCTTTATGAAATTCAGTATGCCCAAGATTCAAGAAATGGATGCTTACATTGCTATTGCAGGTTCAAACAATATATACGAAACAAGTGATGTAGATGCAGACATCAAAACGATGATGTCTAAGGTAACTAAACCATATCTTGATTATCGTGTAAATGAAACCAAGTGGTGTATTTTAAGATGGCCCACCCCTGCAATGGCACAACAAGCAAATATGAGTACCGAAGCATTTGAGAATTTCTTTTTTGATGTATGCACCTTTGATTACTCTAAGTTTAATCCGGGTATGAGTAACCTTCAAACAAGAATGCAAAACGCAGACAAGGTTCACATCAAAGGAGATGACACAGATTTGCGTTTCTCTATCAAAGATATAGGTGCAGTTGCGTGTGGAGGAACTCACAACATTCCGGATGGAGAAGTATTCAGTTGTCCAATCAAGGATAGTGTTCAAGGACACATTCAATTTAATGCTCCCACAATTTATCGTGGAACAGACTTTGACGGAATTCGGTTGGAATTCAAAAACGGAAAGATTGTGGACGCAATTGCAAATAGTGATGCAAGCACAGAAGCACTAAATGAAATTCTTGATAGTGATGATGGAGCAAGATACATTGGTGAGTTTGCTATTGGATTCAATCCGTATGTTGTTCAACCTATGCGTGACATTTTATTTGATGAAAAGATTGGTGGAAGTTTTCACTTTACACCAGGTCAATGTTATGACGATGCAAGTAATGGCAACGATTCGCAAGTTCATTGGGATATGGTTAAAATTCAGAGACCCGATTATGGTGGAGGTGAAATTTACTTTGATGATGAACTTATTCGTAAAGACGGAGAGTTCGTTGTTAACGATTTAATTCCACTCAATCCCGATCAATTATTGAAATAATGGTTGACCTATATATACATATATAATATAATATATACATATATAAAAATTAAAAATGTTTTACGAAGACTTATTTGATATAGAAGAAGAACAAGATGATAGATACAAAAAGTACGCATCTAGGTTTTCTTCTATGTTTGATCTCAAAAAAGAAAAAAAGTTCTACGGATTGTATTCTGCAATAACCGAGTGTCATGTTATTATGATTAAAAATCAAATGTATGAACATACATTATACGACATTAAGAGTATGAAACCTTCTGACAGAATATTAGAAATATCATATAAGAATATTATTCACTTTTTTGATATAGACAGTTTAATGAACGCAGAAATCAAGAACCACTCTCTTGTTCTAGTTAACACAAAAAATGAAAAAGTGGAGTTAATTCCCGCACAACTCAGGAGCATGATTACAGATGGAACAGTCAGTTAATACAGACCTCCCTAAGATAAAAATCTTAGGAATGGATACAGATGAAACAGGAAAACTTAATGTTGAATTTGAGGTGTGTGACGAATTTCTTGATTATGCTAAATTTGAATTACAAAAAGAAGAATTAACACAGGAAGAATTAGGAGAATATGTCAGCACCCTCATTCACAAAAGTTTAAATAAAGAAGACGGATATGATATAAAACAAAATTTTACTGAAAATAACAAAACAAACATTGACAAATAACAATTAAAATAATATTATATAAACTATGAAAAAAGATAAAGTACTACAATTCATTTCTCGTTACAACCTAAATGGTAACGTGGAATCAGTTAAATGGAATACCAACGGAGACAACGTTTGCGAAACCACCTTCATTACCGATGATAAAAGTGTCCTCGGCAAAGTTTCTACAAAGGACTTTGAACTTGGTGAAGGTGAAATTGGTGTTTATGATACTGCAAAGTTAAAGCAACTATTGTCAGTAGTTGGAGATGACATTAATGTTGAGGTCGTTGAAAAGAACGAAAAGAACGTTAGTGTTAATGTATCAGATGATACAACAAGTGTAAACTTCATGCTTGCTGACTTAGCAGTTATTCCTAATGTTCCTGCATTAAAGGATTTACCAGAGTATGATCTGCAAATTCCTTTTAGCAACGACTTCGCAAAGAAGTTTGTTCGTTCTGCAAGTGCGTTAAGTGATTGTGATACCTTTACCATCGTTCCATCCAAGGACGGAATTCAGTTGGTAATTGGTTATTCTACAATCAATAGTAATCGTGTTTCTTTAAGTGCGATCAACGAGGGTAACGGTACTCTCGCAGACCCCATTAGTTTTTCCTCGAAGTATTTCAAGGAAATTCTTAATGCAAATAGTGACTCTGAAAAGAGTGTCCTCAATGTCAGTTCCAAGGGAATTGCAAGCATTGAGTTTGAAGTCGGTGACTTCCGTAGCAGTTATTACTTGGTTGAAATTCAAACAACCGATTAATGAATTTTTTAGAAGAAGCAACAAAGTCTCCAGTTGAATCGGAAAATAGTCTTTGGGTTGAGAAATATCGACCCAAAGACTTATCTGATTACATTGGAAACGAACCTTTGAAGAAACGAGCTGCTTCGTGGATTGAGTCTAAAGACATTCCACATTTGCTTTTGTATGGAAAAGCAGGTACCGGTAAAACTACACTTGGTAAATTAATAACCAAGCAGATTCCGTGTGATCATTTGTATATCAATGCAAGTGACGAAAACAATGTTGATACTGTTCGTACCAAGATTAAGTCGTTCGCAAGCAGTATGGGATTCAATGATCTTAAAGTTGTATTGCTTGACGAGTGTGACTTTCTTACAGGCAATGCTCAGGCTGCTTTAAGAAATTTAATGGAGCAGTTTAGTATGACTACTCGTTTTATTCTTACTTGTAATTACCACGAAAAAATCATTGAACCGATTGTCAGTCGTTGTCAAACATTCAACATCGTTCCTCCTAATCGTAAAGATGTTGCAGTTCATCTTGCCAAGATTCTTGCCAAACAAGGCATCAAAGCACAACCAGATGATATTGCATTGATTGTAAACAAAGGGTATCCCGATATCCGTAAGGTGATCAATAATGCTCAACAAAATAGCATTCATGGTACTCTTGAGATTATCAAAGAAGACCTTATTGAAGGTGACTATAAGTTAAAGTTGTTAGACATTCTAAAGAATGCAAGTAAAGACAAAAAGAATGCTTGGTTAACTGCTCGTCAACTTATTGCAAATGAAAAAATAAATGACTTCACGGATGTTTACAAGTTTTTGTTTGATAATGTAGATGAGTATGCTCCTGGTAAAAGTGCAAACATTGTTATTATGCTTGATCAGCAAACTTACCACGATAGTTTGGTGGTTGATAAAGAAATTACATTTGCGTCAACCATTGCACAAATTGTTCAAACACTATGAATAAGACTCTAAAAGATAGGTTATACGCAGTTTATGAACTACTTGGTGGAATAGTTGCATTTAGTTTTATTATTTGTTTGCAGGTTTGGTACATCCTCACCGGTAACGAGTAATACAAAAACCAAAGGTTATATTAAAGAACCAATTCTAGGATTGGTTCTTTTTTTGTACTTATATAAAATGTATATATTTATAGGTAGTTAATATTTATACTTGATGAATAGCACCTATATAAAAGAAGCAAATGTAGAGCAAGATATGTATTACACAGGAATTGCCGAAAAAGCATATGATAAAGTGGTGCGGTTTTTAACTAAACATAAAGATAAATTAGAAGGTGAAGGTGAGAATAGTATAGTCAACAAACCATTTATACCACTTACACAATGGAAAGGTGTTGCTCTTAGAGGAACAGACATAGATAAAAACTTTCCGTCTTTAAGTGAGGTAGTATTATTTTTCATTCCAACAAAAAGTTCATCACGTGGTGGAGTAACAATCGCAGGTGGTTTCACAAACAAAAGTTTGAAAGTCGGTGGAATATCATTTAAAGGTGTAATTGTAAATGCTAATCTACTTGGTGATTACAATGGCAAGTATATGGATACTCGTCTTGATAAAGATACATTCATTCACGAATATATACACTTTCTTGATCATTTGAGGTATCGTAGTCGTGGTTTAGGAAAAACAAGTGCCAAGTACTTAGATACACAAGATATAGAAGGATATTACAACACACCAGAAGAATTTAATGCATATTATCAAGCAGGACAATCTCAGATAGTTCGTGTATGGAAAAATCTATCTGATCGGTTCGCACATCGTCCGGAATTTCTTGCCGACTTTAAAAAGAAGAAATTAGAAAGTTACAAATCATTTCAAGATTGGGCAATTGATGTAGAGTTTTTTGATAAAGACTTTCTTACATATATCAACAGTAAATATCTCAAGAAGTTTAAGAAACGATTAGCAGGTTTATATATGTATATACAAAAAGGTAATCTGTCGGAAATCATTTCAGAAAGCAAAGTAAAGGTTGATAGCAACTCAGTAAAGAAGTGGGCAAAGGATTTAAGAGCTCTTACTAAAGCATACAAATCAATTGGTGATAATAGTGAAGACCCACAGACAATCAAAGACTTTAAGAAAGTAAGAAGAGCATTTGGTACATTCCAAGAAAACTTTGAACAATGGGTTTACAAATTCTTTTTGCAGTACAAATGGCAAGGTGCCAGTGATAAAATGGAAACTTGGGAGGAAAAGGAAGTTCGTGAAAAATGCTGGAGAGCAGTTACGGGTCTTGGTGGAAACTTTCCAGAGATGTGGGACTTTATAGATAAAAAGCACAAGGTGAGTCCAAGTAGACTTGCTAAAGAACGAGAAACAAATATTCGAAGGTATCGTGCAGAATTCCGTTTGGGAATAAAAGCACTTCTTCAATACATAGCAATAGAAGGTGACCAAGAACGAGAAAAACCAATTGAGCAAGCACAAATAGGACCAGTCAAGTTGGTTATTCACAACTTCAAAAGAAAAGGAGGAAGTCCTCAAGGAGAAGCAAGTCGTGAAAAAAGTTTCAAGGATTTAGTAAGTGGAATTAAAGGTTGGTCAAAGAAAATTCAAAAAGCAGGATTCGGAAAGTGTATAGAAGGATTAACCGTTGATTTAGATTTTGGATTAACATCCGATAATAGCAACGATATGGTTAATGGTGAGTATTATATGAATAAAGATATGCTCAAGTTGTACGGATGTGGAATGACTCAAGATACATTTACCCACGAACTCGGACATCGTTTTTGGTATCGCAACGTTCCATCTAATGCAAAGAAGCATTGGCAAGATACAATCAAAAGCAAGAAGGTATCTATTGAACGTAAAGATGTAGAGGATTATGTAGAAAAGTATTTTGATAAGAATGGAAGCAAGATACATAAAAGACGAGCAGGATTGAAAGTCATTGATAAAAAAGAAACCAACGCCGAGACCAAAGCAAAGTTCAAAGCATTGCAAATGACATCTGTTTGGTCAGCAGAAAATAAAAAAGAAGTTGTAACAAAATTAGCAGATAGGTGGGTTGGACCTGGTAAAGAAATTCCAATTGAACATATTACTAATTACGGAAATACAAATCCGGAAGAAGCATTTGCAGAAGCATTTAAACTATATATAGTAAAAGGACCAGGCAAACTCGGAGAGTGGACTCGTTGGTTCTTTCGTGAAATTGTCAGAACAGGTGGAGCAAATATAAACGAAATGAAAATACAAGAAATCAATATGAAGTCATCACCTAAATCTGGTGCACAAGTTTCCAAAATGTTAAAAGACAAAGGATTTCCGAATGTGAAAGTACAGAAGAGTGGAAGTTATTATCACTTTATAGGTGGAGTTGCAAATCACTTTAAAGAACAAACCATTCACGATTATGGATTAAGAATCGGTGATTTTACTTTTGGCCAATGGTTTAAGGAATTCAAAGAAATGTATCTTGGTAATGACATTCCTGCGGAATCCTTTTCTAATGATAAAATAATTTCCAAAAACAATTCAGATACCAAACATCCAGATATGAAATATACAAAAGAATCATTAAACGAAGTCGCAATGAACAAAGACAATGTTCAAGAGTTTATCAAGTTTGCAAGAAAAGCATTGCAATTAAAAGAAAAGGTATCGGTTAAACTTTTAACACAAAGACATGAGCATATGACAGCTGCTTGTTATGATCCAAACACAAATGAGATTTCTATATATACAAAAGGCAGAGCATTTCCAGATGTATGTAGAAGTTTAGCACATGAAATGGTGCATCAAAAACAAAATGAACTTGGAGTTCTTGAAGTGGATAGTGGTGAAACAGGAAGTGATATAGAGAACGAAGCAAATGCGTGTGCCGGTATTATTATGCGTAACTTCGGAGAACTTGTAGAAAATCTTTACGATTGATTTGGTTTTGCCATTTTTCTAATTAACGACTCAAGTAGTTGATACTTGTTTGAACTTAATGTATTTACGTTAGATACCTTCCAAACAACAACTGAGTTGGTTTTGGTATATAAATAAGCAGGAGGTCGTTTGGGATTCTTACTCGATGTGATAAATATCATCAATTCACTTTTGTGTATATCTAAGTCAGTTAGTCTGCTATATGAGTGTTCATAACAATCACTTGTAATTACCTTTTGGTATATTCTGTCGAGGACCGGATCACCTGCTTTCATTTCTTCAGTTTGAGGGGCATCTTTTCTCATTAACATCCGGGATTGACCCACCTTTTCCTTCGGAGAAGATTGAACATACCTATCACGACTCCAAGTTTTATATCCGTATGTTAAATAGTTATAGAATCCTTCGCAATATTTTGCGAGTTGTTGGTTTTCTGGACAAATAAAATAAATAAAGTTCATATCACATCATCATTAAGTGAATATAACCTTTATTTGAATATAAATATAATATATATTTTATTAACTTTGAGTTTTCTTTTTCTTTTCTATTTTTTCACCATCCGCAACTCTTCTTCTTAATCCAGAACTGCTATAATCATGTTTACGAGAATTATACAACACCTTGTCAAGATGTCCTGGTAAATCGTGACCAGTAAATGGTTTGTCTTTCCAATCGTCACCCACAAACCTAACATCATAATCAATACCTTTGAGAATTTCAATCAAATCTGATTCAGTTTCATATGGAATGATTTCATCAACGAACTTACTTCCACGAAGTTGTATATATCGTTCTACAACCGATTGAATTGGTTTGTTTTTGTCTGCTCTATCTAATTGTGGATTGGTGTGCAATCCTACGATCAAATAATCACAATGTCGTTTACAATCTTCCATCATAAGCACATGACCCGCATGAAATACGTCCATTGCCCCACAAGTAAATCCTTTGATAAGTTTATCTGTCATAATTAAATTTGTTTTAAAAGTTTATATGTATGTTCCCAATCATCAACTTGAAACACCTTATCGGGTTCTTTGAGCATACTTGCGATTGGGTAATCGTTTCCACCTTCCATTGTTTTATCACCAAAAAACCAAATATCCCCTTCAACTTTTCTTCTTATTTGAGACTTATTTTTACCAAACTTATGAATGTCTACACTAATTTGACCTCCTGCACTTGCTTCCAACTCTGGAAACATTTTGTTTATTGCCTGACAAATAAACTCTCGTTCTTTGTTAATTTTATCCCATTCGTAGTATTCTTCTCTTTGTTTTTGAGTACAATTTCTTCCAACAACACTTATATTAAGAAGACCAACTCGTTCTTCTATGTGGTTTCCTGCTTTAACAGAATATTTGCTGATATCAATTAAGTTTTTGCAGGTGTCAAGTAGACTCTTACTAGGTTGCCATTTACTTACTTCTATCATGTCACCTTTTCTAAAAACAACATTACCGCCACACTGATGTGATTCAGTCACCTCTTTCCATATATCTACTCCAACCTGCTCTATTGTTTTGTCATGGTCGGAACCAGTTAATAGATATACATTTTTGTTTTTGATCCAGTTCCTAAAAAACTTCTCAAACTCGTTATCCATCTTTAAACGACTCGGAGTTAAAGTTCCGTCTACATCAAATATATAATTTATTCGTCTAGCCATGGTTGTTTTAATATTTCTTTTTGTAAATCTTTACCTAATAATGAAAATAAATATTTAATTTCATTTATTAAACACGCAGATAACAACGATTTATCAACAAAACCTTCAATCCGTCTGTGTTTTAATTTATACACTTGCGATTTTATACGCACTACAATATCAGTATCATCATATCCCATGTTCATAAATATTATAAAAAATAGTTTTTATAATTTATGAATAACTTTTTTATTTAAATTATATGATCAAGTCTACATAGATAGACTTATCATACTGAGGTGTTTTCGTGTAAATCAGTAGAATGTTTGATATTTTTCAATTTATTCAATTCTTCCAGAATTTCACTTAAATCAAAATCATTATTAATCAGAATTCCGAATATTTTAGTAGGTGGAACTCCCAGTTTAAGGTTTTCTTTTATCCAGGTTTTCCACGGAACGGTCAATGGGTTACTCATATAGATATATATCTATATTTATATTTATATTTTAAGCTAAAAAAAAGGTGAGGAACGAATCCTCACCTTAAAATAAATTTATTATTTTTAACTAGAAGTTTTTTCTTCTTCTTCATCTACAACTTCAAAATCAGCATCTACTACATCTTCTTCATTATTGGTAGGTGATTCTGCATTACCCTCAGTAGTTTCCTGTGTTTCGGTTGGTTGTGTATATGGAATTAGTTTTTGTACATGATCCATTAAGGTTTTTGACAATTCGGTCAACTTAGAGGGTTCAATTGTTGCATCTTCAAGTTCTTTTTTAGTAGTTTCAAGAAGTTCGTTAGTTGACTTAACCTCATCTTCTGGAATTTTTTCTTTGTTTTCTTCCAACATTTTTTCTATTTGATAAACACCTGAATCTACTTGATTGCGAAGTTCTATTCCTTCTTTCTTCTTTTTATCTTCATCTGCATACTTTTCCGCATCTGCTTTCATCTTTTCAACTTCATCTTTATCAAGACCACTCGAATCACTAATAGTAATCTTTTGATCTTTACCAGTTCCTTTATCAGTTGCACTTACATTCAAAATACCATTTGCGTCTATATCAAATGTAACTTCAACTTGAGGTGTTCCTCTTGGAGCAGGTTGTATTCCATCTAACTTGAAGTTACCAAGTTTCTTATTGTCGGTAGACATTGCTCGTTCTCCTTGAAGCACAACAATGTCTACTTCTGGTTGATTATCACTTGCAGTTGTGAATATCTGTGACTTTTTTGTTGGAATTGTAGTGTTACGCTCTATCATGGGTGTGGACACACCACCCTGCGTTTCTATTCCAAGGGTAAGTGGAGTTACATCCAATAGCAAAACATCACTTACACCTTCGTCTCCTGCTAATATAGCACCTTGTATGGCTGCACCAAGTGCAACTACCTCATCGGGATTGACTCCTTGGTGTGGATCATTGCCACCTGCAAGTTCTTTTGCTATTTCAACAACTTTAGGACTGCGAGTCATTCCACCAACAAGAATTAGGTTTTTAACATCACTCATGGTGATACCCGCATCATCAAGGCACTTTTCAAAAGGTTCTTTTGTTCGTTGGTATAAAGAATCACAAATTTGTTCAAACTTACTACGAGTAACATCAATGTTTAAGTGTTTTGGTCCACTTGCATCTGCCGTAATAAATGGAAGATTTATTGTGGTGGACGCACTTGATGATAACGCAACTTTTGCTTTTTCTGCCTCTTCTTTAAGTCGTTGCATTGCTTGTCCGTCTTCTTGCAAATCAATTCCAGATTCTGATTTGAACTCAGATACTAAATAGTCAATGAGAGTATCGTCCCAGTTGTCACCACCCAGTTGAGTGTCACCGTTGGTAGATTTAACTTCAAATACTCCGTCACCTATTTCAAGAATAGATACATCGTATGTTCCACCACCAAGGTCGTAAACTGCAATGGTTTCTTCATTTTTCTTTTCTAACCCATATGCAAGAGATGCAGCTGTTGGTTCATTAACGATACGCAATACTTCTAGTCCTGCAATTTCACCTGCATCTTTCGTTGCTTGTCGTTGTGAATCATTGAAGTAAGCAGGTACAGTGATAACTGCCTGTGTTACTTCTTCTCCAAGATATGCTTCTGCATCTGCTTTTAATTTACCAAGAACAACACTTGCAATAAACTCAGGTGCATATTCTTTTTCTTCGTCACCATCTTTGCATTTAATGTATGCATCTCCGTTTTTACCAGATACAACAGAATAAGGAAGATTTTTAACTTCTTTCTTTATCTCTTTGTATTTTCGTCCTATAAGACGTTTCGCAGAAAAAATTGTATTCTCTGGATTAGTGATTGCTTGTCTTTTTGCGGCCTGACCTACAAGTCGTTGTCCGTCTTTTGCAAATCCAACTATACTTGGGGTAGTTCTTGCTCCCTCTGAGTTGGTTATCACTTTTGGTTCTCCTGCTTCTACCACCGCAACACAACTGTTCGATGTACCTAAATCAA